>Ga0066789_10000416_pt1 | contig 16675 bp, 16 predicted proteins | sample OrgsoiDNA2013049_FD_70960 | JGI IMG/M metagenome (GOLD analysis project Ga0066789, IMG submission 70960) | Permafrost soil microbial communities from the Arctic, to analyse light accelerated degradation of dissolved organic matter (DOM) -... | ecosystem: Environmental > Terrestrial > Soil >...
GGTTGAGGTGCGTATACAAAAAATTTTGGCCGGGCGTAGTGCCCCAATGGCCGAGCAGCATGTGTTTGATATGAGCCGACGCCAACGGCTCTCGAAGCAGTGGATTATCGCAAAGATAAATCTGCCCCACCGACAGATAATTCGCGGCTCGCCAATAGGCGTCGATTGCCTGCAAAACGTCAGGCTCGAGCGTTTTCCGTCTCGTTGTGGGTTGCATCATGAGTCAAGCATCCTCCGTCGTATCCCATCCAAGCACGCGTATCGTCGAGCTCGCGATCACGGACTCCTCATCGGTGCGTATGACACGCACGGCGACGGATCCCGAATCGGCCGACACCAACGGTGCACTTCGCGCGTTGCGCGACTCGCTCAATTCAATTCCCAAAAATCCCATGCTCTCGCAAATGCGGGCTCGTATGGTCGCTGCGTTCTCGCCGATGCCGCCGGCAAATACGAGCGTGTCGATCCCGCCGAGGGCCGCGGCGAACGCGCCGATCCACTTCTTGACTTGGTAGCAGAACAACGCCACCGCTTCGGCTGCGCGTACATCGTCGGCCTCCCGCGCGAGCAGGTCGCGAATGTCGGAGCTGGTTTCCGACACCCCCAGCAATCCCGATTCCTCGGCGACCATCTTTTGATAGGCCGCGACATCCATCGACTCGGTCGCGGCCAAGAAGCTGATGACACCCGGATCCAGGTCGCCCGAGCGAGTGCTCATTACCAATCCCGCCGTGGGCGTAAATCCCATACTGGTATCGATACACTTACCGTCGCGTACCGCGGCAAGGCTGGCGCCGTTGCCGAGATGCGCCAGAATCACGCGGCCCCGTGCCGCGGCGGGATCGCCCAGGCGTACGAGATCCGCCATCAGATAGGTATAGGACAAGCCGTGAAAACCGTAGCGCTGCACGCCCTTCGCCTGGTAGCGGCGCGGGATGGGCAGAAGCGTGGCGACGCGCGGCATGCTGCGGTGGAACGCCGTGTCGAAGCACGCCACCTGCGGCAACTCCGGATGCAAGCGGCTCACGCTCTCCATGAGTTCGATCTCGCGAGGAAGATGTTCCGGGTCATAGGGCGTAATACGCTTCAGCTCGGCCAATAACTCGGGCGTGACCCGCTCCGGATTGGAATGCTGCATGCCATGCACTACGCGGTGCCCGACCGCCCCGACCCTGGCGAATAACGGCTGGGACGCAAGCCAATCCATGAGATGGACGACGGCCGTCCGATGATCTGCGGCGTCCAACTTGATCTGCGTCCGTGATGGCGTGCCGCGCTGCGGCTCATCCACCGTCAGCGTGGTGTCGCGCAAACCGATGCGATCTATTTTTCCGCCGAGCACCTGCCTCGAGCCATCGTCGGCATCGTAGAATGCAAAACGGATGCTGGACGAACCACCATTGATAGTGAGCACATTGCGCATCCGCGAAGTCTGCCACACTGTTCATGACATGGAGTGCGCGGCGGTGGCCAGGGATGTAGGACAAACACCTACGTACGCCCAGCAGCACAAGGTCGTTCACGCGCACGACCAGCACCAGAAAGTTCATAGCCGGAAGAGCACGCACAGCGACCACACGCATACGGCCGATGACCCGGCGGGCGGCTCAATGCCGCAGCGCCAGAAGCCATGCCGAGCACAGCAGCAGTAGTGCGATGGATCCGCTCGCCATCTGGAATGCGGCCCCGCGTGCGCGCGGCAACCGCGCGCGCGCGAACGCCCAACCGAACCCAGTCCCAGCCAAAAATCCCAGCAAATGACCCAACACATCGACGTGTTCGTTACCGGCGCCCAGCAGCGCCAGCAGACACACGCCGGCGAACAGCGGTGCCCAACGATACAGCCGACGATCGCGCAGATTGTTCCGTTGGCCCCAGCCGAATCCAGCGAGCAACCCAAGCCCGGCGAACACCGCCGTGGACGCTCCCACGGCACGGTGCCACGGCGGTGACACCCACATGTCGATGCTATTGCCCGCGGCACCCGCCAGCAGAATGCTGAGCCACGCGAAACCCGGACCGAACATGCGGCCGGCGAGCACGCCGATGCCGACACCGAACAGAAGATTCCCGAGTAGATGCTCCTCATCCAAATGCAACGTCAACGCAGTGAATGCGCGCCACCACTCCGCCGCCGCACCGGGGGTCGATTGCAGCGCGCCTGCGTCGAACCAGTCGACATCGAACAACTGGATCCCGGCGCAATAAGCCACCGAGATGAGCACGACGGCATACACGGCGGCGCCCATGGCACTACCGGTAAACGGAACGAGTGTGGCCGGCACTTCGCGCCGCGGGCTTCGCTCGGCTGCGTAGCGAGTCAGCTCATCGCGCGCGACGTCCGCCCCGGTGGGCGCAACCAGAAGCACCCAGGCGCCGCCCGCTTCGATGCGATCATACGCGATTCCCTTGGCGTCCAGCACCAAGCCGAATTCGAGGCCTTCCGCCTTCGAACCCCGAAACACGGGCACCGTCGGGGAGTGCCCATTGCCGAGACTCTCGCTTTGCGTTTCATCTTGCACTGATTCGGCATCCGTAGGGTGCGAGGAATGCTACCTATGGGGACACTGCCGCTACAATTCAACTCGAGACCATTGAACCGTCCCGGTCTTGCTACGATGCACTCGCGGTCAGCGCCCGCGGGCAGTGGGCGCCCGCAGCGCCGTTCAGCGAGGGCGTCATGGCGGGAGGAAGCTCGCCCATGCCTTCATCGGGGTCAATCAACTGGTGCGCGGCGCTCACTTCGAAATCGCGGGTGTCGCCGTCAAGTTGCGCGGGGCTGGTCGGTGAGCATCCGATAAATCCTCAGCACCCTCGGAACATAGGCGATGGTTTCCGTGAACGGCGGTATCTGACCGCCGTTCCGCTCCACCGCCTCTTCGCCGGCGTTGTACGCAGCTAACGCAAGCCGGACGTTTTGGCCGAAGCGATCCATCAGAAATTTCAGGTAACGCGCACCGGCATGTATGTTCTCTTTGGGATCGTACGGATTCGATACGCCGAAGCGGGAAGCGGTGGCGGGCATGAGCTGCATCAATCCGACGGCGCCGCGCTTCGACACGGCGCGGCAATTGAATCCGGATTCCACGAGGATCACCGCCCGCAATAAGTTCGGTTCGACAGCCGCCGATACCGCCGCCTTTTCGATGATGGAATCATACTGGGCAGCTCTCGCGAGCATCGTCTCATTATAGTGTTCGCCGCTCTGGGTGCGGTCGTGCGGCGATAGCACCAGTAACTTGTAACGGTTGCTGTCGGGTGCGTCGGTGTAGTGCTTGACGCCCTCCGCATCCACATACATATAGATGCGCGAATGCGCACCCGCGCCGACCGCTGCCAGCAGGGCTGCAAACAACAGAGCGGTCTTGAGTCCCATGATATCGACGGTATCCTGTGCGGAAAGGCTAGCGCGATCCGCCGCCGCCCGATGGGACCTACATCACTCAATCGACATCCTTCTCCAGCGGCTCGATCATCCGGACTTACATAGCGGCCGCACATCGGGTTAATGTAACCTGCCTGTAAAATCAAAACGGAAGTCCCCGCGCCCTCGTGTCCGAAGCCTCCGATTGGAAACAAAAATACCGCGACTCGCTTCTTGAAATGGAGAGCGAGGAACGGCGCTGGCGGCAAATCGAACAAGCGTTGCGCCGTTTGGTCGGCCGCCTATGCGCCGCAGGCATGGGCGTAGACCCGCAACTCGACGACGAGTTGGTCGCGCTTGCCGCGGCGAACCGCCGCAACGCCGATGCTGCGGAACTGGAGAAATTGGCCGCGTCTCTGACGACCGCGGTGGTCGCCGTCGATGCGGTATACCCGGTACCGACCATCGTCATGGCGCCCCCCGCCGTAAAACGCTGGGAGTCGACCTGCGTTGCAGCGGGCAAGATTCTGCAATGCGTGCAGTCCCTGGGCCCGGAGCACGCGGCTGCCGAGGAACTCATGGTGCGATTGGCAAAGGCACATTCCGATGCCGAGCTCGGCGCCATCCTCGAGAAGACCGCAGAGGTGATCCACACCCACGGCGATGCGCTCGCGCGCGACCGACTCCAAGCAGCGGCAGTGCTTGCGGACGTCACCACTCGTCTCGAAGAAATGGCGGGCTATTTGACCGCATCGGGCGATGAAGCGCGTTCGCGCTTTTCGGATACGGCGGCCGCCAACGACAACGTCATGTCGCAGGTGCGTGAGCTGACGGAGGAAGTCAACAGTGCCACCGAGCTTCGCGTGTTGCAGACTCTTGTGACTGCCCGCCTCGAGACGGTGACGAAACAGGTGTTGGATTTTCGATCGCGCGAGGAGAAACGCCTGTTGGAGCAAACGGGGCGAGCCGAGCGCATGCGGACCCGGATCGCGGATCTGGAGCGCGAAACGCAGGATCTGCATTCGAAACTCGACCGAGAAAAATATGGCGCGAGGCACGACCCCTTGACTCTCGTGGGCAATCGTAAATCGTTCGACGAGCGCTTCGCCCAGGCCATGGCACTGCGCGCACAGACCGATGTACCGGTAGCCGTGCTGCTGTGGGATCTGGATAACTTCAAATTGATCAACGATACCTACGGCCATCGGGCCGGAGACCGCGTGCTCAAGAGCGTAGCGACGTGCTTGGTATCGGGGCTGCGGGCCGAGGACTTCGTTGCACGCATCGGCGGCGAGGAATTCGTCATATTACTGACAGGCTTGCCCATTGAAAAAGTCCGGCAGATCGCGGACGAGTTGCGCCAGGGCGTGGAAGCCCTGCGGTTTCATTTCCGAGGCACGCCGGTTCGGGTCACCGCATCCTGCGGCCTCACTGACCTGCGCGTGGGAGACTCGGGCAACGCGGCCTTCGACCGCGCGGATGCCGCCCTCTACCGAGCCAAAAACACCGGGAAAAACGTCTGCGTTGCGACCTGAACGCCCGACTTCGAGGCGCCCCACCCGCACGGCCCCACCCGCAGGGGCCCACCGGCAGGGCCCCACCGCGACGGCTAACAGAGACTTAACGTGGTTAGGCGGAATTCTGCACGGATTTTTCGGGCCCCACCCCCTAGAATCTGCCGCTGACTCCCTCATGACTGCTGGCAATCATGAGTGATGGCGTCTATGTGCAATGCAGCATTCCGGGATCGTGTGTAAGTTATGAGCGTTCCGAAAACAGTGCTAAGGGAAGCACTCCCAGAAACGGGCGTCGCGTTACCGCGAGACTACGCCGCCGCGTACGCGGCCAACCGTCGCGCCCTTGGGCTGCGAGCCTGGATACTCACGGCCGTGCTGTTCTTGATTCCGCTCATCACGTATTGGCCGGCGACCTTTCACGATTATGGCCTGCGCGACGATTATTCCAATCTGCGCGAGGCGCACGAGGAACCGGGAACGGTCGTGAAGTTTTGCGCTTCGCACGCCCGGCCGATCTATGGTTGGCTGTTGCAGGCGACCTACGGCCAGACCAGCAGCGTACAAAACCTGCAATGGATGCGCGTTTCCGCGTCGCTGTTGCTGGGTGCGATCGCTTTGGTCATGTTCCGCGGATTACGAGCCCTAGGCTGGTCTTTCAACGCCAGCTTGTGCTTTGCCATCCTGTTGGAGTTGGTTCCGTCCGCGCAAGTCATTGCGGGGTGGGCGATTGGTTGGCCCTATGCCGCCACCGCGTTGCTCGCGATCGCCGGCTTCTTCACCGTGGAGGGCGCCGTGGCGGTGGGACTCAGCGCCGGCGTCCGCCGGAGCGTGGGTCAGTGGCTGATGGCGCTCGGTCTCATGGTGGTCTGTGCGCTCATTTATCAGCCGAGCGCGTTGTTCTACGTCGTGCCGTTGGCCGGCGCGTTGATTGCACAACGACGCCGGGGGCTCGAGCTGACTACGCGCTGGCTCGGCGTCCATTTGGGTTTCGTCGTGGCCGCCTTGGGCATCGCCTATTGCACCATGTCCGCGCTGTATGCCAGCGGTGTGTTCGTCAAATCAGGACGGATCGCATTCGAGGAACACTGGGGCGAAAAAATCGCGTGGTTCGTGCAGGAAACGCTGCCCAATGGGCTCAGCCTGTTGGTCTTGAACGACAACAATCAGCGCGATCACTGGTTGTATGTGGGTTGCGCCGTCCTCGTGGGCGTGCTTCTGCTGGCAGGTCTCATCGTGGAATGGCGGCGCCACGGACACGCGCGCGGCGTAGTCTGGGCCATCGGGCTATTCGGTCTGCCGGTCTTTGCCGCGGGGATCAGCTTGCTGGCCTCGGAACGCTACGCGACCTATCGCACCATTCTCGCGATGACCGCCGTGCTGCTCTGTTTCTTGGTCGCCTCCGTGCGGGCCCTGACCGAGCGCTGGGGAGTGCCCGGCCGCCGGTTACTCGCGGCCGCGGTGATAGCGCTCGCAGTTTTCGTCGCCCAACATCACGTCTATGCGCTGATCGCGGTCCCGCAAGGAAATGAGTGGCAGCTGGTCCTCAACGGGGCCAAGCAAGTACATCTGAATGCGCCTGCCCGCCCGCGAATATTTGCCATCGTATCGTCGCCGAAAGACATCTCGACGGCGAGCATCTACCACGACGAGTTCGGCTCGTTGTCGTCGAATTCCGAGTGGGTGCCGAAAGAGATGTTCAAACGAGCGATGCACGATTTACATCCCGACATGCCCAATCTCGAGTCGCGCTACGAATTCTCGGAAGGCTACAGGCTACCCTCCGGCCAGCATTTCGACGTCGTCATCGACATGCATCAGCTGCGCCGCTTCCACGCGGACAATTGACGCGCGGCCTGCCGGACCCGCCGCGTCGCGGCGGCTCAATTGCTCCACCCACAGCGGATGCCGTGCAGCGTGCTCGAACGGCGCGGCGGTTCGATCCGCGCTGTTCTGCATCGCGGAGTAGTCCCCTAACGGCTCGCAAACGTGTAGCTTTAGGGTCCGTCACATTAAAAGAAGGTGCAGCATGCAATATCAAGGTTTAGGCGGTCTGATCGTACTGATCGCCGATGTCTGGGCGATCGTGAACATTTTTCAAAGTGCCGCAGATACGGGACGCAAGGTACTTTGGACCGTTCTGGTCGTGCTACTGCCCTTGCTCGGCTTCATACTCTGGTACTTTCTCGGCCCGAAGACCGGAAGAGCCTAGCGAGCGGGAGTGCCTGAATGCGCCGCCGCCAACATGAACGCCATCAACTGAGCCGGACGAGTTGGCTGCGTGCGAGCGTATTGGGAGCCAACGACGGAATCGTATCGACATCGAGCTTGATCCTCGGCGTCGCTGCAGGCCACGCCAGCCACGCGACCATCTTGCTGAGCGGAGTGGCGGGCCTCGTGGCCGGCGCCATGTCGATGGCAATCGGTGAATACGTCTCGGTGCACTCGCAGGCCGACACGGAAGCAGCAGCCCTGGCTCAGGAACGCGCCGAACTGGAGGATGATTTCGTGGGCGAACACCGTGAATTGACGGACATCTATGTCCATCGTGGACTCGAGTTGGCGCTTGCCAAGAAGGTGGCGGACCAGCTCATGCAACACGATGCCCTGGCAGCCCACGCCCGTGACGAACTCGGCCTCTCGGCTCAAACGGCGGCGCGACCCATCCAAGCAGCGCTCGCGTCCGCCGGCAGCTTCGCGACCGGCGCGATCATTCCGTTGTTGGTCGCCGCGGCAGCGCTCCCTCGCTACCTCATTGGTTTCACGGTCGCGGCGTCGTTGCTGTGTCTATTGTTTTTGGGCGGCGTCTCCGCCAGGGCGGGCGGCGCCGATGTGGTGACGGGCGCCTTGCGGGTTGCGTTGTGGAGCGCGCTCGCCATGGCCGTGACGGCCGGCGTCGGCGCATTATTAGGAACCGCTCTATGACAACCATTTCCCCGCTCAATCGCAGAATCGTCCTGGCCGCGCGCCCGCAAGGCAAACCGACGTTGGGCTCGTTTCGTTTGGAACAGGCGCCCATCCCTGATCCCAAGCACGGCGAGATATTGCTTCGTACCCTCTGGCTATCCCTCGATCCCTACATGCGCGGGCGCATGAGCGACGGACCTTCCTATGCCGCGCCGGTCGACGTCGGCGGGGCGCAGACTTGAATCGCGGCTCGGCACTGGCAGAGGCCGCTCTCATGCGCGTCGCGCAAATGGCCGAGGCCGATCGCTTGACCATCGCGGCCGGAACGCCCGGCATCGATCTGATGGACAACGCGGGCACCGCCGTGGTGCGCGAAATCGTCCAGCGTTGGCGCGTTTGCCGCGTCTGCGTTCTATGCGGGCCGGGCAACAATGGCGGCGACGGCTTCGTCGTAGCCAGCGAGCTCGCCGCCGCCGGCTGGCCGGTCAGTGTTGCGTTGCTTGGGCAAAGAGATCGCTTGACCGGCGAGGCGAAATATCATGCCGCGCGTTGGAGCGGCCCGGTTGAGCCATTCGCGCCAGCGGCCGTGGCGGACGCGGAATTGGTGGTCGATGCCCTATTTGGTTCGGGCCTGAGTCGCGCGTTGGCTGACAACGTGGTGCAGACGCTGGCCGCAGCCGCGGAGCGCCAAGTGCCGCTGCTGGCGGTCGACGTGCCGAGCGGCGTCATGGGGGACACCGGCGAGGCGCTCGGCGCCGTGGCCGCCGAGTGCACGGTGACATTCGCGCGCAAGAAGCCCGGTCATGTCTTGCTGCCGGGGCGTGATCTCTGCGGCGATGTCGTGGTCGCCGATATCGGCACGCCGCCGGCGGTGCTCGCTGGCATCCGGGTGAACACCTGGGAGAACCACCCCTCATTGTGGCGACGCGAGTTGCCATGGCCGGTGGCCGCGGGCAACAAATACAGCCGAGGCCACGCGTTGTTGTCCGGCGGCTATCCGATGACCGGCGCCGTTCGGATGGCCGCGCGCGCGGCGGCGCGTGCCGGGGCGGGCTTGATCAGCATTGCAGTTCCTGAAGTCGCGCTGCCCATCTACGCCGGCGCGCTCACCAGCATCATGGTGCACCCCATCTCGCGGCCGGAGGATTTCTCGCATCTGCTCGCGGACTCTCGCTATACGGCGCTATTGATCGGTCCCGGCGCCGGGGTCAACGAGACGACTCGAGGGCGGGCGCTCGCCATGCTGGCGACGCAACGCGCAGTGCTGCTCGACGCCGACGCGATCAGCGTGTTCGCGGACCGCCCCGAAGCGCTCGCCGCAGCGATCAAGGGTCCGTGCATTCTCACGCCGCATGAAGGCGAGTTCGCCCGGCTGTTCGACATCAAAGGGGACAAGCTGACGCGCGCGCGCGCGGCAGCGCGGACCAGCGGCGCCGTTATCGTGCTGAAGGGAAGCGACACCGTGGTAGCGGCACCGGACGGTCGCGCCATCGTTAACAGCAACGCGCCGGCAAGCTTGGCAACGGCCGGCTCGGGCGACGTGTTGGGCGGCATGATGTTGGGTCTGTTGGCGCAGGGCATGGATGCCTTTCTCGCGGCGGCTGCGGGGGTGTGGCTGCACGGCGCGGCGGCCGCCCAATTCGGGCCCGGGCTCTTGGCCGAAGATCTTCCGGACCTGCTTCCCGGCGTGCTGCGGCGACTCGGCTCTTAGGATTTGCGTGGGCGCTTGGTTTCCCCGAGTCACGTTCCATTCGCTGGCGATTGTCGTCAGCGTGCTCACCTATGTCCTGACCACTCGCGCGGAGCGCGAGCGCCGGCCGCCGGCCATTGCGATTGCATGGGTCTTGGGGATGATCGCGCTGCCCTACTTGGTCTTGCCGATGTATCTCTTGTTCGGCCGCAGAAAATTGCCGCGCAAGAGTTCCCGGTGGTCGGGTAAACGATCGTACGCGCAACACTGGGCCGAAGATCTCATCGAAAGTTTCGGCCTGCCGCCGGCTGCCCATTCTCGCGTTCGGTTTCATCAAGACGGCCGCGAATCGCATGCCGGACTGATAGCGACGATAAACGGCGCCAATCGGCGGCTGGATATTTGTACATATATTCTGGGCGCGGATGCCATCGGCCGTGAAGTCACGGATTTAATGATCGCCTGCGCAAAGCGCGGCGTGCGCGTGCGATTTTTGATCGACGGCGTGGGAGCATTGCAATTGCCGCGATACTTGTTCCGGCACCTGAAGGCCGTCGGCGTCGAAACCGCTGTTTTCAGCCCGTTGCTGGCCCGCGAGACACAAGGTCCGCGGAACTTGCGCAATCACCGTAAGTGGGCTGTGGCCGACGGTGAGCGCCTCTGGGCCGGCGGCAGGAATCTAGCGGCCGAGTATTTCATGGGCAGCGCGGATGTCGCGCCCTGGTCCGACCTATCGTTCGAATTGGCAGGGCCGCCCGCCGCCGCGGTCGCGCTGCAATTCGAAGCCGACTGGGACGCGGCCGGCGGTGCACCCGCCGAAGTCATGCCCGTGTCGGAACAGCAATATGCGCACAGCCGAACGCAATTTCTCCCCAGCGGACCCGACCAAATGGAGGATACGGTTCATGCCTTGCTCATCGATGCCTGTTTTCAGGCAACCGAGCGCATGCTGGCGGTCACGCCGTATTTCGTGCCCGATGTAAGTTTGGAGACCGCGATGCGTCTGGCTGTTCGCCGGGGCGTGAAAATCGATCTCTGTATCCCGAATAAATCGAACCATGTGCTGGCGGATTTCGTTCGCAATCGCGCCCTGCGTGCCCTCTCCAAAGCGGGCGTCTCCGTCCACCTTCTGCCCAACATGAATCATGCCAAGGCCGTGGTGTTCGATGACAACATTGCGCTGTGCGGTTCATGCAACCTCGACTCACGCAGCCTCTTGCTCAATTACGAATCGGCGGTGATTTTCTACGATGCCCCGGAAATCGAATGGCTTGCGGGCTGGATATCTGCGCTGATCCCCACCGCGACATCGTTCGACCAGCGCACGCCGGCTCTGTGGCGAGACGTGTGCGAAGGATTGCTGCTGACCGTTGCGTATCAGCTATAGGCTACGCACCAAATGTAATGTCTTGGACGCAGCTCCGTAGGACATGGCCTACGCCGGATTATTGATTCGCTGCAGGTCGCCCATAGTATCCTTGACTAGGTTCCCAAAGTTCGACACGCGTTGCAGGTGATGGGTGGAGTTCAAGGATTATTACAAGGTCATGGGAGTGGCGCGCGACGCCACCGAAGCGCAAATCAAGCAGGCTTATCGCAGGCTGGCGCGCAAATACCACCCTGACGTGAGCAAGGAGAAGGACGCCGAAGGCCGGTTCAAGGAAATCGGCGAAGCCTATGAAGTGTTAAAAAGCCCGGAAAAGCGCGTGGCATACGACCAGCTGGGCCAAGGCCCGCGTCCCGGCGAGAACTTCAGGCCCCCGCCGGATTGGGGCGCGGGCTTCGAATTCAGCGGCCCCGGCGCCGGAACGGGCGCCGGTAGCGCAGATTACAGCGATTTTTTCGAGTCGTTGTTCGGCGCCGCCGGCCGCCGAGGGCGGCAGCGCGGTTTCGATACTGGACGTGGCGAAGCCGATCGCGGCCCGGCCGATCGCGGCCAGGATCACCACGCCAAAGTCATGTTGGATCTGGAGGCGTCGCTGTACGGCGGCTCCCGCACGTTTACCCTGCGGGTTCCCGAAATCGATGCGCAAGGCCGATTGATTTCGAAAGAGCGCGTGCTCAACGTGCAAGTGCCCAAGGGCATTTTGCCCGGTCAAACCATTCGGTTGGCGGGCCAAGGCGCGAGCGCGGGCGCTGACGGAACTTCCGGCGACCTATTCATCGAGGTGGATTTTCAACCGCACCCCCTCTATCGCGTGGACGGCCGCGACTTGTACCTGGATTTACCGGTGGCGCCCTGGGAGGCCGCGCTCGGCGCCACCGTGAAGACGCCCACGCCCGGGGGCGCGGTCGATTTGAAAATTCCGGCCGGCTCGCATGCTGGCACCAAATTGAGATTGAAAGGCAGAGGCATTCCGGCATCCACGCCCGGCGATTTCTACGTGGTGCTGCAGATCGCTCTGCCCGCAGCCAGTGACGAGAAAGCGAAAGCTGCCTATCGCGCGATGGCCGACGCGCTTCCCTTCAATCCTCGCACGACTCTCGGAGTGTAAGCCGCCATGGAATCCCAGCAACAGAGCTCGCTGTCCGGAGAGATTTTCGAAGAGTACGCCATACTCAGCGTCGATGAACTGAGTCGCCTTTGCGCGGTCGACAGGACATACATCGTCGAACTGGTTGAAGAAGGCGTGCTCAGTGTCGTAGCACTCGATGCGAGCGTCGTTGAAGTCGATGCCTCGGAGTGGCGCTTTCCCGGTTCCGCGTTACGGCGCGCGCGCACGGCGCTGCGCCTGCAGCGAGACCTGGAGCTCAATCTTCCCGGTGTCGCGCTGGCATTGGAACTGCTGGAAGAGCTCGGAGAATTACGCCGCGAACTCAAGGTTGGACGTTAATGAACAATGTTATGGAATCGGACGCCTTCGTATTTTTCGGCGCCACGGGAGACCTGGCTTACAAGAAAATCTTTCCCGCTCTCTACGCCATGGTGCATCGGGGAGCGTTGAACATCCCCATCATCGGCATGGCACGCGCCGGCTGGAACCTCGAGAAGCTCCGCGACCGCGCGCGCGAAAGCGTGCAAGACTCCAGTGATTTCGAACCGCATTGCTTCACCCAGTTATCCGCGCTGCTGCACTATGTCGACGGCGATTATGCGGATCCGCAAACGTATTCGCAGCTGAAGCAGGAGTTGGGGTTCGCGAGACGCCCCATCCATTACCTCGCCATTCCCCCGAGCTTGTTCGCGAGCGTGGTGCAAGGCCTCGCAAAATCCGGATGCGCGGATAACGCGCGAGTCATCGTCGAGAAACCCTTCGGCCGCGACCTTAAGAGCGCGCAGGCGCTGGATACTACCCTTCATGAAGTTTTCGACGAGGCATCGATATTTCGTATCGATCACTACTTGGGCAAGGAAGCGGTGCAAAACCTTTTGTACTTCCGCTTCGCCAATACGTTTCTCGAGCCGATCTGGAATCGCAATTACATCAAGGACGTGCAGATCACCATGGCCGAGGAATTCGGCGTGCAGGGTCGGGGCGGTTTCTACGAAGAAGTCGGCGCCATTCGCGACGTCGTTCAGAATCATCTACTCCAGGTAATTGCCTTGCTGGCGATGGATGCCCCCGTGGGCCACGAGCCCCAGGCCATGCAGACCGAAAAACTGCGCCTGTTCCGCGCGATGCGGCCGCTTGACCCAAAGGAAGTGGTCCGCGGACAATTTCGCGGGTATCGGGACGAAAAAGGTGTGGCCAAGGATTCGCAGGTGGAGACCTTTGCGGCGCTGCGGCTGCACATCGATACGTGGCGGTGGGCGGACGTGCCGTTCTATATCCGCGCGGGTAAATGCCTCCCCATATCTGCCACTGAAGTGGTCGTTAATCTCAAGCGGCCCCCGCTGGCAATTTTCGATGCCCGGACCACGATGCCGACCAATTATTTTCGGTTACGCTTGAGTCCGGAGGTCGTGATCGGCGAGGGGGCGCTGGTCAAGCGCAACGGCGAAGACATGCGCGGCGAGCCCGTGGAATTGATCGCGCGTCATCATTCGCAAACCGAGAAATCGCCCTACGAGCGCTTGCTCGGCGATGCCATCCGCGGCGACACGTCGTTGTTCACACAGGATGACAGTGTCGAAGCCGCGTGGCGCGTGGTCGATCCGGTAATCCGAGACCCTCTCCCCGTGGTGGAATACGAGCCCGGCTCGTGGGGTCCAGAAGTCGCCGGCGACGTCGTGGATGGCGATGAAGTTTGGCACAATCCGAAGATCGAACAGACGCAACCGTGCTGAGTGAGCCCGTGCCCGCCGACGAGGTCGTGTTTTTGTTGGATGTCGACAACACGTTGCTGGACAACGATCGCTTCGGCGCGGACTTGGGCGACCGCTTGGAACAGTCTTTCGGCAAAGCCGAGCGTGAACGGTACTGGCAGATATTTGCCGACCGGCGCGAAAAACTGGGGCTTGCGGACTATCTCGGCAGCCTGCAATCGTTTCGCGCCGGACTCGATGACGATCCAGAACTGCTCGGCATGTCGGCGTATCTGCTCGAATACCCGTTTTCAGCCCTGGTCTACCCCGGAGCGCTGGCCGCGATCGCCCATTTGGGGTGGTTCGGTAGGCCGGTCGTACTATCGGACGGCGATGTCGTCTTCCAACCGCGTAAAATCCAACGCGCCGGCATCTGGAATGCCGTAGACGGCCGCGTGCTCGTTTACCTACACAAGGAAAAGGTGCTGGACCACGTGCAGCAGCGCTACCCGGCTTCGCACTATGTGATGGTGGACGACAAGCCGAATCTCCTGGCGGCGATGAAAGTGATTCTAGGGCGTAAGCTCACGACGGTGTTCGTGCGTCAGGGGCACTACGCACTGGCCGCACAGTCGAACAATCTGTGGCCGCCGCCCGATCGGGTGATCGACCGGATCGGCGATTTGATCACTCTCAACTTATCTGACTTTCAGGTGCGATCATGAAACCCACTCAAGCCCTTCACGATTTGGGGCAAAGCCTCTGGCTCGACAACATCACACGCGAAATTCTCGACAATGGAACGTTGCGTCGCTACGTGGCCGAATTGTCGGTGACCGGTTTGACGTCCAATCCGACGATCTTCGACGAAGCCATCGGCAACGGCTCGGCGTACGATGAGGGAATTCAAAAAAAATCCCGGGCGGGCCTCATCGGCGAAATCCTGTTTCTCGAACTGGCGCTCGAGGATCTGCGCCGCGCCGCGGACGTGTTTCGCCCGATGTATGATCGCACCGGAGGGACGGATGGCTGGGTATCCATGGAAGTCTCGCCGCTTCTGGCAAGTAACACCGAGGCGACGATCAAGTCGGCGTTGAATATCCATAAGCTCGCCAACCGCCCGAATCTCTACGTAAAGATTCCAGGCACCGCGCAAGGCGTGCCCGCGATCGAGGCTGCCATATTCGCCGGCGTACCGGTCAACGTCACTCTGCTGTTCTCGCGGGAACAATACCTGGCCGTCGCGGGCGCCTATATGCGCGGCCTGGAACGGCGCCTCGCAGCGGGCTTGGACCTCCGTATCGGTTCCGTCGCCTCCCTGTTCGTGAGCCGCTGGGACCGCGCCGTGAGCGAGAAAGTGCCGCCGGCGCTGCACAATCGGTTGGGTGTCGCCGTCGCCATGCGAACCTATCGCGCGCATTGCGAACTCCTGGAAACGAAGCGCTGGCGCGATCTCGCTGCCGCCGGCGCCCTGAAGCAGCGTATGCTATGGGCCAGCACCGGCGTCAAGGATCCGAAAGCCTCCGCCGATCTTTACGTCACGGCCTTGGCGGCACCGGAGACCATCGATACTATGCCCGAAAAAACGCTACTTGCATTCGCCGAACACGGGCGTGTGAAGGCGGTAATGCCCAAAGACGGCGGCGACGCCGAGAAAGTGCTCGAGAGCTTTGCCGAGGCGGGCGTCGATATCGACGAACTTGCTGCGAAACTGCAGGTCGAGGGCGCGAAGTCCTTCGTCAAATCGTGGGTCGAACTCCTGCAGCGCATTTCCGAGAAGGGCGCGGCGCTGGCGGCATCGTGAGTTCGCGAATCCATCCGCTGGCAGGTCAGCCCGCTCCCGCCGATAGGCTGGTGAACGTTCCGCGTCTCATCACCGCGTACTACAGCGGGCGGCCCGACGCGAGTGAAGCGGCGCAGCGTGTGGCGTTCGGCACCTCCGGTCACCGCGGTTCGTCGTTCGACCTCTCCTTCAACGAAGCGCATGTACTCGCAATTACGCAAGCCATTTGCACGTACCGTAAGCAGCATGACATCGACGGACCTCTGTTCCTCGGATTCGACACCCATGCGCTGTCCGCACCGGCGTTCGCCACCGCTCTCGAAGTGCTGGCGGCAAATCGAGTCGAGGTCATGATTGCGGCGGACGACGAATACACACCGACACCCGCCATCTCGCACGCCATCCTCACTTATAACCGCGGGCGCAGCACGGGATTGGCCGACGGCATCGTCATCACCCCGTCGCACAATCCACCCGACAGCGGCGGCTTCAAGTACAACCCGCCCGATGGAGGACCCGCCGATACCCAGGTCACGTCGTGGATGGAGGGCAGAGCGAATGAACTCATGCGCGCAGGCTTGAATGGAGTGACGCGCATGGAATACGCGAAAGCGCGCCGCGCCGCCACGACTCACTCGCATGACTACCTCGAGTCCTATGTCAACGATCTGGGCAGCGTGATCGACATGGAGGTCATACGCGGTTCGAAGATCCGGCTCGGAGTCGATCCCCTGGGAGGGGCCGGTGTGCATTACTGGGCACGCATCGACGACCGCTACAAGCTGGATCTGCGGGTTGTCAACGACGAAGTCGACCCGACGTTCCGCTTCATGACGCTCGATTGGGACGGAAAAATCCGCATGGATCCCTCGTCCGCCTATGCCATGCATCGGCTGATTGCCCTCAAGGACAGCTACGATGTCGCATTCGCCTGCGACACGGATCACGACCGGCACGGCATCGTGACGGCAACCGCCGGCCTCATGCCGCCCAATCATTATTTGTCGGTGGCCGTCGATTATCTATTTCGGCACCGCGCGGGATGGAAAGCGGATGCTGCCGTCGGCAAGACCGTCGTCAGTAGCGCCATGATCGATCGGGTAACCGCCCGCTTGGGTAGGCGGCTGTACGAAGTGCCGGTGGGATTCAAATGGTACGTGGCCGGCCTGCTGGACGGCACCTTGGGATTCGGCGGCGAAGAAAGCGCCGGTGCGTCGTTCAGCCGATTCGA
>Ga0066789_10000418_pt1 | contig 16671 bp, 14 predicted proteins | sample OrgsoiDNA2013049_FD_70960 | JGI IMG/M metagenome (GOLD analysis project Ga0066789, IMG submission 70960) | Permafrost soil microbial communities from the Arctic, to analyse light accelerated degradation of dissolved organic matter (DOM) -... | ecosystem: Environmental > Terrestrial > Soil >...
GCGCTCGCGCGGTACGTGCGCTCGCGCGTTATCGGGATGAACTCGCCGGCCGCCGGGTTTTCCTGTTCCCGGATTCCCAACTCGAAATCCCGCTGGCACGATTTCTGTCACGGGAATTGTCGATGCATCTGGTCGAGGTCGGAACGCCGTACTTGCATCGCGAGCATCTTGCCGAAGAACTCAAGCTGCTTCCCATCGAAGTTGCGCTGACCGAAGGCCAGGACGTCGACCTCCAGCTCGATCGCTGCCGCGCTGCGCGGCCCGATCTTGTGGTGTGCGGCCTCGGTCTCGCCAATCCGCTGGAGGCCGAGGGCATGACCACCAAATGGTCGATCGAACTCGTGTTTACGCCGGTCCAAGGCTACGAGCAGGCCGCGGACTTGGCTGAGCTGTTTGCACGTCCGCTCGTGCGGCGCGCGAAACTGGTGATATGACCATGCAGCTCACGGTGTGGACATATGAAGGGCCTCCCCATGTCGGCGCCATGCGCGTCGCGACGGGTATGGAAGGCCTGCACTATGTGCTGCATGCCCCGCAGGGCGATACCTACGCCGACCTGCTGTTCACGATGATCGAACGCCGTGACCGGCGGCCGCCCGTGACCTACACGACATTCTCCGCGCGCGACCTCGGCGGCGATACCGCCGAACTGTTCAAGACCGCAGCGCGCAACGCCTATGAACGCTTCCAGCCGCAGGCGATGATTGTCGGGGCTTCCTGCACAGGGTCGCTGATCCAGGACGATCCGGGGGGACTTGCCCGCGCGCTTGACCTGCCGATTCCGGTCGTGACCGTCGATCTGCCAGCATATCAGCGCAAGGAGAACTGGGGCGCGGCTGAGACGTTTTATCAACTGGTGCGTACTCTGGCGGGGCCATCGGCGCCGGCGCCGGGCGCGAAGCGGGCCAATCGTCCGACAGGCGCTCGTCCCCGCTGCAATCTGCTGGGCCCGACCGCGCTCGGCTTCCGCCATCGCGACGACGTCGCGGAAATCACGGGGCTGCTCACCAAGCTGGGCATCGACGTGAATGTCACGGCTCCAATGGGCGCGACGCCGGCTGATCTCGCAAGGCTTGGTGACGCTGATTTCAACGTGGTGCTGTATCCCGAAGTAGCAGGGCAGACCGCATCCTGGCTGCAGCGGACTTTTGGTCAGCCATCGACCAAGATCATCCCGATCGGCGTTTCGGCCACGCGCGAATTCATCGAAGAGGTGGCGAAGCTCGCAAGGGTTGATGCGTCGGCGACGCTCGCCGCCTCTTCGACGCGGCTGCCGTGGTACTCGCGCTCGGTCGACTCGACCTATCTCACCGGCAAACGCGTCTTCATCTTTGGCGACGCGACCCACGCTGTCGCGGCTGCTCGTATCGCGTCGGACGAGCTCGGCTTCAAGGTGGTAGGCGTCGGTACCTACAGCCGCGAGTTTGGCCGCGAAATTCGCGAAGTCGCAAAACTCTACGATGTCGAGCCGCTGATTTCAGACGACTATCTTGAGGTCGAGGCCAAGATCGCAGAACTGCAGCCCGAACTGGTGTTGGGCACGCAGATGGAGCGCCATATCGCCAAGCGCCTCGGCATTCCCTGCGCTGTGATATCGGCGCCGGTACACGTCCAGGATTTCCCCGCGCGCTATGCGCCGCAGATGGGTTTCGAAGGCGCCAATGTGATCTTCGATACCTGGGTGCACCCACTGATGATGGGCCTCGAAGAACATCTGCTGGCGATGTTCAAGGACGATTTCGAGTTCATGGACGGCGCTGTGCCGTCGCATCTGGGCGCGGGACATGGCGCGCCTGCGGATGATTCTCCGGTTGGGCTCGCCGAACCGACCGGAGCGGCGACCCTCGTTTCGGACGTCTCCTTCATCTGGGCGGCCGATGCCGAGAGAGAACTGCGCAAGATTCCATTCTTCGTTCGCGGCAAAGCCCGCCGCAACACCGAACGCTTCGCTAATGAAAATGGCGTGACCACCATAACCGTCGAGACGCTCTACGATGCCAAAGCGCACTACGCCCGCTGACGCGACCTCGCTTCGCGTCGTTGTCGTGACCATGGACAGTCACCTGTCCGGTGCTGCTGCGCGTGCGCGCAATCTGTTGAAGCGGGATTTTCCAGGGCTTGAGCTTACGGTTCACGCCGCCGACGAATGGGGCACCGACGAGGCAGCGCTGGCTCGTTGCAAAACAGATATCGCGTGCGGCGACATCGTCATCGCCACCATGCTGTTTCTCGACGACCATGTCCGCGCGGTAATGCCGACACTGGTCGCGCGTCGCAACGATTGCGATGCGATGATCTGCTGCATGTCGGCGGCCGAAGTCGTCAAGCTGACGCGGGTCGGCAAGTTCGACATGAGCGGTGAGGCGCTTGGCGCAATCTCCTGGCTGAAAAAGCTGCGCGGCAATCGCACGGGGGCAAGCCCCGGCGGCAAGGGCGAGATGAAGATGCTGCGGCAATTGCCGAAGCTGCTTCGCTTCATTCCCGGCACCGCGCAGGACATGCGCGCCTATTTCCTGACACTACAGTATTGGCTTGCCGGTTCCGAGCAGAACATCGCCAACATGGTCCGCCTGCTGGTGGATCGTTATGCGGATGGACCCCGCCGCGGCCTGCGCGGCATTGCCAAGGCGGCCCCGCCGGTCGAATACGCCGACATCGGTGTCTATCACCCGCGCATGAAGGGTCGCATCGGCGACACGGTCGAAAAATTGCCCGCGATTGCGAACCAGCAAGGCACGGTCGGTGTTCTGCTGCTGCGCTCATATCTGCTGGCCGGAAATTCGGGCCATTATGACGGCGTGATCGCCGCGTTCGAGGCGAGAGGCCTGCGCGTTATTCCCGCATTCGCCAGTGGTCTCGACCAACGGCCCGCGATCGAACGCTTCTTCATGATGGACGGCCGCAGCATGGTCGATGCCGTGGTCTCGCTGACCGGCTTCTCGCTGGTCGGCGGTCCCGCCTACAATGACTCCAGGGCGGCCGAGGACATCCTCGCCAGGCTCGACGTGCCTTATCTCTCCGCGCATCCGGTCGAATTCCAGACCGTCGAGCAATGGGGCGCCTCGGATCGCGGACTGATGCCGGTGGAGAGCACCATCATGGTGGCGATCCCCGAACTCGATGGCGCAGCGGGGCCGATGGTCTATGGCGGCCGGTCCGACGGGGCAGGCGTGCCCTGCACCGGGTGTGAGCGCGGCTGCACTTTCGCCCGCGCCGAGATCGGCGGCGACATGCATGTCTGCAGCGAGCGCGCTGAAATGCTGGCCGCGCGCACGGCGCGCCTGATCGCGATGCGCCGCGGCGAGCGAAGGAATCGCAAGGTCGCGATCGTGCTGTTCAATTTTCCGCCCAATGCCGGCAACACCGGTACTGCGGCGTTTCTCTCCGTGTTCGAATCCCTGCACCGCACGCTCAGCGCCATGAAGCTTGAGGGATACGAGGTCGACATCCCTGCCAGTGTCGACGCGTTGCGCGAGCGCATCGTCGTCGGCAATGCCGCCCGCTTTGGCGCCGACGCCAACGTCCATGTGCGGATTCCAGCCGGCGATCATGTTCGCCGTGAGACATGGCTGCGCCAGATCGAGGCGCAATGGGGACCGGCGCCCGGCAAGCAGCAGAGCGACGGCAGCTCGATCTTCGTGCTCGGTGAGCGCTTCGGAAATGTCTTCGTCGGCATCCAGCCGGCGTTCGGATACGAAGGCGATCCGATGCGGCTGCTGTTCGAAAAGGGCTTCGCCCCAACACACGCGTTCTCGGCATTCTATCGCTGGCTCCGCGAGGATTTCGGCGCCGGCGCGGTGCTGCACTTCGGCACCCATGGTGCGCTCGAATTCATGCCGGGCAAGCAGGTGGGCCTATCCGGCGCGTGCTGGCCTGACCGCATGATCGGCGATCTGCCGAATCTATACCTCTATGCCTCGAACAACCCCTCCGAGGGCACCATCGCCAAGCGCCGCTCGGCTGCGACGCTGATTAGTTATCTCACCCCGCCGGTTGCGCATGCCGGACTTTATAAAGGCCTCGTCGAGCTGAAGGCATCGATCGAACGCTGGCGCGGCCTGCCGTCCGGCGACGATGCGGAGCGCGCCGGTCTTGCAACGATGATCCAGGCGCAGGCCAACACGCTGGAACTGGCGGTGGCGGTGCCCTGCTGGGCTGATCCTGCGCAAGCGATCGGCAAGCTCGCGGAGGCGGTGCTTGAACTTGAATATACGCTGATCCCGCATGGCCTTCACGTGGTGGGCGAAGCGCCTTCGGTCGAACAACGGGTCGAGATGTTACAAGCGGTGGCCGATGCATCTCATGGCGTTCGTCTGGAACGCGACGTGCTGGAAAGCATTGTCCGCGGTGACGCGCCCGAGGCTTTGGCCGCTGCGCGTGGCTCGGCCGGCGGTGAACCGAACCTTACCCTCTACACGCAGCTTGCGGCGACGGATGTCTTGCTGGCGCAAGATCACGAGATACCCGGCGTCCTGCATGCGCTCGACGGCAAGTTCGTGCGTCCGGCGCCGGGCGGCGATCTCCTGCGTACGCCGGCTATTCTGCCGACCGGACGCAATCTTCATGGTTTCGATCCGTTCCGCATTCCCAGCGCCTATGCGGTGCAGGACGGCGCGCTGCAGGCCCAGCGGCTGATCGACAAACATGTCGCCGAAGGAAACGGCTTCCCTGAGTCAATCGCGATCGTGTTGTGGGGCACCGATAACCTCAAGAACGAAGGCGCGCCGATCGGGCAGGCGCTCGCATTGCTCGGTGCCAGGCCGCGCTTCGACGGCTATGGCCGTTTGACCGGCGCGGAACTGATCCCGCTCGACCAGCTCAATCGGCCGCGGATCGACGTGATCATCACCATGTCCGGCATCTTCCGCGACCTGCTGCCGCTGCAGATCAAGCTGCTCGCGGAGGCCTGCTTCCTCGCCGCATCCGCGGATGAGCCGGTTGAACAGAATTGCGTTCGCAAGCATGCGCTGGCCTTTCAGGCTGCGCACAACTGCGATCTGGAAACGGCGTCACTGCGGGTGTTCGGCAATGCCAACGGCGCGTATGGCTCCAACGTCAATCATCTCGTCGAGAACGGCCGCTGGGACGACGAGGACGAACTCGCCGAGACCTACACCCGGCGCAAGAGCTTTGCTTACAGCCTCAAGGGACAGCCGGTGCAGCAGGCCGCCTTGCTGAGGAGCGCGCTCGCCACCGTCGACCTCGCTTATCAGAATCTCGACTCGGTCGAACTCGGGATCACGACGGTCGATCACTATTTCGACACGCTTGGCGGGATCAGCCGCGCGGTGCGCATCGCCAGGGGTGGTGCGTCGGCGCCGGTCTATATCGGCGACCAGACTCGTGGCGCCGGCACCGTGCGCACTCTGTCGGAGCAGGTCGCGCTCGAGACCCGCACGCGGATGCTCAATCCGAAATGGTACGAAGGCATGCTCAAGCACGGCTACGAAGGCGTGCGCCAGATCGAAGAACACGTCACCAACACCATGGGCTGGTCGGCCACGACGGGCGAAGTGGCGCCGTGGGTCTACCGCCAACTGACCGAGACCTTCGTGCTCGATCCCGCCATGCGCGAGCGGCTGGCGTCGCTCAATCCCGTTGCCTCGGCGAAGGTCGCCAACCGGCTGATCGAGGCGCACGAGCGCAAATACTGGTCACCCGATCCGGAGATGCTCGATGTCCTGCGCAGGGCAGGCGAAGAGCTTGAAGACCGCCTCGAAGGCGTGGGAGTTGCCGCATGAACATCCAGACCAAACCATCGTCCCTCAAAAGTCCGTCATGCTGCGGCGACGGCGAGGGCAGCGTTCAGGTTCAGCTTGATCCCAAGCTGAGGATCGGCACCGCCAAGGTGTTCTCGGTTTACGGCAAGGGCGGCATCGGCAAGAGCACGACGTCATCGAACCTGTCGGTGGCGTTCTCGAAGCTCGGCAAGCGTGTGCTGCAGATCGGCTGCGATCCAAAACACGATTCGACGTTCACGCTCACAAAGCGGCTGGTGCCGACAGTCATCGACGTACTGGAGTCCGTGAACTTCCATGCCGAGGAATTGCGGCCGGAAGATTTCCTGTTCGAGGGTTACAATGGTGTGATGTGCCTGGAGGCGGGCGGCCCGCCGGCGGGAACCGGTTGCGGCGGCTACGTCGTCGGCCAGACCGTGAAGCTGCTGAAGGCACATCATCTGCTCGAGGACACTGATGTGGTGATCTTCGACGTGCTCGGCGACGTGGTGTGTGGCGGCTTCGCCGCACCGCTGCAGCATTCCGATCGCGCTCTCATCGTCGCGGCCAACGACTTCGACTCCATCTTTGCAATGAATCGTATCGTCGCCGCCATTGAGGCTAAATCGAAGAACTACGGCGTCCGGCTCGGCGGCGTGATCGCCAACCGCAGCGTCGCGACCGATCAGATCGACTGCTACAACGAGAAGGCCGGCCTGAAACGGGTTGCGCATTTCCCCGACCTCGACATCATCCGCAAGAGCCGGCTGAAGAAATCGACGCTGTTCGAAATGGATCCGACGCCCGAGTTGGTTGCGGTCCAGGACGAATACATGCGGCTCGCCACCGACCTCTGGGCCGGCACGATCGAGCCTTTGTCCGGAAAGTCGCTGAAGGACCGTGAAATCTTTGATCTCCTGGGGTTCGACTGATGTCTGTCGCCACCTATCTGGAACGGCGTGGAGAGCTTGAGACCTACTTCGACCGCACGGCGGTCGATGCCTGGGCCCGGCTGACGTCGGATGCGCCGGTGGGACGGATCCGGGCCACCGTGCGCGCTGGCCGCGATGAGATGCGCAATACATTGCTATCGTGGTTGCCGGCGAACATGAACGGTGCTCGTTTGCTGGATGCGGGCTGCGGCACCGGCGCATTGTCCATCGAGGCGGCGCGGCGCGGCGCGCGTGTGGTTGCTATCGATCTGTCACCGACCCTGGTGTCGGTGGCGCGCGAGCGCATCCCCGCCGACCTCGATTCGTCCGTGATCGAATTCAAGGCCGGCGACATGCTCGATCGGAAACTTGGCCGTTTCGATTTCGTGGTTGCGATGGACTCGCTCATCCATTATCGCCCGGCGGATACTTGCCGCATCGTGGCGGGATTGGCTGCGCGCACCGGCGAAGCGTTGCTGGTGACCTTCGCGCCGAAGACGCCGGCGCTGGCGGTGATGCATGCGGTCGGCCGGCTTTTTCCGCGCGGCGATCGCGCACCAGCGATCGAACCGGTAGCCGAACAGAAATTGCGACAGTTGCTGATGTCCGAGGAAAGCCTCGAGCGGTGGCAGCTTGGGCGCAGCCGCCGGGTCACGAGCGGCTTCTACAAATCCCACGCATTGGAGTTGATTCCCCGATGACTCGGATTGCGACCACATTGGCGAAAGGCTGGATGCGGCTTGGAACGCGTTTCCTGCCGTTTGCGGATGCGGCGACGAAAGAGCTTCCGCTCGGACGTCTGCTGCGGCTGTCGCTGTTTCAGGTTTCGACCGGCATCTCCATCGTGCTTCTGAACGGCACGCTCAATCGGGTAATGATCGTCGAGCTTGGAGTCTCGACGCTGCTGGTGTCCCTGATGGTCTCGCTGCCGCTGGTGTTCGCGCCGTTCCGCGTGCTGATCGGCTTCAAGTCCGACAACCACCGTTCGGTACTGGGCTGGCGGCGCGTGCCCTACATCTGGATGGGCACGCTGGTGCAGTTCGGCGGTTTTGCCATTCTTCCGTTCGCGCTGCTGGTGCTGTCGGGCACCGGAGAATATCCCGCAGTCTACGGACAGTTCGGCGCGGCGCTCGCCTTCCTGCTGGTTGGCGCGGGTATGCACACGACCCAGACCGCTGGCCTTGCGCTGGCGACGGATCTTGCGCCGCCCGAGGCGCGACCGCGCGTGGTCGCGTTCCTCTACGTGATGCTGCTGTTCGGCATGGCCGGCAGCGCACTGATTTTCAGCGAGCTGTTGCGCAACTTCAACGAAATCCGCCTGATCCAGGTGATCCAGGGCGTCGCGGTCACGCAGATGCTCCTGAACATCTGCGCGCTGTGGAAACAGGAAGCTCGCAACCCCTCGCTTACTTCAGCCACGCGCGAACGACCCGAATTTCAGCAGTCCTGGGCCAAGTTTCGAAAGTCCGGTGGTTCGGTTCGCGTGCTGGTCGCGCTGGCGCTCGGTACGTCGGCCTTCTCGATGCAGGATATCTTGCTGGAGCCATACGGCGCCGAAATATTGAAACTGACCGTTGGCCAGACCACGGCACTGACCGCGTTCTTCGCCCTCGGCACGCTGGCAGGTTTCGGTCTTGCGGCGCGAACCCTGGGGCGCGATGCGGATCCTTATCGCATTGCAGGTTTTGGTGCGGTGGCCGGCGTGTTCGCGTTTTCCGCGGTTATATTCGCGGGCCCCTTGAACTCTGTGTTGCTGTTCCGGATTGGCGCGGCGCTTATTGGTTTCGGCGGTGGGCTTTTCGCCGCGGGAACGCTGACCGCCGCGATGGCCATTGCCAGGGACGGCGAGAGTGGATTGGCATTGGGTACGTGGGGCGCGGTGCAGGCGACCGCAGCCGGCGGTGGCATCGCGCTGGGCGGTGGCATTCGCGACGCGGCGTCGTCGCTCGCGTCGAGCGGCATGCTCGGTCGCGCGCTCACCGATCCATCGACCGGATACAGCGTCGTCTACCACATCGAAATTGCTTTGCTGTTCGCTACTCTGGTTGCGATCGGCCCGCTCGTGCGCACGGCACGAACCGGCTATTCGCAGCCGTCATCCAAATTCGGCTTGGCCGAATTTCCAGGTTAGTCAACGAGAGGGAGGTCGTCCCATGCAATCCGGCGCTTATTTGGACGTAGCACAGGTCGCGCTTTACGTTTTCTGGATCTTCTTCGCGTGTCTGATTTTCTACCTTCGCCGCGAAGACAAGCGCGAAGGCTATCCGCTTGATTCCACCGCAAGCGGCGGCGGGGTCGTTCATGGTTTCCCGCGGATGCCCGACCCCAAAAACTATCTGCTTCGCGACGGCCACGTCGCGACCCTTCCGAACCACAAGAACGATCGCCGTGATGTTGCGGTGGCGCCCATTGCGGTTTGGCCTGGCGCGCCGATGGAGCCGACCGGCAATCCGATGATCGACGGCGTCGGACCGGGATCCTGGGCGGATCGCGAGGATGTTCCCGAACTCAACATCGACAACGTGCCATGCATCGTCCCGCTGCGGCTGGCCGAAGGTACGTACCTCGAACCGCGCGATCCCGATCCGCGTGGAATGAGGGTCATCGGCGCGGACAACGAAATAGGTGGCGTCGTGACAGATGTTTGGGTCGATCGCGCCGAAGCCTTGATCCGGTATATCGAAGTCGAAGTTCCGACATCCGCCGGTACCAAGCGCGTGCTGCTGCCGATGCCGTTCGCGCTGGTCAATCACAAGCGCGGCCGCGTCACGGTCAACGCGATCCTCGGCAGCCAATTCGCCGATGTGCCGGTAACCGCGAGCCCGAACCAGGTGACGAAGCGCGAGGAAGACCGGATCGTCGGCTATTACGGCGCCGGCACGCTTTACGCCACGCCCTCGCGACAGGAGCCTATGCTGTGAAACAAGACTTTAATCAGTTCAAGGAGCTTCCATCACCGCTGCCGGTTGGCGAGCGCGTGATTTGGCAAGGCAAGCCGACGTTCAAGGGTTTGGCGCTGCGGTCGTTCCACATCAGGGAAGTCGCGATTTACTTCGGTCTGCTCTTGGCGTGGCGATTGTGGTCGAACTGGTCGTACGGCACGGCCTTGGGAGAAGCGGTCACCTCCGCTTTGTGGCTGATCGTTCCGGCGATCAGTGCCATCGCGGTGCTCGCCGGCCTCGCGTGGCTGTTCCAGCGCGCGGCCTGCTACACCATCACCTCCAAGCGGGTATTATTTCAATTCGGCGTCGCGCTGCCGATGACCATGAACATCCCGCTCGGCAAGATCGCCAACGCAGCCTTGAAAACCCATCGCGACGGCAGCGGCAATATCCCGCTGAAACTGTCCGACAGCGGCCGAGTGTCCTACCTGCTGCTCTGGCCGCATGTCCGCCCGTGGCGGTTACGCGCGCCGGAGCCGATGCTGAATTCCATACCGGACGCGGCCAAGGTCGCGGCGAAACTCGTGGAGGCGCTGACGGGACAACCTGGTCCGTCCGCGATCTCGCTGGTGCAATTCGATAACTCAGATTCCGCATCGATTACACGTTCGCCCACCACTGTAGCAGCCTGAACGGAGAAGAACTCATGAGCCAAGTCATTCATGAGCCTGTCGTACCGAGAGCGGGAGTGTTCGCCGCGGCGGCGCTGGTCCTGTTCGCGCTCACGGCCGTTACTACCGTGCGCCTGACAGGCGTCGGTGGTGTGCACGTGGCGCTTCCTGCTGCCGTCGAAAGCCGTGACCTTCAATTCGAGGACGGCAAGAACGGCGCGGTGCTGGTGTTCGACGCGACCGACCATCAACTGGTGGACACACTCGCGCCCGGCAGCAACGGTTTTGTCCGTGTCGTGATGCGAGGTCTCGCCCGCGAGCGAAAGTTGGGCGACATCGGCGCGCAGCCGCCGTTCCGCCTCACACGATATGCAGGCGGCCAGATCACGCTGACCGACACTTCGACCGGCAAGCAGATCGACCTTGGCGCATTCGGATCGAGCAATACCGAGGCATTTGCGCGGCTGATGAACCTGAGGGGCGGCGCAAGATGACCAGGGTCTGGATCGGCGCGCGCAAGACATTCGACGTGCCATGCACGATAGAAATCGAACAAACCTCCGAGACGCTGCATGCGCATGTGGTGCTCGACGGCAACATCCAGATACAGCCTGGTGACGAGGTGATGGTCCACGATGCGCCGGCGCGGGTTGAATTCGGTGAGCGTCTCGTTGTCCGCAGGACCGCGACGGTGGTCCGCGGCGGTCCGCTGGACCGCCTGCGTGCACGGGTCGAGGGATATCTTGAATTGACCGAGCTTTACGAAGTCAGCTTCTCGGACGGGAGGGCATCATGATCCCCATGGAAGGCGGCACCCAGGGTAACCTTCAAGCCAGCTTGCGCGTCAAAGGCAATGCCGAAAGCACCGAACTGGCGCGGGAGGATACCATTCTCAGCCCGCGTTTCTACACCACGGATTTTGAGGCCATGGATCGGCTTGACGTCGGGCTGGTGCGCTCCGAATGGAATGCGGTGATCAAGGAATTGCGCGCCGATCACAACAAGTCGCATTTCGTCAAGACCGACGAATTCAAGAATGACCTGGAAGGTCTTCCGGCAGAGTTGCGCAAGGAATTCAAGGATTTCCTCGTCAGTTCGCTCACCGCCGAGTTTTCGGGCTGCGTGCTCTATGCGGAAATCAAGAAACGCATCAAGAACAAGGATATCCACGAGCTCTTCGGCTACATGAGTCGCGACGAGGCGCGGCATGCCGGCTTCATCAATGAAATCCTCAAGGATCACGGTATCGGCGTCGATCTCAGCTTCCTGACGCGGGTGAAGAAGTACACCTACTTCCGGCCGAAGTTCATTTTCTATGCGACGTATCTGTCCGAGAAGATCGGCTACGCCCGCTACATCACCATCTTCCGCCAGATGGAGCGTCACCCGGAACGGCAGTTCCATCCCATTTTTCGCTGGTTCGAACTCTGGTGCAACGACGAGTTTCGCCATGGCGAGGCCTTCGCATTGCTGATGCGCGCCGATCCCTCGCTGCTGCGCGGACTGAACAAGCTCTGGATCCGGTTCTTCCTGCTGGCCGTGTTTGCCACCATGTATGTGCGCGACCACATGCGCCCCGCATTCCACCAGGCGCTCGGCATGCATCCGACCGACTACGACATGCAGGTGTTCCGCATTACGTCGGAGATATCCAGACAGGTTTTCCCCGTGGTGCTGGATATCGATGATCCGCGTTTCCTGGCGGGACTCGAGCGGCTCAGGGCGATCTCTGAAAAGATTGCTGATGTGAGAGCGGAGAGCAACCTGTTGTCGAAGGTGAGGCGGGCAGGGCTGGCAGCGGCAGCGGCGCTGACATTCGCGCGGCTTTTCCTGCTACCGACAAAGCCGAACGTGTTGCCCCGCGAAATCTGTCTGCAGCCGGCGTGGTGAGAGAGCGGGTCCATGGCCTCCTACACGATCCCACCGATTTACGCAGCGTTCGTCTGGTGGTTCAGCACCGGGGCCGTGCTGTTGCTGGTGGGACGTTCGGGACGGTTCGGTGTCTTGCGGAATGTTTTCGCGATAGGTTTCCTGTTCGCATCGCTCCTGGGTCTTGCGCTCACCGCAAATGACATGAGCGTTGCCGGCGCCTATGCCGCCTTCACCTGCACCATCCTGTTATGGGGTGCTCAAGAGATCGCGTTTCTCGCGGGCTGGCTCACGGGCCCGCGTCCGCAGTCTTGCCCTGCTGGTGTCAAAGGCCGGAAGCGGCTTGGCCTCGCGCTGCAGGCGATCCTCTATCATGAACTGATGCTGCTGGCATGCGGCGCAGCCATTGTCGCGTTGACGTGGAACAGTGCGAACCAGGTTGCACTCTGGACCTTCGGGTCGCTGTGGGTGCTCCGACAAAGCGCCAAGATTAATCTCTTCTTGGGCGTGCCGGTGACCAATGATGAGTTGATGCCAGACGCCGTTCAGTTCCTGAAGACATATTTTGCCCGCAAGCCGGTCAGTGGCTTCTTCCCACTCTCTGTAACGCTGGCGATCGCGGTGCTCGTCATCATGATTCAACGGGTCGTCGAAGTCGCCGTCACGCCGTTCGAGGTCGTCAGCCTGACGCTGGTTTCGACGCTGTTTGCGCTCGGCGTCGTTGAACATTGGTTCATGCTGCTGCCGCTGCCCGCGATCACGCTTTGGGGCTGGGGCATGCGCTCGCCCTTTTCGCCGGAGGACAACATCATGGAACAAGGTCCAGACACCAAGGCTCCAATTGCACCGCCCAATCTCGTTGTGTTGTCGAGCGTGCGGCCTGACGCGGCGCCCGTGAAATCTCAATCGGCTTGCGCGCGGCAGCGGCTTGAAGACCAGTTTCGGCAGAGATTCATTGAGCAACACGCAAGGAACGATCTGGCGACGGCTGTCGGTGCCAGTACTGAGCCGGCGGCGACGGTTAACGGGAGGACGTCATGAACTACGAAGCCTATTTCCAGCGGCAACTTGAAAGCCTTCATCGCGAAGGACGATATCGCGTATTTGCCGATCTAGAGCGCAAGGCGGGGGCCTTCCCCCGTGCCAAGCATCACCATCCGAGCGGCGCCGGCGAGGTCACCGTGTGGTGCTCCAACGACTACCTCGGCATGGGTCAGCATCCCGCGGTACTTGCGGCGATGCACGAGGCGCTTGACAGTTGCGGCGCGGGCGCGGGCGGTACCCGCAATATCGCAGGCACCAACCACTATCACGTGCTGCTGGAGTGCGAATTGGCCGATCTGCATGGCAAGGAAGCCGCATTGCTGTTCACGTCAGGTTATGTCTCGAACATGGCGTCGATCAGCACGCTGGCGTCGAGAATGCCCGGCTGCACGATCCTGTCGGACGAGCTTAATCACGCCTCGATGATAGAGGGCATCCGGCATAGCCGCAGCGAAACGCGCATCTTCGCCCACAACGATCCGCGCGATCTCGAACGCAAGCTGTCTGATCTCGATCCGCACGCGCCCAAGCTGGTCGCGTTCGAGGCGGTCTATTCGATGGATGGAGATATCGCGCCGATCGCGGAACTGTGCGATGTCGCAGAGGCGCACAACGCCATGACCTATCTCGACGAAGTGCACGCCGTCGGCCTTTATGGCCCAAAGGGCGGCGGCATCGCCGATCGCGAAGGATTGAGCCATCGCCTGACGGTGATCGAAGGCACGCTGGCGAAGGCTTTTGGCGTTATCGGTGGCTATGTGGCCGCGTCGGCGACGATCTGCGATTTCATTCGCAGTTTTGCCTCCGGTTTTATCTTCACCACATCGCTGCCGCCTGCGGTGGCCGCCGGCGCACTGACCAGCATCCGGCATTTGAAATCAAGCTCGCAAGAGCGCGAGCGGCACCAGGATCGGGTGGCGCGGCTGCGCTCACGGCTCGATCAGGCAGGCGTAGCACATCTGGGCAATCCCAGCCATATTGTGCCGGTGATGGTGTGCGATCCCGTGCTCTGCAAACAGATCAGCGACGTACTGATCGATCGCTACGGCATTTATGTTCAGCCGATCAATTATCCGACCGTGCCGCGCGGCACCGAGCGGCTGCGTATCACTCCATCGCCGCACCACACCGACGCCGACATCGAGCATCTGGCGCAGGCGCTGGCGGAAATCTGGGCGGAGGTCGGTCTCGCCAAGGCGGCGTGATCAATTTCGGCGTAGATGAGGGAGCGCTGTCGGCGCGGGAGCTTTATTGGGTTTCTTGGGATTCCGGAGCCAGAAGGCGGAGAAATCCTCCTCTCCGCCAGTCGCCCGATCGAGACAAAAAACCCAGCAAAATAGGGCTTTCTGCAAACGCGCGTTGAGGCTTGTAGCATCGTTGTGTAGCACCGTTGCAGGCTAGGAAATAGGCCCAGACCATACCAAGGGCGGTCATGAACGGCCTGGCAACATTTGGTGTCTTTGTTCGCCGCGAAGCCGACCTTGCCTGACTTTAGGGCTCAGTCACATGGAAGAAGGGATCTTCCGCTAGTCTCTTCGTCAATGCGCGTAGGCGGGTCGTCTGCACGTCGGTATCGATACCGAGCCGGCGAGCTAGGCGTTCGGCGACGACCGCGGTCACATCTGCCTGGGTAAGACGGTCAAACAGCAAGTAAGGCTTGTTCGGGTCTATCATCTCATCGACTGCCACAAGCGCATTTTTGACCTGGGCAATGCAGTCATCAATCCACGGCTGATACAGTTTCTCAGGCGGGCGCCGGTTACGCTCGTAGGCAGCGTGAAGACACTTCTCGCACGCTCCCATCATCATTGCGGCGACCTTCAACACGGCGCGTCGATCGGCGCTGCCGGGTGGTGCCAGCGGCTGTTCGTGACCGTAGACTTCATCGAGATGATCGACGATAGCGTTGCTATCGATCAACGTTTCGCCGTTATCGAGCACCAGCGCCGGGATCCGGCCAAGCGGATTGCTGGCCCGCACCTCGGCGCGGTTATCGAAGCCGGAGAGCGCGCGCTGCTCAAAGGGCACACCATAAACATTGAGAGTGATCGCGACACGTCGCGTAAATGGGTGAGCGGTTCACCCCGATCAGCAGCATTCTAGTCTAGCTCCACATCTGTCGATTTTAGCAAGCCAATCGCGCTTATAATTTACGGGATGCCCGGACGGGAGGGCAAGAACTCCTTGTAGGCGAGGAGGGGCGAGTTCCGAGATGGGTCAAAAGCGCGGAGGCAGTGAGGCCCGCTTCTGGTGCAAAGCGGAACAAGATGACGAAACGGACCGTTTTTTTAACTGATGAACCTCCGCCGCGCTGGCTGCGTGACCTCACATAAGAAATGCTTTGGGTAGATCCAAGATAATAAAATTTCCCTAATCCTCTAATTCGCGTGTTGATGCGAACGCAGACGCGTCACGGCGTGGCGCGATCTCCGTGTCCCGTTCAAGAGAACTGGATCGCATGGGAGGAGCCTTGTGAACGATCTCGCGAAATTGCGTCCGTGCTTCTAGCCCCGGCGGGCCAATCTTCTCGTTTCAAGGCCGCCCGAATCTCGATCAGCGATAGCGGAACGTGGATCGAAGCGGGAAATCTGTTTAGGAGGTTTGTATTGTCTGCGAAACGCATGACGGGAGAGGAGGTATGAGCGACGTCCTCTCGCTCCCAAGCTTGCTCTTGTACCGGGCAAGGGACCTGATGGTTCAGGCGCGCGCCTTGATATTCGATGTAGACGGGACGCTGGCCGAAACGGAGGAGGTTCATCGCCAGGCCTTTAATTCCGCCTTCGCCAAAACCGGCCTCGACTGGTGCTGGGGACGCGATGTCTACAAGGAATTGCTCCGGGTAACAGGCGGCAAGGAACGCATCCGCGTCTTCGACGGCTCGCGAGGAGGGGCGCCCCTGCTGTCGGACATCGAGATCGCCGAATTGCACCGTATCAAAACGATGCTTTACGCTGAGCTGATCGCAAACGGTGGCTGTCCGCTTCGTCCGGGTGTACAAGCCCTGCTGGCGGTGGCGCGGGGGCGCGGTCAGCTTTTGGCCATTGCAACTACAACCTCGCGCGACAATATTGATGTGTTGCTCACGATAGCATTGGGTAAGAACTGGGAGGACATGTTTGCAGCTATTGTCGCTGGTGACGAGGTGCCGAGAAAAAAGCCCGCGCCGGACGTCTATCTGCAGGCGCTGTCCCGATTAGATCTGTCCGCGTCGGAATGCCTTGCAATTGAAGATTCCAGCAACGGTCTGGTTGCGGCGTCACTCGCTGGAATTCCCGTCTTGATCTCGCGCAGCGCCTACTTTCGAGACGACGACTTCTCAGGTGCGCTTCTTGCGATCGATGATCTTACCGAAGTGACGGGTATGTAAGTCCGAGCTCTGGCCACTCTGGCGCCTTTGGTAAGAATGACCGCTATTGGCGTGCGCCGTGACAAGGCAGCGCTTTCCAGTGGGTGCAAGCCCCACCCGGCAACCGCTCCAGCCGGAAGCAATCGGAGCAGTCATGGAGGTAACGAAGTGGCTGAAGCCTTCGATTAGCGTGTCACGAATTGGTGACAG
>Ga0066789_10000420_pt1 | contig 16654 bp, 13 predicted proteins | sample OrgsoiDNA2013049_FD_70960 | JGI IMG/M metagenome (GOLD analysis project Ga0066789, IMG submission 70960) | Permafrost soil microbial communities from the Arctic, to analyse light accelerated degradation of dissolved organic matter (DOM) -... | ecosystem: Environmental > Terrestrial > Soil >...
GGCGACGACGGGCTCGACGTTCAGCGACGGGTTGTTGCACAGGCACCGCGATGGTTGGCGCCTGGTGGCCATCTGCTCATCGAGACGAGCGAACGTCAGGCGCCTGTGTCGCTCGAGATCTTCAGGTCGAACGGGTTGACGGCGCGGCTTGCGTCGTCGGAGGAGTTGGACGCCACGGTCGTCATCGGCAGGGCACCGCTGACTTAGCCGGTGATGGCCGCGTGGGCGTCGGCCACGGCATCGGCCGCCGCGGCATCGCGGGTCCAGCGCACCGGTGCGGAATCGCCGTCGTAACGCGGGATCGCATGCACGTGCAGATGAAAGACCTCTTGGCCGGCCGCGGTGCCATTCGACTGGAAGACGGAGATGCCGTCGGCATGGAACGCGGCGACGAGTCGTCGGCTGACAGCGTGCAATGCAGGGCCGATATCGATGACGGCTTGGTCGGCACCATCAGCCATCACGTCAACGACGTGGCGCCGCGGAATGACCAGCGTGTGCCCCGGCGTGATCGGCGCGAGGTCGAGGAACGCGATCGCCGCGTCATCTGAGTAGGTGGTGTACGACGGGACCCGGCCGGCCGCGATCTCGCAAAAGATGCAGAAGTCACTCATGTCAACGACCTCGGATCGCTGGGTACGTCGACGGCGTGCGCCTGTAAAATATCGAGCGGCACGATCTCGAGGGCCTGCTCGTGTGTCGATGCGAGCACCACCGGCGCAGCCACGCCGTCGTCGTAGGCCTGCCGCCATCTCGCGGCGACGACGCACCACCGGTCGCCGGGTTGCAGCCCCGGAAACCCAAAGGCCGGTACGGGCGTCGACAAGTCATTGCCCACGGCGCGTTGATGCGCGAGAAACTCCGGCGTCACCACGGCGCAGATCGTGTGTCGGCCGACGTCTTCAGGGCCGGTTGTGCAGCAGCCGTCGCGGAAGAAGCCGGTCAGCGGGTCGTTGCTACAGGGCTCAAGAGTGCCGCCGAGCACGTTGAGATCGGTCGTCATCCGTGCGCGCTGGTCATCAGGCTCGCTGGCTAGGGCTATTTGGCGGGTCGGTCCTTCGCCTGTACCTGCGCCGAGACGACACCACTGTTCGCGGCGACGCCCTTGACCTTGGCGTCCTTCTTCGGCTTGCGGACTTCGCGGCCGCCCTTGTCCTTGCTGCCCACGACGGCCTCCTCGCTGTGAATGATGCTTCTCGTGCCTGACAGTACGGCGGTCAGGGACGCAACGCCAGCGTGTCGATGCGCGCGAGCTCGTCGTCGTCCAGCGCGAAGTCCCAGATTTCAAAGTTCGACGCGATGCGATCGGGGGTCGCTGACTTGGGGATCACGACGGTGTCGCGCTGGACGTGCCAGCGCAGGATCACCTGAGTGGTCGCTACTCCGTGCGCGGCGGCAATCTGGCTGAGCACGGGGTCGGCGAGGTCGCTGCCCCTGAATGGGCTGTAGCCCTCGACGACAACACCGCTTGTGCGCGCATGGGCCAGCCGGGCTTCGTCGTATTGCCGTGGGCTCCAGGGGATCTGATTCACCGCTGGCGCCACCCCGGTTGCTTCGATCAGCTCGTCAACCTGCTCGGTGCTGTAGTTGCTGACGCCGACGGCGGTCGCGAACCCTGCGTCGCGCGTCTCGAGCAGCTGCTGCCAGGTAGGCACGGAGAGGTCGCCGCTCGGGGGCCAGTGAATCAACCACAGATCGACATGGTCGGTGTGGAGATGGCGCAGGCTGTCGGCGATGACCTGGCGGGCGCGGTCAGCGTGACCGGGGTGCAGCTTCGTGGTGATGAACAACTCATCGCGGCCGACGCCGCTGTCGGCGATCGCGCGACCGACCTCGGCTTCGTTCTCATACATGGTCGCGGTGTCGATGTGCCGGTAGCCGACCTCGAGGGCGCACCGCACCGCCTCGTAGCACTGAGCGCCCTTCATTTGCCAGGTGCCGAAGCCGAGAACCGGGATCGCGCCGCCGGGGCTTAGTGCGAGCGCCGGAATGGGGCCTTCGTGAGGCGACATGCGCACGCTCCTTCGGGGCGGGTCAAGCGTCGGCCAGGGCCTTTCGGCCGACCGCACCCTACCCGGAGGCCCGCGACCAACCCCCTGCGACCAGGCTCAGCGTCGGCCAGAGATGGCATGCTGGACGACGTGAATGGGGCCCGGTCGTCTGCGGAGGTGGCCGACCAGACCGACGAGATCGCCAAACCGCCCGAGTTGGCGGTCGGCGCCGCTCCGCCGAACCGGATCGCCCGACCCGCCCACCCTGACGCACCGCCGGTCATCGTCGTCGATCGAACGACGCGCGTCGTGTGGTGGCTGGCCGCGCACGCGCCGCTGGTAACCGCCGTCCTCGCGGGTGCGGTTGCTCTCATCGGGTTCAGGGGCGGCGACTATCCGGCGCAGGACTATCGCGCGTTCATGTTCGGCGCGCACGGCTTCTTGATCTGGGATGTGAACTGGTACGGCGGCCACGCCGCACTGGGATACAGCGTGCTGTTCCCCGCGGTCGGCTGGTTGCTCGGCACCGTGCCGGCGACCGCGCTCGCCTGTGTCTTGTCGACCGCACTCTTCGGGCGGGTGGTCGGCCGCGCGAACAACTGGCCGGCGGTCGTTTCGCGCCTGTGGTTCGCCGTGTTCGTCGTTGGAGACCTCATCGTCGGCCGGGCACCGTTTGCCTGCGGGCTGACCGCGGCGTTGGCGGCGATTCTCGCGGTGCGGGCCGAGCGTCCGATCATGGCGACCCTGGCCGCGGTCGTCGCGTCGTTGTTCAGCCCGCTCGTCGCCGCATTCGTGTTGCTCATCGCGTTGGCCTGGGCGGCCACGATCGGCTGGCGCCGGACGTTGCCGTTCGCCGGTGCCGGCGTGGGGTTGCTGGTGACGTTGGTGGCAGGCGACGGCGGTGTCTTCCCGTTCCCGTGGACTGCGTTCACCGGCCAGGCAGTACTCGTGATCGTCGGCCTGGTTGTGGCGCCGTTTTACGAGCGCGCAATACGGCGAATGCTCTGGCTCTACGGCCTCAGCTGCGTCGTGTTGTTCCTCGTACCGAATCCGGTGGGCGGCAACATCGCCCGCCTCGCCGGCATCGCGATCGGCCCCGTTGCCGCGTTGGTGCTGCTGCGGGCGGGCCGGCGCATCGCGCTACTTGTGGTCGCGCTGCCGCTGCTCATTCTTCAGCTGCTGCCGATCATTGCGGCGGTCAGTTCGGCCGCCAACGATCCCTCGACGAACAAACGGTACTACCAGGGCGTGTTGCGATTTCTGGTCGCCAACCAGCAGCCGCTGAGTCGTGTCGAGGTGCCGTTCACCAAGGACCATTGGGAAGCGACGTACATCGCCGAAAAGGTGCCGCTCGCGCGCGGGTGGGATCGGCAGGTCGACCTTTCGCACAACAACGTGTTGTACGCGCCGCTGTCGGTGTCGGACTATCGCGCGTGGCTCGACGAGAACGCCGTGCGGTTCATCGCGTTGCCGAGTGCGCCCCTCGACAAGGGCGGCGTGCCCGAGAAGGAGTTGCTGAAGCACCCCCCGTCGTGGCTGCACACCGTGTACACCGACGACCATTGGCGGGTGTGGGAAGTCGGTGGTGCGGTACCACTGGCGACCGGCGCGGCCAAAATGACTGCGATGACGCCGGGAGGTTTCACCCTGCGTGCGGCAACGGCCGGTGCGACGTTTGTGCGGTTGCGCTGGTCGCCCTACTGGCACGTCAGCACCGCCAACGCATGTGTCGCGCAGGCGCGCGGTGGTTGGACGACCGTGCTCGGCTTTGCGGCCGGTGACGTCAAAGTTACTGAGCGCGCGCTGTTGAGCGAGACCACCTGCACGTCTGCACAGCTCGCCACCGCGGGCGTCGAACCCGTCGACGCCGACGGTTCGAAGTAAGCGCCCCGCTGCTACATTCCGGCCGCTACCGCGGCCACTACATTCCGGCCGCTACCGCGGCCCATGTCTGCGGCCGTGCGCCGAGACCACGACCCGTCTCGGGATTCCAGTACTCCGCGAACCCCGCGCGCAAACATGACGCCTTCGTGGTGGCCGCCAGCGTGGTCGCGACTTCAGTCTCGCCGCATCGCGTCGCCGCCAACCAGGCCAGGTAGTTGAGCTGCGGCCATGTACCGCCGCGCCAATACTGCGAGGGTTGATAGGTCGGCTGCGTGGCCGGCACAAACCTCGGCCCGTAGCGCGCGCCGAAGCGATCGGCATCGGTGAGTTGCCGAAGAGCCGCCGTTGCTCGGGCGGTGTCGTCCGTGCACAACGCCGGCAACACGGCGTCCATCGTCGGCACTCGAACGCTGGCACCGCCGCCGACGTACGCGACATCGCACCACAGTTGCTCGCCGTCGTCCCACGCACGGGCGTCGAGAGCGGCCGCTAGAGCGCGCCCGCGGGCGACCCACGACGCGTCGCCGACGAGCTCACCAAAGGTCACGGCTGCGTCGGCCGCGATCGCGTTGAAAGATGCTGCTGCGACGACGAAATCGGGGTTATCGATGGCTTGCCCGTCAGGGGCAAAGATGGTGCGACTCAGCAGCGCGCGGTCGAATGCGGTCCACATGCGTCGGCTCCACGCGCTTGACCCGACCCAGCTGTCCCATCGCGCCGAATCGTCGGTGCCGGCCTCCCACGGATGCACGATCACCAGCAGCTCGTCGCGCAGCCGGTCGCGCCACAACGCTTCGAGAGCACGTCGCGCGCCGTCAAGCAATTCAGCGGACGGCGAGAAGCCGGCGTCCGACGCGACCTGCAGCGCGCGCGCATATACCGGCGGTTGCGTGAACGACGAAACGGTCGGCAACGGGCCGCGGGCATATGTCTTGCGGCCGTAACGCATGTGCGGCAAGAACCCGTTGGGCAACTGACCTTCGAAGATGGCTTCGAGTTCGCGCAGCCCGCGCACGTCGCTGATCGCGAACCATGCGATCGCGTGGAAGCACGAATCCCACAACCACAGGTGCGGGTAGCTGTGCCGATTGGGCCGGCAGTAGCCGAGGCTGGGCTGCCAGGCCTGCGTCAGCACGCGAGCCGCACCGATCTCAACCTGCGCGTCGAGGGCAGCGGCGTCGCGTGGTGCTCGCGACCGACGATTCAGCAACCAGTCGACGACGACACCTCCGTTCAACCGGTGCTACGGAATTAACCCCCGCTGAGTATCGCGGCCGCCTGGTCGAACACCTGGGGGGCAATGGCAGTTGTGCCGCCAAACAACCAGGCCGCGGTCGCACTACCCGCCGCGGTGCTGAGGTACGCGACGACACTCGCAGGTAACGCGCCGCTGGCCGGCACCAACACGATCGGACCCTGCGCTGCGCCGGCGACGGCGCCACCGGCAAGTGCGTCGGGGAAGGCAACGCCGCTTGCCAACCCGACCGCTTTCGGCGACGCGAAGAATGCCTGCGCAACGAGCACCGCGGTCGCGAACCGGTCAGCGCCAACGAACGGCGTAGCCGACCGATCGGCGGTCGCGGCCGGGCCGCCGATGGCGTAACGCTTTACTCCGGCATTAGCTGCCAGGAAGCTGGCCGTCACCGGGGACGCGGCCGTTCCATTCGTGAGCACGACGACTCCGTGCGTGGCCGCGGCCGCGGTGCCGGCTGAGAGCGCGTCGGCGAATGTCGTGCCGTCGGCCTCGAAGATCGCACTCGGCGGCCCCAGCATGTTCGCGACCAAGGTGGCTGTGCCGAAGCGGTCGGAGCCGGCTATCCGCACGATCGGGAAGCCCAAGGCGGCCGCAGCGTTCGCGACCGCGGGCGAGAGCGCACCGGTGCCACCCAGCAGATAGATCGTGCCGCCGGGTGCGAGCACCCGCTGAATTTCGGTACTCACGGCTGGGCTCAACGCGGCCGGTGCGGTCAACAAGAGCGGGCCATGCTTCGCCACCGCGAGGGGGGTGCCGGCCAAGGCATCGGCAAAACCATCAGAGCGCACGATGGTCACGGCTGCGGCCGAACCCGCAGCCGGGAACGCGGTCTGCGCGGCGGCCACACTTGTTCCGACCCGATCGGTGCCGGCAACGCGAAGCAGGGTCAGTGGGGGCGGTGGCGGCCCGCCCCCGCCGCCGCCGCCCGTTGGGTTCACCACGACCGATGGCGGGGCAGCCAACGGCGTGAGGGTGCCGGCTGCGGTCGCTTGCACAGAGGCCGCGAAAATCGACGTCCCCGTCACGGACGGCGCGACTGTGGCACCAGCCGGATTCGCGCTGACGTCACCGTAGGTGACGGTGACACTCGCGCCGATCGCGAGCGTCAGACCGTTCACCCGAATCACCTGCCCGCTCACGCTGAGCGTGCCCGTGGTCGTGCTCACGAAGCCCGCAGCGGCGTTGCTGCCCAGCTGTGGCGTCGTCCAGCCTGTCGGCACGGTGATCCAGAGCATGCCGTTGGTGATGCCGGTGCCGGCTGGCGGTGAGTAGGCAAACTGCAACGTGGTGGGTGCGCTGACCGTAGTGGTCGTCGGCGACACGGTCAACGTGCCGGTGCCGTCGGCGGCCGCGCCTACGACAACCTGCGGTGACCCTGCAACAAGAGGGGTTAACGTGCCGGACGCCGTGGCCTGCTGCGATGCGGTGAATGTCGAGGTCAGGGCGCTGGAAGGGGCCAGCGCACCAAGGCCGCCACCCGAGGTGTCGCCGTAGGTGATCGTGACTGCGCCGTTCACGGCCGACGAGACACCGGTCACCGAAATCGCACTGCCGACGATGGACACGACGCCCGCGGACGAGGTGGTGTACCCCGACGAACCGGCCGTCGTCGAAGGCGTTGACCAGCCGGCCGGTACTGCGACCTTCAGTGCGCCGTCGATGAGGCCCTTGCCCGAGGGCGGCGTGTAGGTGAACACCAGCGTGTTGTGGGTGGTGACTCCGACGTTGGTCGGCGCAACGGTCATCGTGCCGGTGCCATCACTTGGCGGCGTCGGGCACAACGCGGTCGCCAACGTGCTGCCGATCGGCGTGCCGAGCCCGCTGGCCATGTCGTAGCCGGTAACCGCGGCGTAGAGGCCGCCGTTGGCGCCGGCGCCGTCGTTGTTGCCGCTGGTCACATCGTGGAAATTCGTCGAGCCCGCGGTGCGTAGTTGGTACAACGTCGGGTTGATGAAGCCCACGTTCTGCCCACACCGGCTGTCGACAAGGGCCATGAAGGCGGCCCACGTCGGTGCCGACGCGCTGGTGCCGCCGACGACGAACCAGCCGCCGCTGTAGAAGATGCGGTACCCGTGTGCGGGGTCTGCTGATGCGCTGACGTCGGGTACCTGGCGACACAGCCCGCCGGTCGGGGCGCTGCACGGTGTGCCACTACTCGGCGCACTCACCACACCCGGGGCGCTTTGCCACGACGGCATGCGCCACCGGCTCGAGACCCCGCCGCCGCCCGCGCTCACGATGTGCCCGCCGCTGCCGTTCGGCTGAAATCCGTTGTTCCAGACTGTCTCAGGCCCAGTCGTGCTGGCCAGGCTGCTGCCACCGACGCCGGTGACTTCCGGCTGACTCGCGGGATCATCGACAGCGAGCGCAGCTGAGGTGTTCGGCGGCGTGTTCGGTACCGGGTTCGTGTCGCAATCGGCCGAGCCGGCGTCGCCAGACGCCGCGAAGATGGTCTGACCCTGCGTCGCCATCATCTGAAAGATTGCGCGCTCGCCATTGGTAAACGCCGTGTTCGAGCTCGCCTCGCAGGCGCCCCAACTCGTGCTGACCACGCTAGCCGTGTCATCGACCGCGATTTTGTTGTACACGTCGAGGACGTTCGTTCCGTTCGCGTTGGTCGGACCCTGATACACGTGCACGCTGGCGTCGGGCGCAAGACCGATGATGTCTTCGATGTCGAGTGCGGCTTCGGCGCTGCCAGCGCCAACGCCGGGGCCGCCGTCGACGTCGGTCGTCGAGACGGCTGTCGAAACGCCGTAGCACGTCTTGTAGGCGGTGATGTCGCTGGCCAAGAACGGCTCGAGCTCAAAGATCGCGACGCTGACGCCGGCGCCGCGGGTGCCGGCGGTGTACGTCGAGGTGAACCCGTAGTACGACGCCAGCTGCGGTGCGGTGAAGAAAGCCGAGCCTGATCCGGTGGAGGCGGCGCTGCACGCGCTCGGGCCGGTGAGGTTGGGGACGACGGCCGGCTGGAAGGCCGCCTGAACTGCGGGGTCGGCCGCCGGGTCGACGGCGGGGTCAGCGGCCGATACGGCCGTGAGATCGGGCGCTATCGGCGGCGCCGGGCGCCGGAACTGGGCCAGATCGTCCAGGCCCACGATCCCCTGCACCGCGGCAGCAAACGCGGTCGGGAGCCGAGGCGCGGCGTCATTCGCGCGCACCACTCGGCCCGACGCCAGTGCGTAGTGCCGAAACGATGTGTGCAAAGCGGCGGTGATGGTCGACACCGTGCCCGAAACGGGCACGACCGAGCGACGCGGCTCGCCCACTGTCAGGCCGAGCGCACGAAGTCCGTCGGTAACCCGCGCGATTGTCGTGGGCGTTGGCCCAAAGCGGGTAGCGAACTCGCCCGGCGCCAAGAACTGCTGGTACGACGGCGATCCGGGCGTTGAGACGGCAGCGACAAACGCGTCCACGGCGGCCTGGTTGCGCGGCGCGAGTACGACGTCGAACGCCACCGATTCAGCCGACGGCGCGAGGCCGCGGTCGTGGGCGCCGATCGGCACGGCAGGTGGCGCGCCCACCGGCGTCCCGTTCGAATCGGAGCCGGCGACGATCCCCGCCGGGGCAGCGACCGACGCCGACGCAACTGCGCACAGCGCCGCCGCAAGCGTGACCGCGGCAGTGCCAGCCGTGAGACATCGGCCGAGCGCGACCATACGAGAGACCCGGCGCATGCCATCCCCTCGCTGGATCGCGGCGGCCCGCGACGTCGTTGCTGCGAACACGGTGGCTGCTGTCAGACAGCGCCGCCGATGCCCGTCGGTGAGCCGAACGACCGACGGAGTCAAAAGTGACGATAGTGGCGGAACATGATCGCCCGAGGCTGAACGGCCCGATGGGGCGCGCCGGAAGGGAGGGCAACGGTGACCGAGGTCGCGCCCGCGCCCGCGCCCGCTTGGCGCCGGGTGCTTGACGATGCGTTTGCGTTCAACCGCCAGGGCATCCGGCCGCGCAACGGCGTTCGGATGGCGATCGGCACCGCGATCGCGCTCGGCGTCGGCTACGGCACCGGCTCGTGGGCTGCGGGGGCCGCGGCGGCTGGGGGAGCGCTGGCGGTCGGAGTGACGTCGGTCATTCCGGCTGCGCGGCCGCGGATCGCCGTCCTCACCTCGACCGCGGCGGCGATGGCGCTCGGTACCTTCATCGGCTCGTCGACCGCGAACCACGCTGTGCTGCACCTGGTTGCAGTCGTGGTCTTCACGTTCGCCTGCGGCCTGCTCGTCGTCGTCGAGCCGGCGGCCGCGCCGGTCGGAATCAACGCCGTGGTCGGGTTAGTCGTGTACGGACGATTCCCTGGCACGCCGTTGGTCGCGGGTCAAAGCGCCGGTCTGGTGGCCGCCGGCGGCTTGTTCCAGGTGCTGTTGGTTGTGCTGGTGCACGGCCGGCCCGAGGTGAGCAGGGCGCTCGACGGGTTGTCACGGGCCTACCACGAACTCGCGATGTACGCGGCCGAGCTCGACGTCGAGGTCTCGTCACTGCCGGCCGCGACTGCTATCGATGCAGCCGTACGCGACCGCGAATTCTCCTTTGCTAGCGGGGCTTCCGGCGACGCGTGCACCAGCCTCGCCGGCGAAGCTCGCCGCATCAGACTCGAGCTGTTGAGCTTGGCGAGCGTGCAGTCGGCGATGCGCGAAGCGCTACAGCCGGACGCCGCGGCGCTGGCCAGCTTGGATCAGCTCGCACGCGAAGTCAGCGGCCTTCTCGCCGAGGTGGTCACGGGCCTCGCGCACGCCGACGTTCCAGCACGGTTGGGCGTGGCGCTTCAGGCAGCGCAGGACAGCATCGACGATGCGCGTCGATCAACCGCCGACGCTCGGGTGGCGACCGCCGGCGCTGCGTTAGCAGGACAGCTTCGGGCAGTTGCCGCGCTGCTACCCGAAGCTGTTGACATGACGCAGGCGCCGAGCGCTGCGGTCGCCCCAGCGACGGTGGCCCGCCTTCGGTCGGCTGGTCGAGTGTCGCGTCGAGGTGCTCGCGGTGCGCGCGTCATCGCGGAGCGCATGCGCGCCAACCTCACCTGGGCCTCCGACGGCTTTCAGCACGCGCTGCGGCTGGCGGTCGTCGTCACCCTCGCCTCCGCGGTGGCACACGCGATCGGTTTCGGCCGCGGTTACTGGCTGGCGCTGACGGCTGTGTTGGTGTTGCGCCCTGAGTTCTCTGTCACGTTCACCCGGGGTTTGAGTCGCGCGGTCGGCACCTTCGTCGGTGTCGGTCTGGCCACCGCGGTCGCCTTGCTTACCCACCCGCACGGCTGGGTCTTGGTCGCACTCGTGGGCGCGTTCGTTGCCGTGGCCGGTGCCTTGTTCAATGCGAGCTACGCCGTCTTCAGCGTGGCCGTTACGGGAGCCGTGGTGTTCTTGTTGGCCGGGCTCGACGCTGATCCGACAAGAACTGCGCGCGACCGTCTGCTCGCTACGGTGCTGGGCGCGTCGATCGCGCTCGGGCTCTATGCCGTGTGGCCGGCCTGGGGCCGTCGGCGGGTGGCCGACGCGATCGCCGAACTGGCCGACGCGACCCGGTACTACGTCGGGCTGGTGCTCGGCAATCTGCTCGCCGGCAGCCGTGACACGCCGGCGATCGCCGGCACTGGCGACGCGGCTGCGACCGCCGCGGCCGCCCGACGGGTGCGGCTGGTGCGCACCAACGCCGAAGCCGCGCTTGAGCGTTCGTTGGGCGATCCGGCCTCCCGCCGCATCGATCACACATTGACCCTCGACCTGCTGGCCGGGTTTCGGCGGCAGGCCATTGCCGCGCACACCTTGCGGTTGGCACCGCGCGGCGGGCTCGAAGCGATGCCGCCGGCGTTGGCCACGCTTGTCTCCGCACTCGACGACGAACTTGCCGGCATTGCTGCTCGGCTGCGGTTCGGCCGGGTGAGCGTGCAGCGGTTGCCGTTGCGCGAGTTGCACCGTGCATTCAGTACAGCGCTCAGCGACGCGCCGTCCGATCGAACGCTTCTGGTCCTCGCCGAGACCGACGAACTCGTCGATGCCACGAACTCGGTGGCCGAACTGCTCGAGGGGCACGACGCGATGGTTCTGTGAATCGCTGGCATAGGGTTGCGAACATGGGAATCTTCCGGCTCAATCACGCGGTCTTGTACGTGCGCGACCTCGAGGAGTCGGTGCGGTTCTACACCGACGTTCTCGGCTTTCGTCGCGTCGACATGACCCCAGACGGGTATCGCGGTGCCGCCTTCTTGCAAGCGCCCGGCTCGACCAACGATCACGACCTCGGCTTGTTCGAGATCGGTGCGGCTGCCGCCGCTTCGGGTGCCGGCCGATCGACCGTCGGGCTGTACCACCTCGCGTGGGAGGTCGACACCCTCGACGAACTCGAACGGGTGGCGCTGGCGCTTACGCAGGCCGACGCTCTTGGCGGTAGCTCGGATCACGGCTCGACGAAAAGCTTGTACGGCCACGACCCCAATGGCCTCGAGTTCGAAATTGTCTGGCTGATCCCGGCCGACCTGCTCGACGACGCAGCGCTCGACGCCCGCCGCCGCATCGGGCATCTCGACATCGCCAAGGAGAAGGCGCGATACGGCGCCGACACCCAAGGCGGCGTCGGCATTTCGCGCAGCGCCGTCGACCGTTGAGCCAGCCGTCGTCGCGGCCGCCATTGCGAACCGGGATAGTCGGGTACGGTCTGGCCGGATCCGTCTTCCATGCGCCGTTGATCGCCGCCACGCAGGCGTTGGAGTTGGTGGCCGTCGTCACCGGCGACGCCACCCGCGCAGACCTCGCCCGCGCGACCTACAAAGGCCTGCGGGTGTTCGCTAGTGCGGCCGAGATGCTCTCGACAGCTGACCTCGATCTCGTTGTAGTAGCCGCGCCCAACCGCGAGCATGCGCGGCTCGCGCAGGCCGCAGTCGATGCCGGCATCGCGGTCGTCGTCGACAAGCCGTTTGCGGTTACCTCCGGCGAGGCACAGTCGGTGGTCGACGCGGCGCGTGCTCGCGGGGTGTTTCTGAGTGTCTTTCAGAACCGCCGATGGGACGGCGATTTCCTTACTGTGCAACGACTTCTCGGCGAGGGCGTTTTCGGCACAGTCAGCAGATTCGAGTCGCGGTTCGAACGCTGGCGACCGGTGCCGAAGGGCGGCTGGCGCGAAAGCGGCGACGTGGCGGACGCCGGGGGTTTGCTCTTCGACCTCGGTGCGCATCTCATCGACCAAGCGCTTGTGCTGTTCGGCCCGGTGACGCACGTGTACGCCGAGGTCGATCGTCGTCGGCCGACAGTGCAAACCGATGACGACGTCTTTGTCGCGCTCACGCATGCATCGGGAGTGCGCAGCCACCTGTGGTGCAGCGCGGTCGCGTCGAATCGTGGGCCGCGCCTGCGCGTGCTCGGCGATCGGGCCGCCTATGCGAAGAACGCGCTCGACGGACAGGAAGATGCCCTGCGTCTCGGCGGCCGACCCGATCGCGATCCCGAATGGGGCACCGAGAACGAAGCGCTGTGGGGCACCTTAGGCGTCGACGCCGATGCGAGTGTCGTGCCGACCGAACCTGGGGCCTACCAGCGCTTCTACGCGGCGGTGGCCGACGCGCTGCTCACCGGCGCGCCGCCGCCGGTCGATCCGGCCGACGGGGTGACGGTGCTGCGCATCATCGAAGCGGCCCGGCAGGCCGATCACGAGCGACGACTCGTGGCAGTGCCGTGACCCGGTCGCAGCGGCGAACTCACAGCAGGTATCCAGCTTTCTCCCAGGCAGTGTGCAGCCGCTGCGCGCAGGGTTGACGCGTGTCGGTATCGGCTACCAGTTCGAAGCAACGCGTGCTCGTCGTTGACGACGAGCCGAGCATCCGTGACCTAGTGGCGACTGCGCTGAGATTCGAAGGCTTCGAGGTGACCACCGCCGGCACCGGCAACGAGGCGCTTGATGCGGTCGAGACCGGCCGACCCGACCTGGTCGTGCTCGACGTCATGCTGCCCGACTTTGACGGCTTCGAGGTCGCCCGCCGGCTGGTGGCCAAAGGCAAGCAGGTACCTGTGCTGTTCCTCACCGCGCGCGACGCGACCGATGACAAGGTGCGCGGCCTCAACGTCGGCGGCGACGACTACGTCACCAAACCGTTCTCGTTGGCCGAACTCGTCGCGCGGGTGCACGCGGTCTTGCGACGCAGTCACGGCCAGAACCACGGCACGCGCATCTCGTTCAGCGATCTCGAGATGGACGACGACACCCGCGAAGTATTCAGGGCCGGCCGGTTGATCGAGCTCACTGCGACCGAGTATCGGCTGCTCCGCTATCTCCTCGTCAACGCACGCAAGGTGCTGAGCCGGGCGCAGCTGCTCGATCACGTGTGGGACTACGACTTCGGCGGCGACTCCGGCGTACTCGAGACCTACATCAGCTACCTACGCAAGAAGGTGGACGTCGACCAGTCGCCGTTGATCCACACCGTGCGCGGGGTCGGCTACACCATTCGACTCTCGACCCGACTGCCGGCGACGGGCGCCTGACCGCGGTTTACGGATCAACTACGCTGGCGGCATGCCGATCGGGTTGCATCAGCAGCTGCGTCCTGTCACGATCGCCGGCCGGCCGTTGCCGCTCATGGGCAAGGCGCGCATCTACGTGTGTGGTGTTACGCCCTACGACGTGACGCACCTCGGCCATGCCGCGACGTACGTGTGGGTCGACGTGGTCGGTCGGCTCCTGCGGCACCTGGGCATCGACGTCGAAGTCTGCCGCAACGTCACTGACGTCGACGACGTGTTGCTGGCGGCCGCACGTCGCGCCGGCTCGCCGTACGACGCGTTCGCCGCGGTGCAGCAGTACCAGTTCGAACAAGACATGGCCGCCTTGGGCGTTCGTCGCCCTACCCACGAGCCGCGCGCGCACAACTTCGTGCGCCAGGTGGTCGCGCTTGCCGCGGCACTCGTCGACAACGGGAGCGCCTATATCCGCGATGGCTCCGTCTACTTTCGGGGCGCCGCACTTCCGGCTGCGGCCGGCCTGAGTCGCGATGAGGCGTTGGAGTTGTCGGCGGAGTTCAACGACGATCCCGACGACGCCGCCAAGGATGATCCGTTCGATGTGGCCGTGTGGCGGGCGACCGAGCCGGGTGCGCCGGCCTGGCCGAGCCCATGGGGCGAAGGCCGACCCGGCTGGCATGCCGAATGCACGGCGATGGCAATGGCCACCTACGGCTCGTCGGTCGATCTGCATGCAGGCGGCGCCGACCTGCGATTCCCGCACCATGCCTATGAAGCCGCACAGGCCGAAGCGTTCACCGGCGTCCGGCCGTTTGCGCGGGCCTGGATGCATGTCGGCATGGTGCGCGTCGGCGGCGACAAGATGGCGAAGTCGACCGGCAACCTCGTGCTCGTCGCAGACGTGCTGTCCACGCATGCGCCGGGTGCACTGCGGTTGTTGTTGCTGCATCGTCGGTTCGGTGACAGTTGGAACTACGAAGCGGCCGACCTCGACGCGATAGCCAAAGAGCTCGACGCATTGTTCAGCGCGTCCGCGCGCCCCGCTCGCGGCAGCGGTGATGGGCAGGCCGCCGACGACGCGGTCATCGACGCACTGCGCGACGATCTCGACGTCCCCACCGCCCTGGCCATCGCGCTCGATGAAGGTGGTCGAGCCGCGCGCACACTGATCGAGGTGTTGGCGCTGCGCTAATCAGCGCTAGTCAGGGCGCGGTCGCGGGCCGCTGGTCGAGGTAGCGGTCGAGCCAGTCGATCGCTTTCTGCCACGCCGCGCGCGCCGATGGCTCGTGGTACCGCTCCGGACGAGTGTCGTTATGAAACGCGTGGCCGGCCTCGGCGTAGCGCACCACCGATGTCGGGGCGCTCGACTTGGCGGCGGCGCTGCGAAGTGCCTCCACCTGATCGACCGCAATCGTCGGGTCGAGATCGCCGAAAACGCCAAGCCATGGGCAGGCAAGATCAGCGGCGATGTCGAGCAGTGGGGGCAAGCCGAACCGACCCGCAGCCAGGCCGCCACCGTAGAAGGTCACTGCTGCGCCAAAGCCGAGTCTGACCGCCGAGACCAGGGCGACCGAGCCGCCCATGCAGAATCCGATGATGCCCAGCTGCTGGGTCGAAAAGCCCTGCGAAATCACGTAATCCCGCGCTTGCGTGATGTCGGCGATGATGCCGTCGGCGGTGAGATTGTTCATATGCGGCAGCGCTATCGCCAGATCGGGCGGCAGTGCATTGACGCCGTCTCGATGGAATAGATGTGGTGCCACCGCGAGGTAGCCCAGCGCGGTGAATCGCCCACACACATCAACGATGTGATCGTCGACGCCGAAAGCTTCCTGCACGACGATGACGGCCCGTCGTGCGGGCTGGGCGGGCGCAACCACCGTCGTCGGCATCACCGCAGGCTAGCGGGCGGTTGCTGCACCGTAGGGCGCAGTCGGCCGAAGGTTGGGGTCACCGACGCGAAACGACTTCACCCGGCCCGGTGGCGTGTCGCGCGTCTCGAACCGCACGGTCACCCACCCCGCTCCCGAGCCTTGCACCCAGCCGTGGCCGAAAGCGGCGTGCACGACGTCGCGCCCGGGTACCCACGTCCGTGCCGCCTGCCCGGCCGGCGTCGCGTCGAGGCTCGCTTCGGCCGTCGGCGTCGGGTCGTCGTCGGGATCGGCCGCGATGAGTTCGCCGAACAAGTCGTCCTGGGTCCAGTCCGCCAGCCCGCTCACGCCGACACCGACCAACCGCAGGCCTCCGCTCACATCAACTTCGGTGAGCAGTTGCCGAGCCAGTCGCACCACCACCCGCGGGTCGTCGGTGGGCGCCGGCAGCGTCGCCGACCGCGTCAAGGTGGTGAAGTCGTGCAGCCGGACTTTGACCGAAATCGTGCGACCAGACAGTCGGGTCGCTGCCAGCCGCTCAACCACGCGGCGCGACATCTCCTCGACGATCGACATCAGCCGCGGCACGTCGGCGATGTCGCGATCGAAGGTGTCCTCGACGCTCACCGACTTCGACTCACGCTCGAGCGACAGTGGCCGGTCGTCGAAGCCGTGGGCAAGCAGCCACAGCCCGCGCCCCTGGCTCTTGCCCAGCGCGGTCACGGCATCGGCTTCGCTGAGGTCGGCGAGCTGCGCGATGGTGGTGACACCGATCGCCCGCAACTTCGCCGCCGTTGCCGGCCCGACCCCCGGCAAGCGGACGGCGGCCAGCGGGCGCAGCATCGCCGCTTCATCGCCGGCACTGATGACCATCAATCCGTCGGGCTTCCCGAGGTCGGACGCGATCTTGGCCACCAGCTTGGAGCTTCCGGCGCCCACCGACACGGTCAAGCCGGTGCGCTGGTGCACCGACCGTTTCAGATCCGCGGCCAACGCGCGCACCCCGTCGTCCGACAAATCGTGGTGACTGCCGGCCGCGAGGTCGACGTACGCCTCGTCGAGTGAGAGCGGCTCGATCAGCGGCGAGAGCCCGGCCAACAACTCCATGACGACCAGGCTGGCCGCGCGGTACGCCTCGAACCGGGGCGCGAGAAAGGCAGCATTGGGGCAACGGCCGCGGGCTTCCATCGTCGACATCGCCGACCG
>Ga0066789_10000421_pt1 | contig 16650 bp, 18 predicted proteins | sample OrgsoiDNA2013049_FD_70960 | JGI IMG/M metagenome (GOLD analysis project Ga0066789, IMG submission 70960) | Permafrost soil microbial communities from the Arctic, to analyse light accelerated degradation of dissolved organic matter (DOM) -... | ecosystem: Environmental > Terrestrial > Soil >...
GACAGGCCGTCGCGCGCGCAATGCACGTACACCTGCGTCTGGCGCAAGTGGGCGACCAGCGGAAAATCGAACGCCTTCAGGAATTCCTCGAGTTCCTCGGCGCTGTGCGTGCGCGAGTCCACGCGCATCGCCACGAGGCCGATGGCGATAGCGCCCTGCTTCACCGCCTTGTACTCGCCAATCTGGTCCAGGAAGTGCTTGGTCGCCGCCATGTCGAAAGCGCTGGGCGATACGGGACAGAGCAGCATCTCGGAACGACGCATGGCGTCGCGCAGGGCTTCACCATGCAGTCCGGCGGGCGTATCCAGGATGAGCCAGTGCGGGTTGTGCTCGCGCAACTCTTCCTTGCCCGCGGTCGGCGTCCAGCTGGCGATTGCAGGGAACAGTGCGGGACGGCGCTGCAGCCATTCGGTCGACGAACGCAGCGGATCGAAATCGGCGAGGACCACTCGCTGCTTGCGCCCCGCCAGCCAGCCCGCGATGTTGGTCGCCAGCGTCGTCTTGCCGCTGCCACCTTTCGGGTTCGCTACCAACAGCGTCTGCATTGACTTCCCCTTATGCCAGCTCCCTGCCGGCAACCGCCATTGTAGGGCTCCCCGGCATTGCCGCCTACGCCCTTGTTGCCTTGATGCAAGCTGTGCCCCGGTGCCACGCCTCCGGCGTCGATCGCCAGTGCTGCCATGCTAAAATTCTCAGCTTCGCAGGGCAGCGCCTGCTTCGCCGCGAGGCTTTCCATGACAACTTCCGCGCAGCCCTTCGCCACGCTTTCGCCCGGCTGGTCGCTGGCACTCGGCATTCTGCTCGTCATTGCCGGCATCATGGCGCTCGTGTATCCGGTGGTGGCCAGCATCACCGCGGCGCTGTACATCGGCTGGTTCGCCCTGGTTGCCGGGGTGATTGCCGTAACCGTTGCCATTCGCACCCGGGCGGAGCCGGACTTCGGCTGGCGCGTCGCGATGGGCTTGGTCTATCTCGGCCTCGGCTTCCTGCTCGTGACCAATCCGATCGCCGCGGCCGCGTCGCTGGCGCTGCTGGTCGGCGCACTGATGGTCGCGTCCGGCGTCGTCGAACTCATGCTGGCGTTCCGGATGAAACCGCGCGCGGGCTGGGGTTGGCTGCTCGCCAACGACATCCTGTCGATCGTGCTTGCGATCATGATCGCGGTCGGTTGGCCGATGGGCTCGCTGGTGCTGATCGGCTACCTGGTCGGCTTCCAGATCATCACCTGCGGCATCGCCCGCATTGCGCTGTCGATGGCGGCCAGCAAGTCGCCCGCTTCGCCAGCCAACTGATCGCTCCGCCAGCGATGAGTACTATCGCAGCGGCGTCTGCGCCTACCGCACGCACCGCCAATCGCGCGGAGTTCGAGACCAACAAGCTGCGCAAGCGCCTGCGTCGCCAGGTTGGCCAGGCCATCGCCGACTTCTCGATGATCGAGGCAGGCGATTCCGTGATGGTCTGCGTCTCCGGCGGCAAGGACAGTTACGGGCTGCTCGACATCCTGCTGTCGCTCAAGGCGCGTGCGCCCATCCCGTTCGAGATCATCGCGATCAACCTCGACCAGAAGCAGCCCGATTTTCCGGCCGACGTGCTGCCCGCCTATCTGGCCGGGCGCGGCATACCGTTTCGCATCGAGGAACAGGATACGTACAGCGTCGTGAAGCGCGTGATTCCTGAAGGCGGAACCATGTGCTCGCTCTGCTCACGCCTTCGTCGCGGCGTGCTCTACCGCGTCGCCGGCGAACTGGGTGCGACCAAGATCGCGCTGGGACATCATCGCGACGACATGCTGGCGACGTTCTTCCTCAACCTGTTCTTCGGCGGCAAGCTCAAGACCATGCCGCCCAAGCTCGTGTCGGACGACGGCAAGCATGTTGTGATCCGACCGCTGGCGTACGTGCGCGAGCGCGACCTCGCGCGCTACGCCGTTGCGAGCGCGTTTCCGATCATCCCGTGCAACCTGTGCGGCTCGCAGGAGAACCTGCAACGCCGGCAGGTGGGCGAAATGCTGCGCGAATGGGAAAAGAAACATCCCGGTCGAGTGGAGTCGATCTTCAATGCGATGGGCAACGTCGTCGGCACGCATCTGCTCGATCGGGAACTGCAGGACTTCGCCGCGGTACGCGCCACCGGCATCCCGCAACCCAGCGGCGACATCGCATTCGACGACGATCCGTGTACGACGCCATCTTCCGTGACCGCGATTCGCATCGAGACACAATAGGCCGTCGCGCGCCGAGGCCACGACAGGCGGACGACATTTGATGAATCGGCTGCAACGTTTTCTGCTCGCATGCGTGATGGCACTGCTGGCCGTGTCGGCGCCGGCGGCCGAGCCGCCGGCGGCTGCACTGTCCGGGCCGGCGCTGCTCACGGCGCTACGCGAGGGCGGGCTGATCGTTTACTTTCGCCACGCGTCCACCGACTTCGGACAGAACGACGAGCAGATGACCGGCTTCGAGGATTGCGCGCGCCAGCGCAACCTCACCGATCGCGGGCGCGCCGAGGCGCGGCTCATCGGCGATGCGATCAAGCGACTGACGATCCCCGTCGGCGAAGTGCTGGCCAGCCCATTCTGTCGGACGATGGAGACCGCACGGCTGATCTTCGGGCGCGCGACGTCGGCAACGGCTGTCCGTGGCGGCCCGTCGCGCGCCGAATCACCGGAGCGTTACGCCGAGTTGCGCAAACTGCTGTCGACGCCGCCACCGGCCGGCGTCGACATTGCGATCGTCAGCCACGGCAATCCATTCGCCGCGGTCGCCGGAACGCCGTATCTGGCCGAAGGCGAAGCCGCGGTCATCCGGCCATTGGATGGCAGCGGATTTGTCGTCGTCGCACGGATTCCGAAGGATGGCTGGGCGGCGCTCGCCGCGCCGTAGGCGCGAGACGCTACTTGACGACATCCTTGGTCTGGCCGAACAGGATTTTCTTTTCGGCTTCGGTGCGAATACCCGGCGGAGCAGGATTGATTTCCTTCGCCTTGGCGTAGGCCCGTAGTGTGGCCGGGCGCAATTTGATCGCTTCTTTCCATCGCTTGAGGTGTGGAAAGTCGTCCATGTTCTGGCTCTGCCGCTCGGGCTGCACCCACGGGTAGCTCGCGATATCGGCGATCGAATAATCGCCGACGATGAACTCGCGGTTCGCGAGTCGCTTGTTCAGCACCGCGAATAGCCGGCCCGTCTCCTTGACGTAGCGATCGATCGCGTAGGGCAGTTTCTCCGGCGCGTAGAGTCCGAAATGGTGATTCTGCCCCGCCATCGGGCCAAGGTTGGCCATCTGCCAGAACAACCATTGCACACAGTCCAGGCGATCGCGCTGATTCGTCGGTATCAGTTGGCCGGATTTTTCCGCGAGGTAGAGCAGGATCGCGCCGGATTCGAACATCCCCAACGGCGCGCCACCGTCGCTCGGTGCATGATCGACGATCGCCGGAATGCGATTGTTCGGTGAAATTTTCAGGAAGTCCGGACGGAATTGCTCACCCTTACCGATATTGATCGGATGGATCGTGTAGGGCAGCCCCGTTTCCTCGAGAAACATGGTCAGCTTGTGACCGTTGGGCGTCGTCCAATAATACAGGTCGATCATTGCGACTCCGGTGAATTCCTATCGTCGATCAGCTTCCCTGCAGGCTATATACGTTCGGAAAAAACAGGTCCTTCCACGACGCAGGTTTTCCCTTGATGGTGCCGACCTTGGCCATGAACTCCGCCGTCTTCATGATGCTTTTCGGCGCGAGCGTGTAGTCGACGAGCGGGTCTTCCATCATCTTCACGAGTTCGTCGACGGATTCCTTGGTGCCGGACATCCGCTTGTACACTTCCGCGGCGGCGCGCTTGTCGCGATTGATCGTCGCGGTGGCTTCTTCGAGCGCGGCGACGAACGCCGCGTACGCCTTTGGATTGGCGTCGCGGAATTTCGCGGTCGCCCACACGACGTTGAATGTCGCCGGCCCGCCGAGGATGTCGTAATTGTTCAGGATCTTGCGCACACCCGGCCGCGCCACTTCCTGATACTGGAACGGCGGCGACGAGAAATGCGCGGTGATCGTCCCGCTTCCGGACAGCAACGCGGTCATGGCATCGGGATGCGGCAGCGAAACCGTCAAGGAGTCGAGCTTACCGTAATTCTGCTCGCCGAATTCCTTGGCTGCGGCCATTTGCAGCAGCAGCGCCTGAGTCGAGACCTTCACCGTCGTCACGGCGATCTTGTCCTGGTCGGTGAAATCGCGGATCGACTTGACATTCGGGTTGGACGTCACCAGATCGACGGGCATCGAATTGAGCGCCGCGACGCCGCGCACTTCGTTGGAGGTCCCGGTCGTCTTCGACCACAGCGTGATCAGCGAGGGGACGCCGCCGGTGCCGAAATCGAGGCTGCCCGACAGCAGCGCGTCGTTCATCGCGCCCGGCCCGCCCAGCTTGGCCCACGTCACCTTGACGTCGCCCAGCCCCGCCGCCTTCGCCTGCTTTTCGACCAGTCTCCCGTCTTCCATGATCATCAGCGGCAGGTACGACAGCCCGAATTGCTGCGCCGCGCGTATCTCGTTCACCTCGGCACGCGCCGTCGCCGTACACAGCAGCGCGCACGCGCCTGCCAAGGTGGCGATCAGGCGGATGACATGGCGAGGATGCTGCATCGATCGGCGCGATTCAATCGGCGGCGTGCGCACCGGTCGCACCGACGCGCGGCTGGCGCCGGACCTGGATGACGGTGCTGCCGGCCAGCAGCAACGCTACGGCGATCGCCACGAACACCGCGCGCGGCGCATCATGGTCGAGCAACAGCCCGATCGACACCGGCGCGAGCGTCGCACCGAGATCGAGCCCCGAATAGACGAAGCCGTACACGCGCCCGGATGCACCCGGCGGCGTCGCCTTGCGCACGATCATGTCGCGCGACGGTCCGGTGGCACCGAGGACAAAGCCGGTGACGGCAAGCAGCGCGATGGACCACTGCGCAAGGGCCGGCACGGCAGCCAGCAACATCATCAACGCGGCGCCGGTGGCGAGGCCCGTCGCGGCGACGCGGTCGTGATGTGCGGTGCGCGATGCCAGGAAGCCGCCGAACAGAATGCCCGCCGCTCCGCCGAGCAGATACGCGGTCAGCGCTGACGTCGCGACCGCGAGCGCAACGTCATACGCGGCGTGCAGGCTCGTGCCGATGAACGTCTGGATGCTGATCCCCGCCACGGTGACCGCGCAGAAGTAAGCAAAGCACAGCAGGATCGCAGGCTGGCGGAACAGTTCGATACTGTTGGCCAGCGTGTGCTTGGGCGCCGCTGCGTCGTGCGTGCGGCTTGTCAACGCCTTGCGCTGCGTTGCCAGCAGCGCCATCGCGACAAGTCCGGTTGCACCCAGGATCAGCAGCGAGGTGCGCCACCCAAGTGCGCTGGCGAGTCCGAAGCTCACGACCGGCGCGAGAGCGTACCCAAGGCTGCCACCGATGCCGTGCGTGCTGTACGCGTGGCCGAGGCGACGTGCATCGACGTTGGCATTGAGCACGGCGAAATCGGCGGGGTGGAAAACGCCGTTGCCGATCCCCATTATTGCGACAAGCGGAAATAGCCAGTAGATATCCGGGACCAACCCGGCCAGGAGCACGCCGCCCGCGAGCAGAGACAATCCGCCCAGCAGCACCGGGCGCGCGCCGAAGCGGTCGACGGCGAAACCCGCGCCGAACTGGCAAGTGCCGCTCGCGACATAGAACACGCTGACTAGCGCGCCGAGCGTCGTGTAGCTGACGCCGAATTCCGCGCGCAGCAGCGGAAACAGCGGCGGAAGGACGAGCTGGAAAAAGTGCGAGAGCGCGTGTGCGGTGCCGATGACGCCTATGACTTTGGCGTCCTTGCGGAACGAGGCGGCGGTTAAGGCATCCAAGGCATGGCGGACCTTAGGTCCGGGGCGTAAAAGCTCAACTATACTGCATGCCGCGCGCATCAGCGCGCCGGGGCCCAAGTGCGAATACCGGAGCGCGCAGTGCGAAGGTATTCCAATAAGCGCCGGTCCGGGGCGAACGACAGATGGCGGCAATCATCTTCACAGCAAAGGAGAAACCCGATGGTCGACAAGGTCAAGAAAACGGACGCGGAATGGAAAGCCGTGCTGGCACCCGAGCAGTACCGCGTCATGCGGCAAAAAGGGACCGAGCGCCCGTTCACCGGAGAGTATTGGAATAACGAGCGCGAAGGTCAGTATCGCTGCAGCGGCTGCGGCACCCTGCTCTTCGAGTCCGACACCAAATTCGACGCCGGTTGCGGCTGGCCCAGCTTCAACCAGCCGGCCGTCGCGGAAAACGTGCGCAACGAAGTCGACAACAGTCTTTTCATGCGCCGCACCGAAGTGCTGTGCGCTGCGTGCGATGGGCATCTGGGCCACGTGTTCAACGATGGTCCGGAGCCCACGGGGCTGCGTTATTGCATGAATTCGGCGTCGCTGAAATTCGAGCCGAAGAAGGATTGACGTAGTACCCAATGCGCATTCTGCTGGCCGAAGATGATCCGATGATCGGCGCCAGCGTTCGTCGCGGCCTCGCCCAGGACGGCTTCACGGTGGACTGGGTGCCCGACGGGCGCGCCGCCGAACTCGCGCTGTCGGAACGCGTTCACGATGCGTTGCTGCTCGACCTGGGGTTGCCGCGCAAAACCGGCCTGGAAGTATTGACGGCCATGCGGCGCGCGGGTGACGCGCGGCCCGTGCTGATTCTCACCGCACGCGATGCGATCGGCGATCGCGTCGCGGGGCTCGACGCCGGCGCCGACGACTATCTGGTCAAGCCTTTCGCGCTCGACGAACTCGCGGCGCGGCTGCGCGCGTTGCTGCGGCGGCGCTCGGGCCGCGCCGATCCGGTGATCGCTTACGGCGAGATCGAACTCAATCCGGCGACGCGCGAAGTGCGCAAGAATGGTGAGCTTGTCGCGCTTTCGGCACGCGAATTTGCGTTGCTCGAGGCCTTGCTCACGCGACCCGGCGCCATCCAGTCGCGCGCGCAGCTCGAAGACAAACTCTATGGCTGGAACGACGCGGTCGAAAGCAATGCGGTCGAGGTGCACATCCACGCGCTGCGCAAGAAGCTCGGCGCCGATCTGATCCGCAACGTGCGCGGTGTCGGCTGGATGGCTGCGAAGCCGGACATCGCCGCGTAATGCGTTCCATCCGCCGCCAACTGCTGGTGTGGCTGCTGGCCGGTTTATCGGTCGCGATTGTGGGCGCCGCGATCGGCACGTACCTTCGTGCGCGCGACGAGGCCAACGCGCTGTTCGACTATCAGCTCAAGGAAATGGCCGCGTCGCTGACCGACGCGCCGTTCGCCGGCGTACCGCCGGCGGCGTCGAACGTCGCACCGGGGCCGGATACGCTGGTCGTGCAGATCTGGGACCGCAACGGCGTGCAGTTGTTCATGTCGCAGCCGCGCCGCGTATTGCCGCAGCATGCGCAACTCGGCTTCACAACCATCTCGACCGAGAGCGGCGAGTGGCGGATATTCAGTACGCTGTCCGGCGGCCAGGTCGTCCAGGTCGCGCAGCCGATGAGCGCGCGCCGCGAACTCGCTGCGAGCCTGGCGCTGCACACCATCGTTCCGCTGCTGGCGGTGCTGCCGTTCCTGGTCATCCTCATCTGGTACACGATCGCGCGCGGCCTGTCCCCGCTCGACCGGCTGGCCGCAGACGTGGCGCGGCGTTCGCCCAAATTGCTGGAGCCGCTGGCCGAAGCAAATCTGCCGCGCGAAGTGCAACCGCTGATCCACGCCCTGAACGGGCTGTTCGAACGCCTGGGCAACGCGCTTGCCGCCCAGCGCTCCTTCATTGCCGATGCGGCGCACGAACTGCGCACCCCCCTCACTGCGGTGCACCTTCAGGCGCAACTCGCCGAGCGCGCCGGCAACGAAACGGAACGCAAGGCCGCGCTGTCCGAACTCAAGGGCGGACTCGAGCGCGCCACGCGTCTGTCGGAGCAACTGCTGGCGCTGGCGCGCGAAGAGCCCGGCGTGCCGGACCGCCCGCTGGTGCGCGTCGATCTCGCCTCCATCGCCCGCGGCGTGGTTGCCGACGCAGTGGCGCTTGCCACGGCGAAAGGCATCGACCTCGGTGCGGACGCGAACGGCGAGGTGTCCGTGCGCGGCGATGCCAACGCACTCACGACACTGATCTCGAACCTTGTCGACAATGCGATTCGCTATACGCCCGCGCCGGGTCGGGTCGACGTGATCGTCAGGCCAGAGCGCGCGCACGCCGTGCTCGAGGTACGCGATACCGGCGTGGGCATTTCCGTCAATGACCGTCCTCGCGTATTCGACCGCTTCTACCGCGCCGCCGCCGCGCAGGCCACCGTCGCGCATGGCAGCGGGCTCGGGCTTGCGATCGTCAAGCGCATCGCCGAGCGGCACGGCACCGATGTGGAGCTCGCCGCGGGGATCGACGGCGTAGGTCTGGGCGTGACCATCCGTTTTCCCTTGGCCGAAAGCGCGTAAGCGCGAATTGTTCACGGGGTTTCTGTCGGCCTTAAGTCTCGCTTAAGTTTTCGCCCCTAAGTTGCTAGCACGCCGAAAAGGATTCGGCACCAACAACTTCAGGAGCAAATCGATGCAAGCGAGAACGTTCAAACGCAGTGCCATTGCGATCGCGGTCGCCGGCGCGTTCGCGGTTGGCTTGACCACCGCGGACAAGGTTTCCCTGCACTCCGCGCAGGCCGCGGTCACGACAGCAGCCACCCCAGCTGTCGCGACGAGCAATGTGCCGATGGTCGCGCTGCCGGATTTCAGCGTATTGGTCGAGCAGTACGGGCCGGCCGTCGTGAACATCAGCGTGACTGCGGACGGCACGAAAGTGGCCGCCCGTCAAGGCGCAATGCCGCAGATTCCCGAAGAGCTGGCGCCGTTCTTCCATGGGATGCCGCGGCAGCAACCGCCCGGCCCGATGCACGGCCAGGGCTCCGGCTTCATCATCGACGCTGACGGCATCATCATGACCAACGCGCACGTCGTCGCGGACGCCGATGAGGTGACGGTCAAGCTCGTCGACAAGCGCGAATTCACCGCCAAGGTGCTGGGCAGCGACAAGACCACCGATATCGCGGTGCTCAAGATCGACGCCAAGAACCTGCCGACGGTGAAGATCGGCAATCCCGAAACCACGCGCGTCGGCGAATGGGTCGTCGCGATCGGCACGCCGTTCGGGCTGGAGAACACCGTGACCTCGGGCATCGTCAGCGCCAAGTCGCGCTCGCTGCCCGACGATTCCTACGTTCCCTTCATCCAGACCGATGCCGCGATCAACCCCGGCAACTCGGGTGGCCCGCTGTTCAATCTCAAGGGTGAAGTCATCGGCATCAACTCGCAAATCTTCAGCCGCAGCGGCGGATCGCAGGGTCTGGGATTCGCGGTACCGATCGACATCGCGATGCAGGTCCGCGATCAGATCCAGCAGACCGGCAAGGTCAGCCATGGCCGCCTTGGCGTGACGATCCAGGACGTGAATCAGGCGCTGGCACAGAACTTCGGGCTCAAGACCCCTGCGGGTGCGCTCGTTGGCTCGGTGCAGAAGGACGGCCCGGCAGCCAAGATTGGCGTCGAAGCGGGCGACGTGATCCTGAAGTTCAACGGCAAGACCATCAGCCGCTCCGGCGAATTGCCACCGATGGTTGCGGGACTCAAGCCCGGCGCTGCAGTGACGCTCGACGTCTGGCGTAATGGCGCGGAGAAGCGGCTGTCCGGGACGGTCGGCACGCTCGACGACAAGAGCGAAGTGGCCAGCGCGGACAAGGCCGAGCTCGCCAAGGCACGCCTCGGCGTCGCGGTGCGTCCGCTGTCGCCCGAAGAAAAGCGTTCCGGCGAGCTGACCAGCGGCGTCGTGGTCGAGAACGTTGCCGGCGCCGCCGCCAAAGCGGGCGTGCGCTCGGGCGACGTGATCGTGTCGATCAACAACACGCCGGTGAAAAGCGTCGAGCAGCTCAAGGAACTCGTCGCCAAGTCGGGCAAGACGGTTGCCCTGCTGGTGCAGCGCGACGACGCCCGGATTTTCATCCCGGTCACCTTGGGATAACCCCAGCAGCTCCTGGTCGCGCCGCTCTCCCCTGACGGCGCGCCCTCTCCAGCGCGGACGTGCTTTTTCGTTCGCGCTTTTTTTTGCCCTCGGGGCCCCTATTGACAACCGACGATATTGTTATGATATCGTATCAATATCGCCTGTCCCCATGGGGCGGACGTCAATCGAGGGAGAGCAACATGGATCGCACTGGAATCCCCAAGAAATCGCATCAGGAACGCCCGACCTTCACGTGGAACGGCTTTCTGGCGCTGGTCGTCGGATTCGCGCTGATCGGATTCGCCGTCTGGAGCCTGATCAACGCCGTTCACTTCGCGGGGCTGACCGGCGTGGCCGGCTTGATCGGATCGCTGGTATGGGCTGTGGTCCTGTTTATCGCGGGCGCCCTGGTCCTCGCCGGCCTATATACGCTGCAGCCGAACGAGGCGGCGATCCTGCAGTTGTTCGGCAGCTATCGCGGCACGACGCGCGTCGCCGGCCTGCGCGGCACCAATCCGTTCTACACGCGCCGCAAGATTTCGCTACGCGCGCGCAATCTCAACGGCGAGCGCCTCAAGGTCAACGACAAACGCGGCAATCCGATCGAAATCGCCGCGGTCATCGTCTGGCGCGTCGACGACACCGCCAAGGCCAGCTTCGACGTCGACAGCTATGAAAACTACGTCAAGCTGCAAAGCGAAGCCGCCGTGCGCCATCTCGCAAGTTCGTTCGCGTACGACCATGGCGATATCAACGTCGCCGGCTCGCCCGAGCCCACGCTGCTCGCCAGCACCGATATCGTCGCGCGGGCGCTGGTCATCGAATTGCAGCAGCGCCTGGAAAAAGCCGGCGTTGTCGTCGAAGAGGCGCGGCTGATGCACCTCGCCTATGCGCCGGAAATCGCGCAGGTGATGCTGCGTCGCCAGCAGGCCGAAGCGATCATCGCGGCGCGCACGAAGATCGTGCACGGCGCGGTATCGATGGTGGAGATGGCGTTGAACGAGTTGTCGGACAAGAAAGTCGTCGCGCTGGACGACGAGCGCAAAGCCGCCATGGTCAGCAACCTCATGACCGTCCTTTGCGCGGAAAGCGATGTCCAGCCGGTGATCAACACGGGAACGCTTTACAACTAACGACAGGAGCGAACCATGGTGACAAGAGCAAGGAATCCAGGATTGTGGACTGCAGTCGGCGCGGGCGCGGGCACCGCCGTGGGCACGGCGCTCGGCAACACTCCCATCGGACTGGCGCTGGGTGCCGCGCTGGGAATCGCGTGGGCGCTGTACGCGGCCCGCGCGCGCAGATAACAGCTGGGAGGCTGCCATTCAATACATCGCCGCTTTCATGTTATCGGGGTTGCTTTCCGCGGAAGCCTACATCCTCGTGGCCTCGTCCAGCTATTTGCCCGCGCACGTGGCATCGCATTTCGATGCCGACGGGTTCGCCAACGGGTTCATGGCGCGCGCGGACTACCAGCTGCTGATGATGGGGCTGGGACTTGGCATTCCTGTCGTGCTCGTCCTCGGGCTTGTGGTGCTGCCCTACTACATGCCCAACCGGCTGCGGATTCCATCGCGCGACTACTGGATCGAGCCCGGCCGTCGGAACGAAACGCTCAACACCATCATGACCTCGGGCCTGACCATGGGTTGCATCGTCACCGCGTTCATGATCGCGGTGCACCTGCTCGTCGTCGAAGCCAACAACCGCGTGCCGCCCCAACTTGACAACACTTCTTTCTACACGCTGATCGCGCTGCTGATCATGTCGATTGTCATCTGGCAGTTCATCCTCTGGCGGCGATTTCAGGTTCCTCGCTGATGGTGCAATTCGATCGTTGGCCCCGTCGGCTGACGCAACCGCCCGGCTGACGGCGCATGGCCGACAAGAAGGCGTTCCTCCTTCGCCTCGATCCTTCCGTCTGGGCGGATCTCGAACGGCTCGCCCAGAGCGACCTGCGCAGCGTCAACGCTCAAATCGAATACCTGCTGCGCGACGCCCTTGCGCGCCGTGGCATCACACCCAAGGACGCGCGCGGGCCGGCGCTCACGAGCCGTGGCGACGCAGTGGATTGATGCCCTGGCGGCAAAGCTGCGCCACGAACCGGCATTTGTCGGGTATGCCTTGCGCGCCGCGACCCGCGACGACGAGACGTACCTATTCGAACTGCATCGCGCGGCGTTGAGCGAGTACGTCGATGCGACCTGGGGCTGGGACGACGACTGGCAGCGAGCGCACTTCGCCGCGCACTACGCGCCGGCGCGCAATGCACTCATCGTGCGAACAGCGCTCGGCGGCTCCGCCGTCGGCCGCATCAGCCTGACGCGACACTGGCGGAAGGTGTTCCTGCGCGACATCGAACTGATCGCCCGCGAACGCAATGGCGGCATCGGCGCCGCCGTTGTCAGAGCGGTGCTCGCTCTCGCGCGCGAGTCGCATCGGCCGGTCGAGCTGCTGGTACTCAGCTGCAACCCGGCACGCCGGCTCTACGCACGGCTGGGTTTCACTGTCGTTGCCGACGACGGCGCGCGGCTGCGCATGCGCGCCGATTGAGGGCCGAACGCCAATTCAAGTCCGGAGCACCCGTTGCAGCCACGCCGACACCGCGTGGATCTCCTCCATGCACACCGAATGCTCCATGCCATAGGTATGCCAGTCGACGCTGTAGCCGGCCTTGACCAGTGCCTGCCGGGACGCGTTGCCCCAGTCGAAGCGAACGATAGGATCGGCTGTCCCATGCCCCATGAATATCGGCACGTCGCGGTTGATGCTCGCCGCCTCGATCGCCAGCGCATCCGCTCCGATCAGGTACGTGGACAGCGCCATGACGCCGGCGAGCCGCTCGGCGTGGCGCAACCCCGTGTAGAGCGCGACCGCCCCGCCCTGCGAAAAACCGGCGACGACGATGCGCGACGCCGGGATGCCTCGTCCCACTTCCCGCGCGATCAAGGCCTCGACCTGAAGCTGCGATTGCTTCACGCCAGCGAGGTCCGCGCGGTTGTTCAGGTCGGCCGCCGCGATGTCGTACCAGGCGCGCATCCTGACGCCGTTGTTGATTGTCACCGACCGCACCGGAGCATGCGGAAACACGAAGCGGACGGCCACGCTTGCCGGCAACGCGAGTTCACGCATGACCGGAACGAAATCGTTGCCGTCAGCGCCCAATCCGTGCAGCCAGATCACGCTGGCTGTTGGCTTGGGCGCCGTTTCGAGTTCGATGGTCGGTAGTAGTTCGACGGACATGCGCGTTCCCGGAAAATGGCCGACGCGCATTGTAGCGTGCGACCGGCGCCACCCGCCGGTGCGCGACAGCACACCGCAGCCTTGACCCGTGCAGGCCAAACCCATAGAGTCGGCGCTAGCAGGACCACGCTCGACGCGACCGCAAGCGATCAGGCAGGTTGCTCCGCATTGCTGGGAGTGGAGGCAGGACGATGGGCGAACACGCAGACGGGCAGCAGGCTCGAATCCTCGTCGTCGACGATACGCCGGCGAATGCAAAGCTTCTTGCCGACCTGATCGAGCACCATGGCTATGCGACGAGAAGTGTTGCGTCCGGGCCGGAAGCCATCGCCGCCCTCGAAGACGCTGCCTACGATCTCATCCTGCTCGACATCGTCATGCCCGGGATGGACGGCTACGAAGTTTGCCGCCGGATCCGTCAGGACCCGCGCTGGGTGGCGTTGCCGGTCGTCATTGTCACCGCGCTGGACGCCCGTGAGGAACGCATCAAGGGGCTCGACGCCGGCGCCGACGAATTCCTGTCCAAACCGATCAATCAGTCCGAGTTGCTCGCCCGCGTGCGCTCGTTGCTGCGCATCAAGAAAATGCACGACGCCATGCAGCGCCAGGCGGCGGAACTCAGCGATTGGGCGGCGACGCTGGAGCAGCGCGTGACGCAAGGCGTCGCCGAAGTCGAGCGCCTGTCACGGCTCAAGCGGTTCTTCTCGCCCAAGGTCGCCGAGCTGATCCTGAGCGGCGGCGCCGGCGACCCTCTGCAAAGTCATCGGCGCGAGATCGTGGTCGTCTACCTCGATTTGCGCGGCTTCACCGCGTTTGCCGAGAGTTGGGAGCCGGAAGAGGTCATGCGCGCGCTGGCGGCCTACCATGCCGCGATGGGCAGTATCGTCATGGAGTATGAAGCGACGCTGGAGCGGTTCACGGGTGACGCAATGATGGTGTTCCTCGGCGACCTGGTTGCCGTCGACCAGCCCGCGGAAAAAGCGGTCGCGCTCGCACTGGCGATGCGCGATGCGGCGATCGAGTTGTCCGCGAACTGGTCGAAGCGCGGCGTCGCGCTGGGGCTCGCCATCGGCATCGACCAAGGCTTTGCGACGGTCGGCGCGATCGGCTTCGAAGGCCGGATCGACTACGCGGCGATCGGCACCGTGACCAACCTGGCGTGCCGGCTCTGCCAGCACGGCCGGGCCGGAGAAATCGTGCTCTCGCAACGCGTGTTCTCCGACGTGGAGGCATTGGTCGAGGCGGAGGATCTCGGCGAATTGCGGCTCCACGGTTTCGCGCGGCCGACGCGAGCCTACCGCTGCCTGGGTTTTGCGGGCCGCAAGGCGAAAGTAGGCTAAGCGCAGGTGAAGCCGGCCAATCTGCGGGTGCACATCAGGCAGCTGTGTTGCCTCGGCCTGCCGAGCGAACAGTTGATGCCGTCGCTGCTCAAGTCGATACGACAGCTCGTCGATGCCGACTCCGCCGGCTTTTTCTGGGTCGACGCGCGCGGCGAAATGACGAACCTGTACGCGGAGCGCCTGTTGCCCGCGTCCGTGCGGCAACTTTATTTCTCGAGTTACTACGAATCCCACGATTCATCGTTCAAGCAGGCGTTCATGGGACGCGCGCGGCTCGCCCATCCGGTGACGACCGTAACACCGTCCGCCGAAACCGAGCGCTCCGCGTACTACAACGAAGTATTCCGTCATCTCGACGCGCATCACGTGCTGTATGGCGTCGTGCGGGAACAGGGGCAGGCGCTCGGGCAGCTGAGCCTGTACCGGCCCAAGTCCGCGGCGGCCTTCTCGGCGGCGCAACGCACGGAGCTTTCCGCGGTCATGCGCTACGTCGCCCACGGCGTGTCGCGGCGCAGCGACGCGGCAACTGGGCCGCAGGAGTTCCTCGACACCGAGGACGACAACATATTTTTCATCGGCGTGGACGGCGACATTCGCCAGCTTTCGTCGGCCGCGCAACGGCTGCTCGCGCTCGCAACGCAGGACGCCCTCGGCCCGGAGCAAACGGGTGCGCAAACCCACGAAGGCGCACGACCGACGCTGCGCCTTCTGGCCGAGCGGCTCCAGGCCATTCTTTCGACCGGGCAGGGGCCGCCCCCGAGCGCGGTGCTGCACACGGCGTGGGGACGCTTTGTCCTGCGCGCCTACGCGACCTCCGATCCGCCGCTGGGCGCCGATGCGATCATCGCGGTCAAGATCCAGCGCCAGGAGCCGATGTTGCTCAAGTTCGTCGACGCGCTCAGCGAGCTGGCGCTCTCGCCGCAGCAGCGCGAAGTTGCCGTCGGCCTCGCCCGGGGTGCGTCGAATCGCGAACTCGCGGAGGCGCTGGGCGTCAGCGTCAACACCGTCTCGTATCACGTCAAGCAGCTGTTTCAGCGGCTTGACACGCACGACCGGCAGCAGATGGTCGCGACGGTACTCGCCCGCGGGTAATCCCTTCGGCAGGCAATTCCCACTAGACCCTACCCGCGCAGGTAGGGGCAGCCGCCTGCTCCGCGCGTATCCTCCGGTTATTGCAATGATATTCATCGATCCGGGAAGTACATTGGCCAAGCGCTGCGCTCGCTACTGCCTGCACATGCTTGTCATCTCGGTCGCGTTCGTCGCGCCCGGCGTCGACGCGCAATCGTCGCAGAAAATGCCACGCGTCGGATGGCTGGGCATGGATTCGACCATGCAGGCCACGCGTATCGTCGCCTTCAAGAAGGGACTGAGCGACCTCGGTTACGTTGACGGCAAGAACATATTGATCGAGTCCCGCTGGGCCGAAGGGCGCTTCGACCGGCTGCCCCTGTTGGCGGCCGAACTGGTCGCGGCTCACGTGGATGTGATCGTGACCGCCAGTCCGGCCGGGGTGCGCGCGGCGCAGGCCGCAACAAAGACGATCCCCATCGTCATGATCGCGCACGAGCCCGTCAGGATGGGATTCATCGACAGTCTGTCACGGCCTGGCGGAAACGTTACCGGCATCGCGTTTCAGGACACCGAATTGAGTACCAAGCGCCTGGACCTCTTTCGCCAGGCGGTCCCAGGACTATCGAAGCTGGCGATACTGTGGAATGGCGTCGAAGGAACCGATGCTAAAGGCGTCCAGGCGATAGAAGACGCGGCAAAGGCGATGGGCTTGCAAGTACTCAGTCTCGAAGTAAATGAGTCGCGCGACTTCGCGATCCAATTGGTGGCCGCGAAAGCATGGGGCGCACAGGGGCTGGTCGAGATGTCGTCTCCGTTCATCACGTTCAACCGTAAGATCTTCCTGGACCTGCTCAAGACCTACAAGCTCCCCGCGACGTGCGAAATGCGGATGTACGTCGCCGAGGGGTGCTTAATGACTTACAGCGCGGACCTAAACGCCATGTTCTACCGCGAAGCTCACTATGTGGA
>Ga0066789_10000422_pt1 | contig 16647 bp, 15 predicted proteins | sample OrgsoiDNA2013049_FD_70960 | JGI IMG/M metagenome (GOLD analysis project Ga0066789, IMG submission 70960) | Permafrost soil microbial communities from the Arctic, to analyse light accelerated degradation of dissolved organic matter (DOM) -... | ecosystem: Environmental > Terrestrial > Soil >...
AAAACTGTTCGACCGGATCGAAGCCGATCCGGCCGTCCGGGTCATGGTGCTCACCGGCACCGGCCGCGCCTTCAGCGCCGGCTACGATCTCAACTCGGTCGCCGAACGCGCCACCAGCGCCGTCGAACAGAACAGCGCCGGCTCGGCGTTCGAGGTCGTGGTCAACCGGCTCGAGGATCTCGGCGTGCCCTCGATCTGCCGGATCAATGGCGGCGTTTATGGCGGCTCGACCGATCTGGCGCTGGCCTGCGATTTCCGCATCGGCGTCGATAGCTGCGAGATGTTCATGCCGGCGGCGCGGCTCGGGCTGCATTACTACAAGAGCGGCATCAGGCGCTATGTGTCGCGGCTCGGCGCCGACAACGCCAGAAAACTGTTTTTGACGGCACAGAAGATCGGCGCGGCGGAGATGCTGCGGATCGGGTACCTCACCGCAATGGCGCCGGCCGAGGCGCTGGACGAGGAAGTCGACAAGCTCGCCACGATCCTTGCCGGCAACGCGCCGGTCGCGATGCGCGGCATGAAGCGCACCATCAACGAAATCGCCCGCGGCGCGCTCGACGAAGAGGCCGCCGACCAAAGGCACCGCGACAGCATGCGCGGCGCCGAGATCAAGGAAGGCATCCTGGCGTTTTCGGAGAAGCGTCCGCCGAAGTTTTAGCATGTAAGCGACGGGCACGTTCCCCGGATGCAGCGCAGCGCCATCAGCGCGTTCACGCGCGTCTGCGACGCGCTATGCCTCGCGGCCTGATGCGCGGCTACCGGGCCGGGGTCTATAGCGGTCGATGGGTCCCGGCGCTGCGGAGCAGCGTTACACGCTGCACCGCGTCCGGGACACGAAAGTGGACTACTCGTCGAAGAACGTGACGGTGTCGGCAACGCTCGCGCGCGTGGTGCGATAGCTGTTGGCCTTGTGATCGCGGTCGGGAAAACCGAACGAAATGCCGCACACTACCCGCCGGTCATCGCCGAGCCCAAAGTGCTTGCGAACCAGTTCGGAGTGAAACGCCAGCGCGGCCTGCGGTATCGTGGCCAGTCCCAGCGCCTGTGCCGCCAGCATGAAGCTCGTGACGTAGCCGCCGCAATCGATCGCGCCGTAGACGCCGAGCGCTTCGTCGGTGTGAACGATGGCCACATGCGGCGCGCCGAACAAATTGAAGTTTTCCAGCGCCTGTTTCGCATAGCCCGCTTTGTCCCCCCTGGGGATGCCAAGCGAATTGTAGAGCTGAAAGCCGCTTTCGCGGCGACGTTCGAGATAGACCCCGCGATATTCGCGCGGGAACGGAAAGTCCCCCGTGTTCGGCTTGCCGCTGGAGGCGGCGCCATAGATCGCGTCGCGAAATTTTTGGGTCGCCGCACCCGAGGCGATGACGATCTGCCAGGGCTGGCTGTTGCACCACGACGCGGTTTTTTGCGCCGCCGTCAATATGCGATCGATGATCAAGCCCGGCACCGGATCAGGCCGGAACGCGCGGCAGGAATAGCGTTCGCTCAGCAATTCCTCCAGCACCCCGATCCGCTCTTCGAGGCTGGGCCAGCCAGCCTGCGGCTTCACCGCAGTATCCGACATGTTCATCGCCCCCTGGTCGGAATCTTGTTGAACGGCACATTCTTGTCGATCCGGATGTCGCCGGGCAGCCCCAGCACGCGCTCGGCGATGATGTTGCGAAGGATTTCATCGGTACCGCCGGCGATGCGCATCGACGGCGAGCTCAGCAACATCTGCTGGAACTGTCCGCGCGCTTCTTCTTCCGCGGCGCCGGTAAAGACGCCGGCCGCGCCTTCGAGGTCCATCGCATAGGTTGCGATGTCCTGCAGCATCGAACCCGCCACCAGCTTGCCGATCGAGTTTTCCGGCCCCGGACGTTCGCCCTTGGAAAGCGCCGATATCGCCCGATAGCTGGTGTATTTCAGCCCGCTCGCCTTCACCGCCCAGTTGGCGAGCTTCGAGCGCGTGGCGCGATCGTCGATGGCGAGCCCATCCTCCGTCATCAGGTTGGAGCAAAGATCGAACATTTCGGGAAAGCCGGTCGCAAGACGTGCGCCGATCGACATCCGCTCGTTCATCAGCGTGGTCAGCGACACGTTCCAGCCGTCGCCGACCGCGCCGAGGCGCTGGTGATCGGGAATGACGACGTCGGTAAAATAGACCTCATTGAACTCCTGCATGCCGTTGGCCTGCTTGATCGGCCTCACTTCGACGCCGGGGCTCTTCATGTCGAGAAAGAACATCGTCAATCCCTTGTGCTTGGGCACGTTGGGATCGGTGCGGGTGATCAGCAGGCCGAAGTCGGAATAATGCGCGCCCGAAGTCCATATCTTCTGGCCGTTGACGATCCAGTCGTCGCCGCGTCGCTCCGCGCGGGTGCGCAGCCCCGCGACGTCAGACCCGCCGGCGGGCTCCGAGAACAACTGGCACCAGATCTGTTCGCCGGCAGCGAGTTTCGGCAAATAGTGGCGCTTGTGCTCCTCGGAGCCATAGGCCATCACCGTCGGCCCGCACATGCCCTCGCCGATCTGGAACGGCTGCGTCAGCTTGCCATAAATTCCTTCTTCCTGCTGCCATATCACCCGTTCGATCGGTGTCGCGCCGCGACCGCCATATTCCTTCGGCCAGTGCAGGCAAGCCCAGCCGGCGGCGGCTTTCTTCTTTTGCCAGGCCTTGCCGACGTCGACGATTTCTTCTTTCTCCAGCCGGATGCGGCCGAGCGAGGATTTTGAAAGCTCCGCCTCATATTGCTTCGGCGCGTTGGCGTCGACCCATTGGCGGGCCGTGGCGCGGAATTCGGCTTCCTGCGGGGTGTCATCGAAATTCATGGCGAACCTCTCAAGCTTGAAATCTCGGATCTGCGTAGGTGGGCTAACTAAGCGAAGCGAGCCCACCATTTGATACAAAGCGCGGTGGGCAACGCTGCGCGATGCCCACCCTGCAAGTTCGGTCTATCTTCCCCTGGTCGGTATCTTGTTGAACGGCACGTCCTTGTCGACCCTGATATCGCCGGGCAGGCCGAGCACGCGCTCGGCGATGATGTTGCGCATGATCTCGTCGGTGCCGCCTTCGACACGGGTTCCAGGCGCGCGCAGCAGCATCGCCTGGAATTTTCCGGTGGCTTCCGCGTCCTCAGCGCCGCTCAGCACGCCGGCCGCGCCCTGCAGATCCAGCGCATAGGTCGCGACATCCTGGATCATCGAACCTGCGACCAGTTTGCCGATCGAATTCTCCGGCCCCGGGCGCTCGCCTTTCGACAGCGCCGAGATCGCGCGCATGCTGGTGTATTTCAGCCCGCTGGCACGCACCGCCCAGTTGGCGAGTTTCGAGCGAACATTACGATTGTCGATCGCAAGACCGTCGTCCAGCATCAGATTGCTGCAGAACTCGAACAATTCCGGAAAGCCGGTCGAAACACCGGCGCCGATCGACATGCGCTCGTTCATCAGCGTGGTCAGCGATACATTCCAGCCGTCATTGACTTCGCCGAGCCGCTGCACATCCGGAATCTTCACGTCGGTGAAATAGACCTCGTTGAAATCCGACTGGCCGTTGGCCTGCTTGATCGGCTTGATCTCGACACCAGGGCTTTTCATGTCCAGGAAGAACATGGTCAGGCCCTTGTGTTTTGCCACGTTGGGATCGGTGCGGGTGAGCAGGATGCCGTAATCCGAATAATGCGCGCCGGAGGTCCATATCTTCTGGCCGCTGATGATCCAGTCGTCGCCGCGTCGCTCCGCGCGCGTGCGCAGGCCCGCGACGTCGGACCCGCCGGCCGGTTCGGAGAACAACTGGCACCACACCTTTTCGCCGGACGCCAGCGGCGGCAGATATTTCCGTTTCTCCTCCTCGCCGGCAAACGCCATCATGGTCGGGCCGCACATGCCGTGGCCGATGATGAACATTCCGCTGAGCTTGCCGAACGCGCCCTCTTCCTGCTGCCAGATCACGCGCTCGATCGGGGTCGCGCCACGCCCGCCATATTCCTTGGGCCAGTGCAGGCAGGCCCAGCCGGCATCCGCCTTTTTCTTCTGCCAGGCCTTTGCCACTTCGAGGATGTTGGCGCCCTTGAGCTGGGTGCGGCCGAGCGAGGATTTTTTCAGTTCGTCCTCATACTGCTTCGGCGCGTTGGCCGCGATCCAGGCTTTGGCCTCGGCGCGGAACGCGGCTTCCTGCGGGGTGTCATCGAAGTTCATTTGCGTGGTCCTTTGAGGCCCGTCATTCCGGACGATCCGCCTTGGCGGATCGATCCGGAATCCAGAAGTTGTAATCTCGAGATTCCGGGTTCGCAGCGTTCCGCTGCGCCCCGGAATGACGTTGCGATCACGCCGCATTCCTCTTGCGCATGCGGTCGATCAACGTGTCTTCCCAATAGGACAGACTGCCAAGCCCTAGCGCCGTCGCATTGGCGCGGCGGTAATACATGTGGCAGTCGAACTCCCAGGTGAAACCCATGCCGCCATGGACCTGGATATTGTTCTTGGCGCAATGCTGGAATGCCTGTGTCGCGCTGATGCGCGCGGCCGCGGCGGCTTCCGGCAGTTCCGACGCGTTGGTCGAGAGCGCCCAGGCGCCATAGTAGCAATTCGACCGCGCCAGCGTCGCCGAAACATACATGTCGGCGAGCATATGCTTCACCGCCTGGAACGAGCCGATCGGCCGCCCGAACGCGATGCGATCCAGCGCATAGTCGCGGCCCATTTCCAGCGCGCGGTCGGCGCCGCCGACCTGCTCGAACGCCATCAGCACCGCGGCGCGGTCGAGCACCTCTGAGATAATGCCCCAGCCTTCGCCGGCAGCACCGAGCGCCTCGGCCTTGCAATTTTTGAAGATGAGTTCGGCCTGGCCGCGCGACGGATCGAGATTGGTCAACGCCCTGGCTTCGACGCCTTCGGCTTTCATGTCGACCAGAAACAGCGAGATATCGCTGTCGCGCCCGGTCGAGCCGGTGCGGGCGGCGACAATGGCGAAATCGGCAATCGCCCCGTCGGGCACCGGCTTCTTGACGCCGTTGAGCGTGCCGCCGGAGCCTGCGAGTTTGATCCCGGCCGGCGACGGATTGCCCTTGCCTTCGAACAGCGCCAGCGTGCCGATCGCGGCGCCCGATGCGATCAAGGGCAGCCATTTCTGCTTCTGCGCATCGCTGCCCGCGAGCAGGATGGCTTCCGCGGCCAGATAGACCGTCGACGAGAACGGCACCGGCGCCAGCGCGCGGCCCATTTCTTCGGCGATCACGCAGAGTTCGAGGTGGCCGGCGCCTGCGCCGCCGAATTCCTCGGGGATCGCGATGCCGAGAAAACCCATCTCGGCAAGGCCCTTCCACAATTCCCGGTCATAGGTTTCCTTGCCGTCGAGCACGACGCGCACCGCCTTGGGCGGACACTTTTCGGCAAGAAATTTCCGCGCTTCGTCGCGCATCTGTTTTTGTTCATCGGAGAAGTCGAAGTTCATGGCGGTTTACTCGGGTTGATAATGCAGAAACAGGGAAGTCGTCATTCCGGGACGGGAGCGAAGCGAGCGAGCCCGGAATCCATAACCCCTGCAGGGAGTATGGATTCCGGGCCTGCGCCAAGAGGCGCATCCCGGAATGACGGTTGAATGTTGTTTGCGCGCAAACTTCATTGCAATACGATCACATCATTTCCCGGGCGATCGGCATAGAGCCGCTCCACCAGCGCGGCGCGGCGTTCGAGGCCGGCGCGCTGATTGATGTAACCCTTGTCGGTCAATTCATTGCCGTCGATCGAGGCCGGCTCGGTCATCAGCATCGCGCGTGCGATCCGCAGGCTGCTGGCGCCTTCGGTGGATGCGTTATGCGCCTGCAGGCCACGCTTGAGGCATGCCAGCACATCCGGGTGCTTGACGACATCGTCATAGCTCGCGTCGGGATCGCCGACGATCTGGCGGCAGGCATGCAGATTGGGCCACGCCAGCAATCCGACAAACGGGCGATCCTGCCCCGCCACCAGCGCGTCCTGCACCACCGGCGTGGCTGCTGCGATGGCATCGGTGCGCAAGGAGCCGACGTGAACGAAGGTGCCGGTGGTGAGCTTGAAATCCTCCATTACGCGGCCTGCGAAGATGATGCCCTGCACGGGATCGCCGGGATCGACGAACACGCCGGCGTCGCCGATGCAATAAAAGCCCTCCTCGTCGAACGCCGCCGCGGTGAGATCGGGCCGGCCGAAATAGCCGGGCGTGACGTTGACGCCGCGCAGGCGCAGTTCATATTTCGATCCGACCGGGACCATCTTCAATTCCACACCGGGAAATGGCAGCCCGATCAGGCCGACGCGCTCGGTATTCCAGTAGGTTCCGGTCGAGGTCGGCGCGGTCTCGGTCGAGCCCCAGCCGGTATAGAACACGATGCGCTCGCCGGTGGCGCGGACTGCGAGCGCCTGCATCCGGTCGTAGAGATCGTCGGGCAGCCGCGCGCCGCCATAGGCCATCAACCCCAAATTCTTGAAGAAGCTGCGGCACAGCGCGTCGTCCTTTTCCATCGCGGCGGCCAGCGCGGCATAGCCGGCCGGCACATTGGCGTAATAGGTCGGCGATATCTCGCGCAAATTGCGCAGCGTCTCGTCGATCTGGCCTGGCATCGGACGGCCGTCGTCGATGTAGAGCGTGCCGCCTTCGATCAGCACCGGATTGAACAGCGCGTTGCCGCCCATGGTGTGGTTCCACGGCATCCAGTCGAGATACGTCGCCTGCGGCCCGTTCGGATCGCGCGGCCGAACCTGCATCATCATCGCCGCATTGGCGCACATCATCGCTTGCGTGTTGATGACCGCCTTGGGCATCCCGGTCGAGCCCGAGGTGAACAGCAATTTTCCAACCGTATCCGGCGTGATGCTCGCGATCGATTGTTCGACGTCCCTTGTCACGGGCGTTGCTGCCAGTTCCGCGAAAGCGATGCTCTTGATACCCTCGCACGGGCGCGCGACATGGATGACGGTGACGCCGCCAAGGTCGAGCGCCTTCAACGCCTTCTCGAAGGTCGGGCCGTCCTGCACCATCACCACGGCCGGCTTGATCAGGTCGAACAGGTATTTCAGCTTGGCGTGATCCTGGCTCATCAGCGAATAGGCCGGCGAAACCGGGGCTGCCGGAAACCGCGCCTGCATCGAAGCCTGCGTCATCAGCGCATGCTCGATGGAATTTCCGGACAGGATCGCGACCGGACTACCCGGCTTGAGGCCAAGATCGAGAAGCCCCTGCGTCAGCGCATCCACCGTGCGTTTGGCCTCGCCATAGGACAGCTTGCGCCACTGCCGGTCGGCACCCGCGCGCTGCGCCAGCCAGATCCGGTTCGGATGTTCCTTGGCCCACTTCGCCAACGAGGCCGGGATATGCTTCTCATAGGGCTTGAGCGGAATCCGCGATTTCAAAACGATGACGCCGTCGGGCCGCCGCTCGACCGCGATATCGCGTTCCAGCCATTCGATCTTGCGAAAGGCCGGTTTGGTCAAAACCGCGGCTGCATTCCCGCTCATGTCTCGTATCTCCCAAAAATCCTGGTCTCTTTTCGGACCTTCGTTGTTGCGCCCTCTCCCCTTGTGGGAGAGGGCATCACCGACGTTAGCTTCACATTCGGTTGGGTGAGGGGCGGCCTTCTATCGATAGGCTGCAACCCCTCACCCGTCAGCCTTCGGCTGCCACCTCTCCCACAAGGGGAGAGGGAAAGAAGAAATTACCTCGGCGCCATGCGGATGGCGCCGTCGAGGCGGATGGTCTCGCCGTTGAGCATCGGGTTCTCGACGATATGCACCGCGAGATTGCCGTATTCGGAGGCATCGCCGAGCCGCGCCGGATGCGGCACCTGAGCGCCGAGGCTCTTGCGCGCCTCTTCGTTCAGTCCCATCAGCAGCGGCGTTAGGAACAGGCCGGGCGCGATGGTGTTGACGCGAATCTTCTGGCTGGCGAGATCGCGCGCCGCCGGCAGCGTCAGACCAACCACACCGCCCTTGGACGCCGAATAGGCGATCTGGCCGATCTGGCCTTCATAGGCAGCCACACTCGCAGTATTGATGATCACGCCACGCTCCTCGCCGATCGGCTCCGCGGTGACGAGACGTTCGGCGAACAGCCGCAGCACGTTGAAGGTGCCGATCAGGTTGACATTGATGATGCGGACAAATTTGGCCAGCGGGTAGACGCCGTCCTTGCCGACGATGCGCTGCGATCCGCCGATGCCGGCGCAATTCATCAGCACCCGCGCGACGCCGTGCGCGGCTTCGGCTTTGGCGATGCCGGCCTTGATCTGCTCCTCGTCGGTGACGTCGGCATGGACGGCTATGCCTTTCACTTCGGCGGCGACCTTCTCGGCATTCTCCTTGCTCTGGTCGAGCACGGCGATCTTCGCGCCTTTGGCGGCCATGGCGCGCGCGGTGGCGGCGCCGAGACCGGAGCCACCGCCGGTGATGAGAACGGCAACGTCTTTCAACTGCATGACAGGAACCTTTCCTTGGGCGTTTCTTCTTCAGACTTGCGAATAGCGAATAGGGAGTGGCGAATAGAATAAAGCCAAAACATGCCTGTTATCCATTCGCCATTCGCTACTCGCTATTCGCTTCTTCTCTTCTCAGCATGCCGCCGCAGATCAGCGCTTCCATATGCCTGATGTATTGGCGGCAGACTTCGTCGGTGACCGGCCCGACGCCGGTGGCGCGCGACATCGCGTGCCGTCCGAAAAACAGGTGGTCGCAGGCGCCGATCAGGCTGGTATAGAACAGCACCGGATCGATGTTGCGGAACTCGCCGCACCTGACGCCTTCCGCCAGCAGCCGGCGATGAAAGTCCAGGAGCGGCGCGACAAAGAATTTTGAAACCTCGTCGGCCGCCTCCGCGCTGCTTTCATGCAGGAGATAGTGGATCAGCCGGTTCATGTAGGGGAACTGGTGATAGGCCCGGATGATGCCGGCGATATGCAGCTTGAGCTTGGCGGTCGGCGCGATCGGCTGCGCCAGCAGATATTCGAGGTTCGCGACCTCGGTGGCGGCATCCCGCGCCAATAGCGCCAGCAGCAGGCCGTCCTTGTTGCCGAAATGGTATTTCACCAGCGCGGCGTTGACGCCGGATTTCTGCGCGATGTCGCTCAAGGACACCTCGATCGAAGATCGCTCGATCATCAGCCCGCTCGCCGCGACGAGCAGTTTCTCGGCGGTGGTGTTTTTCGCAACCGGAAGCCTGTTCGGTACGCTGGTATTCAACTGCGATCCCATGACCTGTCCACCGGGAAATCCGGGTGCAGATAAGCCGATGGCGGCGCCGCACTCAAGAGTTAATTGATTGATTGACTAAATCCGCTGGCATCACTTAAATCGGCACCCGTCATTCAAGCACCACCCATAACAATCAGGGAGAACGACCATGGCCGAGGCTTATATCGTCGCCGCCGCACGCACCGCAGGCGGTCGCAAGGGAGGACGCCTCGCCGGCTGGCATCCGGCCGATCTCGCCGCTGCCGTGCTGAATTCGCTGATCGAGCGCTCCGGCGCCGCGCCCGATCAGGTCGAAGACGTGATCATGGGCTGCGTGATGCAGACCGGCGAACAGTCCAACAATGTCGCGCGCAACGCCATCATGGCTTCAAGATTGCCGGAGAGCGTGCCCGGCACCTCGATCGACCGGCAATGCGGTTCGTCGCAGCAGGCGCTGCACTTCGCAGCCCAAGCCGTGATGTCCGGCAGCATGGACTGCGTCATCGCCGCCGGCGTGGAATCGATGACGCGGGTGCCGATGGGCCTCGCCTCGCAATTGCCGGCCAAGAACGGTTTCGGCACCTACAAGAGCCCGAACATTGAGAAGCGCTATCCGAACATCGTGTTCAGCCAGTTCACCGGCGCCGAAATGATGGCCGAAAAATACGGCCTCTCCAGGGATGACCTCGACACCTACGCCTATGAGAGTCACCAGCGCGCCATCGCCGCGACGCAAGCCGGAAAATTCAAGGACGAGATCGTCCCGCTGCAGATCACCCGCGCCGATGGTTCGACCGATACCCACACCATCGATGAAGGCATCCGTTTCGACGCCAGCCTCGAGGGCATCCGCAACGTCAAGCTGATTGCCGAGAACGGCAAGCTCACCGCCGCCAGCGCCAGCCAGATCTGCGACGGCGCCTCGGGCGTGATGGTCGTCAACGAAAAGGGCCTGAAGGCGCTCGGCGTCAAGCCGATGGCGCGGATCCATCACATGACCATGATGGGCGGCGATCCCGTGATCATGCTGGATGCGCCGCTGCATGCCACCGAGCGCGCGCTGAAGAAGGCCGGCATGTCGATCGGCGATATCGACCTGTTCGAGGTCAACGAGGCCTTTGCCTCGGTGCCGACGGCGTGGCTGAAAACCACCGGCGCCGATCCGGCGCGGCTCAACTTCAACGGCGGCGCCATCGCGCTCGGCCATCCCCTGGGCGGCTCCGGCACCAAGCTGATGACCACGCTGATCAACGCGTTGAAGCAGCGCAACAAGCGCTACGGCCTGCAGACCATGTGCGAAGGCGGCGGCATGGCGAATGTGACGATCGTCGAGCGGCTGTAAGAAGAGGCGAGTGGCGAATAGCGAGTGGATGACGGCGTAATGGCCTTCTTCCCCATTCGCTACTTGCTGTTCGCCCCCAAGGACGGAAACCGCCATCCCGAATCCATAATCCCGGCGCCCGTTGCTTTCGGAAACACGGGGATTATGGATTCCGGGTTCGCGCGTTTGCGCGCCCCGGAATGACGGCGTAGAGCACCATGATGAACGCACACGCCAACCTCCCCGACATCCCCCTCCCCTCCGGCATCCGCTCGCGCTTTGTCGAGGACATCAACGGCCTGCGCATGCATGTGCTGGAAGCGGGCTATGAGGCCAAAGGCCGGCCGTGCGTGCTGCTGCTGCACGGCTTTCCTGAATTGGCGTTTAGCTGGCGCAAGGTGATGCCGGCGCTGGCCGCCGCGGGCTATCATGTGATCGCGCCGGACCAGCGCGGCTATGGCCGCACCACCGGCTGGGACGCGAATTACGACGGCGACCTTAATTCCTTCCGGCAGCTCAATCTGGTGCGCGACGCGCTCGGCCTGGTGTCGGCTTTCGGCTATCGCAGCGTGAACGCGGTGGTCGGTCACGATTTCGGCAGTTCGGTCGCGGCATGGTGCGCGCTGGTGCGGCCCGATGTGTTCAGGTCGGTCGCGCTGATGAGCGCGCCATTCGCGGGACCGCCGCCGCTCGCCTTCGATACCGCGGATGCGCCGCCGAAGCCAAAGCCGCACGATCCCGTGCATCGCGATCTCGCCGCGCTGCCGCGACCGCGCAAGCACTACCAATGGTACTACTCGACGCGCGAGGCCAACGCCGACATGCACCGCGCGCCACAGGGCGTGCAAGATTTCCTGCGCGCCTATTATCATCACAAGAGCGCGGACTGGAAAGACAACGAGCCTTATCCGCTCACATCGTGGTCGGCGAGCGAACTGGCAAAGCTGCCGACTTATTACGTGATGGATATTGCCAACAATATGGCCGAGACCGTCGCCGCGGAAATGCCCGATCCGGCTGCGATCGCCGCCAACACATGGCTGCCGGACCGCGAGCTTTCGTTCTACAGCGCCGAATATGCCCGCACCGGCTTCCAGGGTGGGCTGCAATGGTATCGCTGCGGCACCTCGGGCGCATTCACCGCCGAACTCGAAACATATTCCGGCCGCAGTATCGACGTGCCCTCCTGCTTCATCGCGGGCAAGCAGGACTGGGGCACTTATCAACGCCCCGGCGTTTTTGAAGCGATGCAATCGAGTGCTTGCACGCACATGCTGGGCTGTCATCTGGTCGACGGTGCCGGCCACTGGGTGCAGCAGGAGCAGCCGGAGCGGGTCAGTCACTTGCTGTTGCAGTTCCTGCAACAGGCGGCCCGGTAGTTCGTGGTCAATTCACTTTCAGTCCGGCACCATGGCGAAATTGCCGCAGGAACCATATCGCGACGGCAGCGTTGCAGCCTACCGGTTACTGCGACCGGCACAGTCACTGGAGGAGGACCATATGGAAAAGAAGATCGCTGGACTTTTGGGAGCGATGGCGACGCTGGGAGCATTCGGCGCCGCCGAGGCCGCGCCAGCGCCAGGTCCGGCTCCAACCGACGTCTTGAGGGCCAATTCGTTCGCTGACCTTCTGGAGCCGATCCCGAACGCCGCTGCGCTGCTGCAGGCGGTCGATGAATCCAGGCCCGCGCCGTCGGCAGACGAAAATGTCCAGCTAGCCCAGTTCTATCACCATCATCACCACCACCATCATCACCACCACAGCCAATATCGCCGTGGATATGATGAGTATGCGCCCCGCGTCGTCATTGTGCCTCGCCGATACCGGCATCACCATCACCACCACCATCATCATCACAGCTTCTACCGCCGCGACTATTGACGTCGCGCAGCATCGGACGATGGAAAACAGGACCCCAAGGGTCCTGTTTTTTGTGATGCTAATCCTGGCGGGATTTCTCTTTTGCCGCACGATGAAGATGCCGATAGGTCCCATCGAACACGGTATCGGTCGATGACGTCCACTCGGTCCCGGCCGACAGCGTCGGCCGGCTGGCATAGATGCGCCGCGCCTGCAGTTCGCGCTCGGCAGATTCCTCTTCGCCCATCGCTTCGAGTTCGAAGGAGGCTTCCTCGGGGATCACGATGATCTGCGCGAACGGTTCGTTCGGCCTGAAAATGTGGGTACGTCCCTCGGCCGGCGCCTTGAACACCGTGAAGAACAGCATCGGCCACCAGTTTCGCACCAGCGCCGGAACCGCGATCGGCACGGTGTCGGTGCGGTCGGTGTAGAACCGCGGGTGCGGTTCAGTCCTGATCGCCATGCCCTTTTCGACCTTGATGTCGAGCAGGATCTGGTAGGTGTAAAAATGGTCGCCAAAATTCCGGAATGGTGGCCATTGCACGCCGCCGTCCGGCGGCGGGCCCCAGTCGCCGTCGAGTATCAATTTTCCGTCCCTGGTGCTGACGCGCAGTTCATTGTCGTAGGGGTAAAACAGTTCGATCCCGTATTGCGCCCCTTCCGAGAACGGAACGCAATGCCACACCTGTTCGCGCGATCCATCCGCGCGGGGTTCGCGCTTGCCCGCCCATCCGGGAATCTCGAGCCTGGTGCGACGGGGCGCGAGCCGCGGATCGTTCAAGCGGTATTTGACCTTGTCCATGAGAACTCCGGGTCGATGGATATTTGCGATAGGAACTCGAACGGACGCCGACCGCAACGGTTCCGCATTGCGAGGCTGAACAAACGCGCCGCTGAGCGGCCGAATGATTTGACCTCCCAACAAGCCGTGCTTATAACGGTTTAGAATCATTCTAAACTAGGAAAAAGGCGCTGGTGTGAAGAATTTCGCCGATTTGACCGAACGAGAGGTCCTGGCGGTGGCGATCTCTTCGGAAGAGGAAGACAGCCGCATCTATATGACCTTCGCGGAGGATCTCGCCGAGCGTTATCCGGAATCGGCCAGGATATTTGAGGAAATGGCCGAGGAGGAAACCGGCCATCGCCATAGGCTGCTGGAAATCTACGAGCAGCGTTTCGGCAAGAACCTGCCACCGATTCGCAGAGACAACGTCAGGGGGTTTTTGCGGCGCCGACCCATCTGGCTGACGAAGAATCTGTCGCTCGACACCATCCGCAGGGAAGTCGGGACCATGGAGTTCGAAGCCGAGCGCTTCTACATCAAGGCCGCCGAACAGGCCCAGGATGTCGGGGTCCGCCGGCTGCTCGGCGATCTCGCGGAGGCGGAAAAAGGCCACGAAAAGACCGCGGCCAAGCTGACCGACCGGATCCTCAGTCCAGATGCGCGCGCGGAAGAGGACAAGACGCGCCGGCGCGTGTTCGTGCTGCAATATGTACAGCCGGGTCTGGCCGGACTGATGGACGGCTCGGTGTCGACGCTGGCGCCGCTGTTCGCCGCCGCCTTTGCGACGCATCAGAACTGGCAGACGTTCCTGGTCGGTCTTGCCGCCTCGATCGGCGCCGGCATCAGCATGGGCTTTGCCGAAGCGCTGTCCGACGACGGATCGCTCACCGGGCGCGGTTCGCCCTGGCTGCGCGGCGTGACCTGCGGCCTGATGACGACGCTCGGCGGTCTCGGCCACACCATGCCCTATCTGGTGCCGGATTCCTGGGCCAATGCCTTCTGGATCGCGACCGCCATTGCCGGCGTCGTGGTGTTTTTCGAGTTATGGGCGATCGCCTATATTCGCGCACGCTACATGGACACGCCGTTCCTGCAGGCGGTACTCCAGATCGTGCTCGGCGGCGCCATCGTGCTCGCCGTCGGGATTTTGATCGGCGCGGCGTAGGCCTTAGAACATTTCTAACGGCAAATCGGTTTCCATTATGCCAGAGAATGTTCTGTCTCCGGCACAAGGAAAATCATGACCGACCGTTTGCAATACGGGACCACCGCCAAGGTGTTCCACTGGCTCGTGGTGGCGCTGCTGCTCGTGCAATACCTGATCGGCTGGTTGATGCCCGACATTCATCGCGGCATGAAACCCGGCGCCGCCATGACATTCCATGTCTCGGTTGGAATCGTGATCCTGGCGCTCATCGTTGTGCGCCTCGCGTGGCGGCTTAGCCATCCGGTCGCGCCCGAAAGTTCGCTTCCCCCCTGGCAGCGGCTGGGTTCAGAAGCGGTACACTGGCTGCTCTATGTCCTGGTATTGGTGACCACCGTGACCGGCTGGCTGTTCGCCTCGTTTCGCGGCTGGTCGATGTCCTTCTTTTATCTGGTGCCGATGCCGATGCTGGCTTCCAACAATGCGGCGGCCGGGAAGGCCATCAACGGCTGGCACCAGGCGATGGAATGGACGCTCCTGGTGGTGATCGGCCTCCATGTTGCCGGGGTGCTGGTCCACGTCTTCGTCTACCGCAACCGCATCATGCAGCGGATGCTGCCGCAATAGGCGGCCCGTGGCAGCAATAGCTGTCTAGCGGCCTTGGCCGGAACGAGGCATCATCTCGTGCATCGGACCAACGATTGCAGGAGAAACGCCTTGGCCAAGTCGGAATGGAGTTTTGAGACGGCGACCGCATTGTCATCCGCGCTTGCGGCAAAAAAAGTCTCTGCCGTTGAACTGGCGCAGGACGCGATCGGGCGCATCGAGCGCCACGACGGCAAGATCAACGCGATTTGCGTTCGGGATTTCGAGCGCGGCCTCGAGGCCGCCCGCGCCGCCGATGCGGGCCGCGCGCGCGGCGAGACCAAGCCGCTGCTCGGCATTCCCCTCACGGTGAAGGAATCCTACAACGTCGCGGGGCTGCCCACGACCTGGGGCTTGCCGGCGCAGAAGGATTTTGTGCCGGGCGAAGACGCGCTGTCGATTTCCCGCGTCAAGCAAGCCGGCGGCATCATCCTCGGCAAAACCAATGTGCCGCTCGGGCTCGGGGACTGGCAGAGCTATAACGACATCTACGGCACCACCAACAATCCGTATGACCTCGGCCGCACGCCAGGCGGCTCCTCCGGCGGATCGTCGGCGGCGCTGGCGGCAGGCTACGGGCCGCTCTCGCTCGGCTCCGACATCGGCGGCTCGTTGCGCGTGCCCGCGTTTCACTGCGGCGTCTATGCGCACAAGCCGACCCTCGCGCTGGCGCCGTCGCGCGGCCATACGCCGCCGCCGTTTCCGCCATTGCCGTTCGACCGCGACCTCGCGGTGATCGGGCCGATGGCGCGCAGCGCCGCCGATCTTTCGCTCCTGCTCGACGTGATCGCAGGCCCGGACCCGATGGAGGCCGGCAAAGCCTATGCGCTTGCATTGCCGCCGCCGCGTCACGGCGCGTTGAAAAACTTTCGCGTGCTCGTAGTCGACACCGACCCGGTGATGCCGACCAATGCGGCGGTGCGCGCGGCTATCGACAGGCTCGCAGCGAACCTCGGCAAGGCCGGCGTTAAAATCGAGCGCCAAAGCCCGCTACTGCCGGACTTCGCCGCGTCGTCGCGGCTTTACATGCGGATGCTGCTGTCGTTGCTCGGCGCGACATTCGCGCCGGAGATCCATGCGGGCGCGCTAGACGCGGCGACAAAGCTCGCGCCCGACGACATGAGCCTTGCCGCCGAACGCCTGCGCGGCATCGCGCTCAGCCATCGCGACTGGGTATTGGCCGATGGCGGGCGTGCGCGCTTGAAGGCGCAGTGGCGCGAGTTGTTTGGGACTTTCGACGCGGTGATCTGTCCTGTCATGCCGACGCCGGCCTATCCGCACGATCATTCGCCCGAGCAGGAAACACGCCGCATCAACATCGACGGCAAGGACCATGTCTACCCCGATCAGCTGGCATGGCCCGGCATCGCGACGCTACCCGGCCTGCCGGCGACGGCCATTCCGATCGGCCTGTCGCCGGAAGGTTTGCCGGTCGGCGTGCAGATCGTCGGCCCCTGGCTGGAAGACCGCACGCCGCTGAGATTGGCCGAACTGATCGAGCGCGAATTCGGCGGTTTTGTTCCGCCGCCGATGTTCGATGATTGAAAATGCCTTATCCTGACGGCCTATCCGGCAAGCGTCCCCAGCTAGTCTAGTTTCTGTCGCGAAACGCCTGCATTTTTGTTGGGACGTGTCAGTTATCCAATAAAACCGGGGCAAACTGACGGCGGATCCCGGCATTCGCCGGGGTATTTTGACGCGATT
>Ga0066789_10000423_pt1 | contig 16633 bp, 18 predicted proteins | sample OrgsoiDNA2013049_FD_70960 | JGI IMG/M metagenome (GOLD analysis project Ga0066789, IMG submission 70960) | Permafrost soil microbial communities from the Arctic, to analyse light accelerated degradation of dissolved organic matter (DOM) -... | ecosystem: Environmental > Terrestrial > Soil >...
GTTGAGCGGGTTTCGGAACCGAAACTGTTACGAAGCAAGTGGTTGGCCAGAGGTTGTAGCCCTGCGACCGGGCGTCGGAGTCCCCGGTGCGCAGCTCGCCTCGGTCGCCGGCCACCATTTCTGGATGATGGCTGCCACCCGTGTGCCCAGGGTGCATCGGTCGCGGCGGTGCGTTGGTGGAAGCTGTCCGCCCCGGTGGCGACGATGTGGCGTTCGAGGTTCGTCTCGGCCAACACAGGTAGGGACCCAAGTTCCTGCGTGACCACCTACGCATTCAGGATCTGCAGCCCGGCGTCGCCGGTGTCGATGAGCGGTTCCCCATCTTCGTCAACGATTGGGGGCCTAGCAGTTCGTGCCGGCCAACAGCCGGCGACGGGCCGCCAAGGCAAGGTCGGTCCCCCGTCCTCCCGACCCTGGTTCTGGCGGGGGCCGCGACGCCCGGCGGGCATGGGCGCCAACGTGGAGCTGACCGTTCGCTCATCGGCGCGATCGAGCGCCCCAACGGCGGCACAGAGGACGTCCCACGTCGCAGACACCTCTGGCGCAATGACCGGTTGACGTCAGGTGCTCCGACAGACCGGGACGGCGGTTCTGGGCCGAGATTTAGTGCTTCTTGTCGGGTGGCACGATCTCGATCTTGTTCTTTGAGTCCGCTTTCGCGTGCTTTTCGGCGCGTTTCTCCTTGAGTGATTTGCCTGCCTGCTTGGACATGTGTTGTCGAGGCGATTTGTCGGCCATGATGCTCCCTGGTGGGGAGCCTGGTTGACTCCCGAGTTTGACGGTACCGCGCGTTTATGACCATCGTGGTCGGTCGGGGTCCGGTATTTCGTAAGTGGAGCCGGCGTGACGACCGCGCGGAATGCGGCGGATCCGCTCGATGACGCCAGAGGTGCGCCAAGGCCCGGGACATCGGCAATCGTAGTATGCCTAGGTTGCAGATGGATCTGCCCGAGGACCTATTTGGCGACTCCTGCGCGGCAGATTGACGCTCCTGGCGATCGTTGCAGACAGCCATCCGATTGCCCACCCACCAGCCATCACGTAAATGGTGTGCTTGGCATCTTTGCTTGCCACGGTCGCGATGACGGTAAGGATGACCGCCCAGAGACTGCGCATCCGATGCTGTACGCCGTGTAGGTCTTGATTCTGGTATTCACCGTGGGTGCTCACTCAGCTAAGGCGCGGAGCCCCGCACCAACTTTGCAAACAGCAGACCGGGCTGTAGCAGCATGCTCCCTGGACCGACGGCGACTCAACGGCGTCTCGAGCATCCGTCTTAACCCGGTCACCAGCCGGACGCTGGATCTTCGATGGCGCGCAACCTCACACCTGATCCCCGCAGTCGCGAAAGCCCGGACCAGCCCGAACCCGGTCGGGCCCGCCTCAAAGACCACCGCCGACGGCCCGGGCAACGATCCCACCCAGCCGATGACGTCGTCGTTTCCGGGGGGGTTAACCGTTTCCGGAACACCTCACCGGTGTGGCCATCGATCGCCGCCGCGACCACAGATCGTACGTCCACATCCAGACCAACACTGCTACGCCGGTAAACACCGGGGCCTCCCACCCCGGGCCTCCCACACATGTACGCACTGCCAGGCAGGGCTCTGCTCGGTAACCCACGAGACTGTGTGAGCGGGGCCCCGGCCCGCAAGAGGCGGGCACAGACATGCCCTTTAGAGCTGCCATGTGACACCGGTTAGTTCCTCCGACAGCTCCCAGAGGTCTCGCGCCGTCCGTTCGTTCCTTGCCGACGTCGCCGGCTGCAATTCGGTCGGGTGACCGCGCATCTCGCCAAGACCGTCGGGGCCGTAGAGCCGTCCACTCTCGGCTGCCGGGTCGACAGCGGCGTAAAGCTCGTTCAGGGCGCCCATCGCGGCGCTCTGAGCGAAAAGAGGGTTGCTGATCTTCATCAGCTGTCTCATCAGTCCGGTCGGACCGCTGCTCTGGAGATTCGTGTTGGCATACCCGGGGTGGGCGAGCACCGATCGAACAGGCACCCCCGCTGCCCGCACTCGCCGATCCAGCTCAAGACCGAACAGCACGTTGGCGAACTTGGACTGCTGATAGAAGGCCCTGGGTGAGTAGGACCGCTCACCAGCCAGATCGTCGAAGTGGATCGATCCACCTTTGTGCTCGATGGAAGTGATCGTCACCACCCGGGCGTCCCGGCCGCGGCGGATCGTTTCAAAAAGCAGCCCGCTCAATGCGAAGTGGCCCAGATGGTTAGTCGCGAACTGGGACTCGAAGCCCTGCGGGGTCAGCAGTCGAGGCGGGTACATCACTGCGGCGTTGTTAACTATTACGTCCACGACAATCCCATCGCTGAGGATCGCAGCCGCGAAGGCCCGAACCGAGTCGAGGTCGGCGAGGTTCAGCATCCGGAACTCGACTGCGGCGCCCGGCTGTGCGGCTTCGATCCGGGCGACGGCAACTCGTCCCTTCGTCTCGTTGCGAGTGGCAATTACCACCCGAGCGCCGCGGGCGGCGAGCTGACGGGTGGTCTCAAAGCCGATGCCGCTGTTGGCTCCGGTCACGATGAAGGTGCGCCCGGACTGGTCATTGATCTGGGTGGGGGTCCAATGACCCATGTTCTCTCCTCAGGGGTGCACAGGTAGCCATGCTTGGTCGATTCGTTCATGAGCGACATGGCGCTCACCGGTGCCGTCAATCACCGTGCGAGCGGACGTACGAGCCACACTCCCGCTTGCCGGCCTTTCGCGCGACGACGCAAAGACAAGACTCGACCGCGACAAGGACCACATCGCAGACGAGTGTCACCGTATGTCTGAGCCAAGGCTCAAGGCGTCCGGAATTCGGCGCTTTCCCAGGCCGCCTCAGTGGTTTACCAGCCCCAATCCTCGCACCGACATCACCCCTTGGCCGTCGGCACGCCGACGGCACGGTCGATGGGCAGTGCCGGCCGGGTGGATAATCCCGTTGATGCGCCCATTGCAACGGATAGGTCGAGCACTCCTGGCGTTCGCACTGGTGCTCCTGGCCGGAACCATTGGCTACGTCATCCTCGGGTTTGGAGTTCTTGACGCGGTGTACCAGACGGTCACCACGGTCACGACTGTCGGCTTCCGTGAGGTCCACCCTCTGACGGCCTTGGGCCAGCTGTTCACCATCATGCTCATCCTGATCGGTGTCGGAACTGCGCTGTACGCCTTTGGTGTCCTACTCGAGGCGCTCATCGAGGGACACTTGCGCCAACAGATGGGAAGGTGGCGAATGGATCGCCAGATCAGCCGGATGACCGGACACATCATCATCTGCGGCTGCGGCCGGGTGGGCAGTGCGAGCGTGCAATACCTCAGCTCCCTCGGGAAGCCGTTTGTCGTGATCGACCGCGACCCAGCTCGGCTCCAGGACCTCGAGCATCCAACCGTGCTCGGCGACGTCACCGACGACCGCATCCTCGAAACCGCGGGGATCGCCCGCGCCCGCGCCCTGATCACCGCGGTCGACACAGACGCCAGCAACATCTACGTCACACTTTCCGCCCGTGCGCTGGGGCCCAACCTTGTTATCATCGCCCGCGCCCACACCGAGGGATCGAAGTCCAAGTTGTTGCGCGCCGGCGCCAACCGCGCGGTCAACCCACAGCTGATTGGCGGCCGACGGATGGCCGCCTTCGCGCTGCAGCCCCACGTCAGCGAGTTCCTCGACGTGGTCATGCATGACGAGACCCTCGACTACCGAATCGAGGAAGTCGAGATCACCGCTCTGTCGCCACTGGTCGGCCGGTCCCTGGCGGACGCGGCGCTGCGTGAGGCCACCGGAGCGTTGCTGCTGGCTATACAGTCCGCCACCGGCGAGTTCATAGCCAACCCGGGCGCGGACACGTGCCTGGACCCGCACACGATCCTCATCGCCCTGGGGACCTCAACACAACTCGACGCAGTACGCCACCACGTGTACGCCCACTGAAAGACCACCCAACTCAGACCTGAGCGCCACTTTGGCGATACTGGTGACACCGAGCAGTGCCCTCTGACTGGTGAGCGGCCCTGCACGATCCCGGTCGGGGATGGCGATCCCTTGCGGCCCGTCCGTCGCGTTGAATGCTCGGCGGCTGCGCCGGACCCCGTGGGGTGGCAGGCCGTCCGGCATCACTGGATCGGATCCGAAGCCGGACCCTCTCAGACGTTGAAGCCGAGAGTCCTGGTCCGACACTATTGTGCCCTTGACCTGTATAGACGTTAAAAGGAACGGCTCTCCCTGGTTGTGCCGTGCGATCCCCGTGCGATTCGGAGGAAGCGAGCGCAGGTTAGCCATGACCGCTGTTGGCCGCGAGTGGCAGCTGACAGGGTCTGCGCCTTCGGCAGTCCGCGAACGACTCGTTGAAGGCAGACTCGATCTTCGGCCCCGTCCATACCCGTAGGCGCCGCGCTGGCTGCTACCCCGCGGGAGGTGTCCAGCTGGCCGCCGCCGGGTCCCAGTTGCGCTGCCACGCAGTCAAGGTGTTCTGGCAGGCCTCCAAACTGCGCAAGACCGTGACGCGCTTCAAGACACGTTTCAGTCTTGCGTCCAACACGAAGGCGAGCACCATTCGCCTTCGACGCAACTTCAGGTAGCCTCCTGCACGAGCGAGCAGGCTGGCGATGAATGACGGATTGGTGGTGGCTGACATGGGTGGGCTGGAAGCGGCACTTGCGGCGACAGAGGAGCGGGTAGACGCCGCTCTCAAGGCGACTGCGGCTGTGACACGTGAGCTGAAGAAGGCCAAGACGGGCGCCGAGCGCGGGCAGTTGCGTGACCTGCGCCGGGCCTTGAGCGCGGCGACCGCTCTCGCCGGGGATGCCGTCCGAGCCTCGACGGAGGCAGCGGAGTCCTTCAGCTTTGACGAAAAGGAGTACCTGGCGTCCGGCTCCTATGCCCAGGAGCTGTTGGAGACAGCAACGGCACAGGACGTGGCGATGTTCGAGGCAGACGAGCGGCTGCTGTGCTACCCATCGCTGATCAAGGTGCTGCCCGCGGACGCGGTCGTCGAGATCGACAGACGACGGGAGAAGCGGCTGCGCCCGTCGGTACTGCTCGGATTGCTGGCGACTACGCAGGCACGGCCACCACGGTTCCGGCCCGAGCCGTTCTTGGAGAGCCTTGAGTCGGGGTACCACCTGGTGAGGTCTCAGGGGAAGCATCGCGACGCTGCGGTGGTGCGCCTGCTCGACGTGTGGGGTGTACTGACGTTGTTGCCTGGCCAGCAGCGCGACTACACCCGGGCGGAGTTCGCTCGGGACCTGTATCTGCTCGACTCCAGTGGAGTCGCGACAGCGAAGTCCGGTCGAGTGCTTCGTTGGCATGCCAGTTCGGGAACCCGAAGCTCGGGCACCCTGGCGACTGTGGCACAGACGGGGCAGCGGCAGCTGTACTGGGGAATCTCCTTCGCAGACCGCTCATGACCGCCCGGGTCGGACCGGAGGCGGCGGTGCTCGGGGGAGGGTCGATGAGCGCCCGCTCCTACGCGGACTTTCTCGGGGAGGAGTACCTGGCCTCGTACCTGCCAGCTGGCGGAGGGTCGGTGAAGCTCGTGGTGACTGGGGATGCCGAGGTCGCCGACCGGTTTGAGCGATCTCTGCAAGCCGTGGCGGACCGCGAGCACGCCCTTATGGTGTCGCTGTCCGCCGAGACGACCAAAGTGCACATGATCGACCAGGTGTTCTTCGCCGTGGCTAGGCAGATCGACTGGGACCAGGTCGCGGTGGCCATCGTGGAAACCGCCTACGACAACATCGACCTCCCCGCCGCCCCCGGCCGCCTGATGGTGACCGAGGTGGCTGCCGACCATGACCTCGACCCGCGCGAGCTCTACCGAAGCGTGCGGCGGGAGCTCGAACACATCCTGCTCACCGACACCAGCCTTCCCCGCGAGCTGCGCCGTGCGCTGCTGCGGCTGGCTCAGGCGCACCTTGGCCGCGGCGATGTCAACTCCGCCGAGGCCCTCGTGGTCCCTGGTTGGCTCACTGGCGAACGAGTCGGGCTGCGTGAGCTCCGCGACACGATGATCTACACGCGCATCGGCCGCCACAACGCCAGGACCATGCTGACCTCAGTTGGGCGTCTCCTTCTGCGTGCCGGCTATCGAGGACTGGTCCTGCACTGCGACCTAACCCGGCTGGCCGAGGCCCGACGTCCCCCCGTTCCCGAGCGCACCGGCATCTACTACACCAAAGCCGCGGTGCTGGACGCCTACGAACTGCTGCGCCAGCTGATCGACGCGACAGACGACCTGGTCGGGATGCTGGTCGTGGCCGTCGTGCCGCCCGAGCTGGTCAGCGACGAGAAGCGTGGACTGCCAGCGTATGCCGCCCTCCAGCTCAGGGTCGCCGACGAGGTGCGGGATCGGCGACGCACCAACCCGTTCGCATCACTGGTCCGGCTCGACGTCCGGCTGGAGGCTGTGCGATGAGCCTGGAACACCGATGGGACGACGAACGCCTCGCCCGACGGCGCGCGGTCGAAGCGCTACGCAGCGGAGTGCCCAACGCGGACGCCGTCGTCGCGCTCGGCTCAGGCCAAGACGACATCGAGGACCGGTTTACCCGGCTGCTCGAGGACATCGGTGGGCCCCGTAGTGGATCCAGCGCTTGGCCCGACCGCGCCTCGATGCTGCTCGGCGCCGGGTTCGGGGAGGGCAAGAGCCACGTGCTCACCCACCTGGGCCAACTCGCCACAGCCGCCGGTTTCGTGGTCAGCACGGTGGTGATTAGCAAGGAGACCCCACTGCACGACCCCGCGAAGGTGCTGCGGGCTGCCGTGGAGTCGGCGCTCGCCCCCGACGGCGCCCGCGACGTTGTCGCTGAGGCAGCGGCGGCGTTGGACACGGACGGCCCCGGCTACGCCGAGCTGCTTCGATGGCTGCGGGGACCCGGCCGGGACATGAACGAACGGTTCGACGCGACCCTCCTGCTTCACCAGAGGCTCAGCGGCGACGCACCTGGCGCCGACGAGGAGTTCCTCGACTCCATAGTTCGTTTCTGGTCCGGTGACCCGCTGCTGATGCCCGACCTACGCCGCCAGCTCAAGGCCATCGGCGAGGCCAAGTCGTTCACATTCTCCCCAGTCAAGATCCGGGACCTCGCCCGACAGCGGCTACGGTTCCTACCACGGCTGCTGCGCGCCGGGGGGCACGCCGGCTGGGTGGTGCTCTTCGACGAGGTTGAGCTGATCGGCCGCTACTCGCTGCTGCAACGAGGCCGGTCCTACGCCGAGTTGGCACGCTGGCTTGACGGGAACCCCGGCGACGAAGGAGAACCCCTCATCACCGTCGCAGCGATAACAGACGACTTCGAGGCGGCGGTCCTAGCCGGCAAGAACGACCGCGAGAGCCTGCCCCAACGGCTACGGGACAAGCAGACCGCGGAATACGCCGAGATGGCCGCACTAGCGGAGGTGGGGATGCGGCACATCGAACGTGACCTCCTACGCCTGGTGCCACCCGACCAGGCAGAGCTGGACCGCGCCTACCGGACCCTGCGTGAACTGCACGGGGGCGCCTATGGGTGGGAGCCGCCGGACGTCCCCGGTCTCGAGCAGCTCGGCGCGACGAGGATGCGCCAATACGTACGTGCCTGGATCAATGAATGGGATCTCGTCCGTCTTGATCCGGGCTACAGACCCATCACGGACGTGGTCGACATACCCGGCAATTACCGAGAAATCGCCGAACTGGACGACGACGGCTCCTGATCAGCACCCACCGGCATCCGCTGCGCGGGGTTCTGGCTCAAACGTGCCCTTGCCGGGGAGACGACGTCTACTGCTGTCCTCGTACGATCTTGCGCGCGTCCTTTATGAGCAACATCAAGTGCAAGGGATCGGTGGGGGATGGTTCAAAGTCGTGGTGCACATAGAAGTCGCGTGCGCGCTCGTTCAGCGCGTGGACAAGCAGCGCCCGTAGCCCGATGATCTCGGCCGCTTCTACAGTGCGGGTGATCGCGTCCCGCAGCAGGTTGCTACCCAGGCTGCGACCCTGCTCTTTACGGTCAACAGCTAGCCGTCCGAGCAGGACCACTGGAATTGGTTCGGGCATCCCCTGGCCGATGCGCCGGCTGGCCTCGAGCCGTTGGACGCTGCCAGTAGCTAAGGCGTAGTACCCGACCACGCGGGTGTCGCGGCAAGTAACGAAGCAGCGGGAAGCACCAGTTGCCTGGTTGGTTACTGCCCGCTTGCGCAGCCAGTCGTCCAGGCTTGGTTCGCCGCTATCGAATTCTGCAAGGTCGTCCTCGCTGCGGAGGGGGCGCGGGGTCGCGTACCCACTCACTCGAAAATCGACTCACTGGCGAACAGCTTCTCCAGTCTCGGTTTGTACACGATCGGACGATCCAGCACAGCCAAGAACTCTGTCCATGCTGCGTCCCCGACGATGAACAAGCGTTGGTCGACCAGCACGTCACGCGCGTGAGACACGACAGCGTCCACGGTGAACTCGGTGATGCTGATGCCCTCAACCTCTGCGGCGCGACGTATCAACGCGTCCTGAGCTGAGGACAGGCGCACAGCAAGTCGCGAATCTTTCACCAAAGACATGCCACAAGTGTGCGCCTACCAGGCGTACACGTCAAGCATGCCGCTCCAGGTGATGGCGACCTCTTCACGGTGAGGACGTCAAGCGGCGTCGCACCGCTTCACCGCCGACTGCGGCGATGAGCTCAGGGTCTCCGCACACCACGAGCTGGGTCCGGGCTCGGCTCAGTCCGACGTACAGCATCTCCCTTGCCCGCGAGACGTCGCGGAACCCATTCACGGCGAGCACGACGACCGACCGCTCAAGGCCCTTGAAACCAAGCACGTGCCCGTAGAAGACGTCCTCCGCCGCGAAGAAGTCGTCCCAGTAGACGTCCCAGCCGACCCCCTCGACCATCTCGGTCTGCACCGGGTGACGATGCTTGGTTGTCAGCAACACCACCGATCCGGGCGGCCAGCCCTCCACCTGGGTCAGGCGCTCAACCTCGGTGTCGGCAGCGTCGATCGCGTCGTCGCTCTTGCAGGCAATGAACCGCACAGGGGGTCCCACAAGACCCTCGTATGTCGACTGCTGCACGCCCAGCGATCCGAAGACCTGGGCAATGCGTTTGGTATTGCGGATGTTACGGTCCAGCGGGAAGGGCGCCAGCTCGATCGGAGCAGCGCCCAGACGGTCAAAGACGCGTTGCCCCTCGTCCAGGAAGACGTAGAGCCCGCCAGCGTCACAGTCCTTCAAGGCAAGCAACGTCGGCGGCCACCACGACTCGGAGAAGTCCTGTCCCTCGTCGACCACGATGCTGTCGAAACGATCCTGCGCCGGACGATCGGCAGCAAGGTCACCCAGCAGAGCCGGCAGCTTCTCCTCGAACCAGGAGCTGTCACTCTCCTCACCCTGCGGTGCGCCCCACCTCACCGGCAGCTCATGGAAAAGTCCTACGTAGGAAGGCCTTTCGCGTGGCTTCCACTCAGTGATGACCCGCTCCAGGAAATGCGCGAGGCCTCTGGAGTAGCAGACGAGGGCGACTGACTGCCCGTCCTTGGCCAGGCGGCGCGTCTGCTCCAGGGCCAGCCACGTCTTGCCACTGCCGGCACCGCCGACAACCGCGACCCGGTTCTGGTTGCGCAGGAATCCCAGGATGCTCGTCTGGTCCTGCGTCATCTGCCGGACACGTTCCTCGTGCTCGGTGTGAAAGGCGAAGATGTCTGCGGCGGCGAGGTTGGGACCGGTCAGCAGACGAGTCATCTCCACCGTCCCGGAGGATGACAGTGGCGCGTTGCCCCGGCCGTGCAGCTGCAGGGCCTGCAACAGCGCGTGGACGACCTGCTTGAGATCCTGCCGGTCGATCAGGAGAGATCTGGGCAGTCCGGGGGCCTCAAAACGGTCGTCGGCGTCACGATCCGGCAGGGCGACGAGGTGAACCGCCCGACTGTGTTCAGCCTGGGCGCCATGCCGGGCCAGGGAACGCTGCAACACATGCCGGCAGTCCTGCGCCTGCCCCACCGGGTCAATCCGGCGCCAGGTACCTTGCTGACGCTGCTCCCAGACTCCTTCCTGCCGGCGAACATCCCCACCCTTGACCTCGATCACAGCCCAGCCGGCGCCCGGCAGAAGAACGACAAGATCTGCCTCGAACTCATGCTGACGCTCCTGCATCCGCAGGCTGTGAAAGAGCACCGCGTCGTCGGGCAGATGGTTGCGCAGAGCCTCCCAGACCGCGCGTTCCGCCCGACCTCCGTCGCCGAAGAGCGGATGAGCAGGAACAAGTATCGGCACACTGCAGTCCTACCAGCCAGTCAGCCCAGATGCCGGGAATGCACAGACCGAAAGACGAAGCCGCAGGGCCTCAGTCCCCATGGCACGGGAGCGGTCCGCCGCGGATCGGGTGCGGGCGTGCGACTACACGGTCCACCCGGTGCCGTCCGCATGAGGTTGGACGAGCTCGCCGATGGTGCTGGCGTACGCGTCGGGTGCTTCGGTGTGGATGGGCACGACCACGTCTGGCCGCCATGCCTGGACGAGTCGCACCAGGTCCGCCGGGGTACAGCCCATCGCCCCGGCTCCTGGCAATCTTGCATGCCCTGAGGTGTGGTGCTGGATCAGCGGGATACTCGCCGCTTGCAGGGCCGCTTGCAGCCGTTGCCCACTGGGCTCGTCAAGGTAGCCGTCCCACATGGACCAGACCACGGCCCCGCCGGTGAGCAGGCCGTCGCGGAACAGGTTCGGGATCTCACCCTGGTAGGCGCCGAAGAGAACCAGTTGGCCGGCCCGCCCGCGCAGGTGCTCTGGATATAGCCGAGCATCCCGAATGCGCTCGACGCGGTCGAACTTTCTTGAGTCCTTGACCCGGACGCGTTGCCGCAGCGGTGCGTAGACGTGAATCCTGGGCCATGCCTGGCCGACGGCAGGGATACTGGGCCTGGCCGGTGGCGGCGTCGATGTCTCAGGTCAGGTCCGATGTAGGACCCTGATACCGCTTGCTCGGTAGCTTGCGGACCTGTCCGAAGCCCCTGTGGTTCGCCTTCCCCGACATCGGAAAACCCCCTCGGTCGTGCTATCCGCGTGCGATTCGCGTGCTATCCGAGGGTACATCGTTGGCCATCTTTGTCCACGAAGGACCGGCAGGAAATGCCGAATCGTCGCAGGTCAGAGCCTCTTTAGGCTAGTCAGCACAGGTCCGCCCACTACTACCGCTCAGACGTTGAAGCCGAGCGCACGCAGCTGTTCGCGGCCGTCGTCGGTGATCTTGTCCGGACCCCACGGCGGCATCCAGACCCAGTTGATCCGATGGCTGGGGACCTGGCCATCAAGGGCCTGAGCAATCTGGTCCTCGATGACGTCGGTCAGCGGGCACGCGGCACTAGTCAGCGTCATGTCGATGATGACGTGGGAGTGCTGGTCAACTGTCACCCCGTAGATCAGGCCCAGATCCACGACATTGATCCCGAGCTCGGGGTCAACCACATCGCGAAGCGACTCTTCGATGTCGGCCACGTTCGGCGGGGTCGGGCCGGCAGCAGCGGCCGGCGGGTGTTCAGCAGTCATGTCGGTCATGAGTTCTCCCTGGTGTTGCCCGTGATCGAGTTGGTGTTGCCCGTGATCGAGTTGCTCGTGATGGCGTTGCCCATGGCCGAGGGGACTGCGGAGGAGGGCGAGGTCTCAGAGATGTCGACCCCCGCCTGGGTAAGTGCAGCGGTGAACGCCATCCAGCCCAACAGTGCGCACTTGACGCGAGCCGGGTACTTGGAGACACCGGCGAAGGCGACGCCGTCGCCGATCTCATCCTCATCACCGGGATCGGCGCCCTTGCTCGTCAACATTCTTCGCATGGCCTCGTAGGAGGTCAGCGCCTGCGCGACGCTGCGTCCGATGACCTCATCGGTCAGGACCGAGGTCGAAGCGGTCGAGATGGAGCAGCCGATGGCGTCGTAGGAAAGGTCGGCAATCACGGCTGAGGGTCCCTCACCCGACAGCTGGACCCGCAGGGTGACCTCGTCGCCGCAGGTCGGGTTGATGTGGTGCACCTGGGCGTCGAACGGCTCGCGCAGGCCCGCGTGATGCGGCCGCTTCGAGTGCTCCAGGATGATCTCCTGATAGAGGTCCATCACACGGCCGTCCCGAACACCACAGGGACACGATCCAGAGCCGTCAGCAACGCGTCGACCTCGGCAAGGGTGTTGTATGCCGCGAAGCTAGCTCGCGTCGAGGCGGTCACACCCATCCGACGATGCAGCGGCCAGGCGCAGTGGTGACCCACCCGGACGGCGACTCCGGCATCGTCGAGGATCTGGCCGACGTCATGGGGGTGAATCCCGTCGACGACGAAGGAGACCGCCCCGGAGCGGTCCAGGGCCTCGACCGGTCCGATGACACGGACCCAGGGGCGTTTGGCCAGACCGGCGAGCAGAGCCTGCGTCAGTGCGTGCTCATGGGCGCTCACCCGAGCCATCCCCAGCGCGGTGAGGTAGTCGCAGGCCGCGGCCAGGCCCACGGCCTGGGCCGCCATCGGGACACCCGCCTCGAAGCGCTGCGGCGGATCGGCGTAGGTGGAGCCCTCCATCCGGACAAGCTCGATCATCGAGCCCCCGGTGAGGAACGGAGGCATGGCCTTCAGGAGGTCGTAGCGTCCCCACAGCACCCCGACTCCCAGGGGGCCAAACATCTTGTGACCGCTGAAGGCCAGGAAGTCGACGCCGAGATCGACCACGTCCACGGCCAGGTGCGGCGCCGACTGGCAGGCGTCCAGGACCGTCAGCGCGCCGACCTGCCGAGCCCGGTCCACGATGGCGGCAACCGGATTGATCGTGCCCAACACGTTGGACACGTGGATGAAGGCGACGACCTTGGTGGCCTCGGTGATGACCGTGTCCAGGTCGGCCAGGTCCAGACGGCCATCGTCGGTGACGCCGATCCAGCGAAGGGTGGCCCCGGTGCGCCGGGCGAGCTCCTGCCACGGAACGAGGTTGGAGTGGTGCTCCATCTGCGTGATGACGATCTCGTCTCCGGCACCGAGCACGAACCTCGCCGCGAGCGCAGGGTCGACCCCGTCCATGGCACCGGGCGCGGCCGCATTGCCCAGGGCGTAGGCCACGAGGTTCAGGGCCTCGGTGGCGTTCTTGGTGAACACCACCTCCCGGGTCTGTGCGCCGATGAAGCGGGCCACCGTCTCGCGCGCGGACTCAAAGGCGTCGGTGGCCTCCTCGGCCAGCTGGTGGGCACCGCGGTGGACCGCGGCGTTGTGCTGCTCGTAGAACGCGCGCTCGGCGTCGAGCACCTGGCGCGGTTTGTGCGATGTCGCCCCGGAGTCGAGGTACACCAACGGCTTCCCGCCACGCACGGTGCGCGACAGGATCGGGAAGTCGGCGCGGATGGCGGCCGACTCCTTCGTGGAGAATGCGCCATCGAGGGCGAGATCGGACATGGTGCTCACTCCCAGAACCTCAGACCTCGACCTTGGCGAACCGATCGTAGCCTTCGTTCTCGAGGCGGTCGGCGAGCTGCGGGCCACCCTCCTCGACGATTCTGCCGTCGATGAAGACGTGGACGAAGTCAGGCTTGATGTAGCGCAGGATCCGGGTGTAGTGCGTGATGAGCAGCACGCCGACGTCACCCCCGGCCGCGACGCGGTTGACACCTTCGGAGACGACCTTGAGCGCGTCGACGTCGAGCCCGGAGTCGGTCTCGTCCAGGATGGCCAGCTTCGGGTGCAGCATCTCCATCTGGAGGATCTCGTGGCGCTTCTTCTCGCCACCGGAGAAGCCCTCGTTGACGTTGCGCTCGGCGAACTCCGGGTCCATCCGCAGCTCGGCCATCGCCGCCTTCATGTCCTTGACCCAGGTGCGCAGCTTGGGAGCCTGGCCGTCGATCGCGGTCTTGGCGGTGCGCAGGAAGTTGGACACGGTGACGCCGGGAACCTCGACCGGGTACTGCATGGCCAGGAACAGGCCGGCGCGGGCACGCTGGTCGACGGTCATCGCCAGCACGTTCTCACCGTCCAGGGTCACGGTGCCACCGGTGACGGTGTACTTCGGGTGGCCGGCGATGCTGTAGGCCAGGGTCGACTTGCCGGAGCCGTTGGGCCCCATGATGGCGTGGGTTTCCCCCGCCTTCACGGTCAGGTCGACCCCTCGCAGGATCTCCTTGACACCGTTCTCGGTGTTCACCGTGACGTGCAGGTCGTGAATCTCCAGTGTGGTCATAAGTATTCAGTTCTCCTTGGTCACGGAGACGAACACGTCGCCACCGTCGATCTTCACGGGATAGACAGCAATGGGGATGAGGGCAGGAAGGCCGGTGGGCTGGCCGTTGCGCAGGTCGAAACGCGAACCGTGCAGCCAGCACTCGATCTGGCCGTCCTCGACGTCTCCCTCGGACAGGGACACGTTGGCGTGGCTGCACGTGTCGTCGATGGCATGGATCTGCCCGGCGCTGTCGCGCACTATGGCGACGGGCTCTCCGTCGATCTCCACCTTCACCGCACCCACCGTCGGCAGGTCAGCCACCGAGCAGGCAAGCACGAAACCGTCGGCCGCCTCGCTGGTCACCGTCGTGGTCTTGGTCGTGTTCTCGCTCATATCTGGCTCATCTGGACTCCACCGAGGAGGCCGGGCCCATCGACAGGGACAGCTCGGCGTCGATCGCAGCCATCACGTGCTCCTGGATGCCGGCGACGCCGATCCGGTTGATGATGGCTGCGAAGAAGCCGTGCACGACCAGGCGTCGGGCCTGCTCCTCGGTGATGCCACGTGACTGCAGGTAGAACAGCTGCTCGTCGTCGAAACGGCCGGTAGCCGACGCGTGCCCGGCGCCGATGATCTCGCCGGTCTCGATCTCCAGGTTCGGCACGGAGTCGGCCCGGGCGCCATCGGACAGGATGAGGTTGCGGTTGAGCTCGTAGGTCTTGGTGCCCTCGGCGGCCGCCCGGATGAGCACGTCCCCGATCCACACGGTGTGCGCGGAGTGTCCCTGCAGGGCGCCCTTGTACTCGACGTTCGAGACGCAGTTGGGCGCCTCGTGGTCGACGAAGAGGCGGTGCTCCTGGTGCTGGCCGGCGTCGGCGAAGTAGACCCCGATCGCCTCCAGCGAGCCACCCGGGCCGCCGTAGCGCACGTTGGTGCACACCCGCACGATCTTGCCGCCCAAGGTGATGGTGATGTGCCGCAGCCTGGCGTCGCGACCGATCAGGGCGTCGTTCTGCGCGAGGTGGATCGCGTCGTCATCCCACTCCTGGACGGTGACGAACGTCAGGTCCGCGCCGTCACCGACGCGCAGCTCCACGTTGGCGGCGCACTCGGCGGAGCCCTTGTGGGTCAACACGACAGTGCCCTTGGCGAACCGGCCGACGTCGACGATGAGGTGGCCGTTCACCCGGGCCTGCTCGCGGGCCGTGAGGGTGACGCGCACCGGCTCGGCGAGCTCGACCTCGTTGCCGATGCTCACCACTGTGGCCTTGTCGGCGCCGGCCCAGGCCGCGGCCGACGCGCGGTCGGCCGGGCGCAGGACGGAACCGAACACGGCGTCGCCGACCTTGGCCTCGCTGATCTCCACGCCGGCGGGCGCGTCGATGTCGATGCTCAGCCTGGACTCGTCGGTCGCCTCGACCTGGAACAGGGCGCCGAGACGGTCCACCGGTGTGAAGCGCCAGTCCTCCTCGCGCCCACCGGGCATGGCGAAGTCCGCCACGTCATAGGAGGTCCTGCGCTCTGCTCGCGACTGGTCGGGAACGAACGCCGCCACGGAGTCCGTGTGGGCGCCTTGCCCCGGTCGGGTGACAGCCTCCTGGGTGAGGGTCATCAACCCACCGCACCTTCCATCTGCAGCTCGATGAGTCGGTTGAGCTCCAGGGCGTACTCCATCGGCAGCTCACGAGCGATGGGCTCGATGAACCCGCGCACGATCATCGCCATGGCCTCCTGCTCGGTCATGCCGCGCGACATCAGGTAGAACAGCTGGTCGTCGCCGATCTTGGAGACCGTGGCCTCGTGACCCATCGTCACGTCGTCCTCGCGGACGTCGACGTACGGATAGGTGTCGGAGCGGCTGATGGTGTCCACGAGCAGCGCGTCACAGCGCACGTTGGAGGCCGAACCGTGCGCGCCCTCCATGATCTGCACGAGGCCGCGGTAGGAGGTACGCCCCCCTCCGCGGGCCACCGACTTGGAGATGATGCTGGAGTGGGTGTTCGGGGCCGCGTGAACCATCTTGGCGCCGGCGTCCTGGTGCTGGCCCTCGCCGGCGAAGGCGATGGACAGGGTCTCGCCCTTGGCGTGCTCGCCGAGCAGGAAGACGGCCGGGTACTTCATGGTCACCTTGGAGCCGATGTTGCCGTCGACCCACTCCATCGTCGCGCCCTGCGCGCAGGTCGCGCGCTTGGTGACCAGGTTGTACACGTTGTTGGACCAGTTCTGGATGGTCGTGTAGCGAACGCGGGCGTTCTTCTTCACGATGATCTCCACGACCGCGGAGTGCAGCGAGTCCGACTTGTAGATCGGCGCGGTGCAGCCCTCGACGTAGTGAACGTAGGAGCCCTCGTCGGCAATGATCAGGGTCCGCTCGAACTGACCCATGTTCTCGGTGTTGATCCGGAAGTAGGCCTGCAGCGGGATGTCGACCTTGACCCCCGGCGGGACATAGATGAAGGAGCCACCGGACCACACCGAGGTG
>Ga0066789_10000424_pt1 | contig 16628 bp, 20 predicted proteins | sample OrgsoiDNA2013049_FD_70960 | JGI IMG/M metagenome (GOLD analysis project Ga0066789, IMG submission 70960) | Permafrost soil microbial communities from the Arctic, to analyse light accelerated degradation of dissolved organic matter (DOM) -... | ecosystem: Environmental > Terrestrial > Soil >...
CAGCCGAGCCGCCGCCATGCCCACCGTGCGATTCGGTGACCACATCCCAACAATCGTCACGACGCGAATAGACACCTCCTGGAAGAGCGAGGCCAGCTTGGTCGCAGGGATGGCGCGCCGGCCGAGGGTGGCCTGCCAGTGCGCCACGGAGGTCAGCAGAACGAGGTCGGGGCCCACGAGGACACCTGCCATCTGCGTTGCCTCGATCGCGCCCACACCGCGAGGTGCGTGCGGGTTGGTCAGCGGGCCAGGGAGCCCATCGGGTCCCAAGCGGGCAGCACGATCGGCTCGGACTCCGAAGCGACCAGCAGCTCCGGCGGCAGCTGGTCACGGCGTGCGGCGATCTCGAACACGTGCTCGTCGAACCAGTTGTCGTTCATCGTCCAGAAGCCCTTGTCGGCTTTCTCGTCGCCCCAGCTGTTCTCGACACGCCACTTGCGCGGGCTCCCGTCGACGACATCGACGCCGGTGAACAGCATCGCGTGGGTCATCAAGGTGTCATGCAACGCCAACCGATCGGCCTTGTCGAGGGAAAAAGATACGTCGTACACAGACTCGAGGTCGTAAAGGCGGGCGTCCCAGATACCAAGGTCGTTGTTCCGCATCTTGCCTACGTCGCAACCGAACCACACCGGCCTGCCTCCGACGATGGCGTCCATGGCGGCCTTCTTCATGACCGCCATGTCGACGTTGAGGTAGACCACGGGGGGTCCACCGACGACGTTCCCGAGGTAGTCCACGGTGAAGGTCCGCCCCTTCGGGCTGCTCGGCCGGGGGTCGTCGACTAGGCAGACGTAGTCATCCAGCGGAACCCGGGCGTACTTCGCCGCGAACTCCTTCGGCGTCATCTCACCGTCGCGGTGGAACACCCGGTCCTTGTCGGCCCACTGCCAGAGAAAACGCTCCGGCGGGGTGCCCAAGTGGATGCAGAGAATGCGGTAAACGGCCTCCACGATGCGCTGCTTGTGCTCCTGCTGCTCCTCGGCGGGGCAGCCCCGCAATTCCAACGCGCCCTGGCGTAGGACGCTCTGCAGGATCTCGTTCATCCGCGCAGTCTTGGACGAGCTTTGCGTCTCCGGCATGACGGACTTCGGCACGACCCCGTGCTTGGCGACGAGCGCGACGAACATGTTCCACTGCCCACCGTCATTGGTCACCTCGGAGAGCAGAAACGCGACCGTGCGATCGTCCAAGTCCCGGTCCGCGGTCTCAATCATCGCCTCGAGGAAGTAGTTTGCCCGCTCAAGCTTGTCCCAGAACATGAGGTGGTTCTGGGAAAACTCGAACTCCTTGCGATTCATGGCCTGCGCGGCGCCCACCCGCAGGAGGTTTAGTCCCGCGAACAGCCAGCAGCGCCCGCTGTGCTTCTGGTTTGTGACACTCCAGTCGTCGAGCAGGTTCGACACTGTCGTGTCGGTCCCGACGACGACCTCCCGGTCCAGGGCGACCTCGTCGATCGACGTTTGCGCCACGGCGTTCTGAGCCACGCGGTTCTTAGGGCTGGCCGAGAACTGCTTGCGCATCAGCTCTAGGTCGGTCTCGGACAGGTTCGTCGACATAGGTGCTCCGTGGGGTCCATTGGTTGCGGCGAGGTACTCACCCTAGACCCGGCATCGGGCGCTACTTAATGGCGGCGACTACGGCACCTCTGAGCTCGCCGACCTGTTCGGGTCGCCTTTTCCACCGTCTACCTGCCGGTGAGCGGGAGAGGGCTCGCGCCGGCGTGGGCGGTGAGACCACGCCTTCGTCGTCTTGATGCTGCGGCGGCGCGCCCGCACCTCGGGTGGGACGGTCCACTGCTGGGCGATGATCGTCTTGGCTCGCTCGGCGGTGACAGGCTCGCCGTTGATGTCTCACACGACGCAGGGCATGCCGCGGGCCATCACCGCCCAGGCGCACTCGGCCAGGTGTGCTGCCACGACACACAGTGCCTTGGCGTGGTTGGCGCCGCGTTCGACCATCTGTATGTAGTAGATCTTCGCGAGCTGAGGATCTTCCTTGCGGCGGTATCGGCTGCGCGGAAGAACGTCGCCTCCAGCAGAGACGAGCCGGCCTTGGACACGGGTTGTCCTTTGCGGTCGGTGTTCCCGGTCTCGCTCGCCCGCGGTGCAAACCCGCAGTAGGACTTGAACTGGGCACCAGTGGGAAACGTCCGGCACGCCCGATCGCCGCGGCCAGAACTGGTCCGCCGACCTTTGCGGACCCCGGGTAGGGACCGGGCCAGCTGATCGCCATCGGCCCACCTGTAGGCCTCCTCCCGTCGCGTGCATGGACCGCGAGCTCAGCCTGGATCGCTTTCAACAGTCGAACTTCGGTGACGACCTCGGCGGCCAGGTCCTCCCACGCGATCGCGGGGGTGGTCCCCATACAGCTCGACGGCTGCCGTGGCGGCGTGGCGCCACTGCCCGGCCCGATGGCAGTGCAACGTCCGCGTGGGCGGTCGTCACAGGGTTGCGCCCGGTTCAGTTCTGACGGTGAGTTGGTTGGCGGGTCGGTAGACCTGGGCTCCGTTGGAGGCGAACCCTGCGGCCTTCTGGTTCATGCCGGCCTCGAGCGCGCTCCGCTCATCTAGCCCGTGCTCGGCGGCGTTGCGGCGAAGACGTCGTGGGTGATCTGCGGGGCGCAGAACTCGGGCCCGCACATGGAGCAGAAGTGCGCGGTCTTGGCTGGCTCGGCAGGCAGTTTCTCGTCGTGGAAGGAGCGCGCAGTGTCGGGATCGAGGGCGAGGTTGAACTGGTCGTTCCAGCGGAACTCGAACCGCGCCTTGGACAGTGTGTCGTCCCAGAGCCGGGCGCCGGGGTGGGCCTTGGCGACGTCCGCGGCGTGCGCCGCCAACTTGTAGGTGATGACCCCGCACGCAGGCCGCGCCGGGGCAAGATCTCCCTCGATGCCGTGTGGGAGCTCTTCGCTGCCGGCCAGGGCCACCTCGGGCTGACCACGCGTGCAAACTACCGATCCGCGTTGGGCATGCGGGTGCAGCCCCAGTTCGGCACCTGGCCCATCAACCGCATTGGTCACAGTGACATCGCCGGCTGGGTTCACACCACGCAGGCACGGCGACAAGCCCGACAGCATCCGATACGCCCATCGGGTGCTGTCACTGCTGCTGGACCTCGCGGTCAGGGACCGGCGCCTACACAGGAACGACGCGAAGGACGTCAACCTCCCGAAAGTGCCTCCGGCCCGCAAGGGTTCCTTACGGTGCAGCAGGTGCACGACCTGGCCGAGGCCCTTGACGCGCGGCCGGTGGCCGAGAACCAGCGCCGACGCACCGCCGACAACGCGCGGATGGAGCGATGGCGCGAAGAGTCCTCCAAAGGCATCACTGCTGGACAAGAGCGTGGGCGCAAGCCGATGCTCTCCCTGCAAGGGGTACGACCCGGCCCCGGGAGCGATGTCGTCATGGTCTTCGCCTACTGCGGCCTTCGGTGGTCGGAGCTCGCGGCGCTTCGCGTCTGCGACGTCGACCTGACCGCGCACCGGTTGTCGGTGGTCGAGCGCACGACGGGAAATAGGCGGCCGACTGGACACTGCAGCCCCGAAAGCCAACAAGGCACGACAGGTCGCGATCCCCCGCACCGTGGCGAGAGTGCTGGAAGCTGAGATTGAGGGTCGCCCGCCCGATGATCTCGTCCTCACGACTGCGCACGGTCAACCCCTGCGCAACCTCAACTGGCGGCGTGACGTGCGATTGAAACCAGGTCTGCGCGGATCTCGGCCTTGACGACCTGACTCCCCATGACCTTCGTCGGACTTTCGGCAGCCTGGCCAGGCTCGCCGGAGCGGACCTGAAGTACATCCAGAAGGTGATGGGGCACTCCTCGATCACCGTGACGGCCGAGATCTATGCCCGGCTGCTCGACAGCAAGTTGGACCAAGTCAGCGATGCCCTGGATGCGCTCACAGAGGGCGTCGCAGAGTCCGTGTATGCCCAAAATACGCCTACGCGAACCCCGCCCGTCGTCTGGACGTGCGCCATGGGAAGGCGCGACACATCAGTCCTTCATAAGAGCCAGAGGCCCCGCAATTTGGCGGAGTGTGTGACCCCCTTGAGACCCCAGCGGTCTTTCTGCTCAGCGCACAGACTCGAACTGCAGCCGCAGGCCGGTCTTCTCCTCAAGCTGCTCAAGAGTGAACTCGCCGAACAGCTCGCGCACCACCACGCGCTTCTCGCCGAGGTCGAAGACGGCGTGGTCCGTGTAGACGGTGTTCACGCATCCGATCCCGGTCAGAGGGTAAGTACAATCCTCGACCAGTTTGCAGTGCCCGTCGCGCGTGAACAGTTCCATGATCACGAAAACCTGTTTCGCGCCGATCGCGAGGTCCATGGCGCCACCAACCGCGGGAATCGCGTCCTCGCCGCCGGTGTGCCAGTTGGCCAGGTCGCCGGATGTCGAAACCTGGAACGCGCCAAGCACGCAGATGTCGAGGTGGCCACCACGCATCATCCCGAAAGAGTCGGCCTGGTGGAAATATGAGGCTCCCGGCAGTTCGGTGACCGGGATCTTGCCGGCATTGACCAGGTCAAAGTCGATCTCGTCGCCAGTCGCGACAGGGCCCATCCCGAGCATGCCGTTCTCGGTGTGCAGGATGATTTCCCGATCGGATGGCAAGAAGTTCGAGACCTTCGTCGGCAGCCCGATCCCCAGGTTCACGTAGGCGCCCTCTGGAATGTCCTGGGCGACGCGACTTGCCATGCCATCACGGCTGAGTGCACCTTTCATTGCTGCGCCTTTCTCATACGCCCCGCGTTGCCGACGGCAGTTTGCCGCCCACCTCGACGATCCGTTCCACGAAGATTCCAGGAGTCACAACCGCTTCCGGATCCAGCTCTCCGACCCCCACGATCTTGCTCACCTGGGCGACCGCCGTTGTTGCGGCGCTTGCCATCAGCGGGCCGAAGTTCCTGGCTGTCTTGCGGTAGATCAGATTTCCAAGCCGATCGCCGTGGTGCGCCTTGATCAGCGCGTAGTCGGCGTTCAGCGCATCCTCGAGGACGTGGTCGCGACCGTTGATTCGCCGCGTCTCCTTGCCCTGTGCCAAGGTCGTTCCGAATGCGGTAGGGGTGAAAAAGCCGGCAATACCAGCTCCGCCAGCCCTGATGCGCTCGGCGAGCGTGCCCTGAGGCACCAGCTCGAGTTCCAGCTCCCCCGCCCGGTACAACCCGTCGAAGATCTGCGAGTCCGACTGGCGCGGGAACGAGCAGATGATCTTGCGCACCCGCCGGGCTCCCAGCAGCGCAGCCAACCCGGTCTTGCCGTTGCCGGCGTTGTTGTTGACGATGACGAGGTCGCGGGCACCCTGCTCGAGCAGTGCGTCGATCAGTTCGACGGGCTGACCGGCGGTTCCAAACCCGCCAACCATCACGGTCGCGCCGTCCGGGATGTCCTGCACGGCCACAGTTGCGCTCTCGGCAATCTTCGAAATCATTGGTCTCTCTCAACGGTCTAGAAGGGGTACCGCTCGATGTCGCTCTGCATCGTCACCCACTGGGTTTCGGTGAATGCTTCGATGTTTGCATCCGCCCCACCGAGCCGCGAACCAGTTCCGGATGCTCCGAGACCGCCGAAACGGGATGGCCGGCTCATGGTCAACCGTCTGTTCATTGATATGCACGATGCCGCTGTGCATGCGGTCGGAGAGCGCCAGACCGCGTAGAGCACCGTTGGTGAGGATGGCCAGCGACAGGCCGTTTTCGCTCTGGTTGACGATGTCCACAGCCTCGTCGAGCGATGAGAACTTCATCACCAGGGCGACCGGACCGAAGACCTCCTGCTCAAACGCAGGATGATCCGGAGCGCTATCCGCCAACACTGTCGGCCGGTAGAACAAGCCCTCGTAGGTGCCGCCCGCGCTCAGCCTCGCGCCCGCGTTGATGCGCCCGGTGACGAGCGAGTGGATGCGATCACGCTGGCCGGCATCGATGACCGGGCCGAGCGGGGCATCCGTCGTCGCGCCGCCGCCGACCGGGAGGCGGTTGGCTGTGGCCGACAGTCGTTCGACGTACTCGTCATAGATGTTCTCGTGCACGAGATGGCGACCGGTAGTCATGCAAACCTGACCCTGGTGCAGGTACGAGCCCCAGGCGCCGGCCGATACCGCAGCGGGCACATCGACGTCGTCGAGCGCCAGCATGGCGTTGTTGCCTCCGAGTTCGAGGTGAACGCGCTTGAGGTGCTTCGCCCCGAGCTCACCGACCGCGCGGCCGCCGCCGGTTGATCCAGTGAAGGAGATCACCCGCACGGACGGCTCGACCACCAGGGCGCTGCCGGCCTCGATGCCGCCCGGGAGCACGTAGAAGACCCCCTCGGGCAGACCGGCCTCGCGCAGGACCGCCGCGAGGGCGGGCCCGCCTGAGACCGCGGTGCGCAGGTCGGGCTTAAGGACGACTGCGTTGCCGAGCGCGAGCGCGGGGCAACCGACCGAATGGACAAGATCTGTGGGAAGTTGAACGGCGAGATGACCCCGACCGTGCCAACCGGGATTCGACGGGCGAGGCTCAGACGGGGCTTGCCGCTTCGCAGCATCTGGCCAAATGGCGCCATCGCGATGGCGGATGCTGCGTAATACTCTCCGGAGACCACATGCAACTCGAACGCGGCCTTGCCTTTCGCGGATCCGACTTCACGGATGAGCCAGCCGCTGAGCACATCGCAGTGCTTCTCGATCAGGTCGCCCGCACGGCGGAGCACCGCTGAGCGTTGTTCGTAGGTCGCAGCTGCCCAGGACTTCTGGGCTGTGGCTGCGGCTGCGGCGGCTCGGGACACGTCTTCGCTGTCGGCCACGCCGTAACGGCCGATCTTGTTGCCGGTGACCGGCACCATGATGTCGTGACTGCCGCCATTGCTGGCGACCCAGCCCGAACTGAAGACCCTTCCATCCCACTCACTGGGTACGGAGAACGCCAGCCCGACCAACATCGACGTCTTGATAGATCGCTTCATGCGTCACTCCATTGTGGCGGGGACCCTGGTCGTGGTGGGTTGTTTGTTCGGGATGCGAACGAGTGTTCTCCAGATGGTACGTGAACGGAGAGTACCCGTCAAGGAAACTCGGATGACATCCGTCGAGAAGGCCCAAGTGCGCTCGCGCGGCAGCTGATTGAGGACTTGCCGTCACTGTGGGCATGTCCGGCGGCCAGTTCGCCGTATCGCCGCCACAACTGCAGCCCCACCGTGCGTTACAGATCGCGTGAGTTGCCTGCGGGCCCTTTCGCCAACGCGACCACTTCGTTGGGCTAGCTGGGACTGATTCCGCTGGTCTTCGGCTGCGAGAATGGCCGGGACGCTGTCAGGTCCTTGCTGATCCGTTCCGCGGCGAGCTGCAGCGGCGGCAGCAGGTTGTCGTGGATCGACTCGACGGTGTGGCTGCTGGCCGTCGTGGACACATTGATGGCCGCGATGACGCTGCCCGAACTGTGCAGGATGGGCACAGCGATCGAGCGGAGGCCCTCCTCAAGCTCCTGGTCGACGATCGCCCAGCCTTGCACCCGCACGTAGGCAAGTTCTCGCACCAGCGCTTCTCGCGATGTGATGGTATGCGAGGTCAGGCCCTCGAAGTCGATGCCGTCCAGGTGCTCGTCGAGTTCCTCGGGGCTGAACGAGGCCAGTAGCACACGTCCCATCGACGTGGCGTATGCCGGGAAACGAGTGCCGATACTGATGCGCACGGACATGATGCGGCGGGCGGGAACGCGTGCGACGTACACAACGGATGTTCCCTCGAGCACGGATGCGGAGGTCGACTCGTGGATGCTGGCCGCCAGCTGCTCAAGGTGCGGCTGCGCGATCTCGGGAAGCGACAGGGCAGATAGGTAGCTGAAGCCCAGTTCGAGCACGCGCGGTGTGAGGGCGAACATGCGGCCATCGGTCTTCACATAGCCGAGCTCGACCAGCGTGAGGAGGAACCGCCGGCTCGTCGCCCTGGTGAGTCCGGTCCTGCGCGCGATATCGCTGAGCGTCATCTGCGGGTGATCGCCGTCGAATGCTCGGATGACACTGAGCCCGCGAGCCAGCGATTGCACATACGGCCCGCTCTGTTCAGGAGCAGTGTCGGCACTCTCGGTCGAACCCAGGCTCTTCGCGGTATTCGTCATCCCTCTATCATCCCGGTCGGACTGAAAGGGTTCGAACAGGCTCGCACTCATCGTTCGAGGACAATCGCCAGGCCCTGCCCGACCCGATACAGATCGCAGCCACTCCGACTCCCCCGCCACGGCGCGCCAGTTCGTGAGCGACGTGGCCGACGAGACGGGCTCCGGATGCCCCCAGTGGATGTCCGTTGGCGATCGCGCCACCGTGGATGTTCACCTTCGCGGGATCCAGCTCTGGCCAGAGGTTCAGGCAGGCGAGGCTCTGCGAGGCGAACGCCTCGTTCAGCTCGACCACGTCGACGTCTGCCCAGGTCTTGCCCGCCCTGGCCAGCGCCCGGTTGGCCGCTTCGACGGGGGCGATGCCGAACACGTCCGGGTCGTTATCTGCGACGCCGCGCGAGACGATTCGTGCCAGGGGCTCGGACCCGACAGGCGCCTTCTCCGACCCGATGATGAGAGCTCCTGCGCCGTCGTTGAGCGGGGAGGAATTGCCAGCGGTGACAGTTCCTTCCGGTCGGAATGCCGGCCTCAGCGCCGCGAGGGCTTCGAGAGAGGCGTCCCCCCGGATGCCTTCGTCACGATCCAGTGCCGCCCCGGGAACCGGGGTCACTTCGCCGTCGTAGATTCCGGCATCCCAGGCTGCGGCGGCATTCAGGTGGCTGGCAAGCGTGAAGGCATCCTGCTCCTCGCGGGAGATGCTGTACCGATCGGCCAGGATCTCCGCTGTCTCGCCGAGCGGGATGCTCCATTGGCTGGGCATCTCCGGATTCACCATGCGCCAGCCGAGGGTTGTCGAGTGCATGCTCTCGCGGGTGCTGGGGTATGCCCTCGATGGTTTGAGTACGACCCAGGGGGCGCGGCTCATCGACTCGGCCCCGCCGGCGAGGATGAGCTCGGCATCCCCGGTCTCAATCGCTCGGCTCGCCTGGATCACCGCTTCGAGGCCCGAGCCGCACAACCGGTTCACGGTTGAGCCAGGCACCGAGGTGGGAAAGCCAGCCAGGATGGCTGCCATCCGCGCGACGTTGCGGTTGTCTTCGCCTGCCGCGTTAGCATCGCCCAGGATCACGTCGTCCACCAGCGAGGGCTCCAGTTTCGGATGGCGGGCGACAATCTGGGCAAGAACGTGGGCCGCGAGATCGTCCGGTCGCACCTCGCTCAGTGCCTTGCCGTAGCGGCCGAACGGCGCGCACGGCATCGTAGACGAAGCTGGTGGACATACGATCCCGAACTCTTGTGTACGCAGAGTGAACTAATGTTCGAAATACTGTATCATCGGGGATCACCCGGCAGTGCCCCTGGGTGTGCAAGAAAATGCCCCTGGGTGTGCGAGAGGACGGCAACGTGGCTAGGCGGACAACCATCACGACTCAGGTAGCGATCATCGGAGGCGGCCCGGCGGGGCTTCTACTCTCCCATCTGCTGCGACGGTCAGGTATCGAGAGCGTCGTGCTCGAATTGCGTGACCGGGACTACACGATTCAACGAGTCCGGGCCGGAGTGCTCGAGAACAACGCAGTGCAACTCCTCACCGATGTCGGACTGGGTGAGAGGCTGCACCGCGAGGGGCAGCGCCACGACGGTATCTACCTGCAGTATGGCGGGCAACGTCACCACGTCTCGTTCCGCGACCTGGTAGGGCGCTCAATCTGGGTCTACGGCCAGCAGGAGGTCGTGAAAGATCTCCTCGAGGCGCACGACGCGGCAGGCACCCCCGTGCGGTACGGGGTGTCCAACGTGCAACTGGAGAATCTGGAAGATGGCCCCGTCATCGTGCGCTTCACCCAGGGCGGCGGAGACTTCGAGCTGAGCGCCGACTTCGTCGCCGGCGCGGACGGCGCGCACGGCGTATGTCGGCCCAGCATCCCGGCGACAGAGAAGAAGGCCCTTCAGCGGGAGTATCCATTCGGTTGGCTGGGCATCCTGGCGCGTGTGCAGCCGTCCACCGACGAACTCATATACGCGCTGCACGAGCGGGGTTTCGCCATGCACAGCATGCGCTCGCAAACCGTCAGCCGCCTCTACCTGCAGGTCGACCCGCACGAAGACATCTCTAACTGGCCCGATGATCGCATCTGGCAGGAGCTGGATGTCAGGCTTGGCACCCCGGGCTGGACACTCAAGCACGGAGAGATCTTCGACAAGAGCATCACCCCGATGCGCAGCCTGGTGAGCGACCCGATGCGTTTCGGCAAGTTGTTCCTGGTCGGCGACTCCGCACACATAGTGCCGCCTACGGGCGCGAAAGGCCTGAACCTCGCTCTCGCCGATGCCAGTTACCTGCACGACGGACTGGTCGCCTGGTACCGCAGCGGCGACGCGAGCGGGCTCGACGAGTACTCGCCGAGATCGCTTCAGCGCGTCTGGCAGATCCAGCATTTCTCCGCCTGGATGACCAAGATGTTGCACCGCTTCAACGAGTCGCCCGATTCCGATCACCTGGAGGAGGTCGCCTTCGACTACCAGGCGCAGCTCGGCCAGCTCAGCCAGCTCTGCGGTTCAGAACGCGGAATGGCGCATCTGGCCGAACTCTATACGGGCTTGCCATTCCTCACCCATCCTCATTGAGCTCGTCGGCGCCTAGTTCGTCAACACCGAGTTCGTCAACACCGGGCTCTGACAGAACCTCTTGCGCGACCCGGAACGCCGAGTTCGCGGCGGGCACCCCGCAGTAGATAGCGCTCTGCAGGATAATCTCCTTGATCTCGTTCTGAGTGAGTCCATTCTTCAGCGCGCCACGAACGTGCATGGCCAGCTCTTCGAAATGACCGTGCGCGATGAGGGCGGTGAGTGTGACGGCACTTCGCATCCGCCGTTCCAGCCCGGGCCGCGACCAGATGTCCCCCCAGGCGTAACGGGTGATGAGGTTCTGGAAGTCGGCGGTGAAATCGGTGGTGCCGGCGCCCGCGCGGTCAACATGGGCATCGCCGAGCACCGCCCGACGAACCGCCATGCCGTCATCGAAGCGTTCCTGATCGGTGCGGTCACTCATGACGCGTCCCCTTCGTGAAGAAGTCAATGAGGAGCTGAGCGACCCGACTCGGCTGCTCTGCCGGAGCCAGGTGACCGGCATCGGCAACCTCGATAGCCCGCCCGCATTGGGTGGCCAAGGCCATGGCCTCCACCATGCTGGGCGGTGCCACCGAGTCGAATTGGCCTGAAAGCGCAAGCAGCGGCGTCCCGATCTCGCCCAGCCTCCCGCGAACGTCGTAGCCGGCAAGCGCCTCGCAGCACAGCGCGTAGCTCTCGTCGTCCGTGTCGCTCAGCGTGTGCAGCAGGCCGCTGGCCACACGTGAGTTGGCAGCGATGAAGGCGGGGCCGAACCATCGTTTCGCCGACGCCCCGACCAGGGCGGCGGTCGACTGCTGCCGCACGAGCTCGGCGCGTTCAGACCACGCGCCGGGCTCTCCGAAGACCGCAACGGAACAAACAGTCGAAACGGCATCGAGACGTTCCGGATGCCTCAGCGCCAGCTCAAGGCCGACCGCCCCGCCGAGCGAGACCCCGGCGTAGGCGAAGCGATTCACATTCCGTTCGTCGGCGAGGACGACCACGGCATCCGCCAGCTCGGCAACTGTGAATGGCCCGCCCGCAGGGCGGGAGAAGCCGTGGCCGGGCAGGTCCCAGCTGAGGATGGAGAAGTGCTCGGAGAGCAGTTCCGAAGCGGCGTCCCACAGCGGGGCAGCCGTGCCGAGGGAGGGGCCGAGGATGAGCAGCGGCGCGCCGCTGGCACCACCGCTGGCTGCGGTGATCGCTGGAACCGTCACGCGATTCCTTCCGCATGCCGCAGCGCCCGGTCGATCAGGTCCTCGTTCGCCCCCAGATAGTTCAGGGGGTCGAGCAGCTCATTAATGCGCTCGTCGCTCCAGCCCTTGAGTTCTGAGCGCAGCGACTCGTGCAGGCTCTGCGAGTCGTCTGCCGCCTGCACGACCAGCTGTCTCACGTGATCCTTGCCGAGAATCGGACCCGCGACGAGCATGATTCGTTCGCCCACGATCAGCGGGCCGGTGATGGCGAGATTGGCTCGCATCCGTTCGCGGTCGATCCTGAGGCCAGGCAAGAGCCCGACCGCGAGGGAGGCCGCGCCGCCGGCAAGGCGCAGCAACTCGCGGAGCGTCTGCCACTCGACGTGCCAGGCGCCATCGGGGCGCTCGTCGACCGCCAGGGCACTGCGATGCAGCTCCGCCGCGAGGCCCGGCGACTTCCGTGCTGCGGCCTGCATCAGCACGCTGAGCACCGGGTTCTGCTTCTGCGGCATCGCGGATGACCCGCCCGCATTGGCCTCGTGGAGCTCGGCGATCTCGGTTCTAGACAGGAGCGAGATGTCTGCCGCGACCTTGCCGAGGGCATCGCACACCCCGGCCAGGGCGTCGCCGAGCCTGGTGATCGGAGCTCGGTGGGTGTGCCAGGGAAGCGTCGGTGCCCGCAACCCCACCTCGGCTGCGAAGGCGTCAACAATTTCGAGCTCTCGGCCGGGTCCCAGTTCCCGGAATGAAGCCAGTGTTCCTGCTGCCCCGCCGAGCTGCGCGGGCAGGGCAGCGGCGATGACGGTCAGCACACGGGATGCGTCGACGACGCCGACCAGCCAGCCGGCCGCCTTCAGCCCAAACGTGGTCGGCACGCTGTGCTGCGTGAGCGTGCGCCCGGCCATCACGGTGGTGCGGTGTCGATCGGCCAGGCCTGCCAGCGCGGACACCACCGTGTCGAGATCGGCGGACAGGATCCGGATGCTCCGCTGGGCAACCAGCATCAGCGCGGTGTCCAGGATGTCCTGGCTGGTCGCACCCAGGTGCACCAACCCGGCAGTTCCAGGGTCCACGCTTGCCACCGCGACTCTGAGTTCGGCCAGGAGCGGGATGATCGGGTTGCCATCGCTGCGAGAGCGGCGCGCGGCCTCCGCAGTATCGATGACGACATCTGCCGCGACGCTGCGGATTACAGCAGCGGCCGCTTCCGGCAAGAGTCCGCTTCGCGCTTGTGCGGCGGCCAGACCGACCTCCGCGTCGAGCATCGCCCGCAGCACGGCAACATCGCCTGTCTCGACAGCAACCGGGGTACCTGCCCAGACGGGCGAGAGAAGTCCGAAGTCGACGCCCGGATCTGGACCGCTGCTATCCGAAGTCAAGAAAAACCGTCTCATCCTCACCCTGAAGGTGGAAGTCATGCCGCAGTGAGCCGTCCGGTTCGCGGCAGGCAATCAGGGTGGTCCGCCGACCGGCCGGGAGAGAGGAGAGAAGCGGGTCGGCGACGAGCGCGTCAGCGGGCGCAGGCAGGTAGATGCGGCTGTGCAGCTTGTCGGTGAGGCCGCGCGCGAAAAGGAGCACCGAGAAGAAAGGAACCGAGCTGCTGTCCGGCAATGCGCCGGGCTCGAGCGTCCAGAACTGGAAGACGCCGTCGAGATTCGTGGCAGACCGCCCGAAACCGGTGAAGCTGTGGCCGTCCCGGTGCAGTGACCCGCGCGTGGAGGGGATGTCCCCGTTCTCGTCGGGCTGCCAGAGTTCGACCACCGCATCCGGAATCGGCTCGCCTGCGCCGTCGTATACCGTGCCGGTGAGCAGCACTGCCCGTGGGTGGTGCGGCGGAACCAGTTCCGGCCCACCTTCGTACGGCAGCGCGAAGCCGAAGAACGGGCCGACTGTCTGGCCGGGAGTGGGTAAAGGCTTCTCGCTCACGCGTCGACTCCTTCGGACTCGAACCAGGTGCTCTGTTGGCCGGTAAGGACTATGTCCCAGCGGTAGCCGAGTGACCACTCCGGCGAGGTCAGAGAGTGGTCGTAGTTCGCGACAAGCCGGGCGCGCGCCGCGGGGTCGACGATCGAGTTGTAGATCGGGTCGAGCGGGAACAACGGGTCGCCCGGGAAGTACATCTGGGTGATGATCCGTTGCGTGAACGCGTTGCCGAACATCGAAAAGTGGATATGGGCCGGCCGCCACGCGTTCGTGTGGTTGCGCCAGGGGTAGGCGCCGGGCTTGATGGTGACGAAGCGGTAGTTGCCATCGTCATCCGTAATAGTGCGGCCGGTGCCGGTGAAGTTGGGGTCGATGGGTGCCGGATGCTGGTCCCGCTTGTGGATGTAACGCCCGCCGGCGTTCGCCTGCCACACCTCGACGAGCTGATTGCGCACCGGTCTGCCATCGCCGTCGAGCACTCGCCCAGTCACCACGATCCGTTCGCCCAGCGGCTCGCCAGAGTGCTGAATCGTGAGGTCGCTCTCAACTCCGTCCACATCCCGATGACCGAAGGCGGGCGACGCAAGCTCGATGGTTTCGGGGTCGCTGTGGTGCAGATCTTTCGTCGGATGCCGCAGGAGGCTGCTGCGGTACGGCGGGTAGTCGAGAACCGTGCGATTGTTCACGGCGGCGCCGTTGGCCAGCCCGGCCTCGTATTCTGCCTGGATCGAGGCGATCTCTCCGGAGATCTGTTCCTGGTCGCTGATTCCGGTGACTCCCATCGGTGCCCTTCTTTCATCGTGCGCGACAAGGCGCCCGTGGTGAGGGTCGCACTCTTGCCGACTCTTCAGACTTGACCAGGCAGTGTGCTGCTCACGGCTAAGGCCCGTCGGTGTTGACGGGTTACTGGCCCAGCGTATGCGGCTTCGCGGTTCAACTGGTTCGCGGAACCCGAAATGCGTTACGGCCTCGGGTCCAGAAAGACGGTTTCTGCCCCGCTGGGGCTGATCGACATCGCCTACACCAACTCCGCAGGCGCGCGTGAGGACCTCCACGAGAACTGGGGTACCGACGATCTGGAGTCTCTGAGCCGCTACGACGGCCTGCATGCCATCCGGATCAACGCCCTGGGCGCCTACGTCCTTGGGCTCGCGGAGTACAGGTCGCCGGAAACGGCGACGACTGCGCAGTCGATCACGGTGTTGCCCTACCACGACATCGTCGCGATCGCGAGCTCCCCCTCGGAGACCGGATGACCCTGTCCGCATTCGCCGACCAGAGCGCCGAGCGGGTTTGGCAGCTGACGGCAGACGGCCTGCTCACCGCCAGTGAGCGATGACGGTCCCGATGGCTCACCGCGCGTTGCTCAGCTACGAATTGCCCGACGGATATCCTTCATGAGCTGCAGCAGGTGGAAGTCGTCGGTGGGGCTCGGCTCGACTACGGGGACGAGGTGGAGGTAGAACTCGCGAGCCGCTGCCGACTCTGCGTGAACGATCAGGCCGCGGCAGCCCCTATCAGAAGAGAGCTCGAAGAGCCGAGCGAACACATCTTGGAGTAGCCCGACTCCTAGTCCTCTCCCTTCGTGCTCGGTGTCGACGCCGAGCCGTGCAAGAAGGGCGACGGGTTGGGGATCCCACCCGGCGCTTTTGCGAAGACGTTCCGTTGCCTTGTCAGGCTGGACCTGCGCCATGCACCACGCGTAGTAGGCGACAACCGGGTCTTGCGCGTGCTCAGTGACGACGAAGACCCGGGTAGTCCCCATGCTGGCCGACTGACGGGCGTGCCGATGCAGCCACTCGGTCTGCTCGGTCGACCGACACCGGAAAGTGCCCAGATCGTGGCGCCCGGAAAGAGCCTCCCGCAGCTGGTACAGACTGCTCACTCGCTGAACGGCCAGGCACGTCGCATGAGTCGACGCAGACCGGGCAGGTCACGGGCAGGGCGAGCGTTGAGCGCTTCCCATGCGATCAGAGCCGCCTCGTCGAGCTCGAAGCGTTCACGGTCGGCAAGAATCCTACGGGCGGCGTCGCAGGCCTCAGTGACGACGAAGTCAGTGAGGTCGGCACCGGTGGTGGCGGCGGCACGGTCAATGAGGTCGCGCTCCTCAGGTGTGGTTCGTAGCTCCATGCGCCGGCTACGGCGCCGCGACTTTGTCTGCATCAGTCGACCTCCTCGGCATGTACGGCCTTTGTACGTCCGGTCATCGGATACAGCAATGCTGCGGCACCCAGTTCCACGCGACTCTTGACAGCAGTCACCAAGTGGGTGGCTCGGCCCTGGAACAGCTGCGTCTCTCAGCTGGGAGGCGGCACCGAAATCGGCCAATGCTGTACCTCCAAACGGGTATTCGAGAGGAAAAGCCATGTGGCTCGGGCGCTTCGCCACTCCTGAACCCCAGGGCTCCTGACATGGTGCGTCCCTTTTGTAAGGTCAGGGGCGGCTGTTGGCCTCGTAACGCAGGATGAGGTCAAACCCCTACCCTGACCACGCAGGCACTATGACCCCATGTTCAGAGCCCTGGGACTCGGGGTCGGCGGCCTCACAGAAGTCGGTCAACGGGTAGTGCAACGCGAACCGCACATAATCTGCTGTGGGGACAACACGATTCGCGACCACGCCACCCTTCAGGCAGCCCATCCGGTCGGCCAACACCACCTGGGTACCCCGCCGAGCTCGGCGAAATACTCGCCCAACATGGCCAACGTGGTGGCCGACTTCTCATCGGCAGCGAAGCGCACCACCCGCCACCGCGACCACGCCAACACCGCACAGAACACGTGAACCCACCCCGGGAGCCCCAGTCGATGACCAGGTGCTCAACCGGAGACCAGATGGCCGGCCGGCGGCCCCGGTGGTGCTCGACC
>Ga0066789_10000426_pt1 | contig 16613 bp, 11 predicted proteins | sample OrgsoiDNA2013049_FD_70960 | JGI IMG/M metagenome (GOLD analysis project Ga0066789, IMG submission 70960) | Permafrost soil microbial communities from the Arctic, to analyse light accelerated degradation of dissolved organic matter (DOM) -... | ecosystem: Environmental > Terrestrial > Soil >...
AGTTCCGCCTTCAGACCGCGCTTCTCGTTCGCCATGGCCGAGTGGTAGTCAAGGAACACCACCCCCTCCTTCGCGGCGTAATCTTTCATCCAGTCATTCAACGCGCGAATTTTTTCCACCGGCGCCAGGTCCGGTCTCCACGGATATTGGAAAGCCGGCACGAGTGAAGAAAGAACCACGCGGATTCCGTTTCGCTTCGCCAGGTCCACTATGGACGTCAGATTGTCTTCGATCGCTGCGAGCGTGATGGGGCCGGTGTTTTCCGCGATGTCGTTGGTGCCCGCGAGGATCACCACAACTTTGGGCTGCAGTGCGATCACGTCCTGGCGAAAACGAAGAAGGATCTGCGGCGTGGTTTGCCCACTGATTCCGCGATTCACATAGGGCTTGTCGTGGAAGGAGTCAGACAGTGTCCAGAATTCCGTGATCGAATCGCCCAGGAACACGACTCTCGACTCTCCCTTGGCGGGTACACCCAGATTGGCATCGTCGTCGCGATACTTCGCCAGGTTCGGCCAATCGCGCAATCTCAACTCCATCGCTGAGTTGTCTTCCTTGAGAGAAGCACAAGGATCGGACGGCTGCTGTGCCACCGCAGTGGCCGACAGAATCAAGCTGGCTAGAAAGATAAGGGTTGATTTCATTGTGGATCTGCTCCCTGGCGAAATCTTGTTAGCTTCGATGATCCGTTAACAGAACAAACGCATTGCTTCCGAGTCCGCCGTCATCCCAGCGGAATCAGGGTTCAGAGCTCCCCCACGTGGGAGAGCCCGGGCAAATCACCCGGGCAAATCAAAAGACCGGTTTGTCGCCGTCCCACTTCACCTGCTCCAGGTTGGATGGCGGTTTCGGGTCCTGCTGAGGAATGCGCATCACCAGCTTGCCCGATCTGGACACAACCTCTCCCCCATTCGCAAGCAGGACCTTGAGGCCAATCTGAGCGGTGTCGCCCGCGAGCGCATCGACCTCGTACGAATCAGGAAGGCCGGCGAGCGTCTTGTTCCAGTAGGTGTTATGAACCGGTTCGCTGTATTTCGCCGGAATCGCGTGCGCGCCGATCAGCGTACCTAAAATCCCCGCAGCGTTGGCCGGATTGCAGTCGGCATCCTGGCCGGCGCGAGTCGCGTAATTCATGGTCTTATACCAATCGCCATCGCCGTAAAGTAAGCCCATGACAACGTACGCGCCATTCAGTTTCGCGTCGATATTGAATGGCTGCTTGTAGCCATCGGGACAGTGATCCACTTCGCCCCACTTTGCCTGCACTAGATGCCAGGTCTTGAGCCAATCGTTTGGATACTGGTCATGCCACTGGATGACGTCGTGAATCGTCTGGGCGTAGAGGCTTTGCGCAGGAATGGCCTTCAATCCGTTGTCGACAACTTCTCGAATGTTCCTGGCGAAGAATGCCTGCGTGTACATGGCGGAAATGAACATGCCGCCGTAGACGCCGTCTCCATAGTTCATGATGTGCCCCATGCGTTCGCCGTAGCGGTTGGAAACTTGCGGCATGCCGGGAGCGATCATGCCAAAAATGTCGGACTCAATCTGGAAGTCGATGTCATCCGCGTGCAGGTTATTGCGAGGGTTGCCGGAATCGGGCGGCAGGATGCCTTTGCGGATGTTGGCGAGTCCGGCGTCGTTGGCGTGCCACACCTGGCGAATCTTCTTGTCCCACTCGCGGGCGACCGTGACTGGATCAACATCAATGCCGTAGCGGCGCATGCAATACAGGAACAACAGATTGATGTAGATGTCGTCGTTGTCCGGGATGCCGAAGCTGGGGTGCTCTTTCTCCGAACCGATGATGAAGTCGTGGAGGATGTGAACTTGCTGATCCTCAGCTTCGCTCGTAATCGGGATCCAGTCGCCAGGTTTGTTGGTCGCGCGCTGCCGGTAATCATTCATGCGTGTAGGCGAAAGCGGCCAATCGGTGATGTCGAATCCGATCGGGGTGTTCTGGTATTGGAACTCCCAGGGAGCGCCGAAGGTGACGCCGATCATCTTCCCCATCCACGCGCCCTGCACTTTGTCGAGATAAGTGTCCCAGTCGAGTTCCCGCATGGCTGGCCCCGCCACTGGTGCGGGCGCGGTATTTGGGGGATCGGAGTGCTGTGGCTGTGCAATCGTAGGCGTCCAGAAAAGAGCGATCGTCAAACACAATGAAAGTATTTTTTTCATGGCAACAATTCTGGCTCCGGAACTCTACTTTTCAAATGCAGGGTTGGGCAGAGCATCTTAATTCATAAAGGAACGCGAGACTTTGCCTCCCGAACGCTCTCAGATCAAGTTTAAGTAGAAGGCTCGCTCAGGTGAAACCGGACCAGGGCGCCGTGATGAGCGGCGACCCGCCGATCGCTCCGGGGGAAGTCATCTGACTAGAAGCTGATCTTTGCTCCCAGTTGCATTTGACGGCTGGTGTTGGCGTAGCTGACTTGGCCAAACCCGCTGGACTCGTAATCATGGTCGGGGAACCCGACGTTCGGGTGATTGAACACGTCGGTGGCTTGGAACTTGAGCTGCACTTTCATCCCCTCATGCAGGCTAGAGAGAGAGAAGTCCTTGAGCAGTGACAGATCGACCGTGCGCCAGTTCGGGCCCGTCAGGATATTGCGGCCCGCGTTGCCGAAGGTGTTCTGTTGCGGCGCTTTGAACACAACACCGTTGAGGCACTTGTTCAGAAGGCCTGCCGGATCGCAGGCTGTACCCGCCGGCGCGACGTTGGGACGCCACGTCCCCGACAGGGCCCCGCTGTTGTTGGAACCGATGACTGGGCTAAAGGGCAAGCCACCGCGCACCTGGAACAATGAGGAGAGCCGCCACCCGCCTATGATCGCATCCACGACGCCGCCCTGATTGAGGAACATTTTCCCGTGTCCGAAGGGCAAGACGTAGACGATATTGCCGTTGATCATATGCCGGATGTCAGTCGCTGCGCGCCCGTAATTGGCCCGAATATCGTTGGCATTCTGGTAGCCCACGCGATCGGCCGAACCCGCACCACCGCCCCAGCCGGCGTTGGTAATCGTATCCATTGCCTTCGCCCAGGAGTAGTTGGCCTGGAACATGAGGTCGTGGGAGAGCTGCTTTTTGGCCGTCACCTGGAGCGCGTTGTAGCTCGACCAGCCATCGAATAAAGCAGCATTGATCATGTTGAAGTTCGGGTAGGGCCGGGCAGATTGTCCTTGCCCCAGCTTGCTGGCGGGCACCTGGTTGATGTCGCGTGTGAACTGGAGATTCACCCCTCGATTGCCGACGTAGCCGACATCGAGTACGACCCCGCCCGCCAATTCATGTTGAATATCGACATGGAATTGTTCGGTGTACTCCATGGGCGTGTTGCGCAGCGAGTAGTTGACATTGTTGCCGTTCAGAAGGTCCCGAGTTCGTTCGACATTGGCCGGATAGGTGACCGAGCCCGGTGGTGGACCTGCCGAGAGTTGGAAGACGGGGACGAGTGCGCCGGTGACCGGGTCGGGCTGCGCGTACAGAGAGCCGAGGGTAGACCACCCCTGTCCCCACGCCTGGGCAGGCGCCAGGATGTTTTGGCCCTCGATGATGTTGTAGATTCCGAAGCCGCCGCGGATGGACCAGTCTTTGCTCGGCGACCAGGCAATTCCCAAGCGGGGCGAGAAGAAATCGGGAATGGTGTTGGTGAGAGCGTGATGTCCACCCTGCCCCGCAAACCACATTGCCCCAGAACTTCCGTCGGCAGGGTTCACGATATTCGGCTGGAAGGTGGAAAGCCGGTCGTGGATTTCGCTCCATCCGCCTTGAAACACATAGCGCAACCCCAGCGTCAGGGTCAGGTTGGGCTTGACCTTCCATTCGTCCTGTGCGAAGGCCTGCACACTCGACATGCGGCCGCCGGTTTCGGGATTGATCGGGTCCCCCCACTGATCGACGAAAACACCCCAGGTGCTCGGCGCTCCGAGGAGGAAGTCCGCGTAGCCTTCCCCCTCTTGTGGGACGGTGTTCAGAGACTGGTCCGTCGGGTTTTGTGTAAACACGCCGCTGAAATCGAACGACCCAGCAGTCGAGGTTCCCCACCCGGTATTCACCCACCAGCGGTCGAATTCGCCGCCGAACTTCAGGATGTGCTTGCCGTGCACCCAGGTGAGAACTTCCGAGGGCACGAACGTGGTCTCGGCATCGATGGCAGGCGGGAACGGCGAAATGCCAATGGAAGTGCTAAGCGCCCCCTCCATCGTCATAATCGGGAACTTATCGGCGGTTGCCCCCTGAAGATTCAACTTAGCGGGCCAGCCCTTCCCCACGTTATTGACGCTGGCAACTCCGCGCGCGCGGCTGAGCGAAAAACGGAACTCGCTCACCAGATTCGGACTGAGGGTCGCAACATCAGTAAGCTGGCCCTGCGGCTCGGTTCCACTCCAGGCGCCGCAGTTGATGGCGCAGTTCTGATCGCTCAGCGGAGAGTTGTATTTTACAAACAGCAGGGAACCGGTAAGGCGATTCTTGCGGGTGATGTCGTAGTCTACTTTCCCGTTGTACCAGGTATTGGTGTTGGGCCACGCCAGGTTGGTGTAGTAGTTGTTGTAAAGGCCGGGTCGGTTGGGCGCGGGGAAGTTCTTCTGCACGGCCAAGGCCACCGGATCCATGCGGTTCTGGGGAATGATGTTGCCGGCAAAAGGCAGGCGGCAGGTTTGTCCGCTCACCACCTGAGTCGTGGCCGGGTCGAAGATCTGGCCATTGATAACCTGTTGTCCGTTGCAAGGGTTGATGATGGGCCCGCCGCCGTCAGCCGCAGGCGCGCCCAGCAGGGCCGAGAAGTCGCCGTTCGTATATCCATTCGTTCCCGTCGTCGGATAGCTGGTCGGGGAGGGATAGGACGTATTACTCGGATTCCTCTGATATGAAAAGAAAAAGAATGCCTTGTCTTTCTTGATCGGGCCGCCGATGTTGAACCCATATTCATTCCAGCGTAGCGGCGGTTTGCTCTGCGCAAACTTGTTGAGCGCGTTGAAAGCGTCGTTTTGGATGTATTCGTAAACGCTGCCGTGAAAACTGTTGGTTCCGCTCTTGGTGATCACGTTGAACACCGAGAAGCCACTACCGTGGTCGGCGCCGAAGTTCGAGGTATTGGCGCTGACCTCTTCAATCGAGTCAATCGGCGGAGCCAGCAGATCGGGATTGGAGGACTGCCCGAACATCGCGATTCCACCATCGATCTGCCAGTTGGAGTAGTATCCCGCCATCCCGTTGACGCCGATTCCCTGGCCGCTCGATCCTTCTCCCGAGCCGGGATTCACACCAGGCAATGAAGACAGAAGATCCATCCAACTGCGATTGGCGCTGGGAGCGTCGGCAACGAGTTCGGCGCCGAAGCGGCTGTTCTTGTCGGTGGTCTCGGTTTCCAGGTCGGGTTGCGTGGCCGTGACTTCGACTTTCTCGGAACTCGTGCCAATATCGAGAGCCGCGTTGACTGTAATGGTCTGAACGTGCAGTTCAATGCCGCCGCGCACCAGGGTCTTGAATGCGTCTTTGGAGAACGTAATTGAATAGCCTCCGGGCGCGACATAGGGCGCTTCATAGACGCCGGAAGCGTCGGTGTTGAGCGTCTGGCTCACGCCCGTCGCGGTGTTGGTGATGGTGACTTTAACTCCCGGCAGCACTGCCTGGGACTGATCGGTGACGGTTCCCCGAATTTCGCCACTCTGCCGGCTCTGGCCCACAGCCGGGTCGAAGAACGAAGGGATCAATAAAGCGAGGATGGAAGCAAAACGCAACCTCGAACCGAAGGACGACATCACCAATTTCTCCTTATATACAGGCCCATCCGCTGCACGGCAGATGAAGGACTGAACACGCATTCCAGCGTACCTTTGTCTAGCCTCCGCGCCCAAGCGTCAAGTTCGAAACAGTTCAGTGGCAGGTTTAAAACAAGATCGCTAGCAATTCTTGAGTGGTTTTGCATCGGCCGACTACTGAATTGCGGATAAAAGTTGCCCGGGTAAGTCAGCTCTATGCTTTTTCACAGATGCTGGCACGCCGGGGCAATTTCTGCCAGCACAACCATTGTCCCGCAAAATCCCGTGCTACTCTACGGCTGATTTGGGAGTGCAAATGTCCAGAATCCTAAAAGTAGCGGTCTTCTTCCTGATTTCTTTTTCTCTCCCGTTCGTCCTCTTTGCCCAGAAGTCATCTTCCGCTCCACAGCGCGAGATCCGCGAGCACTTTGCCAGAGCTCATCAGGCGATGGAGGAGAAGCAACTCGATGCCGCATTTCGTGAATTCAGTGCCATTCTGGCGCTCGATCCGAAGAACGTGGAGGCGCGCGGAAATCTGGGTGTCGTCCAGTTCTTGCAGGGAAAGTACGCCGAAGCAAGCCAGAATCTTCGAGCGGCGCTCCGCCTCCAGCCTTCCCTCTGGAAAGCGCAGGCGATCCTCGGTCTGTGCGAAAAGGCCCAGGGAAGATTCGACTCGGCGAAGGCGCTTCTGGAGAAGTCCGTTCCGCATCTGTCGCCGGATCCAAAGCTGCAAATCCGCGCGGGGCTAGCTCTGGTCGAGCTCGATTATCAACGCCGGGATATGGAGAAAGCATTGAGTGTGCTCAGTCTGCTCCAGAACACAGATCCAACCAACGCCGATGTTCTTTACGTCGTTTATCGAATCCACACCGATCTGGCCACGGAGGCGCGCCAAACGCTCGCCATGGTCGCCCCCGATTCCGCCCGCATGCACCAGCTTCTAGCTCAGCACCTGGTCAATGAGCGCGACGCCAAGAACGCGGTCATGCAGTATCGCGAAGCTCTTCGGATCGATCCGCATCTTCCCGGAGCGCATTTCGAGCTGGGCGAGGCAATTCTGATGGACTCAGGAGCGACCGAGGGGCAGCAGGAGGCGCAAAAAGAGTTCGAAGCCGCGCTCGCGGCCAATCCGGGCGACGCCAAGTCGGAATGCCGTCTGGGCGGACTTTTCAGCTTGCGTGGCGATACCGAGAGTGCCCGGAAGCATTACCTACGCGCGGCAGAACTGGATCCCAAAGAGTCAGAAGCCCAAGTCGGTCTTGGAAAAATCCTGATCTCCACCGGCCACCCCGAAGAGGCCCTGCCTCACATGCTCGCTGCCGTTCGCCTCGATCCAACGAATGCCCCGGCCCACTATCGGTTGTCGCAGCTGTATCGCCAACTGGGACGTGCCGCGGATGCCGAAAAAGAAATCGCGACGTTTAAGGAATTGCGCAAAACCGAGGAACGGCTCCATGCAGCCTATGCGCCGCTCTCTAAAGGGTCTGGAAGTTCTCAGGCCCTCAACCCCGACATCCCGTAATGGCGTACGTTGAAATCGGAGGACGGACTAGCGCTTCGCTCGGCGGTTACGCGCCTGTTTCGAACCTGTTCGGGGTACCCGTCCAAGCCTGCCGCGAGAAGCGGTTTGCGCCTCAGGCCGGCGTCCCTTCCCGCCTCGGGGGGTATGCTAACATTCCGTACCGGGGTTGACTGTGGCACACGTCTCATCCTCGCTTGGGACTCCAAGTCCAGGGGCGAGTCATGCCGAATCGGGGATAACCGACGCCCTCGTCCGTGAAGAATTAGATCGTGTGCTAGCCAGCCACGAATTTCAATCCAGTAAGCTCTGCCAGAGTTTCCTGCGCTATGTCGTCGAGAACACCCTGAACGGACATACCGATAGTCTCAAGGAACGGACCATCGGAATTGAGGTGTTTGGCAAGACGACGTCGTACGACCCCAGCGAAGATGCCGGGGTTCGGGTCAAAGCTGGCGAGGTCCGAAAGCGACTGCGTTCCTACTACCTGAGTGGCCCCGCCGATGCCCGCTTGTCAATTGATTTGCCCGCGGGCACGTATATTCCGGAGTTCCGCCACGTCAAGCGCGAAGAACAGCTCGCCCCGGCGAAGTCCTGGGTTCGATCACGGTTATTTTTGATCGCATCGAGCGTCGTCCTTCTGGGCCTGGCGATGTCGGTATTTTTCTGGCTGCGCCCTCATCCCGTGGCAGATTCCCTCGATCAATTCTGGTCACCAGTCTTTCAGAGCCGCAAGGCGGTATTTGTGTGTACCGCGCCGGTGCCCGTTTACTCTGACGTTCGGAATTCTGGCGGCGACACCCCTACCCGGGTTGAAGATTTCGTCCTGATCCCTAACCGGTTTGTAGCCGTCAGTGACGTCAACTCCGCAACCCAAATCGCCGAAATGTTCGGCCGGATGGGAGAGCCGTACAAGCTTCGAATTGGCAATGACGTCTCGTTCCGCGACTTGCGTACGACGCCGGCTGTCCTGGTCGGGTTCTCCTATACCCAGTGGCATGAGATCGGAGAGCACTTTCGTTACTCCATTGATTTATCCCACCGGCCCTTCGGAGTTTCGCAAGACGGCGCTCTCACCAATTGGACAATCAAAACCCACCCCGACGACCCCGAACTGAATGAGGATTACGCGATTGTGTCGCGTGTTTTTTATCCGGGTACGAGTAGCATCATCGTCGAGATCACCGGCATTTCCCATTACGGCACGGAAGCGGCGGCCGACTTGGTTACGAATCCAGCGCTCCTCCAGGAAGCGCTCCGCAGATTACCCGCGGGATGGCAGCAGAAGAATGTTCAGATCGTTCTGCATGTCGAAGTGATTTCGGGTTCCCCATCTGTACCCACCGTCGTCGCTACGCACGTATGGTAATCGCCGGGATTGATGCGGCACTCCAAAGTGTCCACCACCGTTGAGGTGTACATACATCACGAATGGAGCCGGCGCTCGGCTCAGAGCCGGGTGGTGGATGTTCTGTTTGGGCGTGGCCAGGATACCCCGGCGGATCAGTAGTGTGCCCATTCCGTGTCCATGGACACACGGGAAGAGCAAGTAGAAGTCGGTAACTGATTGAAAGAAATGGTAGGCCCGAATGGACTCGAACCATCGACCTCCTCCGTGTCAGGGAGGCGCTCTAACCAACTGAGCTACGGGCCTACATCTAATTGAGCATTGCCGCCACTGGCACCGCGTGCCCAAGGCTGCTCGACGCCAACTACGGAATCTTACCACGCTGCGGCGTGCCTCATAGATCGGCATCGTGTGCGACCTTCGAGGCGGAGGTGTCGTCGCGGTTCTTGCGCCCGTCAGTCCTTGCTGGTCGAAATGTTCTTCGCGCTTGCCGGGCCCGCACCGCGCTGTTTTTTCTCCACCGCCCTTACGTCTTCGCCATTCGCTTTCAACAGCGATTCCTTTGGCCGCGCTGCTCGGATCGCTTCCGCCACGTCGGCGCTGTCCCTGTACCGCGAAACGTGGTAAAACCAAGCAACTGGGCACGGAGTAGCGCTGGACGCCTCTAGACATTTGGGCCTGCTTCTTGCCCGCCTTTGGAAGTGATTTGACGGTTTGCACAGGAAGGGGTAGCGATGGCCATAGAAACGAATACTCTTACGCCGGCAGATAAAACCACGGTCACCCACACGATCTCGAACGCTGCGGCAGCACGAATTCTTGCCAACTACATTGGCGGGCGCTGGGTATCCGCCGAGGCGACCGGCCTGGTGGACGTTACCAACCCGGCTAGCGGCGAAGTTTTGGCGCGCGTCCCGTTGTCGGGAGTTGCCGAGGTCGAAGCGGCGGTCGCTGCCGCTAGCTACGCGTTTCCGGACTGGCGCGCCCGTTCGGTCGGCGAGCGTACGGAATTTATCTACGCTTTGCGCGAGAAATTCCGGCAGCGGATTGACGAGCTCGCAGCATCCGTCACCCGCGAGTCGGGCAAAGTGCTGTCGGACGCGCGCGCGGAAATCAGCCGTGCCATTGAAGTGATCGAAGTCGCGTGCGCCGCTCCCATGACGATGCAGGGACGCATTCTGGAAGGCGTGGCGCGCGGTATTAACACCGAAACCATCCGCCAACCGGTCGGAGTCTGCGCCGCCATTACGCCTTTCAACTTCCCGGCCATGGTGCCGATGTGGTTCCTGCCTTTCGCTATCGTTTGCGGGAACACGTTCGTGTTGAAGCCGTCAGAGCAGGTTCCGCTCACTTCGGAACTGATATTTCATATTTTCGAAGAAATCGGGTTGCCGCGCGGGGTGGTGAATCTTGTGCATGGCGCGCACGATGCGGTCAATGGGATTCTCGACAGTCCGGGGATTCGCGCTATTTCATTCGTCGGCTCGGTCAATACCGCCAAATACATTTACCGGCGCGCGGCGGAAAACGGTAAACGCGTGCAGGCCCTGGGCGGCGCGAAAAATTACATGATCGTGATGCCGGATGCCGTGGTCGATAAGACCGTGTCGAACGTTATCGGCAGCGCATTTGGGAACGCGGGGCAACGCTGCATGGCTGGATCGGTGCTGGTAACGGTTGGGTCGGCGCGAACGGCGATCCTGAGCAAATTGAAAGAGGGAGCCGAAAAGCTGATTGCCGGCGATGGTATGGATTCTAAGGTCACCCTGGGACCCGTGATTTCCCATGCTGCCTGCGAGCGCATTCATGAAGCGATCGAAAGCGGATTGAAAGAAGGCGCGGAGTTGCTGGTGGATGGAAGGCGTCCGACGGGGGTTCCAGTTGGCGGAAACTTTGTGGGACCGACGATTCTCAACAACGTGACACCCGAGATGCGGGTGTGCCGCGAAGAAATTTTTGGGCCGGTTCTCTCCGTGATGCACGTGGATACGCTCGATCAGGCGATTGCGCTGGTCAATAACGACCCGCGGGGCAACGGCACTTCGATCTTCACCGAAAACGGCGCGGCCGTGCGCGAATACAGCCGGCGTATCGAAGTCGGCATGGTGGGTGTGAATATCGGCGTGGCGGCATCGCCGGCTTATTTCCCGTTTTCCGGCTGGAAGGATTCGTTCTTCGGAGATCTGCACGTCCACGGCTGGGATGCGGTCGAGTTCTTTACCCGCAAGAAGACGGTGACCTCGCGCTATTTTTCAGCGGGAGAGACCGGGAAATTCTTCGTTGAGCAGGGGGACAAGCACTAGCTGGCATGGGTTAAATTCGCGGCCTAAGTTTGAATTGTCATCTTGAGCGAAGCGAAAGACCTATGCAGTGTCCGGGCGAGTACACAGGTCCTTCGCTTCGCTCAGGATGACAGTTGGGATTTGGACCGCGAGGCTGGACGCGGCGCTAGGGCTGGGTGTAGAGCGCCCGCTTGAGGAAGTCTCCCGCGCCGGCGCGTCCCTGGAACTTCTCCGCTTCCACGACCACGCGGCCGCGCGACAACACCACATCGGGCATTCCCGTCACTTGAATTCCCTCAAACATCGAGTAATCGACGCGCATGTGGTGGGTCTTGGCGCTGATGGTGTGCTTGCGGTTGGGATCGAAAATCACCAGGTCCGCGTCACTGCCTACGGCGATCGTGCCCTTGCGCGGATACAGACCAAAGAGTTTTGCAGGAGTTGTGGAAACCAGCTCCACAAAACGGTTCACGCTGAATCGTCCCCCAGCAACACCTCCGGAATAGATCAGGCTCATGCGATGTTCGACGCCGGGACCGCCATTGGGGATCTTGGTGAAATCGTTCAAGCCCAATTCTTTCTGCTCTTTGAAACAGAAGGGGCAGTGGTCGGTTGAAACTACCTGCAGATGATCGGCCTTCAATCCGTTCCACAGTTTTTCCTGATGCCACTTCTCGCGCAGCGGGGGCGTGAAGACGTACTTCGCGCCTTCGAAGCCGGGAGCGTCGAAGTTGTCGAGTGAAAGATAGAGATACTGCGGGCACGTCTCGGCGTAAACAGGAAGGCCGCGATCACGAGCTTCGCGTACTTTTTCGAGCGCCTCATTGCAACTCAAATGCACGATGTAAACCGGTGCTCCAGCCATTTCGGCAAGGGCAATCGCTCGCGAGACGGCTTCCGCTTCCGCCGTTGTGGGACGGGTCAACGCATGATACTTCGGCGCCTTCTTCCCTTCCGCCAGCGCCTGTTGCACGATCACGTCAATCGCGCCGCCATTTTCAGCATGCATGCAGACGAGTCCGCCATTCTTCGCGGTCGCGCGCAGAGCTTTGAAAATGCTGGCGTCATCGAGCATGAACACGCCGGGATACGCCATAAACAACTTGAAGCTGGTAACACCTTCGCGCGCCAAGGCGTTCATCTCGTCGAGTTGGGCGTCCGCCAGATCCGTGATGATGCAATGAAACGCATAGTCGCAAACCGCTTTGCCGGATGCTTTCTGCATCCATGTATCGAAAGCCGTTCGCAGCGTTTGGCCTTTGTACTGGATGGCGAAATCAATCAGTGTCGTCGTCCCGCCAAAAGCCGCTGCGCGGGTGCCGGTCTCGAAATCGTCCGCGCTCGTGGTCCCGCCGAACGGCATGTCGAGGTGGGTATGAACGTCGATTCCGCCGGGGAATACATACCTGCCAGCGGCGTCGATAATTTTTCCCGCATTCTCTCGCGGAAGGCTTTGCCCGAGGGCGGAAATCTTTCCATCGCTGATTGCGACATCGCTCGTGTAAGTGTCGGTTGCGGTGGCTACGCGACCGTTCACGATGATGGTGTCAAATCCCATGGTTGTGTCTTCTCCTCCGGCAGCGAAGTACAGATTTTATGCTAAACTCCCGAAACTGCGTGTGTCGATTTTCGAGCTTGCTGGTGGAGAGCCGGGCGTCCCCGCCCGGCCACCTTTGTGCTGGACGGGCGAGGCGCCCGTCGCTCCACCGGATGGCTCACAACGCGGTCACGGTCCGGTGACAGGGGAGACAACATGAAGTTCGGCATCACCATCAAGCCCGACATGACCGTGGAGCGAATCGTCGCGCTCACGCGGCAGGCGGAGGCGTCCGGCTTTGAATATGGCTGGATTTTCGATTCGCACGTGCTCTGGCTCGACCCTTATCCCATGCTCACGCTGATGGCGAGCAACACGAAGCACATGCGGCTCGGCACCTGCGTTACGAATCCGGCGACTCGCGACATCACGGTCACGTCGAGCCTGTTTGCGACGCTGAATTTGATTTCGGACGGTCGCATGCAACTGGGCATCGGACGCGGCGACAGTTCGCGGCGCGTGTTGGGCAAGAAACCGGTCACGGTCGCGCAGTTGGAAGAGTCGGTAAAAGAGTTCCGTGATCTCACGGGCGGGAATGAGATCGAATACGAAAGCCGGAAAGCGCGGCTCACTTGGGCAACTGGGGGCGTTCCGCCGGTGTGGGTTGCGGGATACGGACCGAAGGTGCTCGAACTCGCGGGCCGAATTGGTGATGGCGTTATTTTGCAGTTTGCCGACCCGGACTTGATTGAGTGGTGCGTTGGTTTCGTTACGAAGGGCGCCGAGTCTGCCGGCAGAGATCCGCGGAAGATCGAGATCATGGCGGCTGCGCCGGTCTGGGTTTCCGACGATCTGAAAGTGGGGCGGGAGCGGGTGCGCTGGTTCCCTGCTCTGGTTTCGAACCATGTGGTCGATCTGGTTTCGCGTTACAAGCCCGAGGAACTTCCACCGGCGCTGACCTCTTATATACGCGACAAGGGGCATTACGATTACCTTCACCATTGCGAAGTCGACAGCAGCAATGCAAGCTTCGTGTCGGATGAAGTGACGGACCGCTTTTGCCTGCTCGGTCCCGCCGAAGCGCACATTGAGAAAATTCGTGCGCTGGCCCGCGCCGGGGTCACGCAGTTCAATATCTATCTGATGTGCGGCGATGAAGAAGACACACTGGAAGTGTACAAAAAGAAAGTGCTGCCTGCGTTTCACGCGAACGCGTAGGCAGTTCACTTTGGATTCGTGAGGTCTCGTCCATGGAACCGACCATCAAAGGCGCTATTCCCGTTCTCCCTGCAGCCAACCCTGCTGAGTCTCTGAAGTGGTGGACCGAGGTCTGCGGCTTCAAGGAAACTTTTCGCGACGCTACTCCTCCAACTTATGCAGGCATCAACCGCGGCGAGGCGTACCTCCACATCGCTGGCATGGACGACAAAATCCTGGCCCGAAAGGTCGGCGACCAGACTATGGTGCGTCTGGCCGTGCAGGGTATTGAGGCGCTGTACGCCGAATACCAGGACCGGGGCGGCAAGGTGCATCCCAACGGTCCGTTGCAAACCAAGCCTTGGGGGACCAAGGAATTCGGGGCGATTGACCCCAACGGTGTGTGCGTGACGTTTCAGGAGTGAGGGGATGGATCGCTTTTGCCTGCTCGGTCCCGCCGAGGCACATTTTGAAAATCGCGATTTTCCCGCCAACGATGCGCTCATTGGTGCCACCAACAGGCGAGATTCGCGATACTCGCAGGGTACGGTTAGGATGGGTTTAGGGCAAACCTAATGACGAGCGACTTGGAGCCAAGGATTAGCCCGGATGGAATATTCGTATCGTGCTTCCAAGGGCAGACCCGACAGTGGGAGTTTCATCCTGATGACGTTACTTCGATAGGTGCCTATCGGAAGAACGGCCGGATGCATGAAGTGATTGTGGCCGTGATTCGCGATTTCGACGTGGCCGAAGGGACAAGTGGATTTAAAGAACTCAACGAACGGTTATCGAGAGAACTAAAGACCGAGATCAGAGTTGATCCAGAGCATGGGACATCGCCTCTTGGAGTGGTTCTCTGGCCGCCCCACTTGGCCGGAAACCCATTGTGGGAGTTTTTCGTAGTTGAAAAGGGTGGATTCTTTAAGGAAGTTTCACCGGACACTCCAGATGCTTTGAGGGAACTCTACCAACCCCTCCGCCGCGAGATGGCACGATACGCGAAACCTCACCTACCAACTGCTTTCCCGCAACCGTTAATTGACCGAGGATTCTCTTACCACGGAGATATCGGCTGGCTTAGGGACGACGCGCTAGCGGCGGCGGAGTGGTTGCAAGGAAGAGGGGCAGCGGTTGTTGGGGTTGAACTTTGGCTCGTCAAGAATTCAATCATTCAGCCTCACATACAAACGGAGTCTGGGATTGCCGCTTACCGCTATTCGACTATGCCCCAGCCGTCCGAAACATGGGAAGCCTTTGCGGGTCGCGCATTGAACGATGTAACTACCTTCGTACGCGAATTCCAATGGCCGGAGAACTCCACTGAACCTGTCGAACGCGAGGTGCGGTTTTGCCTAACTTGCGACTGGAAGGATTGGATTGAGGAAGACGGATTTAGGTTTCCGAAATAGCCCCCTTGCAGTCGTGAATACTTGGGTCTTCTAATAACTGATGCAGTCACGCGTTTCGCTCACGACTCTTCACCGTTTGTATTTCTCCGGTTCCCCTTGCGACCTCATGAGCGCATAGTAAGCCACGAACGAAACCGCAAATCCCACGAACCACGAGTAGTCGTACAAAACCCGCACCGACGGCACCACCAATCCCACCAGCGCCGTGCCCGCTCCCAAAGCCAACGCGATTACTGCCAGCCAGTTGAAGCCGCGCGAATATTCGTAGATGCCGTCGCGCAGGTAGAGATCGTCCACTACGAGAACTCGCCGGCGGATTACGAAATAGTCGCAGATCATGATGCCCGCGACCGGGCCGAGGAACGCGGCGTAACCGCCGAGCCATCCGAAGATGAAGGTGCTGTAACTGGACAGCAGTTTCCATGGCATCAGCGCGATTCCCATGAAGCAGGTGATGATACCGCCGGCGCGGAAGCTGATTTTTCGCGGCCACAGGTTAGAAAAATCGTTGGCCGGTGAAACCACGTTGGCGCCAATATTCACGTTCAAGGTCGCCAGCAGAATCGCCAGCAGCGAAATCACCACGGCCACCGGCGAATGAAAGCGGCTCAGCAATTGCACCGGATTCCAGATCGCGGTGCCGTAAATCACCACCGTCGCCGAAGTCACCAGGATTCCAATCAGCGAATAGAGCGTCATCGTGGTCGGCAGGGCGAGCGCTTGCCCAATCACCTGCTGCCGCTGGCTGCGCGCGAACCGTGTGAAGTCCGGGATGTTCAGCGACACGGTGGCCCAGAAACCGACCGTGCCATTCAGCGCGGGGACGAGGAATTTCAGAAAATCCGGGAAGCTCACGAACCGCGACGGCGCCGACAGCATGGGGCCGAATCCTCCCGCCGCCTTGTAGGCCCACGCCAGCAGCAGGAGGCCCACTGCCAACAGAATCGGCGCGCTGATTCCTTGCAGAAATCTTATGTATTCGATGCCTTTCAGAACTACTAGGAGATTGATGAGCCAGAACGCCATGAAGCAGATCGCGGTACCGTAGCTCACTTTGGCCCAGCCCGGCGCGAGCACGGTGAGCAGGGTGTTGATGGCTTCGCCGCCGATCCAGGTCTGGATGCCGAACCATCCGCACGCGACAAGCGCACGCAAGACCGCGGCAACATTCGCGCCCAGCACTCCGAACGACGCGCGCGCCAGCACCGGGAATGGAATTCCGTAGCGCGCTCCCGGATGCGAGTTCAACAGCATCGGGATGAGAACAATTGTGTTGCCGATGAATACCGTGGCCACCGCCTGCTTCCAGTTCATTCCTCCCTGGATCAGGCTGGCGGCCAGCATGTAAGTCAGAATATTGACCGACATCGATACCCACAGCGCGGCGAAGCTGTAAGTGCCCCAGGTGCGCCGCTCAGCGGTCGCGGGCGCGAGGTCTTTGTTGTACAGCGGACTGGACTCGATTCGCGAAGATGGGGACATGTGAGGGGCAGCTCTCAGCTTTCAGTTATCAGCTTTCAGTAAATCCTGATTGTCATCCTGAGCGAAGC
>Ga0066789_10000427_pt1 | contig 16609 bp, 12 predicted proteins | sample OrgsoiDNA2013049_FD_70960 | JGI IMG/M metagenome (GOLD analysis project Ga0066789, IMG submission 70960) | Permafrost soil microbial communities from the Arctic, to analyse light accelerated degradation of dissolved organic matter (DOM) -... | ecosystem: Environmental > Terrestrial > Soil >...
GGCGGTGGCGAATACCATCGGCGAGCATATGACGGAGTACAAGGTTATCATCACCAAATCGACCGTGCCGGTGGGCACGGCCGACAAGGTGCGCGAAGCGGTGGGGACCGCGCTGAAAGCGCGCCATGCGACCATCGAATACGACACCGTGTCGAATCCGGAATTTCTCAAGGAAGGGGCGGCCATCGCGGATTTCATGAAGCCGGACCGAGTCGTGGTAGGCACCGACAGCGCGCGCGCCGCCGATCTCATGCGAACCTTGTACGAGCCCTTCACGCGTAACCACGACCGCATGATCGTCATGGACGTTCGTTCTTCCGAACTGACCAAGTACGCGGCGAACGCCATGCTCGCGACCAAGATCAGCTTCATGAATGAACTGGCCAATCTGGCCGAGCACTTTGGTGCGGATATCGAGGCGGTGCGCGTCGGCATCGGTTCCGATCCGCGCATCGGCTATGCGTTCATCTATCCCGGCGTGGGCTACGGCGGTTCCTGCTTCCCCAAGGACGTTCAGGCGTTGAAGCGCTCGGCCGATGAAGTCGGCTACGCGGCCAGCCTGCTCGCGGCGGTGGAGGACGTGAACAATCGTCAGAAGCGCGTGCTGTTCAGCAAGATCAAAGCGCATTTCGGCGATTTACAAGGCAAGACGATCGCGATTTGGGGCTTGGCCTTCAAGCCCAACACGGATGACATGCGCGAGGCGCCGAGCCGGGTGCTCATGGAATCGCTGTGGGCCGCGGGCGCCACGGTCAGAGCCTACGATCCGGTCGCCATGCCCGAGTGCCAGCGGATCTACGGCGAGCGCGCCGACCTGGTACTGTGCAAAACGAGTCCGGAGGCCGTGAAAGGCGCTGATGCTCTGGCCATCGTGACCGAGTGGCAGGAGTTTCGCAGCCCGGATTTCGATTACATCAAAACCGCGTTGCGCACGTCGGTCATCTTCGACGGTCGCAACCTCTACGACCCGGCGCATATGGCGCGCGCCGGCTTCGGCTATCATGCGGTCGGCCGTGGTAACTCCTCGCACGTGGGCAAGACATGACCGCCGTGTTTCCGGTGATTCTTTCCGGCGGGGCAGGGACTCGATTGTGGCCGCTGTCACGCGAAATGTACCCGAAGCAACTACTGGCGCTCACCAGCAGGCATTCGATGTTGCAGGAAACGGTATTGCGGCTCGCTCCGATCGCCGATGCCCGCGCGCCGATCGTGGTTTGTAACGAAGCACACCGTTTCACGGTGGCGGAACAACTTCGGGCTTTGGGCATGGAGCCGTCGGCAATTTTGTTGGAGCCCGCCGGCCGCAACACGGCGCCGGCGGTCGCACTGGCAGCGCTCAAGGCCCAAGAATTGGATGCCGATGCCACCATCGTGGTGGCGCCGGCGGACCATGTGATTCGCGATGCGCAGGCGTTTCGGCACGCTGCCGATATCGCTGTCGAGCTCGCGCAAGCCGGCAAGCTGGTGACGTTCGGGATCGTCGCGCACGCGCCGGAGACGGGCTACGGGTATATACGCCGCGGCGAGGGCCACGGCCCCGCGTATCCAGTGGCGCAATTCATCGAGAAACCGCCTCTCGAGGTTGCTGAGAGATTCGTGGCGTCGGGCGATTATTTTTGGAACAGCGGCATGTTCGTCTTCAAGGCGAGCCGCTATCTGACGGAACTCGGCGAGTTCGCCCCGGACATTCTGGAGGCGTCCACTGCGGCCTATCGCGCCGCCAAGGCCGATCTCGATTTCGTGCGCATCGACAAGGCCGCCTTCGACGCTTGCCGCAGCGACTCGATCGACTACGCCGTCATGGAAAAGACCAAGGATGCAGTGGTGTTGCCGCTCGATGCGGGTTGGAGCGATGTCGGCTCGTGGTCTTCGCTGTTCGATGCACTGCCGGCCGACGAGGACGGCAACGTGCTCCAGGGCGACGTGCTGGTGCACGACACGCAAGATTGCTTTGTGCACTCTACCAGCCGGCTGGTGACCGCGGTGGGCTTGCAGAACCACATCATCGTCGAAACCAAGGATGCGGTATTGGTCGCGCCCAAAGAGCGCGTGCAGGACGTGAAAGAGTTGGTGGCAGCGCTCAAGAAGGCGGGTCGCAGCGAGTCGGCCTGGCATCGAGAGGTGTACCGTCCCTGGGGTAGTTACGACAGCGTCGATGACGGCGATCGGTTTCAGGTCAAACGCCTGTCGTTGAAGCCGGGCGGGATGTTGTCGCTGCAGATGCATCATCACCGCGCGGAGCATTGGATCGTGGTTCAAGGCACGGCCCGCGTCACCTGCGGCGAGAAGACCTTTCTCTTGTCGGAAAACGAATCGACCTACGTTCCCATCGGCGCGCCGCATCGCATCGAAAATCCCGGCAAGGTCCCGTTGCACATCATCGAAGTGCGCTCGGGAACCTACTTGGGAGAGGACGATATCGTGCGCTACGAGGATAACTATGGACGGGAAGGAACCAGCAATTGAGTTCGATCACGTGTTTCAAAGCCTATGATTTGCGCGGCCGGATTCCCACCGAATTGAACGACGACGTGGCGTATCGCGTCGCACGCGGTTATGCGCAATTCTTGAAGCCGGAGCGCGTCGTGGTGGGACGCGATATCCGCCTCTCGAGCGCCGGCCTCACCGACGCGTTATGCCGCGGCTTGACGGCTAGCGGCGTGGATGTGTACGACATCGGAATCTGCGGCACGGAAGGCGTGTATTTCGCGACCTTCGATGGTGGCTACGACGGTGGAATCATGGTCACCGCGAGCCACAATCCGCCGGACTACAACGGCATGAAGTTCGTTCGCGATCACTCCAAACCGATCAGCGGCGACAATGGTTTGCAGGACATCCGCGCGTTTGCGGAACTCGCCGAGTTTCCGACGCCAGCGCGCACCGGCGTGCGTCGCTCGATCGACACCATGAAAGCTTACGTCGCGCATCTGATGTCGTACGTGGATGTGGAGAAGCTCAAACCGTTGCGGATTGTCGTGAATGCCGGCAACGGCGGGGCCGGTCTCATCATCGACCGGTTGGAGCCGCTGTTGCCGTTCGAATTCATCAAAGTGCACCACGAACCCGATGGCCACTTTCCGAACGGGATCCCCAATCCCATGATCGAGGAGAATCGTGCCTCGACCGTCGCGGCGATACGGTCCCATAGTGCCGATTTGGGAATTGCCTGGGATGGAGATTTCGACCGCTGCTTCCTGTTCGACGAACACGGCGGCTTCATCGAAGGCTATTACATCGTGGGGCTGCTGGCTTCGGCGTTGCTGAAGGGACAGCCGGGCGGCAAGATCGTGCACGATCCGCGGTTGACTTGGAATACCATCGAACTCGTCAAGGCCGGCGGCGGCGAGGCGGTGCTGTCGAGGTCAGGTCATGCGTTCATCAAGCAACGCATGCGTGAAGTCGACGGCATCTATGGCGGCGAAATGAGCGCACACCATTATTTTCGCCGTTTTGCCTATTGCGACAGCGGCATGATTCCCTGGCTGCTGGTGACGCAGATATTGAGCGAAGCCGGCCAGCCTTTGTCCGAGGTCGTGGGTGAGCGAATCGGTTTGTTCCCGGTCAGCGGCGAGCTCAACTATCGCATTCCGGATGCCAAGGCCACCATTGCCGCAATCGAATCGCAGTACGCGGCACAGGCACTGAACGTCGATCGAACCGATGGGATATCGTATGAATTCAGCGATTGGCGTTTCAATTTACGCACCTCGAACACCGAGCCTCTGATCCGCCTCAACGTCGAGGCCCGCGGCTCAGGTTCGCTCATGCGCAATAAGACCAACGAGTTGCTGGCGCTGCTCAAGGCGCACGGCGCCGTTGCCGCGGACTCATGATCCCTATGCGCGCCCCTGATCCAAAGCTCAGCGTCGTCATCCCGGTCTATAACGAAGAACAAGTGCTGCCGACCTTGTTCGCGCGGCTGTATCCGGCGCTCGATGCGCTCGGCATTTCCTATGAGTGCGTTTTCGTCAACGACGGCAGCAGGGACCGGTCCGTAGCGATGTTGCGGCAGCAATTTCAAAAGCGTCCGAAGAACACGCGTGTCGTCCTGTTTCACGCGAACTTCGGGCAGCATTCCGCGGTGATGGCGGGTTTGTCATATGCGCGCGGCGAATACGTCGTGACGCTGGATGCGGACTTGCAGAACCCTCCGGAGGAGATCGGCAAGCTCGTGGACATGCTGGATAAAGGCTATGACTACGTCGGCACCATCCGCCAGCAGCGCCAGGATTTTCTGTGGCGCCGCCTGTTGTCGAGAGGCATGAACAAAATTCGCGCGCGAATCACGCCGGTCCGCATCACGGATCAGGGCTGCATGATGCGCGGCTACTCCCGCTCCGTCGTGACGGCTCTGAATCAGACCCGCGAAATCAACACGTTCATACCGGCGCTCGCTTCGCTTTACGCGTTGAATCCGATCGAGGTGCCGATCGCGCATGAAGAGCGCTATGCCGGCCAGTCGAAGTACTCGTTGTACAGCTTGATCCGGCTAAACTTCGATTTGATCACGGGGTTCTCGGTCGTGCCGCTGCAATTGTTCTCCATGGTCGGAATGGCGGTGTCCACCCTGTCCGCCTTGCTGGTGATCTATCTGTTCCTGCGGCGCATCATCTTGGGTCCGGAGGCCGAGGGTGTGTTCACCTTGTTCGGCGTCGTATTCTTCTTCATCGGCCTGGCCCTGTTCGGCATCGGCTTGTTGGGCGAGTACGTCGGGCGCATCTACGCGCAGGTTCGCGAGCGGCCCCGCTACATCGTCGAAGCGGTTCTGGACGCGGATGGCGAGGAGCCGGTCCCGCCGCCGTTCGCTGGAGTGAACACCCCTATGCACGAGGTGACCCCGCAGTGACCCGCGCGGTGGTATTCGCCTACAGCGAGGTCGGCGTTCGTTGTGTCCGAGAGCTGTTGGCGCAAGGTGTCGACATCTCGATGCTCTTCACCCATGCGGACGATCCCGGCGAAACACAATGGTTCGGGAGCGTCAAGCAGATCGCTCGCGAGCATGGCCTGCGCGTCGAGACGCCCGACGATCCGAACACGCCGCACTGGCTGGCCGAGGGACGCCGTGCCGTCCCGGATTTTTTGTTTTCCTTCTATTATCGCTACCTGCTCAAAGCTCCGTGGCTAGAAGTGCCGCGGCGCGGGGCGTTGAACATGCACGGCTCGCTGCTGCCGAAGTTCCGCGGTCGGGCGCCGGTGCACTGGGCCATCATTCACGGCGAGTCGGTCACCGGCGCCAGCTTGCATTACATGCTGGAGAAGCCCGATGCAGGCGCCTTGGTGGATCAGCAATCCGTGCCGATTCTGGAGAACGATACCGCTCTCGACGTCTCGTTCAAGGTGGCCGACGCGGCGCAGCAGGTGCTCCATCGGAGCCTGCCGTTATTGATGACGGGCAAAGCGGCTGCACGGCCTTTGGATCTTTCGCAAGGCTCTTATTTCGGCCGGCGCCGGCCCGAGGACGGCCGCATCGATTGGCGGCAGCCTGCGCGTGCCGTACACGATCTGGTGCGCGCGGTCGCACCGCCGTTCCCCGGCGCCTTCACCGAGGTCAACGGGTGTAGGCTTGCGCTGCTGGAAACTCGGGTTGATGGGCCGGTGCGTTATGCCGCCGGCGCTCCGTGTCTCTATGCGATGGATGATGGTTGGTACGCCGACTGTGTGGACGGGCGACGGCTGCAGATTCTGCAATTGGCAATCGATCATCGGCCCATCGCGCCGCATGCGGCGCCGCCGGCGCTTAAGAATCAGCCGCTCGCATTGGCCTGAATATTTCTTTTAGGGGTTCCTCTTGAAAAACGTTCTCATTCTCGGCGTCAACGGCTTCATCGGCCATCATTTGAGCAAGTACATTCTCGCCAACACCGACTGGCACATCTATGGCATGGACCTGCAATCGGAACGCGTCGGTACGTTGCTTGGGCATCCGAAATTCCACTTCGTGGAAGGCGACATTACGATCAACAAAGAATGGGTCGAGTATCAGGTGCGCAAGTGCGATGTGATCCTACCGCTGGTCGCCATCGCGACGCCGGCGACCTATGTGCGTGAACCGCTGCGTGTGTTCGAACTGGATTTCGAGGCCAATCTGCCCATCGTTCGCCATTGCGTGAAGTACAAGAAACGCGTGGTGTTTCCGTCGACATCGGAAGTGTACGGTGCGTGCCGCGACAAGGAATTCGATCCCGAAACGTCAGATCTGGTGCTGGGACCCATCCACAAACAGCGCTGGATATATTCCTGCGTGAAGCAATTGCTGGATCGAATCATCTGGGCCTACGGGCAGCAGGGGCTGCAGTTCACGTTGTTCCGTCCGTTCAATTGGATCGGCTCGGGGCTCGACAGCATGGATGATCCGAAAGAGGGTAGTTCGCGGGTGCTGACTCAATTCCTGGGACACATCGTGCGCGGTGAGCCGATCAAGTTGGTCGACGGCGGCAGTCAAACGCGCGCCTTCACCTTCATCGACGACGCGGTGGAGTGCCTCACCACCATCATCGACAATCCCAACGGCATCGCCGACGGCAAGATCTACAACATCGGCCATCCGCACAATTCATATTCGATTCGAGAACTCGCCAACATGATGCTGGAAATTGCCATGGCGAGACCCGAGTACGCTCCCACCGCGCGCAACACCAAGCTGATCGATATTTCGGCGCTCGATTACTACGGCAAGGGTTACGCCGACATTCCGGCGCGGCTGCCCTCGATCAAGAATACGACGGCCGAACTGGGTTGGACGCCGAAGACCGACATGCGTGCCGCGCTCAAGGCCATTTTTGATTCCTACGCTCAAAGCCTGCCGTCCGCATCGGCATTGCTGTCCAGCCATGCTTGAAGGCGCACGCATCGGCCTGAAGGTCGATGTCGACACCTTGCGCGGCACGCGCGAAGGCGTCCCGCGGCTCGCAGCCTTGCTGAAGAAGCACGGGATGGACGCCACGTTCTACTTTTCGGTGGGACCCGATCACACCGGGCGCGCCATGCGCCGCGTTTTTCGCAAGGGGTTCGCCCGCAAGGTGGCGCGCACTTCCGTGCTCAAACATTATGGACTGAAGACATTGCTGTACGGCGTGCTGTTGCCGGGTCCCGATATCGGAACGCAGGGCGGCGCCAAGATGCGTGCCGTCCACGACGCCGGTTTCGAAGTGGGCTTGCATACTTTCGATCATGTGCGTTGGCAGGACTATGTCGCGCAGGCCACCGCGGAGTGGACGCGGGTGGAATTCGAGCGCGCACTTCACGCCTTCGAGGGCGTATTCGGATTCCTGCCGGAATCGCATGCGGCCGCCGGATGGCAGATCAACGCCCACGCTTTGGAACTCGAGCGCGAATACGGTTTACGCTACGCCAGCGACACGCGTGGCGGCCCTGCGTTCTTCCCATTGCTGAATGGCAGCGTCAGTACGTGCCCGCAGTTGCCCACCACGCTGCCGACTTTCGATGAGTTGCTGGGTCGTGACGGCATCGATGATTCGACCATCGCCGCCGCCGTGTTCGATCTATCCGCGGCGGCAGCGGACCCCACGCTGCAGGTGTTTACGTTGCACGCCGAGCTGGAGGGAATGCTCCTGCTCGACGCGTTCGAGTCCTTGCTTCTCAAGTGGCGCAGCGCAGGCGCCGCGGTCACGCGGATGGCGGCCATCCATTCGTTTGCCATGCAGCGGCAAGTGCCTGCTCGAGCGGTCATCCAGGGCGAGATTCCCGGACGTTCCGGGCTGCTGGCGGTGCAGGCTCCGGCGGCGGCCGCTCGAGCGTGAGCAACCCAGCACCCGCGGGGCTGCGCACGCATTGGACCTATCTGGGCTTGGCGGGCGTGGTCGCCATGCTGTGGTTCGCAACACTGCCGTCGCGGCCGCTGTTCAATCCGGATGAAGGGCGATACGCAGAAATTGCTCGCGAAATGTTGGCGAACGATCAATGGATCATCCCGCATTTGAATGGCGTCGCCTATATCGAAAAGCCGCCGTTGCAGTACTGGGCCACGGCAGCCGCGTTGCGGGTGTTCGGTCACGGTGAATTTGCCGCCCGCTTCTACACGGCGCTCTGCGCGCTCGCGACACTGGTCGTGGTTTGGATGGCAGCCGAGCGGTTATGGGGCTGGGCGGCAGCCTGGCGAGCGACCGCGGTGCTCTGCAGCATGTTGCTGTTCCTGGTCCTTGGACAGCTTCTGACGCTGGACATGAGTCTGACGTTCTACATGACCTTGAGTCTGACCGCCTTTCTCATGGCGCAGCAGGCGCCTCGGCCCGACTTGCGATGGCTGGAGCGACGGTGGGTGCTGGTCGCCTGGCTGGCGACTGCCCTGGGAGTCCTCACCAAGGGCTTGGTGGCGGCGGCCATTCCTGCGGCGGTCCTGGTCCTCTATTCCGTCTGCGCCCGCGATTTTTCGCCCTGGCGCCGTTTACACGCGACACTAGGAGTGCCGCTATTCTTGGCGGTTACCGTCCCGTGGCACTGGCTTGCCGCGCAGCGCCTACCCGACTTCTTGGAGTTCTTCTTCGTACACGAGCATTTGTCGCGTTACTTGACGCCCAGCGCCGATCGCGAGGAGGTTTGGTGGTTTTTCGCCGCCGTGTTCGTGTTCGGTAGTATTCCATGGACGCTGTCGGCGTTGCGGGTGGTGGCCACCAGTTGGCGACGGCGCGCTCCGCGCGGGCACTTCGATCCTGCGTCATTCCTGTGGATCTGGATAGTCTTCATCTGCATCTTTTTTTCCTTATCCGACTCCAAACTCATTCCCTATATCTTGCCTGCCATGCCGGGTGTCGCGTTGCTGATCGGTGCATCGCCTGCCGGAGCCTTTCGTCGGGACGTATGGCTTACCGCGCTATTCACCGTCGTGGTGGCCATCGCGTTGGCCGCGGCCAGCATTTACGGGCCTCGGTTCATCGCATCCACGGATCGAGGTCAGTACTTTGCAATGCTCGCCCGGCCTCTGGGCGAAATCGCTGCGCTCCTAGGCATGTCGGGATTGTTCGTGCTGTTGCAGCGCCGCCGCGATCCGACCCATGCCGCCGTGTTCTTAGGCGTGGGCTGGTGTTTGGCAGGCCTGTTGCTCATGCGGGCCGCAGGGCTAGTGGCGCCGATTTATTCGGGAGCGGTTCTCGCTCGCGCGGTCGGCGCCATCCCGAGCGATGAGCCCATTTACAGTATCGGAACGTACGATCAGACGCTGCCGTTCTATTGGCAACGTACGTTCAAACTAGTCGCGTATCGTGGCGAACTCGATTTTGGCCTGCGCCACGACCCTGCGGCGGAAATCCCAAGCGTCGCGGACTTCGTGGTCGAGTGGCGCGGCGTCACGGACGGCTATGCGGTAATGGAGAAGACCATGTTCGACGACCTGAAAACCCGCGGCGTACCCATGCGCGAGATTGCCCGGGATGTCCATCGGGTGTTGGTGGCTCGGCGATGAGTTGGGTGACGTGGGTGTTGATCCTGACCGGCGTCGGCCTCAATGCAGCGGCGCAATTATTGCTGAAGGTTGCCACCCGGCCGCTTGCGTATTTCTCCGACTTCGGCCTGCAAACCTTGCGCGACAGCCTGGTCATCCTGGGAACGAGCTGGCCGTTTTGGGCAGGTATGCTGTGTTATGCGACGAGTGTCTGCGTGTGGCTGGCCGCTTTGTCCAAGGCGCCCGTGAGCACCGCCTACCCGATGTTGTCCCTAGGCTATATCGTGGTGGCCGCGATCTCGGCGCTGTGGTTGGGCGAGACCCTGTCGCCGGCTAAAGTGCTGGGCATTGCACTGATTTGCGCGGGTGTGGTGTTGGTTTCGAGGAGTCCCGTATGAAGCCCTTTCTGCCTTTCACGCGGCCGATGATCGACGCCGAAAGTATCGCGGCGGTTGCCGACGTGTTTCGATCGGGACAATTGGCCAGCGGACCGAAGGTGCAGGCATTCGAGGCTGCGCTCGCGACTTATCTCGGGTCGGGCCGTCATGTACGTGTCATGACGTCGGCGACGTCGGGGCTCGAAATGGCGCTCGAGATAGCGGGCGTGGGCGCGGGCGACGAAGTGATCGTCCCCGCGATGAGTTTTGCCGCCAGCGCCAACGTGATTGCCCGCGTGCGTGCCAAACCCGTGTTCGTGGACATCGATCTTCATACCAAAAATCTCAACGTCGACTTGGTCGAGCCGGCGATCACGGCCAAGACTCGCGTCATCATGCCCGTGCATTTTTCCGGCCTGCCCGTGGACATGGATGCTCTATATGGAATCGCTGCCCAACACGGACTGCGTGTGGTCGAAGATGCGGCTCATGCCATCGGCTCGCGCTACCGAGGCAAGTTGATCGGGAGTATCGGCGATTTGGTCGTCTTCAGTTTTCATCCCAACAAAAACATGACCAGCATCGAGGGAGGCGCCATCGCCACCGGCGATGCAACGGCTGCGCAACTCGTCGAACAATATCGATTCCACGGCATCAAGCGTAATGCACAGGGCGAGATCGATGTGATGTTCCCCGGCGCCAAGAGCAATCTCACCGACGTGGCGGCACAGATCGGCATCGATCAATTGCGACGCTTGGATCAATTCAACGCGCGGCGTCTGGAGTTGGCCAGCCGATATTTCGAGGAACTCGATGGCTTGCGGTCGTTGGTGTTGCCCGCGCGCGGCGATTCGGGCCATAGCTGGCATATGTTCCAGGTGCTGATCGATTTTCCTGCGCACGGAATGACGCGCCCGGAATTCCAAAAACGCATGGCGGACCGCGGCATCGGAATCGGCGTGCACTATCCTTGCATTCCGAACCTTAGCTACTACCGGGGCCGGGGATATCGTCCGGAGGACACACCGGTGGCCGCGCGAGTTGGCCGCGAGACGGTCACGTTGCCGCTATTTCCCGCCATGAGCGATGATGACGTCGTTCGGGTGTGTCACGAATTACGGGAGATGTTGCATTGACTGTGCGCCTTGCGGCGTATGAGGGGTTGGCGCAAACTCTCGCGGGCCGTTGTCGCTCCTAAGGAATTTGCAATCATGAAGCGTTTAATTTGTCTCGCGCTGGGCACCTGCATCTTGACCGCTCCCTTGTACGCCGCGTTGAAGCCGGGCGCGCAGGCCCCTGACTTCACCACCGAGGCGACGCTCGCAGGTAAGCCGTTCACGTTTTCACTGGCCGATGCCCTGAAACAGGGTCCGGTCGTGCTGTATTTTTATCCGGCTGCGTTCACTCCGGGCTGCACGGTCGAAGCGCATGAATTCGCTGAAGCCACGGATAAATTCAAAGCATTGGGCGCTACGGTGATCGGCGTCTCGCACGATCCCATCGAAAAGCTCAATAAATTTTCCGTCAGCGAATGTCGCAATAAGTTCGCGGTCGCGTCCGACGCGGATCAGAAGATAACGAAGGCGTATGACGCGGTGCTCGCCGTGAAACCCGAGTATGCCGACCGTACGTCGTACGTCATTGCCCCGACCGGCAAGATCATTTACGAGTACACGGCGTTGAATCCCGACAAGCACGTGGGCAACACCATGGCGGCTGTCCAGAAGTGGCAGGCGGAGCAGAAAAAGGGCAGCTAGTTAGCCACGAAGTGACTAACCGTCCGTCCGCGGCATGAGGAGCTTCGCTATCAATCCGGTCCATCCGGTTTGGTGGGAGGCTCCGGCGCCCCGACCGTTGTCGCCGTCGAAGAATTCGTAGAATGGAATGTAATCCTGATAATACGGGTCCGTTTGCAATTCCGGATATTGACGTAGGACGGGACGGTTACCGGAGGCGTCCGTCAGGAAAATCCGCGACAGCCGATGCGACAGTTCGTTGGCAACCTCTGCGATGGTCAAGAAGATTCCGGATCCCGTCGGGCATTCGACCTTGAAGTCGTCGCCGTAGTAGTGATGAAATTTTTGCAGCGATTCGATGATGAGGAAGTTGACCGGGAACCAAACGGGCCCTCGCCAATTCGAATTGCCGCCGAATTGCCGGCTGTCTGATTCGGCCGAGGTGTAGCGTACGGTGAGATCGTTCCCGTCAAATCGCAAGACGTAGGGATGATCGAGGTGCGCTCGCGACAGCGCCCGTACGCCGTGATCCGACAGGAACTCGGATTGGTCCAACATTCGCCGCAACAATTGCTTCATGCGGTGGCCCCGCAGCAGGGACAACAAGCGCCGCTGACCACGGCCCGGCGACTGCCAATGCGATACCAGTTTCGCGAGATCCGGGCGATGCGCTAGAAGCCATTCCAAACGTTTCTGAAAGCCGGGGAGCCTGTCCAACAGTTCGGGTTCCAACGTCTCCACGGCGAACAGCGGAATCAAACCCACCATGGAGCGTATTCGCAGTCGCACTTTGACGTCATCGGGAAAGTTCAGCACGTCGTAGAAAAATTGATCCTTTTCGTCCCAGAGGCCGTCGTCGTGGTTGCACTTGCTGCTCATCGCCTCGGCTATCCCGAGGAAGTGCTCGAAGAACTTGCTGGCGATGTCTTCATAGACATGATTGTGTTCGGCGAGCTCCAAGGCGATGCGCATCAAATTGAGCGCATACATCGCCATCCAACTGGTTCCGTCCGATTGATTGATGAAGCCCCCGGTGGGCAATCGGGCGCTGCGGTCGAAGACCCCGATGTTGTCCAAGCCGAGAAATCCGCCTTGAAAAATGTTCTTCCCGGATTTGTCCTTTTGATTTACCCACCAAGTGAAGTTCAGCATCAACTTGTGGAATACACGCTCCAGAAACTCCAGATCGCCGCTGCCACCGTTTTGTTTGCGGTCGATTTGATAAACGCGCCAAGCCGCCCAACCGTGTACCGGCGGGTTCACGTCGCTGAATGCCCATTCGTAGGCAGGAATTTGACCGTTGGGGTGCATGTACCACTCGCGCGTGAGCAGCACCAGCTGATGCTTGGCGAATTCGGCATCGATCAGCGCGAACGGTATGCAGTGAAACGCGAGGTCCCACGATGCATACCAAGGGTATTCCCATTTGTCGGGCATCGACACGATGTCCGCATTGTTGAGATTACCCCATTCGCTGTTGCGGCCGCGCTTGCGTTCCTGAGTCGGCGGCAATTGGCCGGGATCGCCTGCGAGCCAGCGTTGAATATCGAGGTGATAGAACTGTTTATTCCAAATCATGCCGGCGAATGCCTGACGCTGGACCCTCCGCTCGTCGGCCGAGACCATGTCTTTCTGCAGTTCGGCATAGAAATCATCGGCCTCGGTGCGCCGCGCGCTTAAAGATTGCTCGAAGTTGCCGAACGGTGCTTGCTGGTTGCTGCGCGACAGGCGTAAACGCAACTCGATTTTCTCGCCGGACGGAATGGTTTCCTGATGCCATACACCGGCCTTCGTACCGATTTTCGCCGGGTTCACACGGTCGTGACGTGATTCGATGATGTACTCGTGAAAACCATCTTTGAAGTATCCGGATCCTCCGGAGTTCCAGAGCCTCCCGGCGTTCGATTCGTTTTCGGTGAACAACAATTCCGCATTGCCGTCGAAGTACAGTCGGGTCATTCCCAGCGCCACGGGCTCGATTCCGACCGCGCCGTCGCCGACGGCGCGTAGCAGGGGCTTGATAGTTCCCGGCTCCCAGCTCCACGTGTTGCGTAGTACCAATTGCGGAATCACGTGTAGGGGCGCGGCCTCGGGTCCACGGTTCCAAGCGGTGATCTTCATCAATAGGTCGCCGGGCTCGCCTTGCGCGTATTCGACGAACACATCGAAATAGCGATTGTCGGCAAAAACTCCGGTGTCGATCAATTCGTACTCCGGCACGTTCGCGCCGCGCCGCGCGTTCTCGGCCACCAGGTCAGCGTAGGGGTAAGCCCTGTGCGGATACTTGTAAAGCATCTTCAAATACGAATGAGTGGGAGTTGCATCGAGGTAAAAATAGTGCTCTTTGACGTCCTCTCCGTGGTTGCCTTCGGCATTGGTGAGGCCGAACAGCCGCTCCTTCAAGATGGGATCCGTGCCGTTCCACAAGCCTAAGGACAGGCATACGAGTTGCTCCGCGTCGGACACCCCGGCGATCCCGTCCTCGCCCCACCGGTAGGCACGGCTGCGGGCGTGATCGTGCGGCAAATAATCCCAGGCTGTACCGTCGGGGCTGTAATCCTCGCGCACGGTGCCCCACTGGCGTTCGCTCAAATACGGACCCCAGTGCTGCCAACCATCGCGGCCAGGCACGTTGGCGAGCAGGCGCTCGCGCTCCCTGTTCATCGAGATTCCTTACGGCTTCGAGATCTTACGGTCGAGGTATACCCATGAGCGCAGTATCTCAGCGACGCTCCAAGCCTGCGCGAAGCAGCCGCGGGCAATGTGAGGTGCGTCACCATCAAACACTTCGCTGACCGAGCCGATGCAGGCGGCAGCGAGATGTTGCGCGATCGGGGTCAGAAATGACTGTGCCTGTGAGGCATCGCCGTACACCCGGTAATGAGCCCGCGAAAATGGCCCCAGCAGCCAACTCCACACGGTTCCCTGATGATAGGCGCCATCGCGCTGCCACGCGTTGCCCGAATAGTGGCCCACATAGGCTGGATCCGCGGCACTCAAGCTCCGCAAGCCGTAGCTGGTCAACAGTTCGCGGGCACACGTATCGACCACGGCGCGCATTTGTTCCTGCGGCAAAACACAATGGGGCAGTGATACCGCGAAGATTTGATTCGGTCTGACACTTGCGTCCTGCGCAGTGCTGCCATCCACGTCGATGACGTCGAAGAGACAGCTTCGCTCGGCATTCCAAAAGCGCGCGAAGCCGTCGGCGGCGCGTTTCAACAACGCCTGGCAAAAGCGCTTCTCTGCGCTGTTTCGCAACCGGCCGGCGAGACGCACGGTGACCTCCAGAGCGTTCAGCCATAGCGCATTGATCTCGACCGGTTTGCCGATACGCGGCGTTACGACGTGGTCGCCGTGCTGCGCATCCATCCAGGTCAATTGGCTGCCGGGTTCGCCGGCCCGCAGCAGCCCATCATGGGAATCGACCTGTATGCCGTAGCGGGTACCTTCCGCGTGGGCATGGATGATGGCCGCCAAGGTCGGAAACAGATCGCGGAGCAGCTCCGGATCGCGTTTCGCGTCGAGATGCTCGCTCACCGCTTGGAACAGCCACAGCGTCGCGTCGGCCGTGTTGTACTCGAGCGTGTCGCCCGCGTCGGAAAAGCGATTCGGCAACATGCCGCGATCGACGAAACCCGCATACGTCCGGAGGATCGCAGCCGCCGTGTCGAAGCGACCCAAGACAGTTGTCAAGCCCGGCAATGCAATCATGGTGTCGCGCCCCCAATCGGCGAACCACGGATAGCCCGCGATAACGCTGACAGTGGCGGCGCTTTTCTCGCCTCGTTGCACGATGAACTGGTCCGAGGCGGTGGCCAACATTTGCACCCACGGCGGCGCGGATTTTGGCAGCGCGGCGACCAGGTTTTGCGACCGGGCGATGACAATGGCGAGTATGTCGTCGGCCGCCGGAGGCTCGGAGCTCTCGGCCGTGGCGGTAAAGAATAGCGCCTGTCCCGCCGTGAGTTCCGCGGTAAACGTCCCCGGTTCCCACAAATCCTCGAGCGCGTCCAGGCCTCTTGCGAATTCTTCTCGATGCAAGAAATTCCAATACCAGGTGTCGGCGGTTGCGTACTCTCCCGAACTGACGCTCAAACGGTAGAGCGGTTCGCCGTCAGCGGCCTTGACCGTGCATCTGTTGCCTGCGCCGGTGGCCTGAAGTGGCTGAGTTCCGCGCCCTTGGGCGTGGTAGTCGCGAGAGGTGACGAGCGGCTTCAACCGCACGGCCATGGGTGCGCTCGCGCGCAGCACTTCGAGCCGCAGGTAGCTGGTGTTCGCACCTGGCGCCATGAAAATGCGCTGTTCCAATAAAGCGTCGGCGACGGCATAGCGCCATATCGGAACACCGTGCACACTCGTGAACGATTCCAAATGTACGAAGCCGTGCGGATCGACCGCCCCACCGGAAAATTCGTTGGCGGCCAGATAATACGGCCATCCCAAGTAGTCGACGCTCAAGTCGACTTTCGCAACCAGCAGCTTTCGCTCGACGGGAGGCTTGAGACTCGCAATCAAAAATCCGTGATATCGGCGCGTATTCGCGCCGCCGACGGTACCGCATGCGTAGCCGCCGAGACCGTTGGTCACCAGCCATTCGCGGCCGACCGCAGCGTTCCAGTCGCCGCAGATATCGCGACCGAGCGTCAAAAGCGCGACCTATTCAGAAAGTAGTCCAATGACAATTTTCCTGGTCCGTAGAAGATCAAGAAGAGCAGAAGCGAGCCCCACAACACGTGCTGACCGAGCGCCGCCTCAGAGCCCTCCGCGAGCAACACCTGCGAATACGAGATCACCGCCACGGCGTTCACGACGAACAGACCCAAAGCGCTCCATCGACTGATAAATCCTACACCCACGAGCGCGGGGAAAAAAAGCTCCCCGAAGGTGCCGGCCACGGCCGCATCATGGGGCGACAACCACGGGGTGTGATATTCGGTCTGAAACAGATCAAGCGTGCTTTCCCAGGTTGTAATTTTTATAAGCCCCGACTGCAGGAACTGCCAACCCACGTAGACGCGCGCGCCCAGAGCGAACAGCGGTTGCAGCGGATTGAACACACGCGCGGCGAACGTACTGGGCGCGCATACGATATC
>Ga0066789_10000428_pt1 | contig 16596 bp, 16 predicted proteins | sample OrgsoiDNA2013049_FD_70960 | JGI IMG/M metagenome (GOLD analysis project Ga0066789, IMG submission 70960) | Permafrost soil microbial communities from the Arctic, to analyse light accelerated degradation of dissolved organic matter (DOM) -... | ecosystem: Environmental > Terrestrial > Soil >...
GAAGGGTGATCTGCTCGACCCATGCCGTCGAATCCCTCACCGCCGGCTTCCACCACGCTGTCAAACAGGGGTGCTCAGTGCTGTCTGTTAGCCGGTGGGACCCGGTGGCACGAACGACGCGGTGCGCGCCAGCACGCAGAACTCGTTGTACGTGAAGAGGCGACCGAACGCGCGCGGCAGCGGGAAGCTGTAGCAGCGCTCGACCTTCAGGCCCAGCGAGCTGGCCAGCACTCGCAAACCCGCGATGTCGACGAAGCGCACGTGCGTGCTGTCGCTGGCATAGCCGCGCTCCTGCGGGCAGATGAACAGCACCTTGCCGCCGGGGCGAATGAAGGGCAGGTAGCTCGCGATGACCTCGCGGGCGCTCGCCTCGTCCATGTGCTCCACGACGTGGGCAACCAGCGCCGAGTCGAACGAACCCTCGCGAGCGCTCCCGGCGCCTTCACCGAAGAACTCCTCGGAGGTGCAGGCCCTCAGACCTCGCCCGCGGGCGATCGCCACTGACGCCTCGTTGTGGTCGACCCCGACCGAGTCAGGGCCCAGGTTGAGCAGGTTGCGGCCGATCCCGCACCCGACATCGAGGGTGCGGCCAAGCTGCAGGCGGCGCAAGTTCCAGCGGTACGGGCGCTGGACGTCCAGCACCCGCTTCCAGCGGGCGCCCCCCAGCGTGACCAGGCGATCGGCGTAGCTCGGGTCGCGCGTGTCCGGCTGTTCTGAGGCGGGCATGGTGGCCTTCCGGTGGGCGGCAGTCTCTTAGTGCATGCTGCCCGGTACGGCCCGGATCCTCAAGCGCCGCGTCCAGCCGACTTCGGCGCGCGGATCGGCTCATGAGTCAGGCCACGCCCCCCAGTGAGAACGGCAGAATCTGGCGATGTCCTGCCGCGGCCGCAATCACCGACTTTCGGGCGATGTTCGCCACCGTCCGGTTCTTGGTCCAAGCCGGTGGCGATGTCCGCGACGGTAAGCCTGCAGGCCTGCTCACCGACCACGGTGACGCCCTCACGGCCGCCAGGTCGATCTGCACAAACCCGGCGGCGACACAGACGGCAATCTCGCTGCGGGACACCTTTGGCATGCTCTCGTCAGCGTGATCCGGCGCTCAGAGCGCCCGGCGTACCAGGTGCCAGTAGCCGGCGAGCACGGACTGCAACGGCCCTGCCGCGGCCGGCAGCGGCATCGCAGCGGCGGCGAACCGGTCGACCCACAGCGCGGCGAGCTCCCTGTCCGAGACCGTGCGTGCGCCCTGAACGGCACGGCGGCGCGCCCGAACCCAACCGAGGTGAGCGAGCACCCAGCCCCAACTGCGGACCTTCTGCCCGCCCCAGCCCTGGGTGAGGGCGACCACGGCCATGGCTAGCTCGAAGGCAACGAGGGCGGGAGCGAGCAGCGCAAGGGTGCGAGCGCCGTAGCAGGTGAGGACGAACAACAGCCTGTTGCGGTCCAGCAGGTACATCTTGAGCGCGTTGCGGCTGAACTCGTAGTAGTGGACGACGACGGCGTCTGGCACGTAGCGCACCCGCAGGCCACGTTGCCAGCAGCGCCAGCTCAGGTCGAGGTCCTCGTAGTAGGCGAAGAACTCGTGCGGAAACCCGCCGAGGGCATCCCAGACCTCACGTCGCAGAACCAGCGCGGCACCGCTGGCAGAGGCGATGTCGACCGGTTCCTGATGCAGGCTGGCGGGCTCATCCAGGCCACCGGCCCAGCTGAGCCCGAGGAAGTGCAACGGGTTGCCCGCCGAGTTCATGACTGACGGGTCCCGCGCCAGGCGGATGCTCCCGCTCACGATCCCGGTCCCCGGCACGGCTGCGGCCGCCACGAGCCGGGCGAGGGCATCTGGCTCGGCCACCGCGTCGCTGTTGACCAGGGCAAGGTAGGGCGCGACGAGCCGGGTGGCCCCCAGGTCAACGCCGCCGGCGAAGCCCAGGTTGCTCGCCGGTCGGACCAGGTCGAAGCCGAGCTCGTCGCGCAGTGCGCGAAGGTCGGTGCGCTGGCAGCCGTTGTCGACCACGACCAGGCTCACGTTGACGTCGCGGGACCGCAGGACCGCGCGCAGGGCGACGTCGAGAACCGGCTCGGCCCCGTAGGCGAGCATGACCACACCAACCTCGGGTGACTCAGTCATCCTGACCTCCGCTCGGCGCCGAGGCCGGCGCGCCACCGAGCCTGTCGACGGACCAGGCAGGCGCCGAGCAGAACCAGGGCCACTGCGGATCCGAACACCAGGGACCAGGCTGCGCGCGTCGCGAGCTCGCCGGGCACGGTGGCCGTGACCACCAGAGCGGCCAGGCCCGCCGCCCAGCCCATGACCACTGTGCGGTCGGCCCTCAGCGCGAGCAGCGCCTGGGCGGCAACCTGGGCGAGCATGAACAGTGCGCCGGAGACGGCGATAAGGGTGATGACACCACGGTCGATCGAGAACCGTGGCCCGAACAGCAGGGGTACCAGCTCGGACCCCAGGAGCCAGACCCCGAGCGCGCCGGCCACCCCGATGACCAGCGTCCCGACGCCCACCGCCTCGACCCGCCCGCGGAAGCCGTCGCCGTCCCCGGCGCTGACCAGGGCGGCCAGGCCCGGCAGGAACACCGCCTGGACGGCCGCGAAGAGGAAGAGCGGGACGCGGGCCACGACAAGTGCGGCCAGGAACTGGCCGCTGACCGCCCTCTGGTTCGGGGTCGCCAGGAGTTGGACGATGATGGGCCCGGCGTTCGCGAGCGCCTGGGAGAGAACAGAGGCACCGAGCAGGGTGGCGACCGCTGTGACCACGGTCCGCTGGGCCACCTCTGGTCCCCCGGGCTGGATGAGGACCAAGGGGCGGGGGGTGGTCACCAGGACCGCCACCACGGGGGTCACAAACAGCACCAGCCCATATGCGCTCACGCTCTGGATCCCCAGACCGAACAGGACCCCGGCGGCAGTGACGCGCAGCACACCGTCGGTGGCCAGCTGGGCGCCATAGCGCCCGAAGCGCCCCTGCCCGGACATCAGGCCCCGCACCATGTAGGAGGCGCACATGCCGGCCATCGCCAGCACGAGCAGCACCAAGAGCTCACCTTGGCCGGTAAACAGCCGCGCGCTCAGGACCGGTCCGGCAAGGATCGCCACGACAGCGACGCCTGCGAGCACCACCAGGGCGACTGCGCCAACGCGGCGGACGTAGGAACGGTTGCCCTCACCGCGGGCCCGGCGCCTCGCGGTGACGCGCCCGAGCTCCTGCTCGAAGGGTAGGAACAGGCCGATCCCCAGGGCGTTGAGCAGGGTCCACAGGACCGACAGGGGGGCGAAGCGCTCGGGCCCCAGGCCCTGCCCGGCGAAGCCGAGGAAGCCGTACGTCGAGAGGCCGAAGACGGCCAGGCCCGCCGCGACGGCCATCATCCCGCGGCCATGGCGCGCTGCGGGATGGGTCGGGGGGCTCTCGCCGATGAGCTCGGTCACGACGGGCTGCGGCCGGGGGGTCCCGGACCCGCCACGGGCGGCGGTTCGACGACCGGGCCGTCCTCGAACCGCTCGAGGCGGTTACGCAGCAGGGCGCACTCCTCTGCGAGCGTCTGCGCCTCGTGCTCCAGCGAGCTGATCTCGGCGGAGAGCTGCACCGACACCACCAGCAGCACGAGCAGGGCCATGAAGAACACGAGGTTGAGCGGGGTCGCGATCCCGACGAGGTTCGCGAGCCGGTACAGCAGGCGTGGGAATGCGCTGAAGAAGATGACGACAACCGACACGGAGATCCACAGCACGGCGAACTTCTCGCGCAGCAGCCGCCTGCGCAGCAGCTCAAACATGAAGGCGAGCGTCAAGAACGCGCCGAGCAACGCGAACAGGTAGCCGTTCATGGCCTCGCCTCCGGCGAGGGCACCATCAGCTGGCGCCGCCGGGTCAGTGAGATGCCCAGCGCGAGGCAGGCACGCAACAGGTAGATGACGGCAGTAATGGGTCGCTGGGATGGCCTCCCAGCCGAACGCTGCCGCATCGAGACGCCGACCTGCCCGACGACCAGACCGCTGCGCAGGGCGATCACCAATGACTCGACCGTGTCACCGAGGTACTCCACGGGGTAGTGAAACGCGAACAGACGGATCGCCCGGGGGCCGGCGGCACGGAACCCGGATGTCGTGTCGGTCAGGCGGGTGTGGGCTAGGCGGCTGAGCGCACCGGCGAGCACGCGCATCGCCCAGCGGCGAGGCCCGCGGACCGCGTAGCCCCCCTGATCGGCGAACCGTGCGCCGATCACGACGTCGGCGTGCGCGAGGTTCTCGAGCAGGCGCGGCACGTCCCGCGGGTCATGCTGCCCATCGGCGTCCACCTGCACCACGGCGCCATAGCCCTCGGCCAGTGCGTAACGAAACCCTGCACGCATGGCGCCACCCACACCGATGTTGAACGGCAGGTCAAGCACCTGGACGCCACTCGAGCGAGCCACCGCGCTGGTCTGGTCGTGTGAGCCGTCGTTGACCACCAGGACTGCGACGTCGGGCAGGTGCTCGCTGACCTCCCGTAGGACGGCCGGCAGCGACAGCGCCTCGTTCCACGCCGGAACCACGACCAGGACACGCTTATCCGAGCGGGCAGACATGGCGGCCAGACTACCGAAGGTCCCACGGGCGCCAGACCATCCGCCCCGGCCCGAACTGAGCAAGCCTGCGGTCCTCCGGTCGTGCTCTGGGGGTGAGGCGCGAGCCGAGTTGGGCGGGCTCGGCGGTATCACCGCACCAGGCCAGCACTAGGCCGGGCACGGCCCGCGCCGGTCTTGGCCGCACTCGCTGCTCGCTGAAGGGTTCGCAGCGAACCTTCAGGTCCTGCGCGGCGAGCCGGCCAAACCTCCCGAGACTGACCGCTGAGTCCAGGTCGTGCTCCTAGGGCGTGGTCCTGAAGCCGGGGACGTTGGCGCCGAGCCAGGTCAGGCTACCCGGCAGAAGGCCCTGCCACAGGCTGACCCGGTGTCCGGCATGTTGCAGGACCGTGGCGGCCACAGCCGTTGGCGGCTTGGCCGCCTTCAGGAATGCGGCGCTTGATTCGTAGGAGAACGGATCTACGTGGGAGGTCTCCAGCCAAATAGCCACCGGCGGCGGTTTTCGGCTGCTCAGGGCGACCAGGTCGTAGCGGGCGGCAAGCTGGCCACGTGGCGGATAGGGCTCGTAGAAGGGGCCGAACTCCGGGCGAAAGTAGCCGCCCATCATGATCGCGGTCGCGTACTGGGCCGGATGCAGCATCGTCACCATCGCGGCGCACCAACCGCCGGCTGAGAGCCCTATCGCGGCCCAGGAGTCTCGGTTGGTTTGGACGCGGAACGTGTGGGTAACCCAGTTCGGAACGTCCCGCGCCAGCCAGGTCTCCACCTGCGGCTTGCCGGCGCTGCCGTTGACGCACTCGGTGTCCACGCCAGCGGGAATCTCCAGCTGTGGGGAGACAACCAGGACCGGATGCATTCGCCCCATGGCAACCTGTTGGGCCGATACGCCGCCGAGGTTCATCCCCACGATCCACGACATGGGGTCGCCGGGATAGCCCTGGAAAGCCTCCATGACGGGATAGCGCACCAAGGCGTTACCGGGGTCGGTGTAGCCCTGCGGCAGCTGAACGACAATCGTGCCGACGATCCCGCTCAGTGGGCCCTTGACCGTATACGAGATCACCCCCGAGGCACTCATGCGGTCGAGGGGCAAAGGCGGAAGCGTCCTGCCGGCGGTTGCGGCGATGCCGGCGACCTTGCTGCTGGTCGCCTGGGAGACCGTGGTGCCTCGGTTCAGTGCGGTCGCGGTGGGGGCACCACCGAAGGCTCCCCTGAGGTCCGTCCAGTCAGCAAAGAACAGAAACTGAGCATTGAGCTGGGTGGCGGCCGTCAGCAGCACCAAGGCGTTGACGGTCAGCAGCATGCCCACCCTGGCGGCGATCCTGCCAGGGCTACGCCCGGAAAACGAAGGCCACACAAAGATCAGGACAACAAACGCGCCGACCGTGAGCAGCGCGATCGCATAGAGGAACACCGGCCCGGTCAACGACATTCGCGCCACCCTTGCAGACCGCTGCCGACCGGGTCGGGTGAAGCGCCCACCCAAGCCTTCGGTTGAAGGGGGCCGGTCATGTGTTCCTCCGTCGGTGCTCAGATCCCCAGCACGACGCGATTGCGCCTCGAGCTGGCACGACACGACCGAACAGGGGCCGTCTCGGCTCGTCACCGGGCCGCGAAGACGGCTGCCCCAACGCCGTGACAGCGAAAAACCTAACAGGGCAGGCCCCAGCCCGCCGAGCCAGGCAGAGCTCTGCTCGGGTCGCATCCCGCCGGTAGGGCCCGGCCGTGCCGTTGGGCAGACCTCCGTTCGCTTGGGTCCACGTGCACCGCAGTATGGCGGCCCCCAGCAGCCAGCCACGACCAGGGCGGGGCTGACGGGCCGCTCCAGGCGCCGCGACGCCACATCTTGGGCGATGGCGCGTTCGTCCACCCACGAGGTCCGACGGGCAGCTCACCCTGACCCAGCCAGCAGGCGACGTTGTCCGGGCCCGGAGCGCACTCAGCGGATGTACTGGATCTGCTTGATCCGCTCGAGCTGCTCCTCCAGCAGAAGACGGTTGGTGCGCAGCAGGTCGGAAATGACCCCCAGCGCCAGAGAGAGCAGAGCGGCCACAGACATGATCGAGCCGAAGATGAGCGACTGGACGTTACCGGCGGTCTCACCCCGCGCAAACCACAGGACCAGGAACCTCACGAACGGAATCGCTGCCAAGATACCGAACATCGCGGCCAGGGTGGCGAAGATGACGTAGGGCTTGAACATCAGGTAGCTGCGCATGATCGCGGAGGCCGACTTCACCATGTGGTGGCCGGTGTTCTTGAAGAGGCGCGACTCACGCGTCTTGGCGTTCGTCACGACGGGGACGCTGGCGATCTGGAGGCGTTTGTTGCCGGCCTGGATGATCGTCTCCATGCAGTAGCTGAACTGCGTGAGAACGTTCAGGCGCAGCAGCGAGCCGCGCGAGTACGCGCGGAAACCGCTCGCAGCGTCCGGCAGCGCGGTGCTGGCCGCGCGGTTCACCACGTGGCTGCCAAGACGCTGCATGCGTTTCTTGTAGGGCGAGAAATGGGCAATGGTCTGGGTCTGGCGGTCGGCGATGACGATGTCAGCCGCGCCGGCCAGGATCGGTTTCACGAGGTCGCCGATGCGGTCCTGGGGGTACTGGTTGTCGCCGTCGGTGTTCACCACGATATCCGCGCCGTGAGCTAGGGCGTAGTCCACGCCGTCCCGGAACGAGCGGGCCAGGCCCATGTTCCCGCTGTGTTGGACGAAGTGCGTGACACCATTCTCGCGGGCGACCTCGACGGTGCGGTCCGAGGACCCGTCGTCGATGACCAGGATCTCGATCTGGTCCACGCCGTCGATCTGCGCCGGGATCGACTGCAGCACCGCCGGCAGGGTCTTCTCCTCATTGAGGCAGGGAACCTGGATGAAGACCTTCATGTGTGTCCCGATCAGTCGTGCGTGCGTGGCATCGACGCACCGCGGCGCGCCCGGGTGCCTCAGCACCCACAACAGGTTATCTCAGCGGCTCACAAGGACACTCAGGTCACAGCGCCAAGATCTTATTCGACACCCGCCCGCCCACGGGCACTGACCGACACGCCCACCGAGCAGCCCGACACATTTCACGTGCGCCGAGGTGGCTTCCCACGTTCGCCAGCCGGAACTGCTCCAGTGCGCTGCGGTACGGCGATGCGCCACTGCGGTGGTGTTGCCCGACCCGGTGATGTTTGGCTGGGGTGCGCAAAGAAACCGTCCGACTGCGCAAATCGCACACCGGGCGCGCCCGGGCCATCATGCTACCGTTCCACGGGTGAGCCGAGCGCACGCAGCGACCCTGCAAGGGACGCGGCAGGCACTCAGCCGCAGCGTGGGGCACAGGCGACGAATCGTGTTCGCCGTGGCGCTGGTCGTGCTCGTGCCCAAGCTGATCCTGGCGGCTACGACGTACGGTACCAACGACGTCGGGCACTGGCTTGACTTCCTGCACGCCGTGCGGCTTTCAGGACCCGTGGGGGTCTACAGCTACCCGTTCCAGCATTCGTTGTACAACCACCCGCCGTTGATCGGCTACTACCTGGAGCTCATCAGCGCCGGGACACACGTCGGCCTGGCCGCCAACTTCTCGATTCGAGCTGTCTCGAGCCTGGCAGATGTCGCCAGCGCCGTTCTCGTGTTCGAGCTCCTGCGCACCCGTCGCCCGCTGCGCGAGGCAACCCTGGCAGGTCTGGTCGTCGCCTGCAGCCCCATCCTGGTCATCATCTCGGGGTACCACGGCAACACGGACCCCGTGTTCACGATGCTCGTACTTCTCAGCGTCTACCTGCTGGCCGATCGGAGAGCACCGGCTCTGGCAGGCGTAGCCCTGGCGCTCGCACTCGGTGTCAAGATCGTGCCGATCGTGGTCGTCCCGTGCCTGATGATCTATGCGCTGGGGAAAGGACGCGCAACACTGTTGCGCTTTGTCGCGGGGTTCGGCGCCGCTTCCGCCCTGTTCTGGGTGCCGGCGCTGCTTGAGCAGTGGAGCGCGATCCGGCGCAACGTCCTGGGGTACTCCGGCAGCACAGACCACGAGTGGGGAATCGCCCAGCTCGGGCAGTACGCGGGAAACCCGCCGTGGGCCACCTGGCTCGAGGGACCGGGTCGGATGCTGGTCGTTGGGGTCTGCGCCGTCCTGCCGGCACTGCTCGTCTGGCGTCGACCCCGCTACGTCGTGGCGGGCGTGGCCTTCGCCCTTGCCGGCTTCCTGGCGCTGACACCCTCGTTCGGGACCCAGTACCTGGTCTGGGGGGCCGCGGCGGTCGTGTTGCTGGCACCGCGCGCCGGGCTGGTGTTCAACATCATGGCCGGCGTTCTCCTGACCAGGGTTTACACTCGCTGGAACGGCGGCCTGCCGTGGGACCATGCCCACGCCTCGGCGTTCACGCCCAAGGAGCGGGTCTTCGGTTTGCTGGTCTGGGCCGTACTACTGTGGGCCTTGGTCGAGAGCACCAGCCGCCTGCGACGACACGAAGAGCCCGTCGATGACCCGCCAGGTCAGCGTCCGTGGCTGGAAGGCCAGCGTGGCTCCGGGTCGGCTGTCGTGCCTCTTCGGGCCGCCAACGAGTCCGCCGCACCTCCACACTCACCGTTTTGACCATCACCGACTCCCCCGACCTGCGCAAAGGAGAACCCATGCCCGCCCCGAAGCCGCAGCCACGCATCGGCATCGTGGTAGTCGCCTACAACGCTGCGTCGACCCTGCTCACGACTCTTGACCGGATCCCGCACGACTTCCGCAGTCGGATCGCCGAGGTGATCGTCTGCGACGACGCCAGCCACGATGACACCTTCGAGCTCGGTCGTGAGTGGGCTGCCCGTGCCGACACCCCGACCACACACGTCATCCGCCATACCAAGAACCTCGGCTATGGCGGCAACCAGAAGGCGGCCTACGCACTGGCGATCGAGCACGGCCTCGACGTCGTCGTGCTTCTGCACGGCGACGGCCAGTACGCGCCCGAGTGCCTCCCCCAGATGGTCGCGCCCTTCGAGCGCGACGACTGTGCCGCGGTGTTCGGTTCGCGCATGTTGGAGAAGGGCGCTGCCAAGCACGGTGGCATGCCCGTCTACAAACGCCTCGGCAACCGCATCCTGACCCGGTTCGAGAACCGAGTGCTCGGTACCGACCTCAGCGAGTTCCACTCGGGGTATCGCGCCTACGCGACACGGATCCTCAAAGAGATCCCCTTTGAGGCCAACAGCGACGGATTCGACTTCGACACCCAGATCATCGCCCAGGTCCTGCACGTGGGAGGACGGATCCAGGAGATCCCAATCCCGACGTACTACGGAGACGAGATCTGCTACGTCAACGGGATGAAGTACGCGCGCGACGTCGTGCACGACGTCGTGGAGTACCAGCTCGCAGTGCGGGGTTTCGGAACCTGCGAATGGGTTCCCAAACCGGACGAGTACGCCTTCAAGGAAGGCGACGGATCGTCGCACTCAGCGATCTTGGACATGCTGTCGAGCCTGCCCCCGTCCCGCATCCTCGATCTCGGCTGCTCCGGCGGCCTGCTGGCGGAGAAGATGCGCACCGCCGGTCACTACGTCGTCGGCGTCGACACCCTCGAGGTACCAGGGGTTCGCGCGTTCACCGATGAGTTCTACATCGGCAACCTGGACAGCGAGATTCCCCAGGCCGCCGGCGGCGGATTCGACGTCGTGATCGCCGGAGACGTTATCGAGCACCTGGCCAAACCTGCCGACGCCTTGCGCGCCATGAGCGCCGTCCTACGTCCGGGCGGTCAGTTGCTCCTGTCGGTTCCGAACTTCGGCCATTGGTACCCCCGCCTTCGGGTCGCGTTCGGTGCCTTCGGATACGACCGGCGCGGAATCCTTGATGACACCCACCTGCGGTTCTTCACCCGCTCAACGTTGCGACGACTGGTACGCACTGCCGGGTTCGACGTGCTCGAGGAGTCGGCGACCGGTCTGCCGCTGGGTACGGTCTCTCAGCGCGGCGGCAGCCGGGGGTCGCTGATCCGTCGCACCGACGCGATGCTCGTCCGACTTCGGCCCACACTGTTCGGCTACCAGAACGTGCTCCGCCTGACACCGCACGCAGAGGAGACCATCCATGCAGACCATCTGGAATGGCGAGCGGAAAAGGACACCCTCAGCTATGGCTCCTCGACATGACGATGCGGACGTGCCTGCAGCACAGGCTTCGTCGCGGACAGGATCGACCATGAGCCTGTCCAGCGTTGGCGTGCTTCTGTTCGCGGTGGCCCTAGCCGCGGTAGGTCAGCTGGTGCTCAAGTACGGCATGACCCTGGCTCAGGAGAGTGCCCACCACAGTGGCCGGTCACTGACCGTCGTGGCGGCCACGTCGCCGTGGATCATCGGCGGCCTGGCGATCTTCGGCTGCTCGGCCGTGGCATGGTTACTCACCCTGTCTCGGGTTCCGCTGAGCCTGGCCTACCCGTTCAACGCGCTGGGCTACATCGGGATCCTGACGGCTAGCGTGTTGTTCCTGCACGAGCGCGCGAACGCGTGGACCTGGCTGGGCACCCTTCTGGTGGCCGCAGGACTCGTGCTGGTTGTGACAACGGCGCCTGGCTCGTCCTGATCCACAGCTCGAGCCGCGCCGTTTCGAGCTGATCAGCGACTACGGGTCGCGCACACGACAAGGCCCGTCCCGCGGGCGGGTTGGAGCCGCTGCAAGGCGATGAACGGGCTCGTCGCCAGCTGTACCGCGACGCCGGCCACGGTCCTGGGCTGCAGCACACGCCCGCTGCCGGCGGTGCGTTCCTGCATCGAGGCGCCGGCGCCACCCTCGGGCACCATGGCGCGCCGTGCCGCGATGCGGCTGCGGACGTTCTCGGTGACGTAGCCGAGCGGCCAGCCATAGACGACGACCTCGACGTCTGCGAAACCAGCGGTGGTGAGCACGTCGCGGCACTGGTCCGGCGAGTAGCGCCGATAGTGGCCGACCATCTTGTCCCAATGGTTGAACCGCTCCTGCCAGGCCGGCATGGACAACAGGATGTGCCCTCCAGGTGCGACCAGGGACCGCCAGGAGCTCAGGGCGGCCACGTCGTCCTCGAGGTGCTCGAGCACCTCGAACGCGCAGACCAGGTCGTAGGGGTCCTGGTCGTCGATGGCATCCGAGGTGGCGTTGCGGATCCGGCCGCCGGCACGTTCGATCCGATGCTTGGCGACGGCAAACGAGGTCGCGTCGGGTTCCACCGCGAGGTAGCTGGCGCGCGGGGAAAGCCGGGCGCCGAATGCCCCCTGACCGCAGCCGATCTCCAGGATCGTCTTCGGCCCGAGGCGGTCGACGAACCGGCGTACCACCGACCAGCGCATCGCCGCGTTCGGCGCCAGCGGCACAACGGATGCCAAGACAGGTCCTCCTAGGCGGCGTTGTCGACTCGAGGTGGCACGTCAGGCTCTGGGCCGTCGGCCGATATCGCCCTCACGGTACTGGGTCGGCGCCACTGGGCTGCAGGGGGCTCGCCTGAGGTCGGCGCTCTGCTGGACGCTTCGAGCCGGCCGCGGGACGGCGATGGTCGAAGATCAGATGACGGCCCGGGACCGGCGCGGCGATGTCAGCACGACCAGACCGGCCATCAGCAGGTCGGCGAGCAACAGGATGACCCGTGAGGCGATGACCACGGCAACCACCTGACCCGAGGTCAGCACCGCGACGAGCACGTAACCGAGGGCGACTTCGCGCATACCCGCGCCGGCCGGGGCCGGCAGGAACAGCACACCAGCCGAAACCGCCAGACCCATTGCGCCGACACACAGCGCCAGCAGTCCCAGGCTCGGCTTGCCGATCGCGGCAACCAGCACAGCCAGGTGGGTTCCCAAGGCAACCCAGCTCAGTGCCGACCACCCCAGAGCCGTCCTGGTGGCCGAGCCGGTCATCACCACGTCCAGGGGTGCCCGCCGCAGCACCTTGAGCAACCGGTCGAGCAGAAACGGCAGGGACCGTGGCAGAGCCAGGACCACCAGCAGTGGCAACGCCGCCAGGGCCCACCAGAACCTGTGCAGGGCGGCCGGAACCGAGAACGGCAGCAGCAGCCCCGCCAGGACGACCCCGACGCAGACGCTGAGCAGCACCGTGATCAGGTTGGCAGCCAGCATTGTCCTGCGGTTGGCCCCGCGACGACGTCCGGCCTCCATCTGCATGACGACCGGCCAGACCGAACCCGGCAGATACTTGCCCAGCTGGCTCACGAAGAACACCCGGGCACCCTCGGCGACACCTAGGCGCACATCGAGTCCGATCAACACGGCACGCCACTGCAGATAGGTGCCGCCGACGCCGACGAGGGCCGCGGCCACACTGAGCACAATGCCCCCGACGCCGACCTTGTCGATGCTGTCGATGAAGGCCTGCCGGTTACGGGAGAGCACGACCGCGACGGCCACCAGCACCAGCACCAGCATCAGCGCACTGAGCAATTCGCGGGCCCGGGAGGTCCTCGGCAGGTCACGGTCCGGCCCGTCGTGTGCGCTCGGCACCTCTACCACCACCATGGCCCCCTTCGGACGTGGCATCGTATCCCGCGAGCCCACCACTCTTGCAGACCTCACGACAGGAGCTCAGCACGTGCGCATCATCGGCTTCGGCACCTATGACCGCCAGAAGCATCCTCGGGTGGGCATCCTGCTGGACGGACTGGGTCAACTCGGCGAGCAGGTCAGCGAGCTCAACGCGCCGCTCGGCCTGAGCACCGCCCAGCGGGTGGAGATGCTTGGTAGGCCGTGGCTCTCGTATCGCCTGCTGGCGCGACTGACGCACCGATGGTCGGACCTGACCCTCAGACGTGCGACAACCCATCCCGCACCGGACGTCGTACTGGTTGGCTACCTCGGCCAGTTCGATGTCATCTTGGCGAGGCTGCTGTTCCCGCGCACCGTCATCGCGCTGGATCTGCTCATCTTCGGCGCCGACACCGCCAGCGATCGGGGAGCCCGCAAGGGTCCGAAGCTGACGTTGCTGATGGCCCTGGATCGGCTGGCCGTGCGCTGCGCCTCGCTGGTGATCGTCGACACCGAGGAACACGCTGGGCTGGTGCCGCCCTCTCAGCGGCACAAGGTAGTGGTCGCACCGGTGGGCAGCCCCGACGCATGGTTCGCGGAGCCGGCCGAGGTGCAGACCGGCCCGCTGAAGGTCCTGTTCTTCGGACTGTTCACGCCACTGCAGGGTGCGCCGGTGATCGGTGCGGCCATCGCCCTGCTTGCCCGGGACACCCGTATCGAGTTCACCATGGTTGGCTCAGGTCAGGACCTGGCCGAGACCCGTCGCCGCGCCGCCGACTCCCCGCTGGTCACCTGGCGCGACTGGGTCGAACCGGACGAGCTTCGCACCCTGCTGCAAGGCCACCACGTCTGTCTCGGGATCTTCGCCGACACACCGAAGGCTCTGCGGGTGACCCCGAACAAGGTCTTCCAGGGGGCGGCAGCGGGGTGCGCGATCCTGACTTCGGACACCGCCCCGCAGCGGCGCGCACTGGGTGAGGCCGCCCGGTTCGTCACGGTCGCCGACCCGATCGCTCTGGCCGAGGCTCTACGCTTGCTGGCAGCAGATCCCGGCGAGGTAGGCCGACTGCGCACCTGCGCCCACCGACGGGCGGAGGCAGGATTTCGCCCCCTGCGCGTCGCCCAGCCCGTGCAGGCAGCGCTGCTCGCGAGAACGAACAGCAAGAGAGCCTGACCACCGCCTCGGCCAAAGAGCCAAACCTGCTGCCACCGCTGAGGATCCCCCCACGGCTGGGCCACGACATGGTCATGAGCGTGATCTCACGGCACATCCAGGACGACAAAGGGCCCTCGCGACGTGGGTGCCATGGTGGCCCCCGGCGGTCATTTGGTGGCTGTCGGTGCCGGCGACCCAGGTGCGCTGCGGTCCGAAAAGCCGCCGCCGTCAGCGCCGCGACAGTCCCGTTCCGCCTACCGGCACCAACTCGTGCGGGCACCGGAACTGATCTGCTCGTGGTGGCCCACCGGCCAGGATGATCCGCCCGGCACGCTAGCCTCGTCCCCATGAAGGGAATCATCCTCGCCGGGGGCGCCGGGACGCGACTTCACCCGATCACCCGCGCGATCAGCAAGCAGCTCATGCCGGTCTATGACAAGCCGATGATCTACTACCCGCTCTCGACACTGCTCTTGGCCGGGATCCGCGAGGTCCTGATCATCACCACGCCCCAGGACCTTGGCCAGTTCGAGAAGCTGCTCGGCGACGGCTCGAACTGGGGAATCAGCCTCTCGTATGCCGTCCAGCCCAGTCCCGACGGTCTGGCGCAGGCCTTCATCATCGGAGCCGACTTCATCGGCCAGGATGCCGTGGCACTGGTCCTGGGCGACAACATCTTCTACGGCACCGGCCTGGGCGCCTCACTGCGCAAGAACACCGACCTGCGCGGTGGGCATGTGTTCGCCTACCACGTCAGTGAGCCCACGGCATACGGCGTGGTCGAGTTCGACCAGGACGGCACGGTGCTCTCGATCGAGGAGAAGCCAGCCCAGCCCAAGTCGAGCTTCGCGGTCCCCGGGCTCTACTTCTACGACAACGATGTCATCGGGATCGCCCGGAACCTGGCGCCGAGCCCCCGCGGCGAGCTCGAGATCACCGGGATCAACGAGGCCTACCTGCAACGCGGTGACCTGACCGTCACGGTGCTGCCCCGGGGCACCGCGTGGTTCGACACCGGCACCTTCCAGGGCCTGCTGGAGGCCAGCCAGTTCGTCCAAGTGGTGGAGGCCCGACAGGGGCACAAGATCGGGTGTGTCGAGGAGATCGCCTGGCGCAACCGGTGGTTGAGCGACGCCGAGTTCTCCAACCTCGCCGACCCGCTGGTCAAGAGTGGCTACGGCATCTACATGAACAGCGTGCTCGCCGAGGGAAGGGCCCGCCCCTGATGGACATCAGAGCGCTAAGCATCGAAGGCGCCTTCGAGATCACCCCGCGACAGTTCTCCGATGACCGCGGAGTGTTCCTGGAGTCCTTCCGCGGCGACCGGCTCGCGCAGGCCGTCGGGCACCGCCTGGACATCATCCAGACCAACGTGTCGGTGTCGTCACGGGGCACGGTCCGCGGCGTCCACTTCGCCGATGTGCCGCCCTCACAGGCCAAGTACGTCACCGCACTGTCCGGGCGCTTCATCGACTTCGTCATCGACATCCGGGTCGGCTCCCCGACGTTCGGCCAGTGGGACAGCGTCCTGCTCGACACCGTGCAGCGCCGCGCGATCTATCTCGCCGAGGGCCTGGGGCACGCCATCTGCTCCCTGGCCGACGACTCCACGGTCATGTATCTGTGCTCCGCCACCTACGACCCGGGCCGCGAGCACGGCATCAACCCCCTCGACCCGGCACTGGGCCTGGCCATGCCTGAGGGGATCACCCCGGTGCTCTCGGCCAAGGACGCAGCCGCGCCCTCGTTGAACCAGGCCGCCGAAAAGGGACTGCTCCCCCGCTATGAGGAGTGCGTCCGTCTCTACGCGCAGCTCGCCCTGGGCACCTGAAAGGTAGCTCTGTCTGTTGGTCAGGCTGGGATCGCGGTTGCCGCGTGCCTCAGGGCCGTTGGCGTGCCACCGGGCCGCCATGGTTCGCGCCGGCCGACGTCGGCCGGCGACACCTTGGGCGCAAGCTCGATGCCGCGACGAGGGCACGGTAGGTCCTGCGCGGGGGAATTCGAAGGCAACAAGGCGAGCTCAACAGCTGGCGGATACCCAGCTGCCCTCGTGTGTCGACTGCGTCAGGATGGCAGCTAGGCCACGGCGCTGAGGATGGCCAGGCACCGACCGACTTGCCGGCAACGGCCCCCCGTTTGCCGGTAACGCCCCACCACAACGGGACACCACAGCGCTGCGACACGAACCCGTAGCCGGTCCTGCGGCGCCTGTCCGAAGATGCCCGGCGATGGCCAGTGGCTAGGTCCACCAGCGGCCTCTGGCGGGCACACCTTCCCGGTATCGCTCAGACGGGTAGGGCGTAGACGAAGATGTTGCTTTCGTAGTGGCCGGTGCGGTTGTCGAAGACGCCGCCGCAGCTGAGCAGGAGCAGCCGGGCGGACTTGGGATGG
>Ga0066789_10000430_pt1 | contig 16575 bp, 13 predicted proteins | sample OrgsoiDNA2013049_FD_70960 | JGI IMG/M metagenome (GOLD analysis project Ga0066789, IMG submission 70960) | Permafrost soil microbial communities from the Arctic, to analyse light accelerated degradation of dissolved organic matter (DOM) -... | ecosystem: Environmental > Terrestrial > Soil >...
CGATCCCGCAGGTGCTGCGCAACATCAATGCCTTCACGCTCGGCGCCAAGCTCGCCAATCCGAAAGCCACCACGCAGGTGATCTTTACCGGCGACTGGTCGATGCCGGTCAAGGAAGCCGAGGCCACCAACAGCCTGATCGATCAGGGCGTCGATGTCCTGACCTGCCACGTCGACGGACCGAAGACGATGGTGGAGAACGCCGCGCGCCGCGGCGCGATGGTCTGCGGCTATCACGTCAACCAGTCGCCGCTGGCGCCAAAGGCTTACCTCACCGGCGCCGAGTGGAACTGGGAAGCGCTCTATCCGAAGTTCGTCAAGATGATCGCCGCCGGCGAAACCATTCCGAATTTCTATCGCGGCGGCCTGAAGGAGGAGATCGTCAAGTGCTCGCCCTACGGCGAGGCGGTCTCGGAGGAAGCGCGCAAGCATGCCGACGATATCAAGGCCAAGCTCACCTCGGGCGACTACGTCATCTTCAAAGGCCCCATCATGGACAACAAGGGCAAGACCGTGATCGCCGCCGGGACCGAGCGCGGCCAGAAGGATCCCGAACTCGAAAAGATGGACTATCTGGTGGAAGGCGTGATCGGAGCAACTTCGTGACATCAGACGTCGTGGATCCCGCCGACGCGGCCACGATATCGCCGGCCGCCGATCCGGGATTCCTGCAGCGCTATGGCGGGACCATCGAATACATCGTCATTCCGGGCGCGGCGCTGGTCGGCGCGCTCGGGGTGTTCGGGGTCTTCGTCGCGCTGTTCGGAAAAAGCCCGCTCGATCTCTATTTTTACATGTATCAGGGCGCGTTCGGCACCTGGTTTTCGTGGCAGAACACGCTGACGCGCGCGGCGCCGCTGATCCTGACCGCGCTGTGCACGGCACTCCCCGCGCAACTCGGCATGGTGATCATCGGCGGCGAAGGCGCGCTTCTGATCGGGGCGCTGGCCGCCACCAGTGCGGCGCTCACGCTGCAATCGGCACCGCCGCTCGTGGTGCAATTGGCGATGGTTTGCGCCGGCATGATCGGCGGCGGGCTGTGGATCATGCTCGCCGGCGGCCTTCGCCAATACCGCGGCGTCAACGAAACGATTTCGAGCCTGCTTCTGGTCTACATCGCGCTCGCCATCCTCAACCATCTGGTCGAGGGCATGATGCGCGATCCGGCCAGCCTCAACAAACCGTCGACGCGCGAGATCGGCGCCGCCAACATGATCGGAAGCATCCCCGGCACCGACGTGCATTGGGGGCTGGTGTTCGGCGTGGTCGCCGCCGTCGCGTCCTACATTTTGATCTATCACACCGTGTTCGGCTTTGCAGCAAGGGTCGCCGGCGGCAATATTCGCGCCGCCAAGATCGTCGGCCTCGGCGTCGGCAAACTGATTTTGACGATCTGCTTTCTGGCGGGCGCGTCAGCCGGCCTTGCCGGAATGGTCGAGGTCGCCGCCGTGCAGGGCCGCACCAACGCCAACCTCGCCGCCGGTTACGGTTTCACCGGTATCCTTGTCGCGTTCCTGGCGCGGCAAAATCCGCTCGCCGTTATTCCCGTCGCCATTCTGCTCGGCGGCATCAGCGCCAGCGGCGGCCTGCTGCAGCGCCGGCTCGGTCTGCCGGACGCTTCCGTCCAAGTGCTGCAGGGAATTATCTTCGTCTTTGTGCTGGCCAGCGACGCGCTGTATGGGCGAATTGGTTTTCTGAAAGGCAAATCCTGACATGGCGGATGGAACGATCGGACTCTGGACGGTTCCTCTGGCGGTGTTCGGCGGCGCGATCCGCGTCTCCACGCCATTTCTTTTCGTCAGCCTCGGCGAGTGCATCACCGAGCGCTCCGGGCGCATCAACCTCGGTCTCGAAGGCACCCTGGTGATGGGCGCCATGAGCGCCTACGGCATCTCCTATCTCACCGGCTCGCCCTGGCTCGGCGTGCTCGCCGCCGGCGTCACCGGCGCGCTGCTCGGCGCGCTGCACGCCGGCATCTGTTCGCTGCCGCGCGTGAACGACGTCGCCGTCGGCATCGCGCTGATGCTGTTCGGGACCGGGTTGGCGTTCTATCTCGGCAAACCCTTGATCGAACCGACGGCGCCGCGGTTGCCGGCGATCGATTTCGGCTGGTGGAGCGACGTCGCGCAGGTCCGCGCGGCGCTGCGGATCAATGTGCTGTTCCTGATCGGCGTCGCGCTTGCGCCGATTCTGTATTGGGCGTTTCGCACCACGCGCTGGGGCCTGTTGATCCGCACCGCCGGCGAAAGCTCCGACGCCGCGCGCGCCATGGGCTATTCGGTGCTCGCGATCCGGCTGCGGGCCACCATGGTCGGCGGCTTCCTCGCCGGGATCGGCGGCTCGTTCCTGTCGCTGTTCTATCCCGGCAGCTGGAACGAGGGCCTTTCCAGCGGACAGGGCATCACGGCCGTGGCGCTGGTGATCTTTGCCCGCTGGGACCCGATGCTGTGCCTGTGGGCGTCGCTCGCCTTTGGCGGCGCCGCAGCGCTTGGGCCGGCGCTGCAGTCGGTCGGCGTCACCTCCGGCTATCATTTGTTCAATGCCGCGCCTTACATCCTGACGCTGGCGATCATGATCATTACCTGCTCGCCGAAGCGCACGCTGACCGGCGCGCCGGCCGAACTTTCAATCACCCGATGACCCCGTTGCGACAGACGAGATGATGTCATGGCAGAGCGCTACATAAAATCCGAGCCCTATCCGTGGCCCTATAACGGCGACCTGCGCCCCGAAAACACCGCGCTTGTTATCATCGACATGCAGATCGATTTCTGCGGCGTCGGCGGCTATGTCGACAAGATGGGTTACGACCTGTCCCTGACGCGGGCACCGATCGAGCCGATCAAGAAACTGCTCGCGGCAATGCGGGCACACGGCTTTCACATCATCCATACCCGCGAGGGTCATCGCCCTGATCTCACGGATCTGCCGGCGAACAAGCGCTGGCGGTCGCGCCAGATCGGCGCCGGCATCGGCGATCCCGGCCCATGCGGCCGGGTGCTGGTCCGCGGCGAGGCCGGCTGGGAGATCATCCCCGATTTGGCGCCGCTGCCGGGCGAACCCATCATCGACAAGCCCGGCAAGGGATCGTTCTGCGCCACCGATCTTGAACTGATGCTGCGGCTGCGCGGCATCGAGAACATCGTGCTGACCGGCATCACCACCGATGTCTGCGTCCACACCACCATGCGGGAGGCCAACGACCGCGGTTTTGAATGCGTGTTGATCGAGGACTGCTGTGCTGCCACCGACAAGGGCAATCACGACCACGCGCTGAAAATGATCAAGATGCAGGGCGGCGTGTTCGGCGCCGTCGCGACCTCGACCGACCTGATCGGTGCGCTGTCATGATTATCGGCGAAACGCCGATGCCGAGCGGCGCGCTTGGCGTCGACGCCGTCGCCATGACCATGCGCTTCGGCGATTTCACAGCGCTGGACAAAGTCGAGCTGAAAGTACGGCCCGGCTCGTTTCATGCCCTGCTCGGCGAGAACGGCGCCGGCAAGAGCACGCTGGTCAAGTGCATCATGGGCTATTATCACCCGACCGAGGGCGATGTGCTGGTGGGCGGCCGCGAGCAGGCGATTGCCAATCCCAAGGACGCCCACGCGCTCGGCCTCGGCATGGTGTACCAGCATTTCACCCTGGTGCCGGCGATGACCGTCGCCGAAAACCTGGTTCTGGCGCGCGACGATGTCCCGGCCGTTGTCGACTGGTCTAAGGAAAAGAAGCAGCTGGAAGCGTTTCTGGCGCGGATGCCGTTCCAGGTGCCGCTCAACGCCAGGGTCTCCGACATTTCGGCCGGCGAGCGGCAGAAATGCGAAATCCTCAAGCAGCTTTATTTGAAGCGGCGCTTCTTGATCCTCGACGAGCCAACCTCGGTGCTGACGCCGGGCGAAGCCGACGAAGTGCTGGGCATGCTGCGCGACATGGTCGTCAATGGCGGCCTGACGATCCTGATGATCACGCACAAATTTCGCGAGGTGATGGCGTTCGCCGACGACGTCACGATCCTTCGCCGCGGCAAGCTGGCCGGTCACGGCCGGGTCGCGGATCTCACACCTGACAGCATGGCCCGCATGATGATCGGCGCGGAAGAATTGACCATTCAGCCGGCCCGGGTCGGCGAAGTCGGCAAGGCGCGGCTCGAATTGAGCCAACTCAACGCGCTCGACGATGCCGGCGCGGTCGCGGTCCACAACGTTTCGCTCGCCGTTCGCGGCGGAGAGATCGTCGGCATCGCCGGCGTTTCCGGCAACGGTCAGCGCCAGCTTGTCGAGGTGCTGGCCGGTCAGCGCGAGGCCGAAAGCGGCGAAATCCGCGTCGCCGGCGATATCTACCACGCCAGCCGCGAGGAAATGCGGCGGCACAAGATGTCGCTGCTGCCGGAAGAGCCGCTGAAGAACGCCTGCGTCGGCGGCATGAGCGTCGCCGACAATATCGCCTTCCGCGAGTTCGACCGCGCGCCATTCGCGAGCGGCGGCTGGTGGCTCAACCGCGCGGCGTTTCGCGATGACGCCGGCAGGAAGATCGCGCAATACAAAATCAAGACCCGCACGCCCGATACGCCGATCTCGGCGCTTTCAGGCGGCAACGTGCAGCGCGCGGTGCTGGCGCGCGAACTCGGCGGCGACGTCGAGGTTCTGATCGCCGCCAATCCCTGCTTCGGCCTGGATTTCGCCGCGGTGGCGCAGATCCACGCCGAGATCATGGCCGCGCGCAACCGCGGCGCGGCGGTGCTGCTGGTGAGCGAGGACCTCGACGAACTGCTCGAACTATCGGATCGGCTGGTGGTGATGTTTCACGGCCAGCTCGTCTATGAAGCCCGCGCCAGCGAAGCCGACCTCACCGAAATCGGACGGCACATGGCGGGGCACTAGCGCCTTCACGTTGGTCGAGGCTTTAATTTTCGCTTTGGCGCTGTCCGTTCTCGCTTTGCCGCAACCCGGCGCGCCGCCGCCAGCGCTGCTCGCGCCCAGGCGACAAGCTCATCGGGCTCGTCAAACAGCCGCTCCGGCACGCGCCAAAAGGAGAGGTCTATGGTTCCGCCCTTCTTCGCGTAGTTGAGGGGCGGAAAGGACTCGGCTTCCTTGAACGTCACCCGGTTCTGGTCATCAACCCGGAAATAGAGCGTGTTTTCGGTCACCATCCCAAACATCACCCCGTCGCAGAACACACCGGTCTTGCCGAACATGCGCCGCACGGTGACGCGGCCGAGCGGGGCGAGCTGCTCGCGCAGGAACTCGGCATAGGTGTCGCTGGCAACCATCCTCAATCCTCAGGAGAGTCTACTCAAAATCCATACTGCGCAGGTGCTGCCGTCGGTCAAGCGTGGGGGGCCCAGCTTGGCATTGGACGTAATCGGGTCGTGGCCCGAGGCCATGCTTTTCAGGATCATGCGCTGACCACCGCTTGCCTGTCATTGCTGCCGTCTGCATGATGAACCGGCCGGCGAGAGCGGTGATGGAGAGCACTTCGAACATGAGTACGTCCGAACTCGACGAGCATTTTCTGCGGCGGTCGTTCGAGGCCGCTCGCCGCGCCTTGACCCACGGCAATCATCCGTTCGGCGCTATCCTTGTCGATCGGAACCGCAACGTTCTGATCGAGGCCGAGAACGGCTACATGCCCTCTCGCGACGGCACCGCCCATGCCGAACGCCTGCTCGCGACGCAGGCCTGCACGACATACAGCCCGGATGTCCTCGGCGGTGCCACGCTCTATTCGTCCGCCGAACCCTGTGCGATGTGCGCGGGCGCCATCTATTGGGCGGGCATCGGCCGGCTGGTCTATGGCTTGAGCGAACATCGATTGCGCGCCGTCACCGGCAATCATCCGGAAAATCCGACGCTCGACCTGCCCTGCCGCGAGGTCTTCAGAAGCGGACAGCGAACAACCGAGGTGCTCGGACCGCTGCTTGAGGACGAGGCGGAAGCGCTGCACGCCGGCGTCTGGACCAAATAACCAGCTTCAAGTCTCACCAAAACAGAAATGGCGCCGCGGGGTCCATCGCGGCGCCATTGTCACACCTGGAGGAGGATCAGGCGGTTAGAACTTTACCGTAACGCCGGTGTAGACGGTCGATTCGGTGCAGGAGTTGGTGCTCACGCCGGCCACGGTGCATACGCCCGGGGCTGCGTTATGGTCGAGGCCGAACTTGTTCTGCCAGTAACGATAGGCGACCCAGACGTCGACGAAGTGGGAATATTTCGGGCCGATGAAGGCCTTGCTGGCATCAAACGTCAGACGGATCGGTTCGCTGTTGAATTCGACCTTGGTTGCGGTTCCGCCACCGGCGAGTCCGAGCGGCTCGTTCTGATTGCCTTTCGGCCCGTACCAGGCGGCACGGCCGCTGATCGAGAAGAACTGCATGTTCGGCGGCAAAAAGCCGAGATCCATATAGTAGTTGGTCTCGACCGCCCACGTCGTCTTGAAATCGGTGTTGCCGTCCGCGATGCAATTTACGCCGGGAATGCCCGGACCAAAAAGACCGCACTGGTCGAACGCATTGTGGTTGATTTCCTTGTAGGCCAGGGGCGCTACGTTGAAGTAGCCCTTGTAGGGAAGATCGAAGGCGAATTGCAGACCGGCGACGAAATCACGCTTGGCGGGTGCAAGAAACGTATTTTCCGAATTGGCGTCGGCGCCGACTTCGAGCGACACGTTGTGCAGAGGACCAATGCTGAAGGCCTTGGTGTTGAAGATTTCGTTGAACCCGAACGTGCTGCGGAACAGGCCGTAGATCTCCGTCGCGCCGGCGCAGGTCGCCGGACCGCCGAAAGGCGCGGTAGTACCGGCATTGGTGCAAGGCGAGGCCGGATCGTTATGGTCGGACTTGAACATCGAGATCGTGAAGAAGTTGGTACCGTAGGCCCAGGCATCGAAATGGGTGAACGAATAGACGCTCTTGGCGGTATTGCCGTTGAACGTGCCATCGGGGCGTCTGGTAAACGCACCGGGGTCGGTGCCATTGGGCATCCATGAATAGGTCACCCGGTCGTCGATGACGAAGAAGAACGGCACGTCGGCGATCGGCTTTGCCTTGACGGGCATCAGGTCCGCGGCGCTGGCGAAACCAGCAGGTGCGAGTGTGGCAAATGACAGCACCGCTGCCGCAATTGCTTTAATCCGGTACGACATTCTGAGTTCCCCAAATTTGACGATCGAAAGATCAAGGCCCGCTGCAGCCACACTTGCGCCGTTCGATAGACGCGAGAAGCCTCAAGTTTCCCCATGGCTTGCTGCAAGTTTCATCAGGAATCGCCAATGTGGACGAAGTTGTATGCAACCAGGCACCCACCACCGGGTTGAACGCGCAAACGGAAAGCCATGGTTATGCCTATTTCTATTGGCTTTTTGAGACAATTTGCCGCGACGCCGGTGACCGGGCCGGCCCGCAAATTGACCTATGCTGCGCGCTTCCGCCATCGGATGATCCTGCTCACATTCGGGGCATGGCTGACCCGTCGGTTCCGATTTGCTTTCGACCGTCACAATTCTGCAACAGATGTTTCTTCCTCTACGCCTGAAAGCCGACGTCGGCTCGCCGCCGCCGCGAATCTCGCCGGGAAAGGCGAAGGTAATGGAGGAAACGCGGAAGGGCGGCGCGCCTGCTGAAGAGTTGAGCAAAGGCTGGCGCTTTTTCGCTACTTACGCCGGCCTCCAAACTAGCCCAATATTGAAGCAGCAATCCCTTGAAGCGCGCGTGACAACGAATGTTAGATCCGACGCCATCCGGGCAGCGTCTCGGCGAAACGCCTCTACTTCAGACGGTCGGGTTGACCAAACGCTACGGCAATTTTCTCGCCAACGAAAACATCGACATCGATATCTGGCCGCGGCAAATCCATGCGCTGCTCGGCGAGAACGGCGCCGGGAAATCGACGCTCGTCAAGGCGATCTACGGATTGATCCAGCCGAGCAGCGGTGAAATGCGCTGGCAGGGCGAGAAAATGACCCTCTCCGGGCCATCGGAAGCCCGCGCGCGCGGCATCGGCATGGTGTTCCAGCATTTCTCGCTGTTCGACAATCTCACCGTCGCCGAGAACGTGGCGCTGGGTCTGGACGGCAAGGAGAAGTTCAAGGACATGTCGGCGCGTCTGGAGGAAGTGTCCCATGTTTACGGACTTCCGCTCGACCCTAAACGCGAGGTTTGGCAACTTTCGGTAGGCGAGCGTCAGCGCATCGAAATCGTCCGGGCGCTGATGCAAAATCCCAAATTCCTGATCCTGGATGAGCCGACCGCGGTACTGACCCCGCAGGAAGCCGACCAGTTGTTCGTCGTGCTGGATCGATTGAAGGCCGAGGGCCGCGCCGTCCTCTACATCAGCCACAAGTTGGAAGAGGTGAAACGGCTTTGCGACACGGCCACGATCCTACGCGGCGGCAAGAAGATCTCGACCTGCAACCCGCAACTCGAAACCGCCGCATCGCTGGCGCGCATGATGGTCGGGGCCGATATCAAGGAAGTGAAGGCCGCCGCCGGACGGCGGACCACGGTGCCGCGCCTCGTTGTCAACGATCTCAGCCTGGAGCCCGACGATCCTCACGGCGTCAGGCTCGACCACATCTCGCTTGAATTGAAGGGTGGCGAAATCCTGGGCATCGCCGGCGTCGCCGGCAACGGCCAGGATGAGCTTTTCGCAGCACTTTCGGGAGAGCGGCTGGCGCAAGACCCCGGCACGGTGGTGATCGACGGAATTGCCGCAGGACATCTTTCCATCACGCAGCGCCGCAAGCTCGGCGCGGCTTTCGTACCCGAAGAGCGCCTCGGTCACGGCACCGCGCCGCGCATGAAACTTTCCGAGAATGCCCTGCTGACAGGTCACGCGGCCAGCGGAATGGTCCGGCATGGTTTCGTCGACACCGCCGCGACCTTATCGACGGTCGACCGCGCGACCGAGGCGTTCGATGTGCGCAAGGCCAAGCGCGATCCGGAAGCCGCAAGCCTGTCCGGCGGCAATCTGCAGAAGTTCATCGTCGGCCGCGAAATTCTGCGCGACCCGGCCGTCCTTGTGGTCAGCCAGCCGACCTGGGGCGTGGACGCCGGCGCCGCCGCCGTGATCCGGCAGGCCCTGCTCGATCTCGCCGCGGGCGGCGCGGCCGTGCTGGTGACCAGCCAGGATCTCGACGAGCTCGCCGAAATTACCGACCGGATCGCCGTGATGTTCCACGGCCACCTCTCGGAGCCGATGGCGACCGCGGAGGCCAGCCGCGAAAAGCTTGGCCTGCTGATGGGCGGAAGCACTCTGGAGCAGAAGGACCCGGCCCATGCCGTTGGTGCTTGAAAAGCGGGCCGAGCGATCGAATACCATCGCGCTGGTTTCGCCGCTGATCGCCATCGGCTTGACGATCGTGACCATGAGCATCCTGTTTGCAATTCTCGGCAAAAATCCGATCTCCGCGCTTGGCGTCTATTTCATCGATCCCCTGACCGACAGTTATTCGCTGCAGGAAATCGCGGTGAAGGCGACGCCGCTGGTGATGATCGCGATCGGATTGTCGCTCTGCTATCTCGCCAACGTCTGGAACATCGGGGCAGAAGGACAGTTTTTGGTCGGCGCCGTCGCCGGCAGCTGGCTCGCCGTGAAAACGCAAGGCAACGACGCCGGACATTGGGTGATGCCCGCGATGTTGCTGCTTGGCGCAGCGGCGGGCGCGCTCTATGCCCTGATACCGGCGATCTGCAAGGTCCGGTTCGGCGCCAGCGAGATTCTTACCAGCCTGATGCTGGTGTATGTAGCCGACCTTTTCCTGGACTATCTCGTGCGCGGTCCGTGGCGCGATCCGGCCGGGTTCAATTTTCCGACCACCGCGGAGTTCGATCCGGTCGCAACCGTGCCGGTCCTGATTGAAGGCGGCCGATTGCACCTTGGCGCCGTTATTACGCTGGTCGTCGTCGCCGCGGCGGCGGTGCTGCTTGGGCGCACCATCAAGGGCTTTGAGATTCGCGTGGTCGGCGCCGCACCCCGTGCAGCGCGTTTCGGCGGTTTCAATTCCAACCAGTTGATTCTTCTGACTTTCGCGATCTCCGGCGCGCTGGCGGGGCTGGCGGGAATCATCGAGGTCGCAGGGCCGGTCGGGCATCTTCAACCGGGCATTTCGCCGGGTTACGGCTTCACAGCGATCATCGTCGCGTTTCTGGGGCGCCTGAACCCAATTGGAATATTAATTGCAGGCCTTTTCCTCGCACTCACCTTCATCGGCGGCGAGCAGGCCCAGATCGCAATGAAAATTCCATTGGACGTTACCAAGGTATTTCAGGGCCTTTTGCTGTTCTACGTGCTCGCCTGCGACAGCCTCATTCTCTATCGCTTCCGGCTGATTTTCCCGTCTCGAAAGGTGTCCAGTGGGGCTGCTTGAAGCCATCATTCTTTCGGTGCTCGCGGCATCGACGCCGCTCTTGATCGCTGCCACCGGCGAACTCGTCACCGAGCGCGCCGGCGTGCTCAATCTGGGCGTCGAGGGCATGATGATCATGGGCGCGGCCTGCGGATTCGGCGGCGCCTGGCTCACCGGCTCGACCATCCTCGGCGCCTTCTGCGGCATCGTCTCGGGCGCATTGCTGTCGCTGATCTTCGCGACGATGACGCTGGGCCTCGCGGTCAACCAGGTTGCCACCGGGCTCGCGCTCACGATCCTTGGCATCGGACTATCCGGCCTGATCGGCGCCGGCTTCGTCGGCGAGAGAATAACGCCGGCTCCGCATCTTTACATCCCGGGCCTGACCGACATTCCGCTGGTCGGGCGCATCCTGTTCGGCGAGGACGCCTTCGTTTATTTCTCGCTGGCGCTGGTCATTGCCGTCTGGCTGTTTCTCTACCGGACGCGGACCGGCCTGGTGTTGCGCGCCGTCGGCGACAATCACATCTCGGCCCATGCGCTCGGATATCCCGTGCTTCGGATCAGGATGTTCGCCGTGATGTTCGGCGGCGCATGCGCCGGCCTTGCCGGAGCCTATCTGCCGCTGGCCTATACGCCGTTCTTCATCCCGGGCATGACCGCCGGCCGCGGCTGGATCGCGCTGGCACTGGTGGTGTTTTCGTCATGGCGGCCAGGTCGCCTCGTGATCGGGGCGTATCTGTTCGGCGCGGTGACGATCCTGCAATTGCATGCGCAGGGCGCCGGCCTCGGTATTCCCTCGCAATTCATGTCTGCATTGCCATATCTCGCAACCGTCATCGTTCTCGTTCTGATTTCACGCGCCAGGACCGGCGGCTCGACCGCGCCCGCAGCCTTGGGGACGGTGTTCGTGCCCGATCGATAAATACCCGAAGCGCGCGCGATGGGGCGCGTGCGCATCGGGATAGCAGTCCACCCCTTAAGTCAGGAGAAACTCATGAGAAAGATTCTCATTGCGGCGACGGCAGTGATGCTCACTGCCGGCGCAAGCATGTTCGGCGTGTCCGCCGCCGACAAGCTCAAGGTCGGCTTCATCTATCTTGGTCCGGTCGGCGATTTCGGCTGGACCTACCAGCATGAATTGGGGCGCCAGGCCCTGGTCAAGGAATTCGGCGACAAGATCGAGACCACCTATCTCGAAAACGTCAGCGAGGGCCCCGATGCCGAGCGCTCGATCGAACAGCTGGTGCGCGCGGGCAACAAACTGATCTTCACGACCTCGTTCGGCTACATGGAGCCGACGCTGAAAGTGGCGAAGAAATATCCCAACGTGCATTTCGAGCACGCCACCGGCTTCAAGCATGACAAGAACATGTCGATCTATAACGGCCGGTTCTACGAGGGGCGCTACATCCAGGGCGTTATCGCCGGCAAGATGTCGAAATCCGGCGTACTCGGCTATATCGGCTCGTTCCCGATCCCGGAAGTCGTCATGGGCATCAACGCCACCATCCTTGGCGCCCAGACCGTCAATCCCAACATCAAGGTCAAGATCATCTGGGCCAACACATGGTTCGACCCGGGCAAGGAGGCCGACGCCGCCAAGGCGCTGCTCGATCAGGGCGCCGACGTGATCATGCAGCACACCGACAGCCCGGCGGCGATGCAGATCGCATCCGAGCGCGGCAAGCTGGCGTTCGGCCAGGATTCCGAAATGATCAAGTTCGGACCGAAGGCGCAGCTCACCTCGATCATGGATAACTGGGCGCCCTACTATATCGACCGCGTCAAGGCGGAACTCGATGGCAAGTGGGCGTCGGAAGATACCTGGGGCGGCCTGAAATCGAAGTTGGTCGTCATGGCGCCCTACACCAACATGCCCGACGACGTGAAGAAACTGGCTGAAGACACCGAAGCCGCCATCACCGAAGGCAAACTGTTTCCGTTCAAATGTCCTGTCATGGGCCAGGACGGCAAGGAAGTTGAATGCAAGGGCGGCGATCATCTGGCCGACGGCCAGGTGCTCGGCATGAATTTCTACGTCAAGGGCATCGACGACAAGATTCCCGGCAAGTAAGGCCGGGCGCTCCCGGGACTATCGGGTTCGGGCAGCAACGCCCGGACCCTTTTTTGTTTGGTTGCAGCGGCTAGCACCGAACTGTTCACTTCCCCCTTATGGGATGGGCCGACACGCGTTTCGCAGAGACCCTTAAGTTGAACTAAAGCTTCATCCCACCTGCATCGCGTGCGCGGCGGCGCTGTGGCGGCGGATCAGGCCGGGCATGTCGAGGCCGGGAATGGCGCCACCTGTCACCACCCAGTTTCCTCCGACCATCACCCTGTCGGCGCGATGCGCGCCGCATAGTACCAGCGCCGCCAATGGGTCGCCGTGGCCGGAGAAACGCAATTCGTCGAGCTTGAACAGCGCCAGATCGGCGGCTTTCCCTATCGCGATCTCGCCGAGTTCGGGGCGGCCGACGCAGGCCGCCGATCCCCTGGTGGCCCAGCGCAGCGCGTCCTTGTGGCTGACGCGGCCGACGCCATAGCGCGCCCGCTGCAACAGGAATGCCGCACGCACTTCCTGCATCAGATTGGATCCGTCGTTCGAGGCCGAGCCATCGACGCCAAGTCCGATTTGAACCCCCGCCTCTTCCATGTCGCAGACCGGACAGCAACCGGAAGCCAGCAGCTGGTTGCTGCAGGCGCAATGGCTGATGGTGGTCTTGGCCTTGCCCAGACGCTTGATCTCCTCCGGCGTAAAATGAATGCCGTGGGCCAGCCAGGTCCGGGCATTGAGCCAGCCGCACTGCTCGAGATAATCGAGCGGCCGGCAGCCATGCATCTGCTCGCAGAATTTGTTCTCGTCCTCGGTCTCGGCCAGATGCGTATGCAGCCGAACGTCGAGCCGGTCGGCAAGGGCCGCCGTCGCGCGCATCAATGACGTCGTGACCGAGAACGGCGAGCATGGCGCCAGCGCGATTTGCACCATGGCGTCCTCGCCGCGCTGGTGGTGCTTTGCCACCACGCGTTCGCTGTCGGCGAGGATGGTATCTTCATCCTGCACCACGCTGTCCGGTGGCAGTCCGCCGTCGCGCTGCGAGCGGTTCATCGAGCCGCGGGTGAGCAGCACGCGAACGCCGAGCCGCCTGGCGACCGCGACCTCGATATCGACGGCATCATCCAGCCCGGCAGGAAAGACGTAATGATGGTCGGTCGTGGTGGTGCAGCCCGACAGCAGCAGCTCCGACATCGCCACGGTGACGCCAAGGTCGAGCGCTTCCGGCGTGAGCCGCGCCCATACCGGATAGAGCGCCTGCAGCCACGGAAACAATTCGCGGTCCAGCGCCGCCGGCAGCGCCCGCGTCAGGGTCTGGTAGAAGTGATGATGGGTGTTGATCAGCCCCGGCAGCACGACATGGTCGCCCGCCTCGAAGAACGCCGCTGGTGTCGTCGGCTGGCCGCCTTTGGGCACCAGCTCGACGATCCTGCCGTTCCGGACCACGATGCCGCGCTCCGCGCCTTCGGCGAGAATTCCTAACGGATCCTTGATCCAGATCGCCCGCGGTTGATCCATATCGTGAAGCTTCTCTCAAGGATTAAGATGCAAGAAAAGCGTTGCCACATCTACCCTTGCAATTCAAAGACCAAGACGATCCCTAAAGGGCAGTTGGCGTCGGTTTTGCAAGACTTGAACAGGGAGAAGCATCTCGTTGAAAGCTCTGGCATATCCATGGATCTGAACACCATCGTCGAAGTCGCGCATCCCAGGACGCGGGGACAACTGCCCGTTTGGACGGCAGGCGATGCTTGGCTCGCGGGCGGCACCTGGCTGTTCTCGGAACCCCAGGTCCATCTGACGCGGCTGATCGATCTCAGCGATTTCAAATGGCCTGCGTTGGCGATCGGCGACACCGGCTTGACGATCGCCGCGACCTGCACCGTCGCGCAGCTTGACGCGCTGGCCTGCCCGCCCGAATGGATCGCCGCCCCCCTGATCGACCAATGCTGCCGCGCCTTTCTGGCGTCCTTCAAAGTCTGGAAAACCGCGACCGTCGGCGGCAATCTCTGCATGTCGTTGCCGGCCGGACCGATGATCGCGCTGACCGCCGCGCTCGATGGCGTCTGCACGATCTGGAAGGCTGACGGCAGCGCGCAGACGATCGGCGTCGCCGACTTCGTCATCGGCAACCAAAGCAACGTTCTCACGCCGGGCGACCTGCTGCGGCAGATCGATATTCCGATCGCGGCGCTGAAACGGCGCTCGGCCTTTCGCCAGATATCGCTGACTCCGGTCGGCCGGTCAGCGGCGCTGTTGATCGGCAGCGTCGGCGGCGATGGCGCCATGACGCTCACGGTGACGGCGTCGACCGTACGGCCCGTTCGATTATGCTTTGCCGAGATCCCGCAACCGAAAGAGCTGCACGAAGCGATCCAGCTTCGCATCCCCGATGCCCTCTACCACAACGACGTCCACGGCAAGCCCGAGTGGCGCAAGCACATGACCCTGCGCCTGGCGCAAGAAATCCGCGCCGAATTGCAGGGCGCCGCATTGCCATGAGCTATCAGATCAATGGCAAGGTGTTTTCGGAGAGGCCGCGGGCCGGGCAATGCCTGCGAACTTTCTTGCGTGAACTCGGGCATTTCGGCGTCAAGAAAGGCTGCGACGCCGGCGATTGCGGCGCCTGCACCGTGCTGATCGATGGCGAGCCGGTGCATAGCTGCATCGTGCCGGCGTTCCGCGCCGAGGACCATGCCATCACCACCATCGAGGGCCTCGCGCCGGATAGCGGCACCCACCCGATGCAGCAGGCGTTTCTCGATGCGCAGGCCTTTCAGTGCGGCTTCTGCACCTCGGGCATGATCCTGACCTGCGCCTCGCTAAACCAGGCGCAGCGGCAGGATCTCGGCGCCGCGCTGAAAGGCAATTTATGCCGCTGCACCGGCTATCGCGCGATCGAAGACGCGCTTAACGGCAAGACCAATATCGAACGCGCTGCGGCCGGCACCGCCTTCGGCCGCAGCCTGCCCGCCCCCGCCGGACCGCAGGTGGTGCGCGGCGCGGCGCGCTACACCTTCGACACCGTGATCGAGGGATTGCTGCATATCAAGATGCTGCGCTCGCCGCATCCGCATGCAAAGATCATATCGATCGACAAGACCGCGGCCCTGGCCATTGCCGGCGTCCACGCCGTGCTGACCTTCGAAGACGCGCCGGACCGGCTGTTCTCGACCGCGCGGCACGAAAAAGCCTGGATGGATCCGGACGACACCCGCGTGCTGGACAATATCGTCCGCTTCGTCGGCCAGAAGGTCGCCGCCGTGGTCGCGGAGACCGAGGCCGCCGCCGAGGAAGGCTGCCGCCGCCTCAAGGTCGACTACGATATTCTGCCTGATGTGATCGATCCGGCGCAGGCGATCGCACCGGGCGCGCCCGCGATCCACCCCGACAAGACCAGGGAACACCGCGTTACGAACGCGCAGCGCAACATCGTGGCGGAAACCCATGGCGAGTATGGCGACGTTGCCAAAGCGCTCGGGGAAGCCGCGGTCACCTACGAGGGAACGTTCACGACCCAGCGTGTCCAGCACGCCGCTCTGGAAACCCATGGCGGCCTCGCCTTTATCGATCCGACCGGCGTGCTGAACGTGCGATCCAGCACGCAAGTACCGTTCCTGACGCGGCGCGCGCTGGCGGAAATTTTTGACCTGCCGCCGGACAAGGTCCGGGTGTTCTGCGAACGCGTCGGCGGCGGTTTTGGCGGCAAGCAGGAAATGTTCGTTGAAGACATTCTTGCACTGGCCGCCATCAGGACAGGACGGCCGGTGAAACTCGAATTCACCCGCGAAGAACAATTCATCTCGACTTCGACGCGGCATCCGATGCGCATCACGGTGAAGGCGGGCGCCGACAGCGACGGAAAGCTGACGGCATTGCAACTCGACGTGCTTTCGAACACCGGGGCCTATGGCAATCACGCAGGACCGGTGCTGTTTCATGCCTGCGGCGAGTCGCTTGGGGTCTATAACTGCGCCAACAAGAAGGTCGATGCCGTCGTCGCCTATACCAACACCGTACCGTCCGGCGCCTTCCGCGGCTACGGCCTGCCGCAGACGCTGTTCGCGGTGGAAGCCGCGATCGACGAACTGGCCAAGGGGCTCGGCATCAGCCCTTACGAAATCCGCCGCCGCAACATCGTGAAACCGGGCGATCCGATGCTGTCGCCTCCCGGCCCCG
>Ga0066789_10000431_pt1 | contig 16516 bp, 14 predicted proteins | sample OrgsoiDNA2013049_FD_70960 | JGI IMG/M metagenome (GOLD analysis project Ga0066789, IMG submission 70960) | Permafrost soil microbial communities from the Arctic, to analyse light accelerated degradation of dissolved organic matter (DOM) -... | ecosystem: Environmental > Terrestrial > Soil >...
TGCCAGTATGCGATACCTGAGCTGGAACAGGAAGACGTCCGGACGCACAGCAACTACAACAATGCCGCGTTTCTGGTAACCGGGTCGTATCCGGAGTTTGGAGATATCCGCAGTCTGAGCGTCGGCGCGGGTAGATTTTACAACTGGGACGATCAACGAGAAGGGCGGAGGGTGGCGTTCGTGGGAAGCGACGCTGCCAAACAGCTTTTCCCTGAGGGGCGAAATCCGCTGGGGGAAAATATCTATCTGAATGACATCCCCTACCTGGTCATCGGCGTGATGGAGTCGAAGAAACAGGATTCGAGCTATGACGGCTGGGATGTGAACAAAATTTTCGTACCCTTTGGCGCGATGCGCCGCGACTTTCCGGACAAGCCTCCAGGGACGGCGCGGACGTTTGATCAGTTGTTGGTGACGCCGAAATCCATACAGCAGCATGAAGCGTGCAAGGGCGAGGTGCGGGCGGCGTTGGGCAAGATGCACAACTACGATCCCACGGATAAGGAAGCGTGTCCGATCTGGGACACGGTGCAGAACGCCAAGGCATTTGCCCAGATGACGGACGGGATGAAGTATTTCCTGGGCGCGGTCGGGCTCGTAACGTTGTTCCTAGGCGGGGTCGGCGTGATGAACGTGATGATGGTGGCGGTGCGGGAGCGGACGCGGGAAATTGGAGTGCGCAAGGCGTTGGGAGCTCCGGCACACGCGATCATGAAGCAATTTTTTATTGAAGCAATGATCATCGCGCTGTTCAGCGGAGCGGTAGGCCTGACCATCGCGTATGGGCTGTGCTGGCTGGTGGACTTGTTGCCGATGCCGGATTTCTTTGCGGGGCTGGTGCCGACCTGGCAGTCAGGCGCGCTGGCTTGCGGAATGCTGGGGGCCATCGCGGTGCTGTCGGCGCTGGTTCCGGCGCGGAGGGCGGCGTCGGTGGATCCGATTGAGGCGTTGCGGTTTGAGGCGGGAGGGTAGGAAGTGGCTAGTGACTAGTGACTAGTTGCTAGTGTTCGAGTTCTTACTAGCCACTAATCACTAGCCACTAGCAACTAGTTCTCATGCTGACTGAAATCATTCGCGAAGCCTGGGTGGCGCTGCGACGCAATTACACCCGGACGCTGCTGACTATGCTCGGCATTGTCTGGGGGATTGCGACGGTGACCCTGCTGATCGCATACGGCAACAGTTTTCGCAGCATTCTGGTCGGCGGTTTTGACGCCTTCGGCAAAAGCGTGGTGATCGCTTGGCCGCAGCAGACCAGCGAGCAGCCGGGCGGTCAGCGCGCGGGGAAGAAAGTTCTTCTGGAGCAGGCTGACATTGACATGATTAAGGCCAATGCTCCGCTGGTGAAATACGCATGCCTCGAAACCGTACGGCGGCCGGGAATCGCATATGGCGACCGCCTGGTGGGCACGGCGGCGGTGCGCGGGGTGTGTCCGGAGTATGGCGAGATGCGGAACGAGGTTCCTTCCGAAGGGCGCTGGATCAGCGCGACGGATGAACTGGAGCGGCGGCGTGTGTGCTTCTTGGGTGGACGAATCCGCGAGCAGCTTTTCAGCGGGCGGCCGGCGGTCGGCGAATACGTGAGCATCGGCGGAGTGCGCTTTGAAGTGATCGGCGTGATGCAGCGGAAAATCCAGCTCAGTAATTATTTTTCCAGTGACGATGAGTCCACGTGGATCCCGTATTCGGCGGCCGGGGATCTCTGGAATACGAGATACGGGGCGGTGCTGGTGTTTGCGCCGGTGGCTCCGCAGTTTGAAAAGAAGGCGATGGCCCAGGTGCTGGCGGCGATCGCCACCCGGCAAAGCTTTTCGCCGACCGATCCCAAGGCGCTGCAGATGTTCGGGCGCGACGAGTTTCGCCCAGTGATTGACGCAATCACGATCGGCCTGGAGGTTCTGCTCACGTTCGTAGGCGCGCTGACTCTGGGTATTGGCGGCGTGGGGGTGATGAACATCATGCTGGTGTCGGTCGAAGAGCGGATTCGGGAAATCGGACTGCGGCGCGCGTTGGGCGCCAAGAAAATACACATCAAATTACAGTTTCTGGCGGAGACTTTGTTGATCATGCTGCTGGGTGGGGTTATTGGGGTGATCGTTTCCTATGTGGTGGCGGCCTCGGTCGGGACGCTGCCGCTGATGGGGCCGTTGTTCGAGGACGACTCCGGCAGGGGCGACATTCATCTGCACATTTCGATCATGACGCTGGTGGCCTCGACGATGGTGTTGCTGGTTGTGGGCGTAATCAGTGGACTGGTTCCCGCGATGCGCGCTTCGAAGCTGGATCCCGTGGAAGCGCTAAGGTACGAGTGATCACGTGTGGGTCGGACATTCCTGTCCGACGCCTTTGATTTGCCTTTTGATTTTGAGCTGGCAGTCGAAGACCAAAGTCAAAAGCGTCGGACAGGAATGTCCGACCCCACACCAGCCTGGTCGGCCCGAGGTTACCGAGGCTTCGGAAAGAAATCCATTGACCAGCAGCGCTGCTCGCAGTACCTTCATTCGCATCTAACCGCTTGAGGTGCTCCAGTGCCCCAGAACGCCGTGGATTCGATTGGCCCCGCTTTCGAACATGTGAAAACGCAGTTGTTTCATCCATTTCGGTTGGGGCAGTGGACGCGGCTGGCGCTGGTTGGACTGTTTGCGGGGGAGATGAGTTCCGGCGGCGGCTGCAGCAACAATTTCCAACTTCCTGCCCACACCGGCAGCGGCCATCAGCAGTTGGCGCTCACCGCGTTTCCGGATCCCTGGGTGTGGGGCCCGTTTCTGGTGATACTGCTAATTGCCGCCCCGGTGTTGTGGATATTGCTTCTTTACCTGAGCAGCCGCATGCGGTTCGTGCTGTTTGATAGCGTCATCGCCAAGCGCTGCGACATCAGGCGAATGTGGCGGCAGCGCGGCGAACCCGCGATGCGCTATTTTGTCTGGCAGATCGTGTTTGCTATGGTGACCCTGGCGGGACTGGCCTTAATCATTGGAGTCCCGGCGCTGGTCGGCTTTGCTCTCGGTTGGTTCACCGAGCCGAAGAGCCACTTGCCAGGCTTGATTTCGACGGGCATCGTCGTTTTCTTTGCTTTTATGACGTGGCTGTTGCTGGTATTAGTGGCGCACGTATTCACCAAAGACTTTGTGGTTCCGCAGATGGCGCTGGAGGACATCTCCGCGTTTGAAGGCTGGAGCCGGCTGTTGGGAATGGTGCAGCGTGAGAAGGGCGGGTACGCGGGCTACGCCGGCATGAAGCTGCTGATGTCAATCGGCGCCGGTATCGCCGTCGGCATGGCAGCGTTCGTTTTGCTGCTGGTACTGTTGATTCCGGTCGGCGGTCTGGGCGCGATCGGCGTGCTTGCGGGACATGCTGCGGGACTGGGCCTGGGCTGGAACGTATTCACCATCACGCTGGCAGTGGTCGCGTGCAGCATATTCTTCCTGGTGTTTTTTTATGCCGTCGCGCTGATTTCGGTGCCGGTCATTGTGTTTTTCCCTGCGTATTCGATTTATTTCTTTGCCGGGCGCTATCCAAAGCTGGGGAGTTTGGTTTATCCTCCACCTCCTGCGCCGGTGCCTCCTCCGTTGCCGGCGTTTGCTCCGATTCCCGAGCCCGCGCCGTAATCGGGGGATCTGGCAATCGGGTCATCGGGTGAACAGACGAAAATAGTCCCAGGGAACTTATCTGTCCCGCGGATTGTCCAATCTTAAAGACACGCGCGTGCTTGAGAGGAGCTTCAAATGGCATTCTCCACAGCAGGCAGCGGTGTGCTTCGGGCAGAGATCAACATCACTCCGATGATTGATATTTTGCTGGTGCTCATGATTGTGTTCATGGTTGCAGTCACGATGTCGGGGGAAAAGAGGCTGCAGGCGGAGATTCCGCAGCCGGCAAACAGTGGTCAAGGCGAACCGGCTCCAACAACCATCGTGGTTCAGCTCAACTGGACAGGGGAGGATCAGGCGCCGTCGCTCAAGATCAACGAAAAGAGCGTAACGTGGCAAGATTTGCACGACCGGCTGTCCGACATTTTCAAGCAGCGGGCCGAGCGGATCGCGTTTGTTAAAGGCGACGACGACGTTGCCTTCCAGTATGTCGCGGACGCGATTTCGATTGCGCGGGATTCGGGAGTTGAGAGAGTGGGGCTGCTGACGAAGACGGGGCCGGAGACGCCGTGACCTATCTGGCTTTTACCTTGATCCAGATCGGGGACCCCTCAAATCCGAATTCTTTTCGAATCTGGTTTTCCAGGAAACGCTGATAGGAGAAGTGCAGCTTTACCTGACGGTCGGTGAAGAGCACGAATGTGGGCGGAGAGACGGCGGCCTGGGTCAGGTAAAGAATTCTCACTCGCTGGCGCATCGGGACTGAGGCGCGGTCGAAATCAATGTGCTTCAAGAAGCGGTTCATCTGGCCGGTAGTGACGCGTTTTCGGCGTTCGGAGGCAACTTTCTCGAGGGTGGAAAAGATCTTGTCGGTGCCTTTGCCGCTGGCGGCGGAAACAAAGAGCACCGGCGCATAGCTGAGAAACTTCAATTCGTTGCGGAGACGGTCTTCGTAGGCCTCGCGGTCGCTGGGGAGCTGCTTGTGCGGTCTGCGCTTGTTCGCCTTTCGCTCCGATGAATCCTCGGTTTCGCTTGGGTTAGTGTTCTGGCCTGATTTCTGGCGGACGAACGCGCCGGCACCAAACAGATCCCACTTATTGACGATGATGATCACCGAGCGGCCGCTTTCGTGGGCGTATCCGGCGATGGCGGCGTCGAGGGCGCTCACGCCTTCGGTGGCGTCAATCACCAGCAGCGCGATGTCGGCGGCTTCGAGATGCTTGCGCGCCATTACGACCGATAACTTCTCGGCCATCAGATGAGTCTTGCCTTTGCGACGGATTCCGGCGGTGTCAATGAAGCGGAAGTTCTGGCCGTCGCGGGTGACGAGTTCGTCCACTGCGTCGCGGGTCGTGCCGGGGATGGGAGAGACGATGGAGCGTTCCGCTCCTGTAAGGCGATTCAGAAGAGTGGACTTGCCGACGTTGGGGTGGCCGATGATGGCGACTCGGACTTCGGATGGTGTGCGTTCGTCAACGGAGGGCTCGTCGTCGGTCGTCGGTGGTTGATCGTCGCCCGCTAATGGGTCGTCCGCCGTGTGTCGTCGATTGTTGGCCGCGTCCTCCAACCTTCTCGTCGAACGAGAAGAGCGAGGCACGTGATCGGCGGCCTTCGAACCTTCGGGGTCGGAAGTTTCAAGTTTCAAAACCTTGAAGATGGCGTCCAGTAGTTCCTCAATGCCGCGGCCGTGCTCGGCGGAAATCGGGAACATGTTGCGGAATCCGAGGCGGTGCAGGTCGTCGGTGAGCGAGGATTGTTTTTCCGAATCAATTTTGTTTGCGGCGAGGAAGATGGGCTTGCCGGTGCGCTGGAGCAGGCGAGCAAGTTCCAGGTCGGGGGCAGCGAGTTCGGTGCGCGCGTCCACGACCATTACGATGACGGCGGCTTCGTCGAGGGCGAATCTGGCCTGGCGGAAAATTTCCGACGGGATGAAGTCGGTGTCGTCGGGAAGGATGCCACCGGTATCGACGACGCGCAGCTCTTGCCCGCGCCAGTTGGCCTTTCCGTAGAGGCGGTCGCGGGTGATACCCGGCTCATCGCCGACAATGGCGCGGCGCGATCCTACCAGGCGATTGAAGAGCGTTGACTTGCCGACGTTGGGGCGGCCGACGATCGTGATGAGCGGAGCCAGGGTCGAATTAGAAATCGAGTTGGAAGAAGATGAAGTCAAGATTGTTCGCGATCGTGAGGGACAGGCGCCCTCACCTGCCCGGCGGCTCGAAGAGCCGGGTTGTCCGTCGGTGTTTGTTACGACGCATGCGTCTTATCGAGCTTCGCTCGATCGGGCGGACGAGGGCGTCCGCCCCTACGCGATTTCTGGTGATTCCGACGCGGCCTGTGCTGACTGTGGCGTCACAGTTATTATAGAGACTCTGTGTCCTTGAGTCCCCAGCCCGCGTCTGCCGCAGCGCCCAACCGTTCAGCGAGTGGTACTTCACTCTACCAGTTCTTCGGTCCCGGAGGACTGCTGTCGCGCACCCATCCGGCGTACGAATTCCGGCGCGGACAGTTGCAGATGGCGCAGGCGGTGGAGCAGGCGATCGAAGAGAAGCGGCATTTGATAGTGGAAGCAGGAACTGGGACGGGGAAGACGCTAGCCTATCTGATGCCCGTCATCCGCTCGGGCAAGCGCGTGATCATTTCGACAGGTACCAAGAATCTTCAGGAGCAGCTCTTTCACAAAGACATTCCGTTTCTGGAGCGGGCGCTTTTTCCTGACGGGAATAAGAAGTTGAGCGTCTGCTACATGAAGGGCCGCAACAATTATTTGTGCCGCAAGAAGCTCTATGACTTGACGGACCAGCCGGTGTTGAGCGGGCTGGACGAGGTGGAACAATATCGCGCGATTGCGGCGTGGGAGCAGACGACGGCGAGCGGCGACCGAGCCGAGTTGACGCAGTTGCCCGAAGCCAGCGCGCTCTGGCATAAGCTCGACGCCCGCGCCGACACCTGCCTGGGGCAGAAGTGCAGTTCATGGGACAAATGCTTTGTCACCGAAATGCGGCGGCGGGGGATGGAGAGCGACATCATCATCGTCAACCATCATTTATTTTTTGCCGACCTGGGAATCAAGCAGCAGGCGGACCACGCGCCGGATGCGGGAATCCTGCCGGAAGCCGGGGTGGTGATTTTCGACGAGGCGCACGAACTGGAAGATGTCGCCGGCAGCTACTTTGGGATTTCGGTGAGTGCAGCGCGCCTCGAAGAACTGTGCCGCGATGTGGAAGCTTCTTTGCATCGGAATAAGAACTCCACGGCTGCGCTTTCGGGTGCGATCCAGAGTTTGCGCGATCGCTCGGGATTTTTTTTCTCTCTGCTGCCGGAAGGGGATGGGCGGTCTGCCTTTGAGAATCGGCGCGAGTTTCTCGAAGAAAATGGCGATGAGTTTATCGGACTGAGGCAGTCGCTGGCGCGGCTGGGCGCGGAAATCGAAAACATGCCTTCGAAACCCGAGGAAGTGTTTGCCTTTGCCCGACGGGCGCAGGAACTGCAGGTGCAGCTTCGTTTCCTGATGGAGTCGGAAGACAAGAACACGGTCTTCTGGATTGAGCGTAGGCGCGGTGGCCGGGAGAATCTGAAAGTCTCGCTCCAAGCCACGCCGATTGATGTGGGTCCGATTCTGCACGAGTGCCTGTGGACGAAGCTGGAAAGCTCGGTGCTGACATCGGCGACGCTGGCGGTGGGCGGCGGGTTTGATTACATTCGCGGACGACTCGGCGTCGAGTACGCACGCGATCTGGTGCTGCCATCCCACTTTGATTATCAGAAGCAGGCGATGTTGTATGTGCCTCCGGATTTGCCAGACCCGCGCACGCCGCAGTTTGCGGCGAAGGCGGCGGAGCGGATCCGGCAGCTCCTGGAGATCACGCGCGGAAGGGCTTTTGTGCTGTTCACAAGCTATGCGCAGATGAGGGATGTTTATCAGCGGCTGTTGGGCGAAGTGGAGTTTCCCATGCTTCTGCAAGGCGACGCACCGAAGAACGCGCTGCTGGAGGAATTCCGGCTTACGCCACACTGCGTGCTGTTTGCGACGTCCTCCTTCTGGCAAGGCGTGGATGTGCAGGGAGAGCAGTTGAGTTGCGTCATCATTGACCGGTTGCCTTTCGCGGTGCCGTCGGATCCGGTAGTCGCGGCGCGGATCAAGGCGATTGACGCCGAGGGAGGGAACGCGTTTTTTCAGTACCAGGTGCCGGCGGCGGTGATTACCTTGAAGCAGGGATTCGGAAGGCTGATCCGGTCGCTGAACGATCGCGGGCTCCTGGCATTGCTGGACAATCGCATCCTGAAGAAGCAATACGGTCGCGTGTTTGTGGAGAGTCTGCCGGACTATCGGAGGACGACGGAGTTGGGGGCGGTGGAGAAGTGGTTCGGGGTAAGCTCTTGATATGACTCTCCTGAGGTCGTAATCCCCCGCATTGTACTTTGGTGCTGTTGACGGGAATCAGTTAGGAATATAGGGTTCCTATATACCGAATGCAATGACTATTCATGCCAAAATCGCTCGCGGCAGTGCCGAACTGGCGATTCTCGCGCTGCTCGAGGAACAGCCACTCTATGGCTTCGAGATCGCGAAACGCATCGAGGAGCGATCCGGCGGTTCGCTGCGTTTCACGATGGCGTCGCTCTATCCCATGCTCTATGAGCTGGAGAAGCGCGGACACGTAAAGGCTCAGTGGGCGGCGAACCCCGCGGGCCGGGATCGTCGCTACTATTCGCTAACCGCAGGAGGCAAGAGGCAAGTTGCGCCGCTCAGACGCGAGTGGAAGGCCTTCTTTCTCGCACTCGACCAATTGACAGGGCTCAGCCATGCATGATTGGAAGCGGATCGTTCGCGGCAACCTGGGCAGTCTGCTACTGAGCGATCGTGAGGGGAAAGAAATCGTCGCTGAACTGGCAGAGCACTTGGAGGAGTTATACGAGGATCTTCGGGCTGACGGGTTCCCCGAACCAGAAGCTTTTGAACAATGCCTGAGTCAATTGTCGGAAGTGCGGCTTGCGGCACGAGATCCCGAACGCGCTAAGCGCAGGGAGGGTGCAATGAACTATCGAAGCAAGACGTTGTGGTTGCCCGGCTTGGTTACGCTGACTCTGGCGTCAGTCTTCTTGATGGTGCTGCAGCGCTTCGCTTTACTCCAACCAAGAATCTACTGGGTGGATGACGGGGCCCTCGTCCTGCATCTCCCCTGGCTGATGCTGTTGCCCTTGTGTGGCGCGGCTGGAGCGTATCTTTCGCGGCGCGCCGGAGGCCGGTCGCTGAACTGTCTGGTCGCTGGAATATTTCCGGCCTTCGTAATGCTCGGGGTCTTCTGTCTCATCCTGCCGGTAGGAGTTTTCATCGAGCACAACAGGTACATCCTTCAACATCCATTGTACTTCGGCCTCGCGCTGCTCAACTGGACCGTTCTCCCGGGTGCTGGGTTGCTGCTGGGCGCAGTTCCGGCGTGGGGAGGAAGAAGCCACGTCCGCTGAACTAGCCACCCGCAGCAGCTGTGAACGGCTCGTCGGTGCCTCCCGCACTACCGTTTGGGCATTTGCGTTCGAGTAAGAATGTCCGCCTTGATCACGGCTTGCATGACTGCTTCGTGCATCTCCTCTATTGACACGGGTTTCCGTTTCGGGTCGTATAACATCCCTTTCAACTGCTTGACAGAAACCGCGCCTTTGCCGCCTTTCGCGTCGGCTCTCCTTCGTTGCGAGGTCATTTTCCTCTCCTTTAGCTCCGTGGGCATTACAATTATAGAGAACTTTTTCCCTGAGGACTCATGTTCGAAGTCACAGTTGAAGATTCGTTTGCGGCGGGGCACTACCTGCGGAATTACAAGGGTAAGTGCGAGAATCCGCATGGGCACAACTATAAGGTGCGGGTCACGCTGGCGGGCAAGGATCTCGACAAGGCCGGGCTGCTGCTTGATTTCAAAGACTTGCGCGAAGTCATGAAGCATGTGATTGACCGGCTCGATCATCAGATGATCAATGATGTTGCGCCTTTTACCGAGTTAAATCCCTCAGCGGAAAACCTGGCTAAGTATTTTTACGATGAGACGAATGGACGCCTGCGGCAGGTGACCAGCGGGCGTGTGTTTGTGAAGGATGTCACGATATTTGAGACGGATTCGACGACCGCGAAATATTCAGAGTAAGGAGCTACTAGCTTCTGGCCGCTAGCTTCTAGCGATCCGCGCCCGGTGATTGCTAGCAGCTAATAGCCAGATGCTAGTAGCTGCGCTTCCCATGCAAATCGCCGAAATCTACAAATCGCTCCAGGGGGAATCCACTTACGCGGGGTTGCCGTGTGTGTTTGTACGGCTAACGGGGTGTAACCTGCGGTGCTCTTGGTGCGATACGGAATACAGTTTTTATGGCGGGAAGAAAATGACTGCGGAACAGGTCTTCGCAGAAGTAGAACATTTGAGCCCGGGCGGGCTGGTTGAGATCACGGGCGGGGAGCCGATGCTGCAGGAGCGGGAACTGGTGCCGCTGATGCAGCGGTTGCTCGATGCCGGCCACAAAGTGCTGCTTGAGACAAGTGGGGAGCGTCCTCTGGAGGCAGTGCCGGCAGGTGTGGTCATGATCGTCGATGTGAAGTGTCCGGACTCCGGTGAGCCGGGTACGTTTCGCACGGAAAATCTTTCGACCCTGAGTCCGCACGACGAAGTGAAGTTTGTGATCAGCGGACGGAACGACTACGAGTTCGCGCGCGATTTTACGGCCCAGCATGATTTGGCGGGGCGAGTGAATGCGGTCCTTTTTTCGCCAGCGTTCAGCAAGGATGCTGCGGGCGCCAGGGACGCGTCCAAGTGCCTGCTCGATCCGCAGCGGCTGGCGGAATGGATGCTGGAGGACAACGTTCCAGCGCGGCTCGGGTTACAGATTCATAAGCTGATATGGGACCCGGCGATGAAGGGAGTCTGAGCGATTGCAGATTGTTGATTTTGGATTGCAGATTGCCGGCATCAGTGTTTCCAAATCTGGAATCTAAAATCAACAATCTGAAATCTGAACGCGATGAGCTCAGCAGGCAACCAATCCCGCGCGGTGGTGCTCCTCAGCGGAGGGATGGATTCGTGCGTGTGCGCGGTGCTGGCGGTTCGCGATTATGATGCGGCGGCGGTTCATATCCAGTATGGACAGCGGACCGAGGCACGCGAGTTGCAATCGTTTCTGGCGGTGTGCGAGCGGCTGGGAATTCACGAACGGCTGGTGGTGCGGAATGAGGCGTTGAAGCGGATTGGCGGTTCGGCGCTGACCGACCAAAAAATTGCAGTGCCGGAATCCCACGCCTTGGGACGCGATATTCCGGTCACTTACGTCCCTTTTCGCAACGCACATTTTCTCGCCGTAGCAGTGAGTTGGGCGGAAGTGCTGGGAGCGGCTAAGATATATATCGGCGCAGTGGAGCAGGACAGTTCAGGGTATCCGGATTGCCGGCCGGCGTATTATCAGGCGTTCAACGCAGTGATTGAGGCCGGTACGAGGGAAGGCGGCATTGAAATCGTGACGCCGCTGATCGCACTGCGCAAGGCGGAGATTGTTCGGCGAGGCCTTGAACTGGGTGCGCCTTTCGATTTAACGTGGTCGTGCTACAGCCGTGAAGACCGCGCCTGCGGAGTGTGTGATAGTTGCGTATTGCGGTTGCGGGCATTCCACGAAGCGGGTGCTGCTGATCCGCTTCCCTATGCATCACTAGCGGAGACAGTCTGAAAATCGGCCACGGGTTTTTGAGTCCACGCGGCCCAGCCGGGAGGCTTAGATGAAGCGAAGTCTTGGTTATGCGGTGGTGCTGGCGATCTTATGCGCCATTTATGTGGTTCCGGCGGTATCGCAATCCGCCACCGTCAAGGGCGTTTGTATCGATGCTCAAGGAAATCCCATCGCCGACGCTCAGGTGGTCTGGCACAACGACGGCAACGGCCGGGTTTTTACGATAAAAACCAACAAGAAGGGCGAATATTTCTCGCTGGGGCTGGACGCTGGGAAATACACCGTTACTCTGACCAAAGACGGGCAGACGCTCGACACGGTCAAGTATGAAATGGGCTCGACCGAAATCACTCTGGATTTTGACCTTAAGAAGTCGCAGGAGGAAGAGGTTCAGGGCACAGCGAAGAAACAGGGCATGACCCCCGAGCAAGTCAAGCAGATGCAGGCGATGGCGGCAGACGCGGCGAAGTACAACGCTAATGTCAAACTCATCAACGACAAGCTCAAAGAGGTCACCGCTGCTGTTCAGCCCCCGACTCCCGATTACGACAAGGCGATTGCGCTGATGGACGAATGTGTAAACCTGGGGCCCAGTGAGAGCCTGCTGTGGTATCGGCGGGGAGTGATTTACATGGACTCCGCCAAGATCCAGACGGATCCTGCGGAGAAGACCAAACGCTACACCAGCGCGTACGACGATCTGCAAAAGGCGATCGAGCTGAAGAAGACCGCGATGAGCAGTGCGACCACACCCCCGAAAGCGCCTGCGCCTGGCGGAGTTACGGATAAGCAGTTGCTGGCTACCTATTACGACAACATGGCTGCCTCGGCCGCCAAGATCGGAAAGATTGACGATGCGATCGCCGACTACAAGCAGGCCATCGACCTGGATCCGGCTGGCGCCGGGCACTACTACCTAAACTTGGGAATCCTGCTGACCAACAGCAACCGCAAGGGTGACCCTGACGTAACCAAGCAGGCGGTCGATGTGTTCGACAAAGCCATCGCCGCCGACCCTGCAATCGCAGAAGCATACTACTTCAAAGGCTCCGCGCTCATGGGCTTCGTCAAGATGGACAGCAATAACAAGGTTGTCGCACCCCCGGGTACAGCGGAGGCGTTTCAGAAATACCTAGAACTCAAGCCCAGCGGACCGTACGCGGCGGATGCCAAGAACATGCTGGCGGTGGTCGGCAGCACCCTGGAAACTAATTACGGCACGAAGAAGAAAAAATAAACACGGACTAAACGTGGGCTTAATCCGGGTGGCCGCGGGCCGCCCGGAACAACTCAGGTTACGAAGGTCTATAGCCGGGCCGTTCTTTCTAGAAGTGGGCGGTCAACTTCGCTAGAGTGGATCTGAAGTCCGGGCTTACGAAGCCCGTTCATACAGAGGCAATTTGGCTGCGACCGGCACCGCTCCGATTCAAGTTTCGCTTGACCCGATTTCTGCAAACGCTGCGACCGATGATCTGCTCGCCGCGATGCTGCGGGCCAATCCTCGGGTCAGCGATCTGATCTTTTCTCCCGGACGGAAACTCCAGGTGCAGGTCAACGATGCATTGGTGACGGTCGAACGGCCGGGGCTTTCGTTTCTCAGCGCGGACGACACTCGTCGTATTGCTTCCGACTTAATCGGTAACAACAAGCCTGCCATCGGAATGTTGCGTGAGCAAGGCTATTGCGATGTTTCCTATGCGCTGCCCGGGCTGGCGCGCTTCCGAGTGAATGTCTTCATTCAGCGTGGCAGTTGCGCGGTAGTGATGCGGGTGATTCCGACCGCTGTTCCCGATTTCAAAACTCTGGGAGCGCCCGAGCAATTGCGCGAGGTTGCCGCTCTCCGCGATGGGTTGGTCTTGATCGCCGGGCCCCGAGGATCGGGGAAGTCGTCCACGCTGGCGGCGTTGATTGATTGCATCAACGAAACCGAGACTTGCCACATCATTACCATTGAAGATCCGATCGAGTTCCTGCATAACCACAAGCGCGCCACCATCCATCAGCGGGAGTTGTTCAGCGACACGCCAAGTGTTGCTTTTGCCATGCGTGCGGCGTTGCGGCAGGTCCCGAATGTGATTGCGGTCGGTGAGCTCAAGGACCGCGAAACCATGGAGCTGGCCCTCGAAGCGGCTGAAACCGGCCACCTGGTGCTTTCCACCATGAATACTCTGACCGCGCACAAGACGGCCGAACGTTTTGTGGGAGCGTTTCCTGCCGCGGAACAGCCGGCCATTCGCGAACGGCTGGCGCTGATGCTGCGTTGCGTGATTTCTCAACGCCTGCTGCCAAGGAAAAATGATGTCGGACGAGTTGCGGCCTTCGAGATTGTGCACTCCGGCCCGAAACTCCTGGGTGATTTGCTGGAAGCCCGCAGCAGTTCTCACGATCATGCGGAACTGCGTTCCGCGGGTGCGTCAAGCGGAATGGACGCGGAACTTGAGCGCCTGGTTAAGAGCGGGACTGTCAATCCGGATATTGCTCTGGCGCATGCAGTCGATGCACGCGGCCTGGCGAAAAGACTGGCTGCCAAGCAGAAGTAGCCGCGCATTCTCGCTTCTCATTTTTGTCTCTGTTCCAGTTATTCCATTCCCGTATCATTCCATCATGGCCGCGGAGCCAGCGGGACTTCTCAGCTTCGAAGAAGCACGGCGGACGGTTGAGGACCATGCTTCCCTTTTGCGCCCCGAGGGCCGGGAATTGCTGGGACTGTTGGATGCAAGCGGTCGTGTGCTGGCCGAGCCGATCCACGCCGATCGCGACTTCCCTCCTTTTCCCCGAGCGGCGCGCGATGGATATGCAGTGCGCGCCGCTGATCTGGAAAACCTGCCGGCAACGCTGGAGGTAATCGGAGAGATAAAAGCTGGGGCCGCGTCGACGCAAATTCCAGAGATCACGCCGGGCAAGGCTGCCGCGATCATGACCGGCGCTGCCGCGCCTGCCGGCACCGACGCTGTGGTCATGGTGGAATACACGTCGCGCGCGGGCGACCGCGTCGAGATATCCAGACGCGTTGCGGCGGGAGAAAACATTGTCCCTGCCGGATCAGAGGCGAAACGCGGCGACCGACTGCTATCCCCGGGCGCGCGTATCAGCTACGCCGAGATCGCCGTCGCCGCTGCGGTAGGACGGTTGCGCCTATTGGTCTACGCAAAGCCGCGTGTTGCCGTGCTTTCGACCGGGGACGAAGTGGTGGATGTGGATGTGCGGCCCGGTCCAAATCAGATTCGCAACTCCAACACCTACTCGTTGGCAGCGCAGATCCACGCCGGCGGGGGTGAGGCAGTCCTGCTGCCGATCGCGCCGGATGAGCCCGGCCGCCTACGCGAACTGCTGAAAGAAGGACTGGAATCGGATCTGTTGCTGATTGCCGGCGGCGTCTCGATGGGAAAGTACGATCTGGTCGAGGAGGTCCTCACGGAAGTGCAAGCCGAGTTTTTTTTCACCGGCGCGAAAATACAACCCGGAAAGCCGATCGTCTTTGGACGAGTCCCATGTGGCGCGGGCGCCCGCGATTCGGCTGGAGATATCTCTGGCAGTTCCGGGGTTGTCGCGCAGGAGAATTACAAATATTTCCTGGGCCTCCCCGGAAACCCGACATCCACCATGGTGACGTTCGAGCTGTTCGCGCGGCCGATGCTTGAAGCTTTGGTGGGAACGGGAGTCCGCAAGCTGATCTTCTTGCACGCGAAGTTGAAGACTGCGATCCAGACAAAGCCCGGGTTGAAGCGATTCCTGCCAGCGTCGCTCACTGGAGAGTTCGAAGGCGCGGAGGTGGAACTGGTCCGCTGGCAAGGTTCGGGCGATATCGCCGCAGTCGCCCGCGCCAACTGTTACATCGTCGTCCCCCCAGATCGTGAGCGGATCGAGGCGGGGGAGTGGGTTGCGGTGTTGCTCAGGTAATGGCGTTGGCCTGCAATTCATGCGAGGGCCAGCGTGGTCTTGCTAGACTATTGGGAGCTGGCCGCGGAGGGATGCGTGAGCGGTTGAAACGGGTGGTCTTGAAAACCACTGTGCGGGAAACCGTACCGGGGGTTCGAATCCCTCTCCCTCCGCCAGAAACACAAGCAGGTTCTTGACTTCGCTCAGGGTTTCGGCGGGTGGCTCAGTTCTTAGCCTGCCCTGAGTAGATGAGCAAAGCGAGTCGTCGAACAGGCCGCCCAAGCGCCTCAAGTTCGAATTCCTCTCCCTCCGCCAGAAATAAGGGCAAAACTCTTCCGTTTTTGTGCCGTGAATTAGTACCCGACGGGCAGGGTGCCTATAGCGTATTGCAAACAAAGGAAAATCTGTCGCTATCAGAAGCCGGAAGTGGCATCGAATCTGCCTCTACATGGTAGCTGGGGGCGCGGGTTCGACTGATCCTAAATCGAAAAGCCTCGTTGTTTGGTGCAAAATAGGCCCGTGCTACAATCCGGCAATCTGCGAGGCGGAGCGTCAGTTTCAGAACCCTTGGGGGCTGTTGATGAAGTCGCGTCAAAAATTTCCAACGATTTTTGTGGCGGGCTGTTTGTGCCTCGTATTCCTCACCATTCCGGCCTACGGCTACACTGACCCCAACACGGTGGGGTTGCTTTCGCAGATACTGACTCCTCTTTTGATCACTGCTGGCGCCTGCCTGACATTCCTCAGAAAGAGCATCGTGGACGCATTCGCCCGGCTAGCGCGGCGCTTCCGCCGGCGATCGGATGTATAAGGACCGGATGTCCGTGTGGCGCAAGATGCTTGAGACCTAAGCGCTGGAACCGGTTATTTCCGACGACGAAATCCGCGAAGCCGTCCTCGCCGATCGTCCTCGGTTTGAGGCGAAGCTGGCCGCGAGTACCGCCGATCTGCCGCAGAACCGGTTCGCGAGTTTGACCTACGAGTCGCTGATCACGAATCCTGTCGGAGTGATTGAGCAGCTTTACCGGCAGCTTGAACTCGGAGATTTCAGCCCCGTGCGTGAGTCGCTGATCGCCGAGACCAAGCGCCGCGAAGGGTATAAGGCGAAGGGTAGCTTGCCGACGGACGCGTGGCGAGAGCGGATCAATAAGGATTGGGCGGAAATTCTAGACCAGCACGCAACTTTGCGTTAGACTCCAGCGGCGGTTTGACAACAAGTCTTGACCAAGATCGCAGAAATGGAGCGCAGGAATGGATTATCCTCAACCCCGTTTTCTACCTCTAGCTGCCAAGACTTCGGTTTGCCACACCCTCACCTACTTCTTCATAGGAGCTCTAGCCGCGCA
>Ga0066789_10000432_pt1 | contig 16502 bp, 14 predicted proteins | sample OrgsoiDNA2013049_FD_70960 | JGI IMG/M metagenome (GOLD analysis project Ga0066789, IMG submission 70960) | Permafrost soil microbial communities from the Arctic, to analyse light accelerated degradation of dissolved organic matter (DOM) -... | ecosystem: Environmental > Terrestrial > Soil >...
CCGTACTCGACCAGCGTCACCGCCGCAGAGGCGGGTCCGCGCGCGTGATCCCGCTCGGTGACTGGATCGGCCAGCAGCGTTAGGTAATCGGACTCGAAGTATCCCATGCTGAATGCATCTACTCCAATTTTCGGTACCTTCCAGCGTTTCTGCCACCGGAAGACTGTCGCCAACGGGCTGATGCCCGAGGAGATCGCCCGAGAGATTGTACGAATTGCGCACGCCGAGCCCAAGGCTCAGGCATTTGGTCGCCGCACTGGAAATTGCCTATCGGTCCACGATGGCCCGAATGTTGCTCTAGCCATTTGCCAGTATCGGGAAGCACGTCATGGCGCGACTTCCGAGCGGCGAGGCGCCGACCACCATTCGAGAAAGGCGTGAAGATGCTTTGGACAATTGCTGTGATTCTCTTCGTTCTGTGGGCACTTGGATTGGCCACCTCTTACACCATGGGAGGCTTGGTCCACATTCTCCTCATTCTGGCGGTCGTGACAGTTGTCATTCGCCTGATCCAGGGGCGAAGAGCCCTACCGTGATCCCCGACGTTGATCCCGATTGGAGATTCCATGAAGGAACTGGGTAAAGGGATGTCTTGAGCCAGTTTCAGCGTGTAGGCGGATGTTAACTGGCGTTTGCATGCAGATCCCGCCACAGCAGCGTCCCGTGTTACTTCACTTCGCTTGCGAGCTTCTCCAGGGACATCTCTACTTGGCGTTGACATGTGGTGTAGCGCCCGGCAGAGAACCGGACATCTCTACTTGGCCTTGAGCACCATCGACGCGCGCCTGGCGAATGGAATCGCGGGTCCGTGGATGCCTTCAGGCAGCATGACCGCAGCGGAGCTGGACACTCGCCACCAGTGGTCCGCGGTCGCCAGATGGCCGGGTTAGAAGAGCTGGACTTCGCCGCGGTCGTTCTCCGCCACTTCGCCCTGGTCGAAGACCGACTTCATCGTCAGCGGCGCCACTTGGCCGCTGGACAATCGACCAGCGGCAAGGCCGTCGACGTTGGTGTCCAAGGTCTTGGTCAGATCTTGCATTTGCCGCAAGGCCTGGCTGAGTATGTCCTGGAATTGCAGGTGTGAAAGAACCTCTTGCGCACGATCTACAGTCTTCTTGGCCGCGTCGTTCGCCGTGCCAAGAGCCGACAGTGCGCTGCCCATCGCTTCCAAGTAGGTCCGTTCAAGGCATCCGGCCTCTTCCGCGAGACGGGCCGAGAATGAGCGTGCCGAAGTCACCATCGCATCGGACTCAGCCGCGATAGAGGGTATGGTTTCGGCTATCTGTTGGGCTATCCCCGAGGTGGCCTCGTTGGCCTTGGCGACCGCCACGGTGAAGTCGCCCATTTCCTTCGCAATGATCGCCATGCCGGCGCCTTGTTCCCCGAGGCGCGAGGCTTCAATGCGCGCGTTGACCGTCAGAATTCGGGCGGAAGACCATAGATTGCTGATCTTTTTCGTGAACTCGTGGACCTTTGCTACCATGGCCAAGGCCTGATTGGCTACGGAGGCCTGGGTGTCGAGTCGTTTGGACAGTTGGTTCATGAAATTGGCGAACAGCTCGCCTTGTCGCCGCATGGCCACGCCCAGGGATGCTTCTGAACGCTTGCCGGTCTCCTTTCCTAGACTCGCCACCGCCGCATCCATCGCAGAAACCTGCTCCCGCGTTTCGTCGTAGATGGCTCGGACCGCATCGCCTGCGGCCATGACCTCTTTCTCGCTGGTCGAGATACACTTGCCGAAGATTTCGTCTGTCTGCCGGTGGAACGAGGAAACTTGCGCCTTGACTGCGCTCAATGAGGCGGCACTGGCCTGCCCATCTCCTCGCACAGTCAGCGAACCTGTGCCGCTGCCTGCGACGTTGGTGGCGTCGGGGCTGTTTGCCATCGTCTACCCGCCAGTCAGTTTCTTTGCTGCGGCAATCAAATGATCAGGCTTGAAAGGCTTGACCACCCAGCCGCGCACACCAAGCGCCTTCGCTTGCGCGATGACGTCGCTCTTTCCCTCCGTGGTCAGCATCACGACCGGTGGATTGCCCATCTTCCCGGCCTGCTTCATCGCAGCGAGAAACTCCAGCCCAGACATTCTAGGCATGTTGACGTCGCAAACGATCATCCTGACGTCGGCGTTCTTGGCTATCTGGTCCAAAGCTTCTTGGCCGTCCCCCGCCTCGATGGCGGTGAATCCTGCCTGTGTCAGGGCAACCGCCACTTGTTGCCTAACCGTCTTCGAGTCGTCCACGAGCAAGATTTTGTGTGCCATGAAGATGTTTCCTTTGTGCGCGTCGGCGAAGCCACCCTTAGAACAGAATTTCTTCCCCCTCACCCACGGTGGTCGTCAGCTCGCTCGCTCGGAAGAGAGGCCCCCCACTGGTGCGCTGGATGTGCAAGACCAGCAGCAGCTCGTGGTCGCCCAGTCGGCCACGCACCGACGCGCGTCGACGGTCATCGGCGATGTCAATTCTCATGTCATCACCAGAAACAACGGTTGGAATCCCGAGGGAAAACAGACAGCCAAGGGCGGCGAATCGATTGTTGAGCCGGCCCAGAGTTTGGTTGGCGACTTCTCCGGCCCAATCCAAGACGTCTGTCTCGGTCGGAAGCGCCAATGGCGAGGCGACGGGATACGTCGATCGGAAGAACTCCGGGGTCGCCATCACGACGAGGGCTCCTCGAACATCGGCTGCGCCAAGGCCCAACGTGGCCAAGACCGTTGCGTGTTTCGTCGAACCCTTGGGCAAGGCCACTCCCACCTCGCATACCATTTGCGGGAATATGTCGCCGCACACCGTACGCATCTCGGCATTGACTTGCGCGACTTCCTGATCAGTTTCCATACTTCTTCTCCAAGCATCGCGAACCGCGCGTGGCGTCGCTGGGTTGCTTGGGGATGCGCAGAGTAATCTGGGTGCCTTCGCCGATCAAACTGCGCACGTTCACCTCGCCGTGGTTGGCTTCGACTGCGGCGAGAATGGCGCCCATTCCTACCCCACGCCCCGATTCCAGCGTGACGGACTCCTTGGTCGACAGTCCGTTCTCGAAGATCAGCCGCAGTCGCTCGCTGGTTGTCATCTTGGCCACGGTTTCGGCCGAAAGGCGGCCCTTCTCCACCAGGTTGCGCGCCAGAGTTTCAGTGTCGATGCCGCGACCGTCGTCAGACACCTCGATGAACCACGCCTCCGGGGTCTCGTGACAGTCGATGGTGATGTGTCCCACTTCGGACTTGTTGCCGCGCTCGCCCGGGAATTCGATACCGTGATCGAGACTGTTTCTGACCAAGTGGCCCAGGCTGGAGAACACCGCACCGAGGCGCCCCGGATCCACGAGCATGTTCTGCCCAGATAGCACAAGCTCCGCGCTCTTCTCCAGTCTTTCGGCCACACGGTCGAACAGACCCCGCAAAGGCGCGAGCAGCACCTCGGCGCGGACCCAACTGGCCTGGCCGTAGAACTGGTCCGCCAAGGCGCGCCGAACGGTCTCCTTGTCCTGGGACACGAGGGACTCGAGGAGCCCTCGCACTTGTTCGACCGCTGCGCTAGGGACGCCGCCCGCCGGCTCGGGATAATCAAGTCCGATGACGGCGTGGTGGGTCTGCAGAAACTTGCCCAGCTGGTCATCCACGGTCTGCACGTGGAGCAGGGTGATCTCTTCGGAGTCCTCAATGGAATGGATGAGCTGGGCCAGGTCGTACAGGCCGAAGCAGCCCATGTTGCCCTTGAGAGTATGCAGGTGGGCGCGCAGACGGGTCTGACTTGGCGATGAGCGGGCGGTTGCGAAGGATCGGGACGTCTCACGCAGAAAGGAGGCAAAAGCGTCCTTCTGTCGAATGATGTCGATGAGCGCCTGACGGAGAGCGTTTTCGTGGGCCAGCTTGCGCATCTCGGTGGTGTCGTTGATGGTGAAGAAGAGCCTCACCAATTGGCCGTCGGGAGCTTGGATGGGTGCTGCACTGATGGCGTAGTGACGGCCGCCAAGCACGAACTCCTTGGGCAGCTGGCCGATGCTGACTTCGGTGGGCAGGAAGTCATCGAAGATCTGTTCGTAGCAAAGGGAGAAGTGTTGCCTGGCGTCGCCCGAAAGACCCATTAAGTCGGAGAGCTTCGCGCCCTTGAGATCTGGCCTACCGAAAATGGTCACGCAGGCGCGCGAGTAGTTGTCGAGCACCGTCTCGTCGCGCAAGGTCAGCAGAAAACCTGTGCGGACGTTGTTCAAGATCTCGTGCACCTCTCGACTACGAGCAGCTGGAGCGCCTAGCCCACGAGCACAAGCCGAAGCTGATTATCGCCGGCGCTTCCGCCTATAGTTTGCGCATCGACTTCGCGCGTTTCGCCCAGGTCGCCAAAGACGTGGGAGCCTACTTCATCGTCGACATGGCCCACTATGCGGGGCTCATAGCGGCCGGCGTCTATCCGAACCCGGTTCCCTTCGCCGACGTGGTGACCTCCACCACCCACAAGAGCCTGCGCGGCCCGCGCGGCGGTTTCATCCTGATGAAGGAGCCCGTCGCCAAAGCCATCAACAGCGCCATCTTTCCCGGCATCCAGGGCGGGCCGCTGATGCACGTCATCGCCGCCAAGGCAGTGGCATTCAAGGAAGCACTGTCGCCTGAGTTCAAGGTCTACCAGCAGCAGGTGGTGAGGAACGCCGCCGCGCTGGCCGGCACGCTGACCTCGCGCGGGCTGCGCATCGTGAGCGGTCGCACCGAGAGCCACGTGATGCTGGTCGACCTGCGCCCCAAGGCCCTTACCGGCAAAGAGGCCGAGGCCCTGCTTGGCCAAGCGCATATGACTTGCAACAAGAACGGCATCCCGAATGATCCGCAGAAGCCAGCGATCACCAGCGGCATCCGCCTCGGCTCGCCCGCGATGACCACGCGTGGATTCAAAGAAGAGCAAGCCCGCGCCACGGCCAACCTGATTGCCGACGTGCTCGACAACCCGCACGACGAGGCAAACATTGCCGCCGTCCGCGCCAAGGTTGCGTTGCTTGCGCGCGCATTTCCCGTCTACAAATAGCAGAGACTTCGTCCTGCGGGGAGCCCAGGGCACGCTCAGCTAACCGATGGCGAGCTGCTGGAAGCCGAAGGGGGGCAGGCCGAGCTCCCGTTCTCGTTGCACGACGAAGACGAGGCTCTCACCCGATGGCAGCTTCGCTGCCCAGCAATCTTCGATGTCGGCCAGCGGGACCTCGCGCACTTGAACGTGAAGCCTGCGGGCGGCAAACGCGGCGACGATGTCTGGGCAGACGGAGAACATCTCGGCGGTACTGATGGCTCCTTGACCGCTGCCTAGGATGTGCGGGTTGCGCTTCCGCGATAAGACCGACGAAAGGGAGATGTCATCTCCAGCCATCGCGGGATGAGGTAAACTTGGACTCATGGCTAGCAGCAACGAGCCCTCTTTCGCGCACACTTCGAAGAATCCCGGACGCGACCATTGTAGACCCTCAGTCGACGGCAGATCGGCGCGCGGGCTTTCGCTTTTCCGCGCGGCGCTCCACGCGATCGGACCGCTACTGCTGCTTTTCGCTATCGGCTGCGCGAAAGGCGAGGTGTCGTCCGGCCAAGGCACGATTGGAGGCGCCGTCTCAGGTGCCGGCGGAACCATGCAGATCACCCTCGGAACGTCGCCAGCGTCCGACGCGGCCGCGCCAACGCAGGCGCTCGTATGCGACAGCGGCGATGCCTGCGCCTGCCCGCCCATCAACGTCGCGGTCCTTGGCAAGCCCGGAAAGTGGGGCCCTGTCAAAGGCGCCGATACCGATACGGCACTGCAAGACTGGCTGAACGGCAACAGCGCCGGTAGCGCTCGCGTCGACAATTTCACGGAGCGCAAGACGTTGACGTCGGATTTTTTGGCCACCTATAACGTCATCATTCTTCAGTCGCTCTCGGAAGACTCCGATGTAGGTCCATGGTGGAGCTACGGCGCAGACGAGGCCGCGGCATTCCAAAGTTGGATCGAAGGCGGGGGCGGTGTCATCTCCCTCATCGGCTACTCGAGCGGCGACGAGATCTCTCCCGTGAACCAGCTCCTACAGTTTTCAGGCGTCACCTACAACAACGACGGCGTCTGGGGGGAGTGTGCCGATTCGCAAGTTTGCACCTGCACGGGGTCGAACACCCTCTCGGACTGGGTTAGGACCGATCCCGTCATCGCCAAGGTCAGCACGGGCGTTACCTTCGTCGGTTTCCAGAACGGCCGTTCTATTAACGCACCCTCCGACGGACACGTCGCCGCGACGATCGATGGAAAGCCTGTGCTTGTCGGCAAGCTGGCGGGCAAGGGTCGCGTACTGGCCTTCGGCGATGAGTGGATCACCTACACGAGTCAGTGGACGGGTGCAGGCAATCCCAAGGCAACCGATCCGAGCTGCCAAGGTAGTTTGCCGCAGGACAAGTATCAGATGGCGCAATTCTGGTACAACATGATTCGATGGGCGCAGCCGAACTCGGACTGCTTCACCATCGTGGATTCCTCGCCGGTCACGATTTGGTAGCCACGGCGCGACTATTCGAGCGCGAAGCTGGTGATCACCAGATCGTCAGTCACGCTATTGGCGCCGTTGATGAAATTGCCCGAGATACCCGTGACCACGGCGGCGCTGGTAGTCCCAATCTGTGCCCACGAGACGGTCACGGTCGTCGCCGTAGTCGTCACGGGAATCTCCACGTGGCCTTGGCTCTTGTCAGCCAAGCTGACGCTGATGCCGATTCTGGTGATGGCTCCCGAGGCGCTCGCAAGCGTAATCGACAAGCCGGAGTATGCGGTAAGGTCGAACGTCGTACAGGCCACGTCCGTGTTGGTGGCGTTGTCGTGGACGTGGCCCATGAGCGAGAAGCCGAAGCCCGCCGAGTTGGCGCCCGAGCTGCTCGCGGCGCCGATCGTGCCTGAGAAGGTCCAGGATCCATTCGCACACTTTGCCGACACGGCGCTCGCGTCGTTTCCGAAAGTCCACGCGGCGGTGTTCATATCACCGTTGCCCCATTTTCCGTAGGTGCAGCTGCTGTCGGCGAAGTCACTAATCACCGCCCCAACAGCTTTGCAGACGATTGACCCGCTCGGCAGGGTTGTTCCACCGGTGCTAGGCACACCACCGGTGCTGGGCACGCCACCGGTGCTCGATACGCCACCGGTGCTGGGCACGCCACCGGTGCTCGATACGCCACCGGTGCTAGGCACGCCACCGGTGCCGGCCGTGCTCGTGGTGCCGCGCGTGGCCCCACCTTGTCCACTCGTTCCGCCTACGGCGACCGTCGCTCCGCCAGTGGCCACTCCGCCCCCACTGCCGATTGCACCGCCCGATGCGGTAGCTGCGTCCAATGCTGGCGTGCCGCCGGCGCCGCCGCCCGTTGCCTCGAAGCCCGCATCCGCATCTTTGCCAGGGCCCCCGCCTGTTCCCGCGGAGCCTCCCGTGTTGGCTGCTCCGTCCGTCGCGGCTATTCCGCCGGTTGCGCTTGTCGTGCCGCCCGTCGATAGAGAGCCTCCCGCGCCCGCCGCGTCGTGCGTTCCGGCTGTGCCGCCCGACGATGGCAAGGCGGCATCGTGACTATCGGAGCAGGTGTTGGTCCGACTGCAAGACTCGACCGCGTCCGGTTTGTCTAAGGAAACGCAGGCGACAAAACCAATCAACAGAAGACCGAAAAGCAGAAAGGACGTTCGCATTTGGAAACTCTTCTCACAGTATAGGAGACAAGCTCAGGCCCCGCTCGGCGTGCAGGGCCACTTCGCGCCGACAGTGCCGAACGGCTTGAGAAGCCGAGCAAAATTGCGCCGTTGCGAGCGTCCCCAAGGTACGAGGTCGGAGAATACTGGATGCAATCGACCGACAGCATTGTTGCCAGCTCGAATTCTCTGGGACGTCAGCCAGCCGACTCTCTGCCGACTGCGATCCGTTGGCTCTCTGGTATAGAGTGAAGCGTCATGGCTAAGGAAACCTGTCTGGACAATGAATTCATCACCATCTGGTATTACCCCGACAAGGGTATCGTGCACCACGAATGGCACAAGTTTCTGCAGGGCAAAGAACTGCGACACGCACTCATGACGGGTACGGAGTTATTGAGGAAAAACAAAGGGACGAAGTGGCTTTCTGACGATAGGAACTATCCTCTCCTCGTTTCAGAAGACGCTCTATGGGCCCAAGCTATCTGGTTTCCCAAGACAGTGAGAGCAGGATGGAAGCACTGGGCGATTGTGATGCCTCATAAGCCCGTTGGACAGATCGACATCAATCAGATTGTCAAGAGGGTTGCTGCCGCCGGAATTACGCAAAGATGTTCACCGATCTCGACGAAGCCATGAAATGGTTGGAAGAACAGAAATAGTCTTTGCGATCGCCGATGCTGGTCGCGCCCTTGGCGGCAAAGTGGACGACGTCGTCGTCAGCCACCCTCGTCGTAGCGCTTGCGCTTGCGCCATGGGCTTGGGACTGGTTGCACTCATTGCGCTGAACATGAGGTAGTTGGCTGCGCGAGGCTCGACCTGGTAGGGAGCCTCACGCCATCTTTCGCCATGAACCGCCGCATCCCGTAACCGGCATCCGCTGTTCTGCGCGCCCCGAACAAGGACCATGCATGTCGAAATCAAGTCGTGAATGCGTGGACATGGGGTATGCCTGGTTGCCGACGATGGCACCTACGGAAACGGGGCTGGACCGCGATGGATGATGCTGATGGCGTGCTGTCCAGCGGTCGACCAGTCACTGCTCGTAAAGAGTGCGGGGCCAGAATCGCACCTGCTCGCCATAGCTTTGTGATGTAGCCTGTCCTTCGCCGCATGCTGCTTTTATTCCGAGAGGTGACCATTCTGGCTGCACAGCGTGCTGTGCGTGCCTGGCTGGTGGTGTTGTCGGTTCTCATCTACGCCGGGATTTTGCTAGCCGCCAGGGTGCTCCTGTCGCCGCTCGGGATGGTCGGCGGCTTGTTGCTGGGCCTGGTGGTGGCGGCCTGCTGGTCCAGCTACCTGGAGCTCGCCTCGCAGGCGGTGGCGGGAAGCAAGATTCGGCTGAACTGGACGGAACTGCGCCGCTCCTTCGGAGCACGGTTTTGGAACGTGATCAGTGTGATGTTCGCGTTCTGGATCATCTCGTTGCTGATGGGACCAGCCCTCAGGGGCCCCGAGGGCGAACGGGTGGCGGCTGTATTCGGAATCGCCGTGGCGTTCTTTTTCAACGCGGTACCCGAGCTGCTGTACCAGGGCCATTCGCGCTCGTTTGCGCTGCTCATCGAATCGGGGCGTTTTATGATCGCCAACCCCGTCGTCTGGCTTTTGCCCAACCTCGTGTTCGCGTCGCTTCTTCTGCTACCCACGGGACGACTTGCCGTAAGTCACCCCGGGGAGTTGTTGCTGGTATTCGGCAACACGTTCTCTTCCCCTTTGGGCCTCGTCGGCATGGTCACCGCGTGGCCTATCTGGTGTTGGCCGTTGATTCTGTTCGGACTGCACTACGCGATGGTGTTTCGCGGAATCCTGTTCCAAAGGTTGTCATCGGGCTCAGGCAACGCACGCATGCGTGCGTTCCGCGCCAAAATGAATGGCTAGAGGAATAGACACTGAGAAGCGTGCGGGATAGTTCAGCCGGTGTCCCGAGGACGACCCTCACTTGCGCCGACGGACGAGGCGCAGGAACACGCCAGCAAGGCCCAGGGTCAGCCACAGCTCGAAGGAGCCGCGCCGGGAGCCACCACCCATGGCACAGCCGCCACCGCTCACCTGGTGCGACGTCGCCGCGGTACCGCCGTCAGAGGGCGCGAGAGGGGCCGCCTGGGGCGGTACGCCGCCGTCAGTCGTGACCGGTCCTTGGGTTCCGCCATCGCCCAGCGCAACCGAGTCAGTGCCACCCTTCGTCGGGGTTGAACCCGAGTAGGTCGCGCTCGAGCCGCCACTCGCTTGGCCTTTGATAACCAAGATTAGTCCGTCGGGCAAGCAGGCCTTGCTTGGCATCGGCGTGCTCCACCCGGGGATCGACGCTTCTTCGAAATAGGAGAAATCAAAGCAGCTCCAACCTACGGGGCAGGTCTGTCCAGCATCGCAGTTGATCTCCTTGGGGATGCAGTTGTTCACCACGGTGCTGGTGCAAACAGGAGGCTCGGGAGGCGTGGTTGCGCAGGTGCCGGCGTCCCCCGTCGACTTTGGGCAGTTGGCTGGAGCCGAGCCGCTGCAGGATTCGTATTCCGAGACTTTCGCGCACTGATAGTTGGAATCCTTGCACTCGGTGTCGCTCGAACAGGTAACGGGCTGGTAGCTGCAGATCTTCGCCCCACCCGTGCAAGTCTCGGGCATTGTCGTGACCGTCCCGTCGGAGCTTACCGAGCCTCCACCTGAACAAGTGACCCCTTGGACCTTGCAGGTCAGGGGCGCGGGGCAATCCGCATCGACGTTGCATACGGCCTTGCAGGTCCCCGTTTCAATGGTCGGCGGCACCGTGGTGCCACAGGTTGTGTCGGGCGCGCAGGTTGGCGTCCCTACCATGGCGGTTTCCTTCACGCAGTCCAGGTTGACGGGACAGTCCGCTTTGGTGCTGCAGATCAAAATCTTCACCTGACAACTGCCAGTGGTGACAACTGGCGTGGTCGAAGGGCCAACGACCTCACCTCCATCTACCTGGACGGGCGGCGGGACTGTCGGCATAGGCGAGCTGCTCACGCAATCGGCGCCAGCACAGGCGGTTCCCGTGGCCGCTCCGGCTCCCGAGCTGCCGACGGACGTTCCGGCGCTGCCCGTGCTGCCGGCGCTGCCGGTGCTGCCCGTGCTGCCACCCCAGCCAGATGCGCTGTTGCCCAAAACGCATTCAAAGCCGCTGGCGCAATCCGAATCGGTCTTGCATTCCCTGGCGTTGGCCGTGCCCACGGTCACGGTCGAGAAGAAAACGGCGACTGCGAGAGAAAAGCTGGTGCGGGATCTGGACGCTGGCATGGAGTGCCTCCTAGTTGTCTACGTGTTGTAGCAAGACCGATGCCGGCCGACGGGGGCCTCAATTGCCGCTGGAACGCGCGAGAAAACGGCGCTCCATTCTCAGGAATCTGATGCCCAGCTAGCCTTTGATGCAGGCCCCGGGTATCAGCTGGCCGTCCAGCGCCGGCTACGGCAAGTAGCCTTTGATGGTTTGGTACCAGATGTTCGCCATGTACGCGTATCCTTGATCGCTCGGATGGACGCCGTTGCCGAAATCGGTTGACGGGAAGCTGCTCATGTCGGCCATGACAACGTGCTCGTTCTTGGCAGCGTGGGCGCTCACGATGCCCGGGATCTTGGCCGCGTAGGTGGTGTAGGTGCTGCTGGCGTAGAAGAGCGGAATGATCTTCGCCACCACGATGAGAGCATCGGGGGCGGCCTTGACGAGATTACTCACCAAGGTGTCGAGCTGGTTTGCCGTGGTCGTCGGATCGGCGTTGCCGGTCATATCGTTGGTTCCGATGTGCAAGAGCACGATGTGGGGCGTCGCCGTGAAGGCCTTTGCGGGCGGCACCCAGCCGGTGATGCCGCTGACCGAGATCCCGTCGTGCCCTTCGTGGTGGCTTGGGAAGGTCTTGCTCGACACCGTGCCCGGCCCGTTGGTCAGCGAACCGATGAACGTGACGTTCTGGTTTGCTGCGACTATCAACTTGAATAGCGACGAGCGGTAGCCGGCATCGTCCGTCGAGCCGAAGCCGTGGGTGATCGAGTCGCCGAGCGGCAGTATCACGCAGGGACTGGCCTCGCACGGGTTGTATCCGCCTCCGCTACCACCGGTCGACGGGGAGGCATCGGTCGTGGCCTGACCGCCGGCCCCACCGTTCGGTCCACCGGATCCGCCGGTGCCTGGCCCATCAGCACCTGTGCCTGCATCGGCACCTGCCCGTCCGCCCGAGGCGGGCGTCGTCCCGCCTGAGCCCGCGGCACCTGCAGCTCCGCCAGCGCCACCCGACGAATTGCCAGCGGCACCGCCCGCCCCGGTCGATCCACCGGCGGTTCCGCTGGCGCCGCCCCGTCCTGATCCCCCTCCCGGCGCAGAGCTCCCACCGGTCGCAGGATTGCCACCGGTGGATGCGCCACCCGAGCCTTGGCCGACCGTTCCCCCGGCGCCCGCGCCGCCGCTACCCGTCTTGCCGCCGCTGCTCGCCAAACCGCCCGAACCATGTCCTCCATCCCCCGCTTGCGACGTCGGCGTGCTCGAGGAACAGCCGACGGCAGCGACGGAAACGGCAACGAGAAGAAACGAGATCTTCCATTTGAGGATCAAGACATGCCTCCTGGTGCTTTGAGGTTCGCCCTCACGTTAACGACAGCCGCATTAGGCTAGATTCTCGGTTCAATCGCTGAGCGGGTCTGACTCTAACATGTCGGCCAGAAATGCCCCTCACCTCGACCACCGTCCACCGCGCCGCGTTACATGCCGCTGTTGACCCAGAACAGGCGAAAGCAGTCGCTCTTGCCAGGAAAGGTCTCAGAATCTGAAGCCTGTGAGGACGCCATTCGAGAAACTGGCCATCTTTGTTGGCATCGACGTTGCCCCGTTGCCTGTTACTGTTGCCGCATGCTTTTGCGACGGCCTTCGGCTCTATCCGCGCGCCCTGCGCTTGTTCTCGGCATTCTTCTGACGCTCGGATGTGATGACAATGGAAACTCATCCGCCGGCGCAACCGGCACGGGTGGCGTTTCCGCGAGCGGCGGTTCCATGGCGACGGGCGGAGCTTCCGTGAGCGGCGGCTCTTCGCTAACGGGCGGTTCGTCCACGACGTCCACGGCTGGCCACGGCGGAGTTGGCGGCGCGGGCGCGGCGCCGAGTGGCGGCTCCCGCAGCGACGGCAGCGCGGACGGCGGTAGCGCAGGCGGCGCCGGTGGAGCAGGCGGCGTAGGTATCCGGGGACAGACCGGCGGAGGTGGCGGCTCTGCCGGCTTCGGCGGAAGCACGGAGTCTTCCACTTGCGGTCCCCCCAAACCTGCACAGGCCCCATCCGGTGTGACACCGTTGCGTGCTATCGACGGATTTGTGACCCGCACGGGGACCACTCTGTCCCTGTGCGGTCAGCCGTTCCAAGTCTTTGGCGGTAACCTCTACTATGTTCAGTCGTACTCGGTCTACGAGGCCGGCAATCTGCGAACGGTCGCCGACGGCTTCGACGACGCGGTCAGGATGTCACTCTCGGTGGTACGTACCTGGGCGTTCAACGACAGCGCCGACACGAACGATACGGCAACCATTCGCTCGGCGCCCGGCACTTATCTCGAAAAGGGTCTGGTGGGGCTTGATACGGCGGTCGCAGAAGCCAAGAAGCGCGGCATTCGCTTAATCATGACCCTGACCAACTATTGGGACGCGTACGGTGGTTTTCCTCGCTACGCGAAGTGGGCCGGCGCCTCGGGGTCGGACGACTTCTACACGAATGAGACGATGCAAGGTTACCTCAAGGACTACGCGACCATGCTGGCGAAGAGGGTGAACACGTTGACCGGCATTGCGTATAGGGACGAGCCGGCGATCCTAGCGTGGGAGATTGCCAACGAAATGCGCTGCAAGTCGTGTACGGATGCCGGCGCTCCGACGGCCGCCATCGACAGTCTGTCGAAGTTTCTCAAAGCTCTATTTCCCAATCACTTGATTGCCGACGGTGGCGAGGGATTCGACGACACACCATCCAATTGGGGGCCGCTCAGCAACACGTATCCGGTCAGTGGCTTCGAACATGTCAGCTTCTCGAAGGTCGCCAAGTTGTCTGGCCTGGATATGCTCAGCTATCACTACTATCCAGATCCGAACTACTGGAACCTCAACGTCACCGATTCCGCGACGGTCGCCAGCGACGCCAAGAGCTGGATCGACGGCCACGCAGCCCTTGCCAAGTCAGGAGGCAAAGTCGCCTACTGGGGCGAATTCGGGTTCGACGGAACGATGTCGCCCGCCGACCGCGACGCCGCCCGCGCGCCCGTCTACGACGATTGGCTGTCGAGCTTCTTCGCCACGACCGACAACAATTCGGTGGCAACGTTTTGGCAACTGATTCCGCAAAGCCGGGGCGCTGACGATGGCTTCGCCTGCATCATCGGGCGCGATCCTCACACGGTCACCGTGTTCGAGAAATACTCGCAGCCGCATGCTCTGCGCGGAAACTGACAAGGGTCTTTCTTGGTGATCCGGGAGAAGCGGAACGTTTACCAGGGAGACCCTATTCCTGCGCCACCCTCCGCAATAGTGCAGGGCAAATGGCAGGCGGTGGCGTGGCTAGGCGCCGTCGCGGCGATCGCTTACGCGCCCATGTGGGGAGGCAGCATCCTTTTCTTCCGCGATATTTCCCGCGGGGCCTATCCGGCGCTAAAGGCCATGAAGGCGGCGGTCCTGCGCGCCGAGCTGCCCGTGTGGGATCCCAGTGTGGCGCTTGGGACGTCGCTCTTCGCCAACCCTCTCATGGGCCATTTCTACCCGCCCAACTGGCTCTATCTCATCGGACCGCTGCCTTGGATGATCACCTTTGTCTCCTTCCTGCACGTGCTCTGGGGTGGACTTGGCGCTATCGCGCTGGCACGCCGATTCGGCGCACGTGGTACAGTGGCCGGCATCGCGTGGTCTTTGGCGGGGTTCACAACCTCATCGCTGACCATAGGGTTTGTAGAATCGGGGTCCTGGATTCCCTGGTTTGGGGTCGGGTTCATCGCTCTCGCGAAAGCACTGCGGGGATTGGATAGACGTTCGCAGGTGCGAGGACTGGCCGCTGTGGCTGCGCCGTTAGCTATGGAGGGCCTGCACGGCGAGGCTTTTGTATGCATCTTCGGAATCGGCTTCGGCATCCTGGTGGCCGCGGTATGGTTGTGGGAACAAGGCGATTTCCGCCGCACCTTCGCACGCCTCCTCGGCGCAACGGCAATGGCCACCCTAATGGCCGGGGCGGCAGCTTCGGTCACTCTCCTGCCAGCCGCGCTAAATTTGAAAAGCATGGCTCGGGCTCAACCCCTGCCATTGGCCCAGGCCGAGGAACGTTCGATTTCTCCAGGCCGCCTTGCAGAGCTGGCAGCGCCCTGGGCCCTTGGGAATCCCTATCTCGAATACCCGGGAGCACGACTGCTTGGCTTCGGGCCTGATTACCGACCGCTGGCCTACAGTGTGTATTCGGGGAGCACCGTGCTTGCGCTCGCGTTGCTAGCACTCGGCCGCCGGCGGCGCGCAACCGCGGGAGCAGCAGCTATCGCGCTTCTCGGTTTGGCACTGGCCATGGGGCGGTACCTTCCAGTCCATCACATTCTACGTGTGCTTGTCCCGCCGCTGGCACATATGCGCCATCCCGAAAAGTACCTCACGCTGTTCGAGGCCATGCTGGCAGTTCTGGCTGCCCTTGGCGTCGATCGCATGGCAATTGCCAGCCACCACGCGACCTGGCGGCGCACCGTGGCCTTGGCGCTCGTCTTGGTGGTAGCCGCGATTGCCAGTCGCGCCTTCTTCGAGCCGGCATTGGCCGCCACTATGAGCCAGGGTTTGCTGATCGGCGCGCTTGGTGTAGGGGCTGTCCTCCTCTGCCAGTGGCTTGCGACCCGCGGCTCGCGCCTGGCCATCCCTCTGGTCGTGGTCTTCGTCGCCGTCGACTTGCTCATGCCCACCTGGAAGCTGAACGAGCTGACCTCGCCCGAGGTCATCACCACGCCACCGCCCGCGGTCCAGCTGGTTAACGCAGACTCCGCACATCGGCTGGACGCCGCGATGCCGCGCCTGTATCGCAGTGAGTTCGTTGAAACTCAGGTGGGCCAGTTCATCGTCGCCCATTCGATGGCACAGGTCGAGCGGCGAGAAATTTTGACTCTGCACCAGAACACAGCGGCCATTTTCGGCCTGGCGACGGTCAACCCCTACGCGGAAGTGGCAGACGTGCTGAGGACGCTGCGCGAGCGAGCGCCGGAGAATCTACTCTGGCTGCGCGCTCTCGCCGTCGACTATGCGCTGATGCCAGCCAGCGATCCCGAGTCGCCCTCGAGCGCACGCCCCGGCCTGATTCCACTCATGGATCCGATGCCGGGAGCCCGCCTGTTTAGGGTAGAGCACCCACTGCCGCATGCCTTTGTTGCCGGGCGCGCCGAGATCCTGGCCGATGAAGATGCCTACAGGCGAGTGTTTGCCGATGATCTGCTGAAGGGTGCGACCGTGGTGCTCGCTCCCCAGCCAGGACTTGTAGTAACGGAGAGTCCTGCCGCCCGTGCGGGGAACTGCCGATTGGACGATCAAACGAACGGCCGACTGCGCGCGGTTTGTTCGGCCTCGACAGATGGCTACGCCGTCTTCGTCGAGCAATTTGCCGACGGTTGGTCTGCACGCATCAATGGCCAGCCGACCCTTATCTTGCGCGCCAACATCGCGGAGAGAGCGGTACGCCTACCCGCGGGTCGGCACACTATCGAGATGTCGTACCAGGTTCCTGGACTGGCGGCGGGCGCTGGGCTGTCGCTGTTGAGCTGGCTGATCATCCTGGCGTGTGCGACCTTGCGCGCGAGCCGAAGAATCCAGCCGCGCGCGATTTTCGCGCGACCGGGTAGAGGGGGATA
>Ga0066789_10000433_pt1 | contig 16499 bp, 16 predicted proteins | sample OrgsoiDNA2013049_FD_70960 | JGI IMG/M metagenome (GOLD analysis project Ga0066789, IMG submission 70960) | Permafrost soil microbial communities from the Arctic, to analyse light accelerated degradation of dissolved organic matter (DOM) -... | ecosystem: Environmental > Terrestrial > Soil >...
ACCCCCCCGATTCCCATCTGGAGCGTTGACCCGTCATCGATCATGGCGGCGAGCCGTTCTGCAATGACGATGCTGTCGTCATCAGGGGTGTGCTCCACTGCGTCATCGAGCTCGAACTCGATCTCCACCGCCAGATCTATCGCCTCGGTGGAGATCTGTGAGTCCCCGAACGTATACGGCATACGGGAGTTGATCACCGCGATCACCAGGCCGCCGCGCGCTCGGCAGGCATCGACAGCGGCCGGAAGGATGTTCACCTCGATGCCCATGCTCAACATGCCATCTCGCGCCGGCGCACAGTGCAGCACCACCACATCCGGTGGCAGGGTCCGCCGGAACAGCACCGGCACCATCGAGAGCCGGCTGGGGACATACTGCAGGGCGGGGTGGTGACGCATGCCGGGGCCCACAAAACTGGTCTCCGCGATGACACCCGAGCGAACAGGTATGCCCACCGGAGAGTTGAGCTGATAGAGGCGATATCGCTCGATCGAGCGGTCTAAGGCGTCAAGCACCAACCAGGGCGTCGTTGCGTTGCCACCGACCACAACTCGCGGCACACCCTTGATGGCAGCCAGATGACTTTGAAGCTGATCGAGACTCATGGTTTGCACGACGCCCATTGTGCCCGATGGCCGCTGCCCGTATGACGGGCCAGTCTCTCAGGCGGACGATCGACCCTTGGGGCGTGCTTGCTGGGTGACCGCGAAGACGGCGGCCTGGGTTCGCCGCTCCATACCCAGCTTGCCCAGCACTGCGGTGATGTAGTTCTTGACCGTCTTCTCGGCCAGGGACATCGCCTCCCCGATCTGCCGGTTCGTGAGGCCTTCCGCGACGTGATCGAGGATGCGCCGTTCCTGAGGAGACAGCAGCCGGAGCCGCGGATCCGACCCTGCATTCGTGGTCCACCCGCGCCGGACCCGGTCAACTGTCTCCGGGTCGATCAGCTGCTCGCCCGCTGCTGCCCTGCGAATGGCGTCGATCAGCCCATTTCCCTTGATGTCCTTCAGCAGGTATCCGGCGGCACCGGCCAGGACGGCGGTCGCGAGCGCCTGGTCGTCGTCAAACGACGTCAGGATCAACCCGGCGATGGCAGGGTCCACGGACCGCACCTCCCGGCACACGTCGATGCCCGAGCCATCAGGCAGCCGGGCGTCGAAGATCGCCACGTTGGGGCGTAGAGCGGGGATCCGGCGGGCAGCCTCAACCGCAGAGCCGGACTCACCCACCACTTCGAAGTCCTCAACGGTCTCGAGGAGCTCTCTCAGCCCGCGTCGAACGATCTCGTGATCATCGAGGAGAAAAATGCGGATCGTCATCTGATCCCCTTCCCGGGCCGGATCCCACCATCATGGCGCATCGATAGCGCACGCGTGGCTACGAAGCAGCCTCAGGGGGCGCGGCTGAGCCCGTATCCTCGGCCGCGAACCTCTGAGCAGATCAGGCCTCAGGCGCCTGAGCCGTGATATGGCGAACTCCCTTGACCGACTGGGCGATGGCGATGGCTGCTCCGCGCTCACGGTCCGAGCCCTCCCCGGTAACGTGCACGACCCCGTCTAGGACGTCGACGTGCCAGCCCTGCAGACCGGTCTCGGCCAGGGTGTGCGATATCTCTGCCGCGATGTCCTGGTCGGACCGGGACATCGCCCGGATCACGTCGCTTCGGCTGACGACTCCGAGAAGAATGCCGCCGCGAACGACTGGCACGCTCTTCCAGGACGTGGTCGCAAAGGTGTGTGCCAGGTCCGCCACGTCGCTGTCCTCCCACACCGTGTGTGGGTTCGCCGTCATCACCTGACCCACCGTGGTGAGCAGCGACTCAACCGGTTGCCGGGCCGGCCGCACGTGCGCCCTGGGGTCTGGCTCGAGATCCGTCTTGAGCAGATCGGCCTCGCTGATGATGCCCACCACATGCGTGCTGTCGTCGACAACAGGAAGGCTGGTCACCCGGGCCGTGGCCATGAGCTTCAGCGCTTCCTCCAGTGAGGCGACCTCACGCACGCTGTATGCCGGGCTGGTCATGATCTCGCGAACAAGCATGTGTACCACCTTTTGAACGCAACAATTGAGACGCAACAGCTTTGGCTACTTACAGCATGCCTCGCCGCGTGCAGGACGCTAACAGTGACAAACCTCTCACGCTTGATGGTCAGGCGCCGCCTCCCACACCAACGCAGTCCCACGTGGCGTTCTTGCACGCAGGCTCAGCCAGCCATCGTGCGACTCGGCGCGCTCGCGAAGGTTGGCCAGGCCACTGTGCACGGCCGTTGGCGAGACCCCAACTCCATTGTCGGCAACCTCGATCTGAATGGCGCCGTCGATGGTGATACGAACGCTCGCACTGGACGCCTGAGCGTGCCTGACGACGTTCGCCAGACCCTCTCGGACCACAGCCACGACGTCGGCTTCAAGCTCGGCGTCCAGCGAGTCGAGAGGTCCTTCGATCGTGAGATCGGGGACGAATCCGAGCGTCTGGGTGGACGCCCGCACCAGTTCTGCGATCTCATCACTGAGCGAACCTGCCGGCCTGGCGCGATGAAGCGCAAAGATCGTCTCGCGAATATCCTTGATGGCCGCATCCAGGTTGTCGACCGCTTCGTCCAGCCTGGCCTGTACGGTCGGATGCTCCGCCAGCCGTGAGGTCGACTGCAGCGAGAGACCTGTGGCGAACAGTCGCTGGATCACGTGGTCGTGCATATCGCGCGCGATCCGGTCGCGGTCCTCCAGCAGGGCAAGGCGTGAGCGGTCCTGCTGGCCGCGTGCCGCCACCAGAGCCAGCCCCATCTGCTGTGCGAGAGCTGCCAGTGGTGGCACGAAGTTGCCAACGAACGACTCATCGTCCGCAGCCCAGGCGACAGCCAGGACACCGATCTCGTCGTCACCAACCGTGATGGGCATCAACGCGGTCGGACCGTCGGGATCTGCCGCGCCAAGAGTCCGCACATCAATGGTCAGACCGTCCACGGTCGGGTCACCGGGCCGGGTGAGCAGGAGAACGGGCTCGCGGGACGCCACCAGCTCACGCCAGTGGCGCTTGCGCAGAACCGTCCCGAGCGCGGCATCGGTTGCCCCGTCGTCTTTGTGGGGTTCCCCCGACTGCACGGCCCTCACCACGAGGGCTCCGTCATCGTCATACAGGGCGACCATGGTCAGCTGGGCCTGGGACAGCTCAGCGGTGCGCTCAGCCAGGAAGTGCATCGCTGAGCTTTCGTCCCCTCCCTCAAGGAAGAGCTGGGTCACTGCCCCCGTAGTGGCCAGCCACCGCCGCTGCTGCCTGCTGACCTCATACTGGCGCGCATTGTCGATGGCAATGCCTGCGGCGGCTGCCAGGGCAACGAGGATCGCTTCGTCGTCCGGACTGAACTCCGAGGCGCCCTGCTTCTCGGTCAGATAGAGGTTGCCGAAGACCTCGTCCCGGATGCGGATCGGGGTGCCCAGGAAGCTGTGCATCTGGGGGTGGTTGGGCGGAAAGCCATACGAGTCAGGATGGCTCGCGATGTCCACCAACCGCCGGGACCTTCCTTCCCGGATCAGCATGCCGAGTACGCCGTGCCCCCGGGGAGCGGGCCCGATCGCGTCCCGCTCATCAGGGGTGACTCCTTGCGTCACGAACTCGACGACGTGCTCACCGTCGGGGCCCAGCACACCGAGCGCGCCGTACTTCGCGTCGACGAGCTCACACGCAGAATGCACGATCCGGGTGAGGACGTCTGCAAGCTCGAGGTCCGCGGTGACCGCCATCACTGCATCGAGGAGCGCGGTCAGACGCTGTTGCGCCCGTTTCGACGCCTGCTCACGACCTCGTAGCTCATTGAGCAGGCTGACCGGGTCGAGCGTGGCAACGACAGGCCACGGAGATGCCGGCACTTCAGTATGCGAGTCGGACTCCACCTAGCCGATTCTAGGGGAATCGGATCAACTAGGACTTGTCCGACATGGTGACCTTTATGGCGCCCACAGGCTGCAGCGAGAACTCAGGCCCGGCAACGGTCAGGACGTCGCAGAACGCGTGCTCCTGGCAGTACTTGCCCACCGAGTCGACAGAGTCCGGTGCATCACGACCAACCACCAGTACTGCAGCCCCGCGGCTCCGTTCAACCAAAGTCAGCGCAGCGTCCCCCTCCACCGTCTCGAAGGTGCATGGCACCCTCCGCTGCCGATGCAGGGCGCGAAGGGCGACCCCGAACATTGCCACGTCCACCTCGGTTCGGTCCTCTGCGCTGAGGCCTGCAGGAAGCACCTGGACGAAGCGCACCCGGGATCCGCGGTGCACGGCTTCACGCACGGCAGCACAGGCGACCAGGGTCGCCATCCCATCGTTGACCAGCCCGGCCACCACGTCGGGCGCGAAGTGCGGCGACTGCGTTTCCGCAGTGTCGGACGTGGTGGATGTCTGCATGACACCGATCGTCGCGCCTGTGCTGCTGGAAGGGCAGAGTCTAAAGTCCCTTCACCTCTTTGACCTCCCGATCAACAGGGCAGGACCAAGTTCCCTGTACGCGCGGGGCTCGTGGTCACCACAGTTGGATCCCGAGCCTGCTGTCCTGGACTCCAGCCACCCACCACAAGAATACGGATGAGGCCATGGTTGCCACCCTGACATTCCTCGGTGCAGCAGGAACCGTCACCGGAAGCAAGTTCCTGTTAGAACAGGACAGGCTCCGGACCATGGTTGACTGCGGCCTTTACCAGGGTGAGACAACCTGGCGCCGCCTGAACTGGCAGGCACTGCCGGTCAGCGCAAGCTCAGTCTCCGATGTCGTCCTCACTCATGCGCACCTCGACCATTGCGGCCACCTGCCCGCCCTGGTCCGTGAAGGGTTCACCGGACCAACCTGGTGCACGCAAGGCACTGCAGACCTGGCAGCGATCGTCCTGCGAGACAGCGCCCATCTGCAGGAGGAGGACGCCGAAAATGCCCGCCTCTGGGGGTTCTCCCGGCACGACCCGCCGCTCCCCTTGTACAACGCCGCTGACGCCGAGAAGGCCATCGCCTCCTTCAGAGCGACGGAGTACCACCAGAGCGTCGAGCTGAACTCCGGTGCCCGGCTGGCCTTGAGTCGGGCAGGCCACATCCTGGGCTCGGCCAGCGCCCTGGTCACGATCGGCGACGGCACCGTCCTGTTCTCCGGAGATCTGGGCCGAACCGGTCACCCACTGCTCCTGCCCCGGGAATCACCACCTGCAGCCCGCACCGTCGTCATAGAGTCCACCTACGGGGACCGCGCTCACCCAGCCGTTCATGCCTTCAGGCACGAGGTTCTGGCCGAGGCCATCCGCCGCACCGTGAAGCGGGGCGGATCTGTCATTATCCCCGCCTTCGCCGTGGACCGGACCGAACTGGTGCTCCACGCTCTCAGCCAGCTGGCCGCAGCCGGCGACATACCCCCGTTACCGGTGTACGTAGACAGCCCGATGGCCCTTGCCGCCCTGGACGTCTATCGCAGCCGATCCGCCCGATCGGACCTTCGCCCAGACCTTCCGGCACGCCTGGTGGACCTCCCCGACCTGCACTCAGCACATAGCCCCGAAGAGTCGATGCGACTGAACGAGCCCCGCAGACCCTCGATCATCATCTCTGCGTCCGGCATGGCGACGGGCGGACGCGTGCTACATCACCTCCAGCATCTCCTGCCGGACGCTCGGCACACCGTGGTTCTTACCGGCTACCAGGCCGTCGGCACACGAGGGCGCCAACTGGTCGAAGGCGCAACGGAGCTCAAGATGTTCGGAGGATATGTTCCGGTCCGCGCCGAAGTGGTCGTTGACCCGGGATTCTCCGTCCATGCCGATGCCACCGAGCTCCTCACCTGGCCTTGCCGGCTCCACCAGAAACCGTCTACATCGTCCACGGCGAGCCTCAGTCGGCGGGTTCACTGGCCGCCAGGGTGAGGGCTGAGACCGGTTGGTGCGCTGTCGTGCCCAGGCTCGGAGAACGCGTCAGAGTCGACTGACGGAGTCAGTCCAGCGCCTCGGCCTGAGGTATTGCAGATTCAGCCGGCGTCGCGGGATGCTTTGGGTCTCCGCGTTGCCCTGTCCGACCAGGAGGGTCTCAATGATCACAGCAACGATGGTTGTCCCAACAATCCCTGTCACCGACCTTGAACAGGCAAAGGACTTCTATGGCGGGGCCCTGGGACTGACGCTCCTTTGGGAGAACCCGGTCTCGGTCCGGTTCCGTTGCGGGGAAAGCAGCGAGATATCGATCTTCAAGCGCCCCCCGACAACCACCGAGCACACACTCGCCCACTTCGAGGTCACCGATCTCGAAGCCGTGGTGCGCGACCTCGAGTCCAAGGGCGTCACCTTCATCGACTACGCCGACGGACCGCTCATGACGACAGGCCACATCGCCCAGCTTGGCCCGGCCCGCGCGGCGTGGATCCACGACCCCGACGGGAGCACCCTCGGGCTCCGTCAGGGTTAGACGCCACGGCCTCAAACGCTCTCCGGACCCGCCTGCCGAAACGCGCCGCCTACCTGCCCGCGTCCGAAGTGCCCAGAAGCAGCCGCAGCTCGCGGGCAACCGCAGTGGCCCCCGCCGCCCCCAGCACGATCGTGTAGTGGTTGACGTCAGGCACCTCCCGGATGATCACGGCGGGGAGCTCCTTTCTCCACCGCTCGATCTCGCTGGGGCTATAGAGACCCGGCGTCTCGTCCAGCAGTCCTCGGGGCGCGGTCAGCAGGGAGACAGGCTTTCCTGTCGCGGCCAGCTCGAACAGTGCTGCCAGGACGGCTCCCCCGCCGTACAGATCCAACGAGTCCTGCCGGACCGCCTCCAACGAGGCTGACGGTCGCAGCGCCGGTTCTTCTCCGGTCAGGTCGTAGTTGGCGTAGTCGACGACTGCCTGGCTCCACTGCTCGCCCGCAAAAGCCGGGTGCCTCATCCAGAACTCCTGATATGCCGTTCGATCCGGGAAGGTCATCGACAGTCGTGAGGCGGCCGGGCCGAGCGTGGCTTCGAGCAGGTCCTCCTTGCTGATCCCCGCTGGAACCACCAGGGGAAGCCCTCCGTCCACCAGGAGCAGCTGACTGAACCGGTCGGGATAGAGCCGGGCCGCGACGACTGCGACGAAGCCGCCCATCGAATGCCCGACCAGGATGGCCCTTGGCAGCTCCAGCGCCTCGATCACCGCCTCCAGATCGGCCGCATGCCTTGCCATCCCGAAGGGCCCGGGCAGCCCGGCGCTGCGACCTCTGCCACGCAGGTCCGGGGCGATGATCCGAGCGTGCGGACAGGCCTGGGCGATCGGCGCCCAGGCCAGGTGGGACGCGGTGATCCCGTGTACGGCGATCACGGTTGGGGCGGCGATGTTGCCAGAGTCGTCCGGGCCCCATTCGCCGACCCGCAGGGTGCCGCCGTCCACTGGAACGTCGTGTGTGCGGTACGATCCCCGGTGTTCGGATCTCGCTGGTGTGCTTGACGGCCACCATGCGCTCCCTCCATGCGTTCCCCTAGGGCGTTCTTCGGACCGTCCGAATTGTCTCTGGATTTGCGGCCAGGTGGAAGGTATTTTCGAGGAAGGCAAGCCTTGCCTGATGGGCAGCCTTCCCCCGATGCACGAGTATCTCAACCTGCAGAAGGCACCGCGTCAACAATTAAGGAGATCCAACCATGGCCGTTACCCTTGTGCTGCATCGTGTCAACGACTACGACGCCTTCCGGGAGGTCTATGACTCCTTCGCCCCGATGCAGGCCGCTGGCGGCGTTATCGCCGAGTCTGTTCACCGGATGATAGGCGATCCCGACAATGTCCTGGTCATCCACGAGTTCAACTCCGTCGAAACTGCCCGGGAGTTCTTCGCCAACCCCGAGCTGCGGGATGCCATGGTGCGAGGCGGCGTCAAGGGCGAGCCCCGCATCGAGTTCTACGAATAGCACCGAACTGCCGGAGCTGATCGTCGCTGACAGTGACGCGTGGCGAGACTGGCTCCGCGAGAACCACGAGACCTCACAGGGCATCTGGCTGGTCCTGGCCAAGAAGGGCACCACCGAACCGACGACCCTCACCTACGACTTGGCGCTCGCAGAAGCACTGTGTCAAGGCTGGATTGATGGTCAGGTGGGCCGGCGGAACGAGCGATCTTACGTCACCCGGTTCACTCCCAGGCGGGCGCGCAGCCAGTGGTCTGCGCGCAACGTGGGTATTGTGTCCGCTCTGATCAGCCAGGGCAGGATGCAGCCGGCTGGCCTGAGGCAGGTTGAGCGAGCGAAGGCGGACGGAAGGTGGAACGCGGCGTACTCCGGCCAGGCAAGCCACGAGATGCCAGCCGACCTCGACGCAGCGCTGGCCGCGGCACCGCAGGCGCGGGCAATGTTCGAGATCCTGACCGGCCAGAACCGCTTCGCGGTGATATATCGGGTGGACAGCGCCAAGCGCCCGGAAACCCGGGCGCGTCGGATCGAGCAGTTCGTCGCCATGCTGGCCCGTGGCGAGACGCTCTATCCACAGAAGCGCACCCTCGACCCCTGACCCGGTCTGCGCTAGCCAGCGTGGCAGCACAGGGAGGCGACACTGGGGAGGAACCTGAGTTCCTCCCCACCCCTCCATGTCGGACCTGTTGGCGTCAGCGGGTGATGATCACCTTGAGGGCTTTCGTCTCCGCTGCGCGGCCGAAGGTGTCGTAGGCGTCCATGATGGTGTCGAACGTGAACCGGTGGCTCGCGAACTGCTCTGGCTTGAGCCTGCCCTGGGCGACGAGCTTGAGCAACATCGGCGTGGTGGTTGCGCTCACCAGGCCAGTGGTGATCGCCACGTCCTTGATCCACAGGTCCTGGAGCTTCAGCTCGACCGACGTCCCATGGACACCGACGTTGGCCACGGTCCCGCCGGGGCAGATGATCTCGGTGGCCATGGTGAAGGTCTGCGGAATGCCCACTGCTTCGATCGCAACGTCCACACCCCGGCCGCCATCCGTGAGAGCCAGCACCTGTGCCTTCCAGTCGGAGTCGCCGCTGTTGACGGCTTCGGTGGCGCCAAATTTCTTGGCCTGGTCAAGTCGGTTGTCATCGAGGTCGACGGCGATGATGTGGGCCGCGCCGTACAATCCAGCGGTCATCATCGCCGAAAGGCCAACCGGGCCGGCACCGATGACTGCGACGACATCCCCGGGCTTGACCCGACCGTTGCGCACCCCGATCTCAAAGCCCGTGGGCAGGATGTCGGACAGCATGACCGCAGCCTCGTCGCTGACCCCCTCTGGCAGCTTGTGCAGAGAGCTCTCAGCAAAGGGCACTCGTACGTACTCTGCCTGTGTACCGTCAATGAGGTGGCCGAAGATCCAGCCGATCCCCGACGTGCCCTCCTTGTTCAGGCAGTGCGCGGGGAGCCCCTGGTGACAGTAGGAACATGAACCGCAGGAGGTGATGCAGGAGATGATGACCCGATCACCTACCACGAGGTTGTTCACCGCGGAGCCGACCTCGGTGATCGTCCCGACCCCTTCGTGCCCGAGGATCCGCCCGTCCGTGACAGCCGGCACGTCTCCTTTGAGGATGTGCAGGTCGGTCCCGCAGATCGTGGTCGTATCCACCTGAACGATCACGTCGGTCGGATCGATGATCTTGGGGTTGGGCACTTCTTCCCACGACTTTTGATTCGGTCCGTGGTACACCAGAGCCTTCATGAAATGTCCTCCAAGTCGCCACGTGCCCAAGCCGGCTGGTGGGGCTCCGCGGGTGCGCCGTACATCCGCAATTCTGCTCCAGCCAGGTTCGCTTTGCTCGGCGAAACCGCAGACCTTGCTGTTGTCGCGACCGCCAGGCATCATTCTGGCGTCAGGAGCCCCTGGACCCAGGAATTGTCAATAGCAAACTCACACCACTTAAGGCTTGTTCAGGCCTACATTGACGTAAGAATGTCACTGGCCAGGAGCACAAGACGCCCGGCTGGAAGCTCTTAGGGGGAAGAAAATGACCGAACACGAGACCAGCCCACCCCCCGAGGTCACCCCTGGGCAGGCAGTTCCGGCACAGGACCCAGCTAACCCCGTGGAACAGGACCCTCTCAAGGTCATCGCAGCAGACACCACACAGACCAGGGCTTCGACAAGAGCGAAGTCCGCCGCAGAGGTCAGAGCGCGGGTCACCGCAGATGCGGCGTACGCCAGGGCGACGCGGCCCCGGCACAGGAGGAAGCGATTCGCCCTGCCGTCGGCTGTTGTTCTCGTCTTCCTGGTGCTCATGGTCATTACCGGGGGCAACGACGCGGGGCTCTTCGACCGCACCAGGAGCGCAATGGACCTGGGAGCCGACATCGCGGACAACATCCCGACCGGTTCCCTCGGACAGAGTGTTCGCGACGGCAGGTTCGCCTTCACCGTGACCTCGTCGGCCAGATTCAGCAAGACCATCACGAGCCGGAATGGCACCACCGAGAAAGCTCAAGGCGTATTTGTGATCGTCCGAGCTGACGTCACCAACATCGGTTATGAGCCGGCCATCCTCACAGCCACGGACCAGTTCCTGATCAGCGACAAGGGCCAGAGGTTTGCGACAAGTCCGGCGATCTCCGCTCTGGCGGGTGCTGAGACGATCTTCCTGGAGGACATCAACCCGGGCCACACCGTGAATGGCGCCCCCATGCTCTTTGACGTGCCAGCCGGAGTCATGATCACCAGCATCGAGCTGCACGACTCCGTGTCCTCGACGGGGGTCAAGGTCAAGCTGTCCTGATCGCAGCCTGTCCTGATCGCAGCCTGTCCTGATCGCGGCCTCTGGCGAGTCAGCCGACGTCGAAGGTCTTCATCGCCTCGATTCGGTCGCGGACCCTGCGGCGGAGGATCTTGCCAATCTGCGATCGTGGGAGGTCCTCCATGATCACGACCCGGCGAGGCACCTTGTAACCCGTCAGCCGCTCGCGCGCGAAGGCGCGCACTCGAGCCGGGTCGATGGTAGCGCCTTCCACGGGCACGACCGCCACGACAACCTCCTCGCCCGAATCCCCCTCTGCCGGTATGCCGACCACGGCCAGTTCGTCCACTTCGGGCATGGCCCGCAGGACGTCCTCGACCTCCGAGGGATAGACGTTGAAGCCACCGGTGATGATCAGCTCCTTGATCCGGTCGACAATCCTGACGAAGCCGTCCGCATCCGCCACCGCGATGTCGCCGGTTCTCAGCCAGCCGCCGGGCAGGCGCACCTCTGCGGTCTCCTCCGGGCAGTTCCAGTACCCGGTGAACACCTGTGGGCCGCCGATCAGCAGCTCGCCCGGTACGCCGATCGGCAGGTCTTGTGACGGGTCGTCCGGTTCGACGATACGGATTCGGGTTGAAGGAAACGGGATGCCAACCGTTCCTGGCCGCCGGGTTGCAGCGGCCGGGTTGCCCAGCGAGATGGGCGACGTCTCCGTCATCCCGTAGCCCTCAACGAGCAGGCCACCACTGACGGACTCCCACAAGTCGACCACCGCGGGTGGCAACGCCATGGCGCCCGAGAACGCGTAGCGGATCGAGGTGAGGTCGACCCGACCCTCCTTGGCCGCGGCAGCCAGCCGCTCATAGATCGGTGGGACCGCGGGCAGGAACGTCGGGGGGCGCCGCCGGATGGCCTCCAACACCTGGTCAAGATCGAAGCGGGGTAACAGGACCAGAGTCGCGCCAACGCTCATCGAGAAGGTCAGGCACAGCGTGAGGCCGTAGGCGTGGAACAGGGGCAGCACCGCGTAAACGGTCTCCTCGCCGTCCTTCAGACCCGGCATCCATGCCCGTCCCTGGGCCGCATTCACCCTCAGGTTGCGATGGGTCAGTATTGCGCCCTTGGGTGTGCCCGTGGTTCCCCCGGTGTACTGCAGCAACGCGATGTCCTGCGGGCCAGGCTGCGGGTGCTCGCCGGCGATCGAACCGGTAGACGTGGAGACCCGCTCCCAGCTCAGCACCCCGTCCGGAACCGGGCCGGTCATCGCGTTTCGTGCCGAGCGGGCCCTGGCGACCGGCAGCCGCAACAATAAACGCTGACGCCAGGGAAGGGCGGCCGTAAGATCGACCGCCAGAATGGTCCGGAGTGCGGTTTGCCCCCGGAGGCCGTCAATGACAGGTGCCGTCTTGTCCCAGCACACGGCGACGGTTGCCCCGCAGTCGGACAGCTGATGCTGAAGCTCGGCGCCGGTATACAACGGGTTGTGTTCCACGACAAGGGCGCCGAGCCGCAGCGTGGCGTAGAAAGCAACAACGTGTTGTGGGCAGTTGGGCAACACCAGTGCTACTCGGTCCCCTTCCCGCACACCGGCGACTCGCAACGCCTCGGCGGCTCGACCTACCTGTTCTGCCAGCTCGCGGTAGGTCGTCTCCGCGCCGAAGAAGTCGAGCGCGACCCGGTCGCCGAAACGCACAGCGCTGGAGGCGAGCATCTCCGGCAGAGACTCCTCCGGGGCCTGGACCTCGGCCTCAACCCCCGGCGCATAGCTCGTCAACCACGGACGCCCGCTGAGAGGGCCGTGACCCTCCCCTGGTTCAGACCTGCCCGCGCGGTCCATATCCACCTGATCTCCCAATTGAGCCCTTCACGGCCGTCTACCCGCTGTTCGGCGAGGTGCCACCTGAGGCACGATACTCAGCCGCCCGGAGTAGCGACTCACGTGGCCGGAGCCAACCTCGCCAGCGATACTGGTTCCATGGCAGCAGGCACCAGGGGACACCGGTGACGCCGGCCAGTCGGCGCCTCGGGGTACCCCAGCTCGATCGGTTGAAGGCAATGGACGCCGGCTACCTTCGCACCGAGGACCATGGGTTGCCGATGCATGTAGCCGCCCTGGCCATCCTTGATGGTGCGTCGCTGCAGGATGCTTCAGGGCGACTTCACGAGGAGACAGTCCGGCGGCACGTCGATGACCGTACGCAGCTGGCGCCGCGTCTCCGCCAGAAGCTCCACCACACGCCGTTTGCAGCCGGACCGCCCGTCTGGGTTGATGACCCGGCCTTCGACATCCGCAACCACGTGAGATTCCACGACCTGGGCTACCCTGCCGACGAGGCGGCCATGCTGAAGGCCAGCTCCGACCTGAACGCGACACCACTGGACCGGTCCAAGCCGCTGTGGGAGATGTGGTTGCTGACCGGGCGGGAGGATGGCAACGTTGCCCTGCTGATTCGACTCCACCACGTGGTGGCCGACGGCATCGCAGCCCTGGACCTGCTCGGCGTGTTGTTCGACCTGACCGCCGAAGGTCCTGCGTCGCGTGCCGAAGGTGCTGCCAAAGTTGCCGGAGGTCCTTCCAAAGTTGCCGAAGGCCTTTCCCTGCATACAGCAGGAGAGAGTCCGAGACCCCCACCGCGTGTTGGGGAGGTCTACGCCGATCACCTGCTTCGCAAGGTGGGGGCAGCATCTCGGACCGTTTCCAGTGCCCGCCGGCCAGCGGCGGTCGGTCACAACCTCGCCGCCCGGCTCGGGCAGGTGCGCCAACTGATCCGTGACGGTGTCGCGCCGCGCGTGTCACTCAACCAGCCCGTCGGCACCCGACGCCGGCTGATGCTGGTGCGAGCCGACCTCGCAGGCGCGAAGGCGACAGCACACGTCCACGGCGCCACGGTCAATGACGTGGTGCTCGCGGCAATGGCAGGCGGTGCCAGGCGACTCCTGCAGAGTCGTGGCGAGCTGAGGCAGGATCTGGTTCTGAGGGTCTCAGTGGCGGCATCGTTGCGAGGTCGCGGGGATGAGGTCGTCAATGGCAACCAGGTGGGGGTCAGGTATGCCCCACTGCCAGTGTGCGAGCCTGACACGGTTCGGCGGCTCCAGCTCATCGCCGGTGTCACCGGGCCACAGCGCGACCATGCGCCGTACCAGCCGGGCGGCCGCGTGCTGCAGCGGTGGATGGTTCGGGCCATGTTCCATCAGCGGCTGGTCAACCTCCTGATGAGCAACCTGCCGGGCCCTGCTACGCCGATGTACTTCGCCGGCGCTAGGGTGCTGGAGGTGTTCCAGGTCGGGCTGGTTCAGGGCAACATCCCGCTCAGCCTGGGAGTACTGTCCTATGCCGGTCAGCTGAACTTCGACATCATTGCCGACTCAGACGCCATCCCTGACCTTACGGTCTTCGCTGAAGGGCTTTCCGCTGCTCTTGAACAGCTCGGCGCGATCCCGCCATCGCCATCCGTTGTCTGACCCCACTTGCACCGGCCCGCTCACGCCGGCCGGGTCACGCCGGCCGGGTCATGGCGAGGTTACGGCAGCTTGCTCGCTCCCGCGTCGTCTCCGGTGAGTTCCCCTGACGTGTCACCAGCCTGGGTGTTGCGGATCGAAGCCGGGAGCTCGAACTGGCGACGTCCGAAGGCACGCAGCACCTCGTGGAGCCCCTCGCCAAGTCCGCTGGGTGGCAGCTCGATCTCGTACTCGACGGTGCCGGGCTCGCGTTCGATGACACGGACACCGACACTGCCTCCCTCCAGCAGCCCGACCACGGCGCAGTTGTCGGCCGCCACCAGTGCCGTGAAGTGACGGATCCCTTCCTGGCGAGCACGATCGGCCAGCCGGCCGAGCAGCTCGGTGCCGAGTCCTCTTCGCTGCCAGTCGTCGACAACTGTGACGGCGACCTCTGCCCGCTCGGGGTCATCGGCGTCCCGGATGTAGCGGGCGACTCCAAGTCCACGACCATCACCAGGGTCCAGTGCGCCAAGCGCCTCGTGGTTGTGGTGGTCGATATCGGTGAAGTAACGCAGCTCCGCAGCAGTCAGATTCGGTTTGCCGGTCAGGAATCGCAGTTGGCGAGACTCAAAGCTCAGGCGGGCGAAGCCCTCGGCCAGCAGTGGCGCGTCCCCTGCCTGGACCTCTCGTATCAGCACGGCCGAACCATCGCGCAACACTGCCTGATCACCCCTCATCGCAGTCAGTCTGGCACTCAACGACTGATGGGGCCACCGCGGATGAGGTGTGTCAGCCCTGACGTCTGGCGGTTCTGGCGGGGAGGCTTCTACGAAACCGGAACAACCCCCAGGTGGCCAGGACGACGACCAGCAGAATCATGGCCGGGAGCAGGGCCGGTTTACCGGTGACTTCCAGAAACACCGTTACGACAAAGAGAATCAGGGCCCAGAACCCCAGAAAACCGATGAGGATGTCTAAGTCCTCTCCGGAGCGAACCTTCTTCGGGTTTGGCTGCGAAGAGTCCGGGTCCACTACTTGACCGCTCCGGCGGTCAGCCCGGCAACGATCTGACGCTGGAAGACCAGCACCATGATCACCAGCGGAATCGTGACGATGGTGGCCGCCGCCATGACCGCGGTATACGGCTCCTGGTGCGGCTGCGATCCGGTGAACGATGCGATGGCGACAGTGACTGTCTGGGTCTGGGAATTGGACAGCTGGCTGGCGATCAGGAACTCGTTCCATGAGCTGATGAACGCCAGGATCGCCGTGGTGAAGATGCCCGGCGCAGCCAGCGGCATGATGATCTTGCGGAACGCCTGCGACTTCGTGCACCCGTCGATCCGGGCAGACTCCTCAAGCTCCCATGGCATCTCGCGGAAGAACGAGACCAGGATGTAGATCGTCAGCGGGAGGGCGAAAGAGATGTACGGAACGATCAGCGCCTGGTAGGTGCCGATCCAGTTGAGGTTCGTGAAGAGCTGGAACAGGGGGGTCACCAGCGCCACACCAGGAAACATCGAGGCCGCCAAGATGAACCCGAGGACCAGGTACTTGGCCCGGAAGTTCAGGCGGGCCAGCGCGTACGCCGTGAAGATGCCGAAGATCAGAGCGATGATCGTGGTGAGCACCCCCACGATGAGGCTGTTGATCAGTGCCCGGGTGAGGTGGTTGCCCGTGTCCGTGGAGAACGCAGCGCGGTAGTTGTCAAGGGTGATGTGGCTGAAGAACGGGGTTGCGTCATAGGTGAAACCAACGTCGCGGAAGGAAGTGACAACCATCCAGTAGGCGGGCAGCAGGCACCAGATGACGATAACTGCGGCGAAGATGTACGTTCTGGCGGACGCCCAGCGCTGTCGGCTCCTGGCTCTGCGTTTCGCGTGTGGCGCCGACTGCGTGTCCTGGGTTGTGGTTGCCGTGGTCATTTGGCCTTCCCCTTCCCGCTGACGGTGGTCGTCTCAACGGCGTTGATACCGAGGGCCTTTACGAGGATGAGGGCAACCAGGAAGATGAGAATGAACGTGATGGTCGACAGGGCTGAGGCGCTGTTGAACTTCCCGCTCCTGATTTCCTGGACCACAAGAATGGACAACGTGGTGGTGTTGTTTGCACCTCCGGTCATGATCTGCGGAAGGTCATACATCCGCAGGGCATCCAGGGTGCGGAACAGGACCGCGACCAGCAGCGCCGGCTTCACCAGTGGCAGCGTGATGTGCAGGAATCGTTGCCACGCCGTCACTCCGTCCACCTTGGCGGCTTCATAGACGTCCCCCGGGATTATCTGCAGGCCGGCAAGAATCAGCAGTGCCATGAACGGCGTCGTCTTCCAGACGTCGGCGATGATGATGCCGGCCCGGGCGGGGTTCGCACTCCCGGTCCACAGGATCGAGGTGCCGAAGAGCTTGTTGGCGATTCCTTCGAA
>Ga0066789_10000434_pt1 | contig 16498 bp, 15 predicted proteins | sample OrgsoiDNA2013049_FD_70960 | JGI IMG/M metagenome (GOLD analysis project Ga0066789, IMG submission 70960) | Permafrost soil microbial communities from the Arctic, to analyse light accelerated degradation of dissolved organic matter (DOM) -... | ecosystem: Environmental > Terrestrial > Soil >...
CGTTCGGCGAATATTTCGCTGCGATAACCCGGATTGGCCTCGAGTACGATGCGCGACGATCGCTGGTATTCGACCAACCGGTACGGCCCGCTGCCGACCGGATGCGCCCCGATGTCGTTGCCGTAGGTGCTGACTACTTCGCGCGCCACCGCCGCGGTTGCGGGCATCGCCAGGACGAAGGGGAAATCGAAGTCGGGCTGCAGCAGCCGGATGCGCAACGTGTACCGGTCGACGATCTCGAGACCTGCAATCGGCGCATCGTAGTCGAAGTGTCCCGACGACTTGGCGCGTGCCTGGGCCGCGTCGCCGCCGACGAGCTTGCCTTCGACCAACCACGACCAGGGCGAGCGGAGCGCGGGATCGAGCAAGCGTTTGAGGGAATACGCGTAGTCCGCCGCCACGAGCTCGCGCCGCTTGCCCGCAAAGGCAGGATCCGGGGCGAAGTAGATTCCTTTTCGGATGCGACACAGATACACGGCACCGTCACCGGACACTTCGGGCAAACGCTCAAGCGTATTGGGTTTGAGCCGGACCGGACGTGCGAGATACTCGTATTCGAGCATCGGATCGTAGATGTGTTCGACGATGGCATCGGAGGGAGCATCCCACGCCCTGGCCGGATCGAAGCTCGTTTCCGCGATGGTGTATACGCCCCGCAGCGTCTTGCTCACGTCGGCCGCGTGCCCTGCGGGGAGCACCATGGACAATAGAACAACGAGCAGACAACGGTTGCGCAAGAACGCTCCGGTGGGGACGCGCCAGCCGGCTGGCGCTACAATGATCGCATACGCCGCACCCGGGCTAGACCGACATCACGATGGAAATGAAACGCCTCTCGGGCGGCAATCTGCGTGCTGCCGGCTACGACGATAGGAACCGCCTGCTCGTTGTCGAATTGAATGCGGGCACCTTCCAGTATTCGGGCGTGACGCCCGAAACGTGGCGCCGTTTTGTCGGCGCGTCGTCGCCCTGGAGCTTTTTCCGCGACAATATTGAGGAAGACTACCCCGCGAAGCGCATCCGCTGAGCGCTATCTCGCGTTTTGCCGCTTGCGCGCGGGCCCGGGGTGGGCGTAGCGCCTGACCCAGTCGAAGAACTCGCGATACCAAAGGCGCGAATTCTGCGGTTTCAGGATCCAGTGGTTTTCGTCGGGGAAGTACACCAGCCGCGCGGCGATCCCTTTGGCGCGCAGCGTGTCGTAGTGCTGCAGCGCCTGGGTGGCTGGCACGCGAAAATCCTGTTCCCCGTGCAGCACCAGCGTCGGCGTCTTGAACCGCTTCGCATAGTGGTGCGGCGACTGCTTCATCACCTGTGCCGGACGGTCCCAGTGGAATCCTCCCAGCCGCTTGGCGAAGAACGGGTAACCGTCGGTCGCCATCATGCTCACCCAGTCGTAGCAGCCGGCGTGGCAGACGTAGGCCCGGTAGCGATCGGTGTGGCCGTTCATGAACGCGACGAGATACCCGCCATAGCTGCCGCCGCCGGCAACCAGCCGTTGGCGATCGATGTAACCCTGGCGCAGCATGAAGTCCGTCGCGGCTTCGGTGTCCGCGAATTCTTTGGTGCCATAGTTCGCAGTAATCGACTCCTGCCACTGCTGCCCGAAACCCGATGACCCGTGGTAATTCACGCCGACGACGACATACCCCTGCGCCGCGAAGACCTGGGTGTTCCAGCGGTAGTGCCAGCCGTCCGTGTGCGCGGCGTGCGGGCCGCCGTGAATCGTGTGCAGCAGCGGCCACTTTTTCTTCGGGTCGAAATTCGGAGGATAGGTCACCCAGATCTGCACCGGCTCGCCGCGCCAACCCTTGATCGTCACGTCGCGCGATGCGCCGAGCGAGACGCGCGACATCAGGGTGCGATTGGGATTGTCGAGTGCGCGCTCGCCCGTCCCGTCGGCGCGCGTCGCGAACAGCACGACCGGATGCGACAGGTTCGCGCGACCGAAAACAATGCACGTCCCGTCAGCCGACAGGTCGAAGCCGTTGACCGTGCCCCCGGAGGCCACCTGCGTCGGCATCGTGTCGCTCAGGCGGAGCCGGTACAGACCCTCGCGCCCGCGATCCTCGATCTGCATGAATATCGCGCTGCTGTCGGGAGCCCACCGCGCGTGCGCGGTCGCCCGGTCGAGTCGCGACGCCAGCCGGCGCGTCCGGTCGCTCCGGCGGTCGAGCAGCGTCAGCCGGCCCTGATCGGTGAAGGCGCGCTTGAGATTGTAGGAGTGCCAGAGCAGGTGGCGGCCGTCCGGCGAGTAGCGTGGATGCTCGTCGCTGAAACCGCTGTTGGCGGTGAGCGTGCGATGGCGGCCGGTAGCAAGATTGATCGTGACGATGTCGGCGTCGTTCATCATGCGAGGTATCGGCGCGAGGTCGGCGGTGATCGCCAACTCGCGGCCGTCGGGGCTGATGTCGTAGTGCTCGTTCGAGGGCTCCCACGGCTGCAGCGACAACCCGGTTCCGGCGAGCAGATCGCGCGCGCGCCCCGTTCCGACGTCGGCCACAAACACGTGCGGTTCGCGCCCGTCGGTAAGCCAGTGGTCCCAGAATCGGTATTCCGCGCGCTCGGTGATGTGCGCCTTCACCTTGGCCTCCTTGCGCTCCTTCAATCGTACCGCCTGCGCCTTGTCGCCCTTGAGGTCCGGCCACACCCGCGACACGAAAGCGACGCGCTTGCCATCCGGAAACCAGCGCAGCGCCGACGCCCCGGTCGACAGCGACGTCAGTCGCCGGGCTTCACCGCCATCCGGGGCGATGAGATAGACCTGCGCCTCGTCGTCGTCCTTGCGCTTGGCCGTGAAGGCGATCCACTTGCCGTCGGGCGACCAGGCCGGATCGCTGTCCTTGTCGCCTGCGGTAAGCCGCCGAGCGCGGCCGCCGTCGATGGGGAACAGCCACAGTTCGGTATGCGTCTCATTCTTGTCCACGTCCAGCATCGCGACCGCCGCGCACGCGGCGTGCCCGTCCGGGGCGCTGCACGGCGCGCCAACGCGCCTGAGCGACAGCAGTTGCGCGATGGTCAGTGGATGTTTTCTTCGCGGCATGAGGGCGCTTTCGAACGTGAGCAAAGCGTGCAATTTTACGCCCGGAGCCTGCGATGCACGCGCAGTGTTGCGGTAAAATGTCCGATGAAAATCGCATCTCACCAATGAGCAATCCCCTGGAAAGCTGGACCGAGGAGCAACGCTCGGCGTACCTCTACAGCGTCTGCTCCGAGGCCGAGGCCGGCACGCCGCGCGCCGAATTGTTCCGGCGTCTCGCGGGCGAGGCCCAAGCGCAGGCCGCGATCTGGCGGGCGTCGCTGACGGCCAGCGGCAAACCGGCGCCGGCGCCGTACGAGCCGGAACCGCGCACGAAACTCGTTGCGCGCATGGTCCGCCTGCTCGGACCGCGACGCATGCGTTCGGTGCTGGCCGCGATGAAGGTGCGCGGCATGGCGATTTACTCCGAGCGCGAACCCGGTGGCCACCTGGTACCCGTTGCAGGCACGATCGAGCGCAGCCATCGCGGTTTGGGCGGCGTCGGTAATGTGCGTGCGGCAGTGTTCGGTGTGAACGACGGCCTGGTCTCGAACGCGAGCCTTATCTTTGGCGTCGCGGGCGCGAACTCGAGTCCGTCGGCAGTATTGCTCGCGGGCGTTGCCGGGCTCGCCGCCGGCGCGTTCGCCATGGCGGCGGGCGAATATGTGTCGGTGCGCTCGCAGCGCGAGCTTTTCGAATACCAGATCGGCCTCGAACGCGACGAGCTCGCAGAGTATCCGGAGGCCGAAGCGCAGGAACTCGCGCTGATCTACGGCGCCAAGGGCATGCCGGTCGCTGAAGCCAACCGCCTGGCGAAAAAACTCGTTTCCGATCCGGAGCGCGCGCTCGATACGCTCGCGCGCGAAGAGCTCGGCCTCAATCCGGCTGAGCTCGGTTCGCCGTGGGGCGCGGCCATTTCGTCTTTCCTGTCGTTTACCGTCGGCGCGGCGATCCCACTGCTGCCCTTCGTCCTGAGCGCGGGGACGAAGGCGCTGCCGATTGCAGCGGCCATGACCGCGGTCGCGCTGTTCGCGGTCGGCGCAACGCTCTCGCTGTTCACCGGGCGCGGCGCCCTCATGTCCGGCGCGCGCATGCTGCTGCTGGGCGGACTCGCCGCCGCGGTCACGTTCGTCGTGGGCCACGTCGCCGGCATCGCCGTCGGCTAGCGCGCTTTCCGTCATGGCGCTGGCGCGCGTCACGCTGAAGCCGGGACGCGAGAAATCGCTGCGGCAGGGGCACCCGTGGATCTTCTCCGGCGCAATCGACCGCGTGGAAGGAACGCCCGCCATGGGCGCGACGGTCGCCGTGCAATCGGCGGACGCGGCTTTTCTCGCGACCGCGGCATGGAGTCCGCAATCGCAAATTCGTGCTCGCGTGTGGAGCTTCGATGACCATGACGCCATCGACAGCGCATTCATGGACAAGCGCGTGCACCGGGCCGTGCGCGCTCGCGATCCGCTGCTCGATGCCGGCCATTCCGGTTGCCGGCTCGTGCACGGCGAGTCGGACGGGTTGCCCGGGCTAATCGCCGATCGTTATGGCGACGTCGTGGTCGTGCAGTTCGCCGCGGCCGGCGCCGACGCATGGCGCGACACGCTGGTCGCGGCACTTCAGGCGGCATCCGGCTGCAGCACGGTGTTCGAACGCTCCGACGCCGAAGTGCGGGCACTGGAAGGATTGCTGCCCCGGGTCGGCCTGGTCGCCGGCGCCCTTCCCGAGCCCGTCGCGCTCATCGAGGATGCATTGACGTATCGCGTTGACGTCGCCCGTGGCCAGAAGACCGGCTTCTATCTCGATCAGCGTGACAATCGCCGCCGCGTCCGCGAACTGGCGCGCGACCGCGACGTCCTCAACTGCTTTTGTTACACCGGTGCGTTCAGCATCGCCGCGCTTGCGGGCGGTGCGCGCTCGACCTTATCGGTCGACAGCTCGGCGGAAGCGCTCGCCCTCGCCGCCCTGCACGTTTCGGACAACGGGCTCGATGCCGCTCGCGCGGAGTGGCGCGACGCCGATGTATTCAGCGAACTGCGCAAATTGCGCGACGGAGCGCGCAGCTTCGACCTGATCGTGCTCGATCCGCCGAAGTTCGCGCCGACCGCGCATCACGTTGAAAAAGCCACCCGCGCGTACAAGGACGTGAACCTGCTCGCACTGAAGCTGCTTCGACCCGGCGGCCTGCTCGCCACCTTCTCGTGTTCCGGCGGGATATCCGCGGATCTGTTCCAGAAGGTCGTGGCGGGTGCCGCGCTCGATGCACGCGCCGACGCCGCGATCGTCGGCCGCTTCGGGCCCTCCGCCGATCATCCGGTCGCGCTCGACTTTCCCGAAGGCGATTACCTCAAGGGTTTGCTCGTTCACAAGCGGGCATAGCGCGCGTTGAACCCCTCTCCCTTGGCGAGAGGGCAGCGGTGAGGACTGCAGGGTTACGTCACTTTCTTCGACAGACACGTCTTCATGAAGTCCTTGCGTTCGGCGCCTTTCTTGCCCGTCGCCTGTTTCGAACACTGCCGCATCTTGTCCTGCTGAGAGATCGCAACCGGGGCGGCGGGTGGTGCCGCAGTCGCGGCCGGGGCCACCGCGCGCGCGGCGTTCGATTTGGTCGCGCTGTCGTCCGCGGACGCGAGGCCGGTGTCCAATCCAAGAAACGTCGCCAGCAAAGCAGTCACGAGCATCTTGAGCTTCATCATCGTCTCGTTCACGGTGTGTTAAGAAATGCGGCCTGACGGAATTGTCGTTGGCCACACTCGCATTAACGCGGCGGGAGATCGTCGGCACATCAGACGCATGGATGATGCAAACGGATGGTCCGCTTTTTCGCCGGCTTCCACGACTGTGAATGCCGATAAAACAAGGCCGCATCCGGTTGCCCGGTGCGGCCTTGTCAGCGCGGCTGGGTGGACAGGAGGTCACCCAGCCGTATTCAGCAACTCGGTTACGTCGCCTTCATGCACTCGCTGCGGGTCTTGTCGGCATCGGGCTTGGACATGCCCTTGGTCTTCTCGTTGCACATCGCCATCTTGCTCTTGGGCGGCTCCGCCGCGACCGGCTTTGCCTTCAGGCAATTGTTGACATAGTCCTGCCGCGCCTTGCTTTCGAGCTTCTTTTCGGTGGCCTCTGTTTGGCAAGTCTTCATCTTCGTTTGCTGTGAGTTTGCCGCGGGTGCCGCCTTGTCGTCGGCGGCATAAGCACCGCCGCAGGCAAACAGGCTCAGAAGGGACAGCGTGAGCAGCTTTTTCATCGGGTTCTCCAGGGTGTGTTTTGGGATGGGTAGAGGCGGTTTGAAGCCAGTCTACGGCAGGGGTAACGCCGCGCGCAACGAAATCGTGGACACACCGGGTCGCGCTGTCTCATATTTTTATCATGCACCGCAACATCGGACCGTCCGGTTTCGCGCTAAAATAGGCCAAATTTCTGAATATTCACGGAAAATCACCTTTCCGGCCGATCGCCATGATACTGATCCTCGAGCCCAATTCCGCCCCCGAAAGCACTGACTACAAGCTCCTCAGCAGCCAGCTGGACCGCCTGCCCGGCATCAAGTATCGCGTGCACCGGGAGGTCGGCGCCGAAGTAACGCTGACCGAGATTTACCTGATCGGGGACACCGGTGCGCTGACGGTCGAGCAGATGCAGGTTCTGCCCTGCGTCGCGCGGGTCGTACGGGTGTCGGAGGCGTACCGCGTGCTCGGTCGCCACAAGCAAGGCGACGACCGGCCGACGTCTTTCGAATACCAGGGCGTCAAGTTCGGGCAGGACACGCTGAACGTGTTTGCGGGCCTGTGCGCGGTCGATTCGCGGGCGTCGGTCGAGGCGATGATGAAAGCGCTGCAGGCAAACGGCCAGGTCTGCACGCGCATGGGCGCGTACAAGCCGCGGACCAATCCATATGCCTTCCAGGGATTCGGCGCGTCGTGCCTGCCCTACGTCTTCGAACTTGCCGGCAAATACGGCATCAAAGTCATCGCCATGGAGATCACGCACGAGTCGCACATCGACGAGATTCGCGCGGCACTCAAGGCGACCGGCGATGCCACCGGCGTCATGCTGCAGATCGGCACGCGCAACACGCAGAACTTCGAGCTCCTGAAGCTGGTGGGCAAGCAGCAGGACTTTCCGGTGCTGATCAAGCGTGGCTTCGGCATCACCCTGGACGAATCGCTGAACGCCGCCGAATACCTCGCGTCGGAAGGCAACCGCAAGGTCGTCTTCGGCCTGCGCGGCATGAAGACCAACATGGGCGACCCGCACCGCAACTTCGTCGATTTCTCGCACGTGCCGGTCGTCAAGCGTCTGACGCGCATGCCGGTGTGCATCGATCCATCGCATTCGGTCGGTCTGCGGGCCGTGGCGCCCGACGGGATCCTCGATATTTTCCACGTGGTCGCGCAAGGCGTCGTCGCCGGAGCGAACATGGTGCTGGTCGATTTTCACCCCAACCCTGCGCAGGCGCTGGTCGACGGTCCGCAGGCGTTGCTGATGTCCGAACTGCCGCATTTTCTCGACGACATCGCGCTCGCACGCGAAACCTACCTCAAGCGCAGCGCATTGGCTGGCAAGTACGCATCGCATTGACCAGGCACTGAGCGCGTTAACGACGCCGCGTCCGGCATGGATTCCCCCGCGAGCCCGCCGCAGGAGATCGAACTCAAGCTGTCGCTCGAACCCGGCGCGCTCGCCAGGGTTCGGCGCCATCCCGCGCTGGCACCGCTGCTGGAGGGACGCGCCCGGACGGCGACCGTGCTCAGCCGCTACTACGACACGCCGACGCGTCGCCTGCTCGAGGCTGGCGTCACGCTGCGGCTGCGCCGTACGGGAGCGCGCTGGCTGCAAACGGTAAAAGGCGCGGGCATGGCCGTCGCCGGCTTGCACCGGCGCACCGAGTACGAATGGCCTTTATCGCGACCGCAGCTCGACCGGAGCCTGCTGGCGACGACGCCATGGAAAAAGGTGTTCGCAGCGGCAGCCGGCGATTTGAAACCGCTGTTCACCACCCAAGTCCGGCGCACGTCGCAGGCAATCGCTTTCGCGGATGGCACGCGCGCGACGCTCTGTCTCGATGTCGGCACGATCAGCGCCGGCGCGCAGCGTGCACCGATTTCCGAAATCGAGATCGAACTGATCAGCGGCGACGCGAGGCGGCTCTACGAGATCGCGCAGGCGTTGGCCGCCGATCTGTCCGTCAGTGCGGCGCACCGGAGCAAAGCCGAGCGCGGCTATGCGCTGGCGGGGACTGGGGCACTCGAGCCGGTACGTGCGGCACGCGTGCCGCTGGCCGCCAATATCTCCGCCGCGCAGGCGTTCGCCGCAGTGGGCGCCGATTGTCTGCGACAGGTTGGCGCCAATGCGGAAGGTCTGGCGGCCGGAGGCGACGAGGAGTTCGTGCACCAGTTGCGCGTCGGCGTGCGACGGCTGCGCTCGCTGCTCAAGTTCATCAACGAGCTCAACCCGTCGGCGCCCCTTGCCCCGCTCGACGAGGATCTGCAGTGGCTCGCCCGCGTCGCCGGTGCCGCGCGCGACTGGGACGTATTCGCCGCGGAGACCCTCGCGCCGATCACGCCGCAGCTGGCGCAGCCACAATTGCGGCGCGACCTCGGGCGGCTCAAAGCGCGCGCAACGAAGCTTCGAAGCACGCATCGTGCGGCCATCGTGGAAGCGGTCCGTTCACAGCGCGTCACGCGCATGCTGCTCGCGCTGGGAGCCATCCTCGCCGGCCTTGCCGCAGAATCCGGGACCGGAGAGACGACCACGTCGGCACGCGTGTTGGCCGCGGCGACGCTTGCCCAGCGCGATCGCCAGCTGCGCAAGCGCAGCAAACGACTCCGTCAGCTTGCGCCGGCGGACCGCCACCGCGCACGCCTCGCCGCCAAGAAGCTGCGCTATGCGGCCGAGTTTTTCGCGCCACTGTACCGGGAGGCGCGCGCCGCGCGCTACATCGAGGCGCTTGCGCGTCTGCAGGGCGCGCTGGGCAAGCTCAACGATCTCGCCACCGCGGAACACCTGCTCCTGCTGCTCGTGCCGGCCGGCACCCTTGCGCCAGGCCCTGCGCACGCGGCGGGCATCGTGCGTGGCTGGGGCATCGCAGGGGCAGCCTCCGAACTCGCGCGCGCCGACAAGGCGAGCCGCGCGTTCGCCAAGCTCAAACCGTTCTGGAATTAGCAGTTCAGGGAGATACAACCATGCTCGAGTCCGCAGAAATCGGCCACAAGATTTCCAAGGCCGTGTACGCACGCGAGGAGCCGAAGCTGCGCGAGGCGTTGCTCAATGCGCAGTACGACCTGTCTCGATCCGGGAACGGTCCCGTGCTGCTGGTCATGTCCGGCGTGGAATCCGGCGGGCGTGGCGAGACCGCGAACAAGCTGACCGAATGGATGGATCCGCGTTTCATCCGCGTCATCGCCTTCGGGCCGCGCACGCAGGAGGAACTCGCGCGCCCGCCCATGTGGCGTTACTGGCGCGTGCTGCCGCCGCGTGGGCGGGTCGGCATATTCATGAACGCCTGGTACAACGAACTGCTGACCAGTCACGTCCAGGGGGCAATCGACGACGCGCGTCTTGTGACGTACATGCAGGCGATAGGCGGGACCGAGCAGATGCTGACCGACGAAGGCATGGTCCTGCTGAAGTTCTGGATCCATCTATCGAAACAGGAACAGAAGGCGCGGCTGCACGCGCTCGAGAGCGATCCGCGCACGAAGTGGCAAGTGACCAGGGACGACTGGCGGGCATTCCGCCTCTACAGCAAGTCGCACCAGCTGTGGGAGCGTGTGCTGCGCGAGACGTCGACCGGAGTGGCCCCGTGGTACGTGGTCGAGGGCGCCGACGAGCGCTATCGCAACCTGACCGTCGGCAAGATCCTGCTCGGCGCGATCAGCAACGCGATTTCCGTCAAGGCCACGGCGCCGAAGCGCTCGCCGACGCCGCCTGCGCCGTCGGTCATCGATAACATCAAGCTGATTCGCGACCTCGACCTCACCAAGAAACTGCCGGAGAAAGCGTACGAAAGCAACCTCCCTAAGTACCAGGGCAAGCTCGCGAAGCTCTCCCGCCACAATCGCTTTGCGGATCATTCGCTGATCCTGGTCTTCGAAGGCGTGGACGCCGCCGGCAAAGGGGGTGCAGTTCGTCGCGTCACGGGCGCGCTCGACGCGCGGCAGTACGTCACCGTTCCGATCGCCGCACCGACCGAGGAAGAGCGTGCGCATCCGTACCTGTGGCGTTTCTGGCGCCAGGTTCCGGCGCGCGGCGGCATCACCATCTTCGACCGCTCCTGGTACGGGCGCGTGCTGGTCGAGCGCGTGGAGGAGTTGTGCACGCCGAATGTGTGGATGCGTGCCTACGAGGAGATCAACGATTTCGAAGAGCGCCTCGTGCAAAACGGCGCGATCGTCGTCAAGTTCTGGCTGCAGATCAGCAAAGCCGAACAATTGCGCCGGTTCAAGGCGCGCGAGAAAACGTCGTTCAAGACCTTCAAGATCACGCCGGACGATTGGCGCAACCGCAAGAAATGGGACGCGTACGAAGAGGCCGTATGCGACATGGTCGACCGCACCAGCACGGAGATCGCTCCGTGGACGCTGGTCGAGGCCGACGACAAGCGCCATGCGCGCATCAAGATCCTGAAGACCATCGTCAATCGGCTGGCGCGCGCGCTGAAACGATGAGTGTTTCTCCAGGTGAATACGAGGCGCCCGCATGGCTGCCCAGCGGGCACATGCAGAGCATCTATGCGTCGTTCATCCCGCGTCCGAAGCAGACATACCGGCGCCAGCGCATCGACACGCCGGACGGCGACTTCATCGATTTCGACTGGCTGGAAGGTGCGGGCAACGCGCCCGCGCCGCTGGTGGTCCTGTTCCACGGCCTCGAAGGTAGCGCATCGTCGCACTACGCGGCCGCACTCATGCATCGCGTGCGCGCACTGGGTTGGCGCGGCGTCATACCGCATTTTCGCGGCTGCAGTGGAGAACCGAACCGGCTTCCGCGCGCTTACCACTCCGGCGACTACGCGGAAGTCGGTTGGATGCTGGCAAGAATTCGTGAACTGGTGCCCGGCGTACCGCTCTATGCCGCCGGGGTCTCGCTCGGCGGCAGCGCATTGCTCAATTGGCTCGGTCGCGAACCGGAGCGCGCGGCCGCGCAGGTCACCGCCGCCGCAGCCGTGTCCACGCCGCTCGATCTCAACGCGGCCGGCATCGCGATCGAGCAAGGCTTCAGCCGACTGTATTCGCGCCTGTTTCAACACACGCTCGTGCCCAAGGCGCTGATCATGGCGCGGCGCTTCCCCGGCATGCTCGACGCGGACGCCATTCGCCGGGTCGACTCGATGTATGCCTTCGACGGCGCCGTGACCGCGCCCTTGCATGGATTTGCCAGCACGGTGGACTACTGGACGCGCGCGAGCAGCAAACCATGGCTCAAAGGCATCGTCGTGCCTACGCTCGTGCTCAATGCGCTAAACGATCCATTCATACCGCCGCATTCGTTGCCGGGACGAGCGGAAGCCGGACCCGGCGTGTTGCTCGAACAACCCGAGCACGGTGGACACGCCGGCTTTCCCGCATCGCCGTTTCCCGGCAATTTGGATTGGCTGCCGGCGCGGCTGATACAATTCTTCACACAGCAACGATAGTGCGGTCCGGGCGTGCGGCGATCGACGCGCCGCTCGATTCCAGACCACCGGAGTAGACCGCAGCACGCCGGATCAACCAAGACCTCAGGCTTACCTTCCATGCAACTCGCAGGCGAAATCTTCAAGGCTTACGACATCCGTGGCGTCGTAGGAAAAACGCTGACTGCCCCCGTCGTGCGGACCATCGGGCAGGCGCTGGGTACGCTTGCGCTCGAGCGCGGCCGTGACACGCTCGTCGTCGGCCGCGATGGCCGCCTTTCCGGCCCCGAGCTTGCATCGGCACTTGCCGAGGGCATCCGCGCCAGCGGCGCGCACGTCGTCGATATCGGCATGGTCACGACGCCGATGAGCTATTTTGCCGCGCAGCATCTGAACACGCAGTGCAGCGTCATGGTCACCGGCAGCCATAATCCGCCGGACTACAACGGGCTGAAAATGGTCATCGCCGGGGATACGCTGGCCGGCGAGGAGATTCAGGCGCTCAAGGCGTGCATCGAGTCGGGCGACCTGCGCCAGGGCGCCGGCGACGCGCACGACGCCGACATCGCGGCCGCGTACCTGGACCGGATCGTCGGTGACCTGCGGCTCGCACGACCGATGAAGATCGCCATCGACTGCGGCAACGGGGTCGCCGGCGCGTACGCGCCCGAACTTTTCCACCGGCTCGGTTGCACGGTCACGGAACTGTTCTGTGACGTCGACGGTAACTTCCCCAATCACCACCCCGACCCATCGCAACCCAAGAATCTGCAGGACTTGATCCGCTGCCTCGCGACGAGCGACAACGAACTCGGGCTTGCGTTCGACGGCGATGGCGATCGCCTCGGCGTCATCACCCGCGATGGAACGATCATCTACCCCGACCGGCAACTGATGCTATTCGCGGCCGATGTGCTTGGCCGCAATCCAGGCGCCACCGTGATTTACGACGTGAAGTCCACGCGTAACCTGCAACCCTGGATCCTGCGCCACGGCGGCACGCCGCTGATGTGGAAAACGGGGCACTCGCTGATCAAGTCGAAAATGAAACAGACCGGCGCACTGCTTGCCGGCGAAATGAGCGGCCATACCTTCTTCAAAGAGCGCTGGTACGGTTTCGACGACGGCCTGTACGCGGGTGCGCGGTTGCTCGAGATCGTTTCGCGCCATGCCGACGCATCGTCCGAGCTTTCGTCTCTGCCCGACAGCATCAGCACGCCCGAGCTCAACGTGGCGTGCAATGATGCGTCCGCGCACCAGCTCATCGCCGCCATGGCCGAGACCTGCGAATTTCCCGGCGCGGCGAGCGTCATCCGCATCGACGGCCTGCGCGTCGAGTATGCCGACGGCTTCGGGCTCGCGCGGGCATCGAATACGACACCGGTGATGGTGTTGCGCTTCGAGGCCGACAACGAAACGGCGCTGAAGCGGATCCAGGGCGAATTTCGCCGGGTTCTCCACGCCTCGCTGCCCGGCCGCGAATTGCCATTCTGATGGTCATCGAATACTCGACGTCGGCCGAGGGCATCGACTGGGCCGCGCTCAAGGCGGATCTCGCCGCGGACTATTTCGACAACGGACGAACGCCGGGACAGATGGAGCGCTCCTTCGGTGCCAGCTTCCGCTGCGTGTTTGCCCGCGACGGCCGTCCCATCGTCGGCACCGGGCGCGTCATATCGGACGGTGTATGCAACGCGTACCTCGTCGACATGTGGACGCATTCGGCGTATCGCCGGCGCGGCATCGGCAGGCGCATGCTCGAGCTGCTCTGCCTCGGCCTCGCCGGCCAGCACCTCTATCTGTTCACCGACGACGCCGAAGCGTTCTACAAGGCGTGCGGCTTTGTGTCCCGGGGAGTCGGCATGGAGCGCGTCATCGGCAACTGGTTGCAAAGCGAGACCGGGCAGTGAATTCGCGCGCCGCGCCGCTTACCCTCGCCGACATCGAAAGCGCGCGTGCGCGCATTGCCGGCGGCATTTACATGTCACCGTGCGTCGAGTCGATACCGCTGTCGCAGCTGACCGGCGCGCACATCTACTGCAAGCTCGACTATCTGCAACGGACCGGCAGTTTCAAGGAGCGAGGCGCGCGCAACGCGCTGGAATTGCTGACCCCGGAGCAACGCCAGCGCGGGGTCATCGCCGCGTCCGCCGGCAACCATGCGCTCGGCGTGGCGTATCACGGCAGCCTGCTCAACATTCGGGTGACCGTCGTCATGCCGCAATTCGCCGCGCTGATAAAGGTCAGCAACTGTCGCGCGCTGGGCGCCACCGTCGTGCTGCACGGCATCGACCTCAACGCGGCGCGGCTCAAGGCAGAAGAACTCGCGCAGCGCGATGGGCTGACGTTCCTGCATCCGTTCGACAATCCCGCAGTCATCGCTGGGCAGGGCACGATGGCGCTGGAAATCCTGGAGCAGACGCCTGACGTCGAGGCCATCGTCGTTCCGGTCGGCGGCGGCGGTCTGATCGCGGGGATCGGCACCGCGGCCAAGGCGTTGCGATCCGGCGTTCGCATTATCGGCGTCGAGGCGGAAAATGCGGCCAGCCTCGTTGCGGCGCTTGCAGCGCGTGGCCCGGTCGACGTAGCGCTGAAACCGACGCTTGCAGACGGACTTGCGGTGTCGCGCATCGGCGTGCATTCATTCGCCGCGCTGCAAGGCGTCGTCGATCGCGTCGTGACGGTCGACGAGGCGTCGATCGCGCTGGCGATCCTGCGCTTGATCGAACTCGAGAAGAGCGTCGTCGAAGGCGCGGGCGCAACGCCTCTGGCGGCCTTTCTCGCAGGCAAGCTTCCCGAACTGAAGGGCAAGCGCGTCGTACTCGTACTCTGTGGCGGCAATATCGACCTGACGATGCTCGACCGCGTGATCGAAGTCGGGCTGGTCGCCGATGGACGGCTGGCGCGCTTCACGGTGTCGATCACCGATCGCCCTGGCGGCCTCGCCCGCCTCGCCGACGTCATCGCATCCACCGGCGCCAGCATCAAGGAAATCGTGCACGACCGCGCGTTCTCCGGACCGGACCTGTCGGAAGTGCGCGTGGTCTGCGTCGTCGAAACGACGGGCCGAGCGCACATCGACGAGTTGCATCGCGCGCTCGCCGCCGCCGGAGTCAGCGTTATTGCCTAGTCACGCAGCAAATGGCGAGCGGCTGCAACTGCCGTCAGTACGCGATGCCGAAACGCTTATAGACGAAGCCGAGCAGCCACGCCGGGCCGACCAGCAGCGACCGGACATCTTCCAGGAATGCGGGCTTGCGGCGTTCGACGAGGTGGCCGATGAACTGACCGATCCACGCCGCGACAAAGACTGCCACGCAGACGATCAGAACGTCGCTGCCGAGCAGCGTCAGCGGGTAAACCATCAGTGCAATGACGCCGAGCATGCCGATCGCCAGCGGCAGCGATAGCCACACGTAGAAGATCATTGCCGCCGCGACGGCAACGTATGCGGCGACCGGCGACACTGCCCACAGCATGCCGAGCAGGCTCCAGACGATCAGCGGCACGCACACCCAGTGGATTGCCTTGTTGGTCGGGTTCCTGTGGAACTCACCGTACCGCTCGAACATCCGATCGACGTTGCGCATCGCGAGCTTCCGCAAAATGGTCATCGGTGATGGTGTCACGGCTGCCGTGGTCCGTCCAGCGCGCCGGCACACCTTCTGTGCTGCGCTATAATCGCCCGCCTAGACCGTCAACCCAGGTGGCGCTCTTCAATGTCGCTGCGGCGCCAGGAACGTTCATTCGGAGGTTGCATGCGTTCGTTATCCCGCCGTCTCGTCAAATTGTCGTTCGCGTTGACTCTGCTTGCCGCACCGGCGCTAGCTGCCGATCAATTCGTCAACGTGCTGACCGGCGGTACCAGCGGCGTCTACTACCCGCTCGGCGTCGCGCTCGCAAACGCAATCGGCAGGGAATTGCCGAACGTCAAGACCTCGGCACAGGCGACCAAGGCTTCGGTCGAAAACCTCAATCTGCTGCAGGCTGGTCGCGGCGAGGTTGCGTTCACTCTGGGAGATTCGCTCTCCGACGCCTGGAAGGGCAACGAGGAAGCCGGCTTCAAATCGCCGCTCAAGAAGCTGCGTGGCATCGCAGCGATCTATCCCAATTACATCCAGATCGTTGCGCGTGCAGACACCGGCATCAGGACGCTCGCCGACCTCAAGGGCAAGAAGATCTCGGTCGGTGCGCCTAAGTCCGGCACCGAGCTCAACGCACGTGCAATCCTGGCTGCGGCAGGCCTTTCGTACCAGGATTTCTCGAGGGTCGAGTACCTGTCGTTCGGCGAGTCGGTCGAGTTGATGAAGAACCGCCAACTCGACGTGACGCTGCAATCGGCGGGTCTCGGGGTCGCCTCGCTCAAGGATCTCGCAACGTCCATGGAGATCGTCGTGGTCGCCGTTCCGCCCGAGGTCATCAAGAAGGTCAACGATCTCGCCTACATCCCCGCAACGATTCCGGCCAATACGTACAATGGCCAAACCGCGCCGGTACCCGGAGTGGCGGTGCAGAATTACCTCGTGACGCGCGAGGACCTGTCGGTAGACACGGTCTACTCCATCACCAAGGCTCTCTGGACTTCGCTTGATCAGCTGGCCAACGCGCACGTTGCCGCCAAGGCGATCGAACTCAAGCACGCGCTGGAAGGCATGCCGGTACCACTGCATCCAGGCGCCGAGAAATATTACCGCGAGGTCGGACTGATCAAGTGACGCGGCGCGCGATGCGCCACCGCTCCAGCGGCGCAGGAGAATGACGATGGTGGCGAGGCCCGAGTTGCCTTACGTTGATGCGCAGGTGGCCGAGGCCGCGTTCGACGAGACCGGCGTCAAGCGCGACCTCGCGGGTATCGCGGCCAAGGTCGTGGCGGG
>Ga0066789_10000436_pt1 | contig 16485 bp, 11 predicted proteins | sample OrgsoiDNA2013049_FD_70960 | JGI IMG/M metagenome (GOLD analysis project Ga0066789, IMG submission 70960) | Permafrost soil microbial communities from the Arctic, to analyse light accelerated degradation of dissolved organic matter (DOM) -... | ecosystem: Environmental > Terrestrial > Soil >...
CGCCGTGACCTGGTCCGCCCGGCTTTATGCGAGGTTCGAGGATGAGCGCACGCGACCCGTGCGCGACTTGCTCGCGGCGCTCCCCAACGTCGATGCGCGCAACGCCATCGACATAGGCTGCGGACCGGGTAACTCCACGGAACTGTTGGCGGCGCGGTTTCCCGGTGCTGCCGTCCGCGGCATCGATAGTTCCTCCGATATGATCGCGGCGGCGCGCACGCGGCTACCGGGTCTGGGATTCGACCTTGAGGACGTCGCGCGGTGGGCCGATGACGGCGCGGCAAACGCCGCAGACGGTCTCGCGTCCTTCGATGTGATCCTAGCCAATGCGGTGCTGCAGTGGGTACCCGACCACGCTCGATTGTTTCCGGCGCTCAAGGCGAAACTCGCGCCTGGCGGCTGTCTTGCCGTGCAAATGCCGGATAATCTGGACGAGCCGGCCCATCGACTGATGCGCGACATCGCCGCGGACGGGCCGTGGGCCGGAAAGCTCGCGGCGTCGGCTGCGGCACGTTCGTCGATCGGCGCTGCCGATCGCTACTACGAGCTGTTGCGTTCCGCGGATTGTAAAGTCGACGTGTGGCGTACAACGTACTATCACCCGCTCGCCGGAGCCGCCGCCGTCGTGGAGTGGTTCAAGGGCAGTGGTCTTAAGCCGTTCATCGAACCGCTCGACGAGCATGAGCGGGCTGAGTTCCTTGCGCGATATCGAACGGCCGTGGCGCGCGCCTACCCCGCGATGATGGATGGGAGTGTATTGTTGCCATTTCCACGCTTGTTCATCGTGGCCGTCGCTTGATGCCGCTGCCGAACCCCTCGCTCGCGATGATTCCGGACTCGCTGCATGAGCCGGTTTGCCGATGGTGGGAGCGCGCCGGCACGCTGCCGCCATTGACCGGCGCTTACGCCGACCTGCCGCAGGCGTTCCGCGATGAATTGCCGCGCGTCGTCGCCGGCAGCGAATTCATCGCCTCTGCCTTGATTCAGGATACCGAATCTCTGGCATGGCTTGGGCGACACGACGACCCGTCGCTGGCGCGCGTTGCCAATGACGAATACGAAAGCCGCGCCTCGGCGGCGGCAAGCACAGCCGACGCGCAGCACATACTGCGCGAGTGGCGGCGTCGCGAGATGCTGCGTATCGCGTGGCACGACATCGCAGGACGCACAAGCGTAACCGACACGCTGCGCGCCGTGTCCGATCTGGCCGACGGTTGCATTCGCGCTGCTGCCGCTGCGGCGCAGCGCCAGCTGGACGCGACCTTCGGCAGGCCTCGCAATGCGCAAGCCGCGGAGGTCCCGCTGATCGTGGTTGCCATGGGCAAGCTGGGCGGTCGGGAGCTCAATTTTTCGTCCGACATCGATCTCGTGTTCCTGTATGCGGAGGCTGGCGAGACCGACGGTGTGCGGCCTACAGACAGTTCGGAATACTTCAATCGTCTGGGCCGGGAAATGATCCGTCTCCTCGATGCGAGGACCGAGGATGGCATCGTGTTCCGCGTCGACATGCGCCTGCGGCCCTTCGGCGACAGCGGTGCGCTGGTGGTCAGCCTCGCCTCGCTCGAGGATTATCTGCAGCAGCATGGGCGGGATTGGGAACGATATGCTTGGATCAAAGGCCGTGCCGTCGTCGGCACTGCGGCCTACGCGACTGCAACACGGAATTTCATCCGGCCCTTTGTCTATCGACGCTATCTCGACTTCGGCGTGTTCGATTCCCTGCGGGAGATGAAAGCACTCATTGCACGTGAAGTCGCGCGGCAGGAACTCGATCAGCACTTGAAGCTCGGCGCCGGCGGGATCCGCGAATTGGAATTCATCGTGCAATCCATGCAATTGGTGCGCGGCGGCAGCGATAAGCGGTTGCAGAATGGCGCGCTCCTGGAGGTGTTGCCCTTGCTCGCAGGCTCCAAGTTGTTGTCCAAATCAGCCGTCGCTGAATTGCACGACGCCTATCTGGTGTTGCGCAAGGCCGAAAACGCCGTACAGATGATCCGTGACGAGCAGACTCATTCGCTTCCGGTCGAACCCCGCGACCGCGCGCGACTCGGCGTGAACATGGGGTTGCCGGACTGGCCCGCGACGACCGCGCGTATCGAGGCGGCACGGCGCAATGTGGCGCGGCAATTCGAGGCGCTGGTGTTCGGCGGATCGCTGTCGCAGCGCATGAACGCCGAAGGCGCTCTGGATTGGCTGGCGTCGGACGACCTCAAGATCGAGGACGAGTTGACCGCCGCGAAATTCCCGGCCGCTGAAATCGCGCCGGTGAGCGGCTTGCTGGAAGAGTATCGCCGGGGGCCGTCCTATCGGCGATTGGATGAGGGTGCGCGGCGGCGTGTGCACGTGATTCTGGGCCGGCTGCTGACGTCGGCATCGTTGCGTCCCGCGCCCGCGACCGTGGTGCAACGCGTACTGCGGGTGCTCGAGGCCATCGGCGCTCGTTCCTCTTACTTGGCGCTCTTGAAGGAACAGCCTCCGGCGCTCGATCGGCTCATCGATGTCTGCGCCGTCAGCGGCTTTCTGGCGCGCCAGATCGCGGATTTCCCGTTGTTGCTCGACGAACTGATCGATCCCAACGCGTTCGACGCGTTGCCGTCGCGGGACAGTTTCGTGCGCGAACTCGATGCGCGAACGGAACGGCTGCCGGCGGACGATCCCGAGAAGCAAGTCGAGGCGTTGCGTCAGTTTCAGAAGGTCGCCGTGTTCTGGGTTGCATTCGCTGATCTGACCGGGCAAATGCCTCTGATGAAGGTGAGCGATCGATTGACGGACATCGCCGAATTGATCGTCGCGCGTTGCATGACCCTCGCGTGGGATCAGATGACCCACACCTACGGTTCGCCCTCCTGCAGCGAGCGTGATAAAGAGCCGCGCGCGGTCAATGTCGCCGTGGCCGGTTACGGCAAGCTCGGCGGCTTGGAGCTGGGTTATGGCTCCGACCTCGATCTGGTTTTCCTGCACGACTCCAGCGGCGAGTTGCAACAGACTACGGCTAAGCGGCCGCTCGACAACGTCGTTTTCTTTTTGCGCCTCGGGCAGCGCATCGTGCATCTGCTCACCATGCATTCAGCCGCCGGACGGCTGTATGAAGTCGACATGCGCTTGCGGCCGAACGGCAAGAGCGGATTTCTCATGACGGGCATCGACGCCTTCGAAAGCTATCAGCAGCATGATGCGTGGACCTGGGAGCACCAAGCACTGCTGCGCGCCCGAGCAATCGCCGGCGACGGCGGTTTGTGCGGACGTTTCGAGGCTGCGCGCAGGCGTGCGCTGTGCACCGCCGTGCACCGCGATAGCCTGCGCACGGATGTGGCAGAGATGCGCATGCGCATGCGCCGCGAGCTGTCGCGCGCGGGGGCAGGGCAATTCGATATCAAGCAGGATGCGGGCGGTATAGCCGATATCGAGTTCTTGGTTCAGTACTGGGTGCTGGCCTCGGCGGCCGAGCATCCGCAGCTCCTGGACCACTCCGACAATATTCGCCAGCTCGAAGGGCTGGCTGCGGTTGGCGTGCTCGACGTGGCGACGGCGCAGTGGCTGAAAGAGGCCTATATCGGGTACCGAACCGTGCTGCATCACTTATCGCTCGAAGGCGGCGAGCGAGTAGTGGACGCGGCGCCGTACGCAAATACCAGGGGGCGGCTGCGGGACATCTGGCGCAGCACGTTCGAGGTGAATGTGCTGCTCGCTCCTTGGACGGGACCGTACGGAGGAACGCCGCTGTTCGATCTGGTGCGCGTCGTCGATTTCAAGCCAGCTCTCGAGGCCGCCATGGCCGAGAAATTGCGCCAGATCGACGAGATCGCAAAAAATCCGGCGGCGCCCACGTTCGAGAACACTCTCGTGGAACTGGAGCGATCCGGACACGCCTTCAGGCGCGTGAATGCGATTTACGACATCTGGGCATCCGGCATGAACACCGGAGAATTCCAGGCGGTAGAGCGGGAAATGGGGCCGAAGATCGCGGCGTTTTACGATGCCGTTACCCAAAATTCCGAGTTGTTTTCCCGCATCGACGGCGTGTATCACGAGCTTCCGGAAAACCGACTGTGCTGGCAGTACTACACGAGTTTCGTGCGCGCGGGTGCCCGTCTGCCACCCACCCACAAAAACCGGGTCGGGGCGATCAACGAGCGGCTGGCGAGTTTGTTCGCCAATTTCAGCCAAAATCTCTTGGCCGACGAAGCGAGCTACGTCTTGTACGTGACCGACCGCGCCGACCTTAAGGGCCTGCCTGAGCCGCAGTGCGCCGCCGCCGCGATCGCCGCAGCTGAACGCGGCCGCCCCGGGCAATGGGCAATGCTCAATACTCGTTCCGCCATGGACCCGTTTCTCAACTTTGCCGAGCGTCGCGATCTGCGCGAAACGGTGTGGCGCACGTATTACAGCCGCGGCAACCATGGCGGCGCGCACGACAATAAAATGATCATCACCGAGATCCTCGCGCTGCGCCGCGCGCGCGCGCAGCTGCTCGGCTATCCGAGCCATGCACACTGGCGACTCGCGGATAGCATGGCCGGCAATCCTGAAAACGCGATGGCCTTGATGATGCGCATCTGGCCGGCAGCGGTGGCGCGCGTATGCGAGGAAGTACGCGACATGCAATCGATCGCGGACGTCGATTCGCCTGGCATCAAAATTGAAGCGTGGGATTATCGCTACTACGCGGAAAAAGTGCGCCAAGATAAGTTCGATCTCGATATGAACGAGGTCAAGCCGTACTTGCAGCTGGAGAAGCTGCGCGAGGGCATGTTCTGGGCGGCAAGCCGGCTATACGGCTTCACGTTTTCTCAGGTCTCGGGTATGCCGGTTTACAACGCCGACGTGCGGGTGTGGGAAGTCCGCTCCGAGACAGGCCGGCATGTCGGACTTTGGTATTTCGATCCTTACACTCGTGCGGGCAAGAACTCGGGCGCGTGGATGAGTGAATACCGCGAGCAATCGAATCTGGACCGCCAGATCTCGCCCATCGTGTCCAATAATACGAATTTTCTAAGGAGTTCCGGTGGAGAGCCCACGCTCATCAGTTGGGACGAGGCGGTGACCTTGTTCCACGAGTTCGGTCACGCGCTGCACAGTTTGAACTCCAACGTAGAGTTTCCTTCGCTGTCCGGGACGCGCGTGGTGCGCGATTTCGTGGAATTCCCGTCGCAGTTGAACGAGAACTGGCTGGCAACGCCAGAGCTGCTGTCGCGGTTCGCCCGGCATGTCACGAGCGGCGAACCCATGCCGGCGGCGCTTGCCGCCAAAATCAAGTCCGCGAAAGCGTTCAATCAGGGTTTCGCCACCGTAGAATATCTGGCTGCCGCCCTCGTCGACATGCGTCTGCATCTGGCAACGGAACCCGTGCTCGATCCGGAAGCGTTCGAACGCGAGACCCTCGCGGCACTCGGCATGCCCGACGAGATCGTCATGCGCCATCGTACGCCGCAGTTCGCGCATATCTTCGCAAGCGACGCTTATTCCGCCGGATACTACAGTTATCTATGGGCCGAAGTTCTCGATCACGATGCGTTCGAGGCCTTCGTGCAAGCGGGTGACCCGTTCGACAAAACCATTGCAAAGCGACTGCATGATGACATCATGTGCGTCGGCAATAGCGTGGATCCGGCTCAGGCCTACCGTAATTTTCGGGGTCGAGATCCTAAAATCGATGCGCTTTTGCGCGCTCGTGGTTTTCATGTGGAGTGATGACAATGCCGGCAATGGTTCAAGACGATCCCCAGAACACGTTGATTCAGCCCAACGCACTGCATCAATACACAGTAACCCCGGCTGATTTGCCTTTATCCTGTCCCATGCCCGGCATGTATTTGTGGAACTCGCATCCCCGCGTGTATCTGGCCATCGAGGCTGCCGGCTGGGCCAAATGTGCGTATTGCGGAGCGGAATACACGCTCGCCTAGGCGCTTAATAATCCCGGTAGGATTTCTCCTCGACGATGGTGGATCCGAGCTTTGAATTGATGCGCCGTTTGATGGCCGCGCGCTCGTCGTTCAGGGCGTAGACCGAACGCGCGAGGCGAATGAACTCCGCGTCGAAGGCTTGCGCGCGCTCTTTGTCGCGAATGTCGTCTTCGATCACCCACAGACGTTCGTTGACCGTCATCAAGGCGTCCACATCGGCGTCGATGGCGGCGCTTGCGTAGGCGGAACCGACCCACGTCGCTGCCAACGCCTCGAGTTCAAGCCGCACGTTGTGCAGCTTCCGAGGGTCGCTCATGCGCTTCGATTTGATCCGCAAAATCGTGATCTTATCGAGCAGTTCGCCGGGCGATATCGGTATCTTGATTTCGTGCATCGCGGCATCTTAAGCTATTTCCGTTGCGCCATCAGTGCATCCAACTTGTCGGTGACCGACCTCACGTCGATCAAATCCATGACGCCGGGGCGCTCGATTTTCTCCGTCCATGGGATCTCAGCGGCGGGCTTCCCAAACACCATGCGCGACGCGTCATCGTATCGGTCAACGCACCATTCACGGCTATAATAGGGGCCCGCCCGCGCGGTGCGAGTAGCCGCGTAGAGTCCGATGACGGGACAACCCACCATGGTGGCCATGTGCACGGGCCCGGAATCCGGTGAGAGCAGAACCGTGGCCTTGGCCAGCAATGCCAACAGTTCGGGCAGCGTGTCCTTGCCGATCTGATTGACGACGCTGGCCGCGGTGGCTGCAGCCTCGATCGTCGCACCGATGCGTTGCTCCTCTGCGCTGCGCCCGCCTGCCAAGATCACCCGCAGGCCATGGATCTTGGCAGCATGATCGGCCACCGCCGCATACCGCCAAGCGGACCAATTTCGTGCGCGGTGGCTGGAGCAGGGGCTGATAACCACGCTCGGCCGGCCATCGGGAGTGAGCGCATCCGCGTACGCGAGCGCACTCGCAGGCAACGTGATGTCCCACGACGGAGAACCCGGATCGACGCCGCAAGCCCGCACGAAACCAAAAAAAGAATCCAGCACATGCTCCGACGCGGCGGGTGCGATCTGCGCATTGGTGACCAACCATTGCAGTTCACGCGCACGCGCGCGGTCGAAGCCGAGCTTGACGGTCGATGACACCAGGGTCGACACCAGACTCGCGCGGATTGACACCTGCAAATCCAGCAGCAAATCGAAGCGCCGCTCGGCAAGCACCCGTCTCAGCCGCAGCAGTTCTCCGATCATTGCCCGTTTGTCGAAGGTGATAAACTCGACGCCTGGAAGAATCGCCGTCATCAGCTTGGCTTCGAGTGTCCCGATGATCCAAGTGAACCGAGTATGCGGCCATGCCTCCTTCAGCGTGCGCAGCGCAGCCGCCGCGTGGCAGGTATCACCGATGGCCGATAAGCGCAGTAGACAGACATTTTTCGGCGGTGGATCGAAGCGGTGCGGCATCGGCATATGATGACAAAGGACGGCGGTCGACGCATCGTCACTTCCACCGGGGCGGTGCTGGCCGATCCGGGCAGCCTCGAATCCGTAGCGGATGTTGCGGTCGGGTCGCTGTTCGAGCCGACATTCTGGGCGGCCCGCGGCGAACTCATCGAGGTCACGGCTGGCCGGGGCGCCGCGTGGTTCATTGCGTCAGCGGCTCATCAATGGGCTTTGCGGCACTATCGCCGCGGCGGACTCATTGCACGCCTGTCGACGGATCGCTACGTGTGGAGGGGTGAGGAACGTGTGCGCGCCTTCGCCGAGTGGCGCTTGCTCGGGCAGCTCACGCGGCATGGATTACCCGTGCCGAAGCCCGTCGCCGCACGCTATCAGCGCCTGGGCTTCACGTATCGCTGCGATCTCATCACCGAGAGAATTTCGGACGCTCGCCCGTTGAGCGCGGTGTTGTCGCTTGCTCCGCTGGCAGAATACACGTGGCGGGAGGTCGGCGCTGCCGTCGCGCGGTTGCATGCTGCCGGAGCGGATCACGCCGACCTCAATGCGCACAACATCCTCGTGAGCGGTGGCGGCGCGGTCAGCGTGATCGATTTCGATCGCGGCCGCCTCCGAAACCCGGGCGCATGGGCACTCAAGAACTTGTCTCGGCTGCACCGTTCGCTCGTCAAAGTAGCGCGTCGCCTGCCGCCGGATCGCTTTTCCGCCGCGGCCTGGGGATGGCTGCTCGCCGGCTATAGGAGCCTGTCTGAGTAATCTACGTGGCCGCGAGCGCGGCAGATTTGCCCTCAATCGAGGCGGAGCCGACGTAGTTGGGTCAAGACCCAATGAGGAGGCGACAACGACGAGTGAGGGCAAATCTGCCCGCTCCCGAAGGGTTGGCAGGGGGAGGGGCGTCTGCGGCGTTGCATGGCTTGCCCATAGTGCCCACTATGGGCGGCGCCACGCGCCTTGCATCCGCTCCCTCCCTCTGCCAACGCGGCTCACGCAGATTACTCAGACAGGCTCCTAGGGCGGAGTGAGCGGTGCGGTACCTCTACAGTGCGTTGATCTATCTTCTCCGTCCGGTCGCATTGGCGGTCGTATTGTGGCGGGGCTTGCGCGACCGCCGGTATTGGCTGGGCTTGGGCGAACGATTCGGTTTTGGACCCTCATTGAGTTCCACGCCTACGATCTGGGTGCACGCCGTGTCGCTCGGTGAGGTAACCGCGGCAGCGCCGCTGATGCGCGCGTTGCGCGGCCGCTATCCGCAAATGCCGCTGGTCTTGACGACCGCAACGCCCACCGGGCGCGAGCGCGCGCAGGCGCTTTTCGGCGACTCGACCGTGGTGAGGTACATCCCCTACGACACGCCAGGCTCCATGCGCCGATTCGTCGCTCGAATTCAGCCGCGCCTGGTCATCATCATGGAAACGGAATTGTGGCCGAATCTGTTCAATGAATGCCGGCGGCGCCGCATCCCCGTCGTGCTGGCGAGCGCACGGCTTTCGCTGCAATCGGTGGTGCGCTATCGACGATTCGGCGGATTGTTCCGCAGCGTGTGGTCGGACCACACGCAGGTGGCGGCGCAGAGCGCGGAAGATGCCGAACGATTCATCGCCATCGGCGCCGATCGGAACCGTACTCACGTTATCGGTAACTTGAAATTCGATATTTCCATCGACGCCGCGGTCGTCGAGCGCGGCCGCGAGCTGCGTGCGGCGTACTGGGGTACGAGGCCGGTGTGGATTGCCGGCAGCACGCATGCGGGCGAAGAAGAAGCGGTGTTGACGGCACATGCCGATTTACAAGGCGAGCTTGCCGGTGCGCTATTGTTGTTGGTGCCGCGCCATCCCGAGCGGTTTCAACCCGTCGCGGATTTGTTGAGTCGCCGCGGCTTGCGCTTCGAGCGCCGCAGCAGCGCCGATGCGGTGCGACCGGACACCCAGGTCTTGTTGGTGGATACGGTGGGCGAACTCGCGGCGCTGTATGCGTCGGTCGACGTGGCATTCGTCGGCGGAAGTTTGGTGCCCGTGGGCGGCCACAATCTGTTGGAGCCGGCCGCGCTGGGGGTGCCGGTAATCACGGGTCCCTATCAATCCAACGGCAAAGAGATTGCGCAACTGCTGTTGCAAGAGGGTGCAGCGCTCAAGGTTGCCGATGGACCGGAGCTCACCGTGGTGTTGAAGCAGTTGTTTGCGGATCCGGAACGGCGGCGGCGCATGGGGCTAAGCGGCCGTCGTGTCGTCGAGGCGAATCGGGGCAGCGTGCTGCGCCTGCTCGAACTCGTCGAGCCTATTCCTTCAGCAGGGCGTTGAGTCGGTTCAGGCTCTGCTCCGACAGGATGCCCGCGGCTTGCTGTAGCTTGAGGACGTTCATCATGTAGTCGTAGCGGCTGCGCGAATAGTCGGTCTTCGCTTGGATCCACTGGCGCCGCGATTCCAGCACATCCACGGCCGTGCGGGTTCCGGCTTCGTAGCCCGCTTGGGTCGCGTTCAGCGCCGTGGTGTTCGACTCGACCGCGCGCCGCAATGCTTTGACGTGCGTGATCTCGGAGATTACGCCGAGATATGCATCGCGAGCATCATGTTCGGTTTGGCGGGCTACGCGCTCGACCCGTTCCTTGGCAGCCCGATGTTGGTAGACGGCTTGTCGCACCTGGGAGGACACCATGCCTCCGGAATACAACGGAAAAGTCAACTGTATTCCGATCGAGCGTTGATTTTGATCGAGCATCGAATTGCCGTACGGCGTGCCGTCGGAGTTGATGCTATTGGCGTCCGTGTTGACTTTATAGCCGCTTGCGACCAGGTCGAGAGAAGGGAAATGTCCGCCGCGCGTAGCACTCACGTTGTCTCTGGCGATATCCGCTGCCAAGCGGCTCGAGACCAACGAGAGATTCTGCTGGAGAGCCATTTCCACCCAACGGTCTTCGCTGATCGGATCCGGGTTGTCCAACTCGAAGGGCTCGATCGGGCGCGCCAAGGTGTCGAACAGGTCGCCCGTGATTTCGCGCAAAAGTTCTTGCGCGGATGCGACTTGACGCTTGGCGGCGATGACGGCTGCCGCGCTGCTGTCGTGCGAGGCGCGCGCCTCTTGCACGTCGGTGATGGCGATCAGTCCCACCGCATAACGTTGTTCCGCTTGTTCGAGTTGGCGACTGACGGAGGCCAGAGCGCCTTCCTGAGCATCGAGATCGTCCTGCGACGCGAGCACATCGAAGTAGCGCTGAGCCACTCGGGAGATGAGGTCCTGTTGCGCCGCCTGGTAATCCGCTTCGGCCTGCGCGACTTGAGCATCCGCGCGTTGCAACGCCACCCAGTTCTCCCAGCGGAAGATGTTCTGTTTCAGATCGACGCCGTATTTGTGGTCGTGCGTGATGGTGTGGCCGTCGAACGGAAAGCTTTCGATGATCGTCGGGCCGCCGGCGACCGTCACGTTTTCGATCAAGTTCGACGGTCCGGTGTCGCGCTCCCTGCTGGCCAAGGCGCTTCCGGTCAACTGCGGCAGCAAGGCGGCGAGCGCCTGCGGTTTCGATTCGAGGGCTGCGAGGCGGTTCGCTTCGGCTTCGCGCAATTGCGGATCATTTTGCAAGGCGCGCTGATAAACGGCCACGAGATCCGCCGCGCATGCGGCGTGGAAGCTCATGACACACGCAACCAACGTGAGAGAACGCTTCATTCGTCTTCCATTCCCGTCGGCAACCGACCCAGCAGCCGGCGTCCGGTGTTATATGCAACTATAACACCCGATTGGGCCATTAATATTGCGGGATTTGTGGATCTACATCCCTGGACCACGCCAAGATACCGCCGGAGAGGTTGAAAACCGATGCAAACCCCTGGGCCTCGAGAAAACGCGCTACTTGTAGACTGCGGCCGCCGGAACGACAAATCACGACGGTTTCCTTTTGCGGGTCGAGTTCGTTCATTCGATCCGCGACCTGACCCATGGGAATGTGGATAAGATCGGCGGGAACGGGAGCCAGCTGTGTTTCCCAGTCTTCGCGAACGTCCAGCAACGTCATGTCGGGGCCTTCGACACGGCGCTTCAAGAACTCCTGCGGGCTGATTTCCTTGACCATCAGAATACGAATCCCTGCGGCGCGGTGGCGTTGATCAAGGGATCGATGACGGTCTCGAAAAGACTTTCTCGAATCCATTCGGTGCTGTCCACGCGACGTACCAGGACGGCATCCATGACCGGCGCCACTCCGACGACTGCAAACAGTCTGCCGCCGACACGCAACGCCTGTTCGAAGCGAGTATCGTACACGGGCAGGGAACCGGTGACGGCAATGACGTCGTACTCGCCGAAGGCAGCGCTGCCGAAAGCGTCTCGCGTCTCGAGATCCACTCGAGCCTGCGGTAGCGCACGCAAATTAGCAGCGGCGGCCGCCGTGAATTCGGCATGAATATCGATCGAATGTATGGTGCTCCCGAGCAGGCTCAAGCACGCAGCCAGATACCCGGTGCCGGTACCGACTTCAAGCACGGCGTCCGACTCATTCAGCGCCAAGGCTTGAAGAATCCGTCCTTGAAGCACGGGCGCCAGCATGGACTGTCCAAAGCCGATGGGGATCGGCGTGTCGGCAAACGCGAGCTCGCGATACGCCGGCGGCACGAAGGCTTCGCGCGGCACCGCCGACAGTGCCTCCAGCACTCGCGGGTCCAGAACTTCCCACGTACGAATCTGTTGATCCACCATCTGACGACGAGCTGCTAACGTGTCCATAAAATCTCGCGCGTTATTTAAGGGCGTTGATTATGGTCAATTTCCCCAGGGGACGCGAGTCCCTTGCGCTATTCTTCGACTGACGATGTTTCACGATGCGTCGAATCCTTGAGGGGACTTAAATTTTAAGCGTCGTCACGATTCGTCGCGTGAGGTTCTTTTTTGATAGTGTCTTCCGTGTTCGTGTGGTTCTTGACCTCAGCTGTATTAGCCGTGGGCGTCAGTGTGCTCGTGGTTTGGAATTGGCGCCAAACGCGGGCGGTCAGCGAGTTTTCCGAGCAAATTCGGCGGATCACGTTCGAATCCGGGACCGCCGGCCGCATCGGACTCGAAGGCAAGTCGGAGTCGCTGGAGCAATTGGGCGCGGCGGTCAACAAGTTGCTCGAGAATCTCGAGCAACGCGGCGCCGACTTGCAAGGCCGCGAGCAGTTGTGTCAACGCCTGGTCGAGACTGTGCACCATGCGGTGCTGGTTCACCGCAAACAGATCACGTTCGCCAATTCGCGCTTCCTCACCCTGCTCGGATTGCAGGCGACCGAGGTGATCGGCAGACCCTTGAGCGATTTCGTCGGGCCGGAATATGTCGAGTTGGTCGATAATAATTTGCGACGGCGGTTGGCCGGCGAACCCGCCGCCGAGCGCTACGAGGTCGAGCTGAGCGGTGCGCACGGCGAAGTCACGCGCATCGAATTGTCGAGTACGTTGATCGACAGCTCCGGCGAGCCTGCATTGTTGCTCACCGCTTTGGAGATGCTGCCGGAGGCATCGACGACGGTGCCGGGGCAGCGGCCGCGCGCCGTGGCCACCCTCGACGCCATGGGTGAAAGCGTCATCACGGTCGACGCCGACGGACGCATCGATTACATCAACAGCGCCGCGGCGACGTTGTTGGGTCAGCGCTTCGACCAAGTCGTCGGCAAGACTTTTCCCGACGTCGCATCGCTAGTCGATGAGACGGACCGGCATTCGCTCGGCGATCCGATTCGTATGGCCTTGACCGCGGGAGGGCGCGTGTCGATGGGCAGACGCGCGGTGCTCGTGCCCGCCAGCGGCATCGCCGAGCGTTCCGTGGAACTCAGCGTGACGCCGTTGAAGTCCGAGAGCGGCGAAACCCTGGGGTTGGTGCTGGTGCTACACGACACCAGCGAGCTGCGCGGCATCACGCGTCAGATGACGTACCAGGCCAGCCACGATGCGTTGACCGGCTTGGTGAATCGTCGAGAGTTCGAGCGGCGGCTGCAGGAAGCGATGGACTCCGCACAGACCGGAGATGCCGCGCACGCGCTGTGCTACCTGGATCTCGACCGCTTCAAAGTCGTCAACGACACGTGCGGGCATACCGCCGGCGACAACATGTTGCGCGAGGTAGCCTCGATCTTCAAAGAAGCAGTGCGGGATTCCGACACCGTGGGACGGATCGGCGGCGATGAATTCGCGCTGCTGTTGGTGGGTTGCCCGCTCGAGAAAGCGCGGCAGATCGCCGACGATGTCGTGCATTCGGTCAGCGATTACCGCTTCGTGTGGAAGGACAAGATTTTCAACATCGGCGTGAGCGTCGGTCTCGTGGAAATCGGCCGCGGCGGCGGTGCCATCGAAGACCTCATGAACTCGGCGGACTCCGCATGTTACGTCGCCAAGAAGCAGGGCGGTGTGCACGTTCACGTGTATTCTGCGCGTGAGGAAGCGAATGCGCGCCATAGCGGCGAAATTCATTGGCTGCAGAAACTGCAGGGCGCCTTGCGCGACAATAAGTTCGAACTGTATTCCCAGCCGATCGTGCATGCGCAAATCGGCGGAGTGCGCGGGCCTGCACTCGAGGTATTCGTGCGGATGGAGGGCGAGAACGGCCAACCCGCCGTGCCGCCCGCCGAATTCATCCGCGCCGCCGAGCGCTACCGCTTGATGCCGTACATCGATCGATGGGTGGTCCAAACGGTGCTGTCGGCCTTGGGGCGCGGGGGCATGAAGTTGCCGGCAGGCCGCAGCGTCGCGATCAACATCGCCGGGCAGACGCTGGCCGATTCTGAATTCTTGCAATTCGTGGTCGACTGTTTCGATCACACGGGCGCTAGTCCGAGCGACATTTGCATGGAAGTGACCGAAAGTTCGGTGGTTGCGAATTTGGATCACGCACGGCGATTCATCGCCGTATTGCACGGCATGGGCTGCGAGTTCGCGCTGGATGACTTCGGCAGCGGTTTGAGCTCGTTCTCGACGCTGCGTACGCTGCCCATGGATTACCTGAAGATCGACGGCACCTTCATCCGCAATCTCGCGGTGGACACGGTGAATCAGGCGATGGTCGCGGCGATGATCGAACTGTCGCGCAGCCTCAACTTCCGCGTCGTCGCGGAACAGGTCGAGGACCAGATGTCGTTGGATGCCGCGCGGAGCATGGGCATCGATTTCGTGCAGGGTTTCGTCATCGGGCGGCCGCAGCCGTTGTCGGTAACGCCAGGTCCGCTCTGAGGTCGAGCCGCGCGCAAATCGGAGGCTGCGGCGCGTTATAACCGTCCGGCAGGGCCTCATAACAAACTTCTATGGTGTTTGACCCACGCTTAGGAGGAAAATCGGCGGAAGCGACCGGTTTAACGAGGTGCAGCATGCCGATTTACCAAGACAATACCAAGTCCATCGGGCACACGCCGTTGGTTCGGATCAACCGTTTGGACGCCACCAGCGGCGCGACCGTCTTGGCCAAGATCGAGGGCCGTAATCCGGCCTACTCCGTGAAATGCCGGATCGGGTCCGCCATGGTGTGGGACGCCGAAGAGCGCGGTACGCTCAAGCCCGGCATGTCCATCGTCGAAGCCACCAGCGGCAATACGGGCATTGCTCTGGCGTTTGCGGCTGCCTCACGCGGCTACGGATGCGTGCTCACCATGCCGGACACCATGAGCATGGAACGGCGTAAGGTTCTGGTGGCGTTCGGCGCCAAACTGGTCTTGACACCGGGTGCCAAAGGCATGAAAGGCGCCATCGCCAAGGCGGAGGAGCTGGCGGCAGCCGATCCCGGCAAGTATGTGCTGATGAGGCAATTCGACAATCCCGCCAACCCCGCGATCCACGAGACGACCACGGGCCCGGAAATTTGGGATGACACCAACGGCAACATCGACATATTCGTGTCGGGCGTGGGCACCGGCGGTACGCTGACCGGCGTCTCGCGTTACATCAAGATGACGCGGGAGAAGAAGATTCTGACGGTGGCCGTCGAGCCCACCCAGTCGCCCGTCATCAGTCAGACGCTGGCGGGTCAACCGCTGGTGCCTGCGCCGCACAAAATCCAGGGCATCGGCGCCGGTTTCATTCCGAAGAACCTGGATCTGTCCATGATCGACCGCGTCGAGCAGGTCACTAACGACGAAGCGATCGCGGTGGCGCGGCAGCTGGCCCGCGAGGAGGGGATGCTCTGCGGCATATCGTGCGGCGCGGCGATGGCGGCGGCGCTGCGACTGGCGCGTGAACCGGCGCAGGCGGGCAAGACCATCGTCGTGATCCTTCCGGACGCCGGTGAACGCTACCTGTCGGGTGCTTTGTTCGAGGGCTTGTTCGAGGAAGTGGAGAAGATGCAGGCGGTAGCCTGAGCGTGTCATGACTGCCGTTGCCAATCCGAATTCGCAGATCTCCTCGCTGGACGCCTTGGCGGGCGACCTGCTCGACAGCTGTTTGAGCGATGAGCGTGCACGCCGCATCTCGCATCGCTACCTGCCGTCGCGGGAGGCGATCGTCGCGATCTTGGAGGGCGTGCTCGATCTCATGTATCCGGGCTATTTCGGGCGCCGCGATCTGACCAAGGAGAATCTCGGCGCTTACATCGCGCAATCGCTGGCGGTGCTGGCGCCCAAGATAGAACGGGAGATGGAGCACTGCCTATGCTACGGGCGCGAGCGCGAGGCGACCAAGCCCGATCTCGGCGAATGCGCGCCGCGGGCGCGCGAGCTGACCCAGATATTTCTGGGCCGCCTGCCGGAAATCCGCCGGCTGCTGCTGACCGACGTGCAGGCGGCGTTCGACGGCGATCCCGCGGCGACCAATCTCGACGAAGTGGTGCTCGCGTATCCCGGCCTGCTGGCCGTCAGCGTCTATCGCATTGCGCATGCCCTGTACGATTTGGGCGTCCCGTTGATGGCGCGGATCATGACCGAGTGGGCGCATTCGAAGACCGGATGCGATATTCACCCCGGCGCGAGAATCGGCTCAGCGTTCTTCATCGATCATGCAACGGGCGTGGTGATCGGTGAAACCAGCGACATCGGCGACGGTGTGAAGCTGTACCAGGGTGTGACCCTGGGGGCGCTGTCTTTTCCACGGGACGCGGCCGGGCACCTCATTCGGAACAAGAAGCGGCATCCCACGGTTGAAAGCGGCGCCACGCTGTACGCGAACGCAACCGTCCTTG
>Ga0066789_10000437_pt1 | contig 16479 bp, 18 predicted proteins | sample OrgsoiDNA2013049_FD_70960 | JGI IMG/M metagenome (GOLD analysis project Ga0066789, IMG submission 70960) | Permafrost soil microbial communities from the Arctic, to analyse light accelerated degradation of dissolved organic matter (DOM) -... | ecosystem: Environmental > Terrestrial > Soil >...
GCGTCGTGGAGTACCGGATGTGCTTGGTGCTGTGCAGCAGCGCCTCGAGGTCGGGGGCACCGAAGATGCTCTCCGATGCCTTGGTGAGTCCGTCGAAGAGACATTTGGACAGGTCGAAAGGTGTCGTCAGCGTCTTGGCATAGTTGAAGTTCTGCCCATCCCAGACACAGATGTCGGTGAGGGTGCCACCATTGTCGATGTTGATCAGGCGTTCCATTGATGGTCCCTTTTCGTTTGGCTGAGACGTGTTCTGCCGGTCTGGGTCTTGAGGCTGTTGCCGTGAACCTGAAGCGTGACGGAAGTGCCACCCTGTGACCTGTCCCACATTGGGACACCCCGAACGTTCGCTTGGAGACCATTCGCGAGGCATCCTTGGAGGGTCAGGGGAGAAAGAAGGACTCACATGGTCGATGTCGCGGACCAACGCCGACGGATCATGGCCGCTCGCGCGGGATTCCTGGCCAGCGGGTCAGCGCTGGAGAGTGCCGTGCCCAACTTCGTGGCGGCATCCTGGCTGCGCTCGCGCACTGCAGGCGTTGATGCAGCGACGTCCCAGCCCTCTTTCCACTCCGATCTGGACATCTCGTCGCGGCTGGTCCGCTGCTCAAAGCCGATCATCGACCGGCTGAGCGAAGAGACCGCGAACATCCCGCTGAGCATCGCGGTGACCGACGGCAAGGCGCGGGTGCTCACCCGCGTCGACAACTCCCGGACGATCGGGCTGCTTCTGGACGACGTCTCGTTCGCCCCTGGGTTCGACTACGCCGAGGGGGGCGTGGGAACCAATGGTGTGGGCACGGTGTTCGAGTCCGGCCAACCGATCCAGATCGTTGGGCCAGAGCACTTTCATGAACGTCTACAGCCCTTTGCATGCTCGGGGACCCCCATCCGGGACCCACTGAGCGGCCGCATCGAAGGCGTCCTCGACATCAGCTGCCTCACAGAGCACTCGAGCCCACTCATGCACGCGTTGGTCAGGGCTGCCGCCCATGACATCGAGCGCAACTTGCTGATTGACGGCAGCCAGTGCCAGCAGGCGCTGTTTGAGACCTTCGTCCGTGCCGACGCACGCAGCCGTGGTGCCGTCATGGCCATCGGCGGCACCGTCGTGATGGCCAACGCGGGGGCCCAGGACCTGCTCACGCCGATGGAGCGGGCAACGCTTCAAGATCACGCTCGCCACCTGATGAGTCGACGAGACCGCTCGGTGGACCAGCTGGAGCTGAGCACCGGCAAAGTGGTCCGCATCCGGGGTACGCGAATCGTCGCCGGAGCTGACGTTGCCGGAATGGTCCTCGAGATCGCGCTGGTCGCCGAAGCCGCAACGCAGACGAGCCAGGCCGTGGCAGTAGTGCCAGTGCCCACGCTGACAATGCACAGCGGCAAGGGCCTCAACATGCCGCTACTACTCACGCCCTCCACGCTCAGCGGCAGCGGTCAGTCCCCGTTGTGGAAGCGCGCCTGCAAGGACATCGCCTCCGCCTCGGCCAACCACCCTGCGCTCCTGGTTATGGGAGAGACGGGGTCGGGCAAGTTCTCACTGCTCGCGGAGGTCTACCACCGGGTCAACCCGGGCGGTCGGAGTCTGCTCATCGACGCTGTCGACATCTCCCCATACTTCTACGACGACGCCGAAGCCGCCCTCGAGGCGACCAGCCGGCCGACGCTCTACATCTTCAGGAATATCGACGAGCTGTCCACCGACGGTGTCGAGGAGCTCAACAAGTTCCTCCTGGCCCTGGCCGACAGTGATCGGCCCGTTTACGTCGCCGCCACCCTTTCGGATGCCAACCTCGACTCGGACCTGCCGTTCAGGGACCTCCTGGTCCACTTCCAGCAGGCTGTGACTGTGCCGCCACTTCGCCACAGGATCGAGGACGTCGACACAGTCGTCACCCAGGTGCTCAACGAGATCTCCGAGGGGCGAAATACACGTGTCGGACCGGCCGCCATGCGCGTCATCCGCCGGTACTCCTGGCCACGCAACATCACCCAGCTCAAGGAAGCCTTGGCTGCGGCCCTCCTCCGGCGCCCGGTTGGGGACATTCAACCCGAGGACCTACCCGGTTACTGCCACGACTCGGCCCGACGACAGCTCACCGGTATGGAGGCCCTCGAGCGGGATGCGATCGTCAAGGCCCTCCGCGACGCGGGTGGAAACCGGGTCCAAGCCGCCGCGACACTGGGAATCGCCCGCTCTTCGCTGTACCGCAAGCTCAAGAGCTTCGGCATCACCACGATCTGAGGAGGCGCCGGAGAACCTGTGCGGCGATCTCCAGTTTTGGGTTCCGGTGAAGGACAAATCGGCACGGGCTGAGCACCTCTGCCTAAAGTGACGGTGCCCTGATATCCGCACGGGCGACGGGCCGAGCGGTGACGCGTGCGGGTCTGCCGAGGTGAGATTGTTCTCCGACACCACTCTCAGGGTCTCGATTCATTCGTCGCCGATGGGAGCGGACGAAGATAGCTGCTCGTGGTCGAGGTTGTCGGACCTCCAGGCTGCTGCCGGTGTGAAGGGCCGTCTCGCAACTCGAACGACAACCGGTGATCACTGGCTGTGGTGGCTGCCGAACCTATGGTCTTCGCAAGCGGATCGGTGACTGGTCACCAATGCTGTTTCGGTGCCCCATGACAGTGCAGTCAGCGTGGGCTATCGGTTGCGAACACAGACGCCGGCGACCGGCGGAGTTGGCCGAGTTGGACGTCAAGGAGCGCTGCCTGGGACAGGTACGCTGCAGCCTGCTCTGGAAGGCGCTCAAGCGTGAGCACCAGCGCCGACGACTGGCAAGCACCAACCTGGTGTTCCAGCAGACGCAGCTTCCGCGCCAACAGTTGCGCGGCCTCATCACGGAACGGGTCAACGGTCATAGCGAGCTCCTTAGGACTCCGAGGACAGAGCGGCGGCCAGCGCGTGGGATGTGTCGGTCGGTTGGCAGCCAGATCTCAAGAGTGCAGGAAGTCTCATGGTCGGACCTGTCCCATAATTGGACATTGGCCAGACTTCACGACATTGCGTCACGGTCCGCCAGGCGTCCGCAAGGGAACGGCTTGCGGGCGGTGGTCGACGGTGACCGGAGATGAGCGCGTGAGAGCGTCTCCGCAGGGTTCCACCGTTGTCAATATTGATCAGACGCTCCATGATTGTCCCTTTTCGTTTGGGTGTGAGGCGAGCTGCATGGCTGCTGGCTGGGCTCGTCAGGCCCAGCGCGAAGGTTCCGACTTAGCGCCCAGAACGACTGAGCACCTGCTCCGTGGATCAGACATTGCCGTCCGCGAACCTTCACTAAAGCTCGTAGCTTGGCTTGAGGCGGCCGCCGCGAATCTCAAGCGTGACGTGGGTCTGACCGTGTGACCTGTCCCATATTTGGACACGCGCTCGGAGCCACGGACATGGCGTTTTCCAGGGCTGGGACGGCCGCCAGCGACCCACGAGCGGCACCCGCCGCGCGGCGTGCACCGGTTCTTCGCACGCGCATCCGCGCTGTTCCACAGCTAAGACGTGTCTCACATTCGGACACCCCCAAAGGGACGCTTGTGGGTCGTCAGCCTCCCCGGGGATCAGTCGCGAGGCATCCTTAGTGGACCCACAGAAGGAAGTGCCTAAATGGTCGATGTCGCAGACCGGCGCCTAGGATCATCGCAGCACGAGCGGGATTCCTTGCCACGAGGTCCTCTCAGGAGAACGCCGTACTCGATGTCGTGGCGGCGTCCTGGCAGCGCTCGCGCAGCGCCGGCGTTGATGCAGCGACCTCACAGGCGTCTTTTCACTCCGACCTGAACATCTCGTCGCGACTGGTCCGCTGCTCACGGCCGATCATTGACCGGCTGAGCGAAGAGACGGCGGACATTCCGCTGAGCATCGCCGTCACCGACAGCAAGGCGCGGTTGCTCACCCGCGTCGACAACTCCCGCACCATCGGCCTGCTCCTGGACAACGTCTCGTTCGCCCCAGGGTTCGACTATGCCTAAGGAGGCATGGGGACCAACGGCGTCGGCACGGTCTTCGAGTCCGGGCAACCGATCCAGATCGTGGGACCGGAGCACTTTCATGAGTCTCTACAGCCATTCGCATGCTCCGGGACTCCCATCCGAGACCCGCTCAGCGGCCGCATCGAAGGCGTCCTGGACATCAGCTGCCTGACCGAGCACTCAAGTCCACTGTTGCACGCGTTGGTCAGGTCTGCGGCCCACGACATTGAGCGCAACCTGCTCATCGACCGCAGCCAGTGCCAGCAGGCGCTCTTCGAGTCGTTCGTCCGCACCGACGCACGCTCCCGCGGCGCCGTCATGGCCATCGGCGGCGCCGTCGTGATGGCCAACACCGCGGCCCAGGGCCTGCTCACGCCGGTGGAGCAGGCAACCCTTCAAGATCACGCTCGCCACCTGATGAGTCGCCAGGACCGCGCGGTTGACCAACTCGAGCTGACCACCGGCAAGGTGGTCCGCATCAAGGGCACGCGCATCGTCGTCGGAAATGACGTCGCCGGCATGGTTGTCGAGATCATTCTGATCGCCGAGGGTGCCATGATGCGGCCGCCGATCCCGATTGCGGCAGAGCGACCAGTGCCCACGCTGACCATGCTCAGTGGCGCGAGCCTCAGCCTGCCGCTCCTGCTCACCGCCTCCACGCTGAGCGGCAGCGGCAAGTCCCCCTTGTGGAAGCGCGCGTGCAATGAGATTGCCTCCGCCTCGTCCCAGCACGATGCGCTCCTGGTCATGGGAGAGACCGGGACAGGTAAGTTCTCACTGCTCGCGGAGATCTATCACCGGGTCAACCCCGGTGGGCGAAGCCTGCTCATCGACGCCGTCGACATCTCCCCCTTCTTCTATGACGACGCCGAAGACGCCCTCGAGGCGACCACCCAGCCGACGCTTTACATCTTCAGGAACATTGACGCCCTGTCCACGGACGGAGTCGAAGAGCTCAACAAGTTCCTGGAGGCACTGGCGGACAGCGATCGGCCCGTCTACCTGGCAGCCACGCTTTCGGACGCCAACATCGACTCGGACCTGCCCTTCCGCGACCTGCTCGTCCACTTCCAGCAGGCGGTGACGGTGCCGCCACTGCGTCACAGAGTCGAGGACATGGCCACCGTCGTGTCCCAGGTGCTCACCAAGATCTCCGAAGGGCGAACGACCCGGGTCGGACCCGCCGCCATGCGCGTCATCTCCCGGTACTCGTGGCCGCGCAACATCACCCAGCTCGAGGAGGCCTTGACTGCGGCCCTTCTTCGCCGTCCCGTGGGGGACATCCAGCCCGAGGACCTACCCGGTTACTGTCACGACTCGGCCCGACGTCAGCTGACGGGCATGGAGGCACTGGAGCGGGATGCGATCGTCAACGCGCTTCGTGACGCGGACGGAAACCGGGTCCAGGCCGCCGCGGTGTTGGGGATCGCGCGCTCTTCGCTGTATCGCAAGCTCAAGAGCTTCGGCATCACGACGATCTAGCCACAGCTTGGTGACACGAACTCATGGCGTCACGGCCTTTGGCCTGCAGTTCGTCGAGGTTGTGCAGGTGGCGCAGGCATCGCACGTCGGTCGGTGAGTTGATGACGGTCTCGATCCGCAGCGCGCGACCGTCATTGAGGTGATGCTTGACGCGGGAGACCGGGCGCCTCCTCGTGGACGTGGTCACCGGTAGCACCTCGGGCGCCGTGGTGGGCCCCTGCGACCCAGCTGTACCTCGCAGTCACACGAACGACAAGCCAGCCGGGGCCGCCAAGGCCGCGGACCTGCAGCTCGGCGGTCTCAGCGACGCTCTGGTACTGGGCGCTGACCCCGATGCGTCGGTCACCATGGTGATCGGCTCGACCGGGCTCGCCGGCGCAGGGACGCTCTTCGCCTACTTTACCGGCCGCCGTTCCGGGTGACAGCCGGCGTCCCCAACCGCTCGCGTCCGCCCGCGGGCGCTCGCTGTGCTGGTTGGGCGATGACACGGCCTGCCAGGCCCGCCCGGGGTGCGCCGTCACGGGGTTCTGCCAGGTCCCGACCGCACCGGGCCCGCAGGGCGCAGGTGCTCGTCGGCCTCGAACTGGTCACCGGAGTCGGCGCACTCATCGGTGGCGTCCGGCTCGCGGCCGCACCGGACCGTTCGCTGATCTGCGCGGACGTGACCGCGCTGGAGGGCAGTCCCTGCACGAACTGGCGGCTGGGTCGGGTGCTGAACGCTGGCCCGGACGAAACCCGTGGCGGCTGGGACGTCACCGGGCTCGGGGCCCGCCTGCGGGGCTAGCTCCGGGTGGGCAGGACGATGGTGACCCGCCGGTTGCGGGCGCGGTTGGGGTCGGAGGTATTGGGTACGACCGGGCTGGCCTGTCCGAAGGCTTGCGGGACCAGGGCGACCGGTCGGCCGGCCAGCCCCGCCTGGAGCACGCCTGCGACGGCCAGGGCCCGGGCCCGCGACAGGGCCAAGTCGTAGGCAGCACCACCCAGGTTGTCGGTGTACCCGTTGACCTGGATGGTGCCGGTCACGCCAGCGCTGCGGACCTGCCCGGCGACGCGGGTCAACGCGGCCTTGGCCGCGGGGGTCAGGGCAGCGGAGTCGAAACCGAACAGGACATCGGATTTGAGGACCACCTGGCGTCCGGACTGGACGTGAGGTACGACGTTCGGTGCCGCCGCGGCGATGACCGGCAGCGCCGTGGGGGGTCGGGCACTGGGTGCAGGTGTCGGCTGTCTGTGCGCCGCCGTGGGACTGCTGGTGGGCTTGGTGATATGGTCGGCCGCCGCGTTGAAGCCGAGGGCTGTGAATCCGGGCCGCCAGGCCAGGAACACCAGCAGGAGCAGCACGGCGGCCATCACGAGGGCGGGCCACCTGCGACGCGACCCTGAGCTGGCGGGCGGGGCCTCGATGAGGCGGACGGCGCCGTCGTGGCGCTCTCGCACGGTTGCGATCAGCCCACCGGTCACCCCGACGACGTCGTCGGTCCCTGCGATCTGGGCGAACAGGGCTCGGGTGTCCGCTTCGACCCACAGGGACTGCAGGTTTGAGTCTGCGGCGGCCGTTGCGGACAGCTTCACGTTGACGGCGACCCGCCCAGAGGTGGGCTGAGCGCCGCCGAAGCTGCCTGTGTGGTCGCCGGAGAGCACAGACTCCTGGACAACCCGCGACGCCAACACCTGCCGTGAGATCGGCGTCAGCTTGATGTTGTCGAACCCCGCCAGCAGCATGTCGATGGCCTCACCAATGCCCGTGCTGGTCAACGCGGTTCGTTCCTCGCCGGAGATCATGTCCACAGTGGCGTCGGTGGCAAAGCACGCCATGACAGAGTCGCGGTCCCCCGAGTTGAGGGCCACGCCGAGATGCTGCAGCAGTGCGCTGGGATCGTTCATCTCATCACCACTGCAAGGTTGCCACCAGCGGCCGGTCGGCCGCTGGCGTTCGCGCCAAAGTCATCCGTTCGGCCGAGGCGAGGGTGAGCCGGCCCCGGCGTCACGGCTGGGATGACAGCATCCGGGCAGCGCCGCCGCGGTTCAGGGGCATTCGGACTGGCGGCAGCGGCCAAGGCACAAGCGCGAAGAGCACCGCCGCGGTCATCGCGGCTGAGATCTGCCGGAAACGGGCCGAGTTCGAGCCCGGCTGGGTGGCAGGTCCTGAGGCCACCTGGGCCACCGACGGCTTCAGAGGTGGCAGGGCACGTTGTGGTGATCAGGAGCGTGGCCGGCGTCGATGTCATAGCCGGATGGCCCGCCCTGAGACTGTGAAAGTCGTCGTGGCGCAGATGACCGCCCCTGGTGTCGATCGCGACCTGTCAACCAGACCTGCCCGAGGCCAGTGTTCCCGGGCGGCACCGCCGCCACCAACCCGTCGGTGGCCGAGGTTCGACTTCGACCGGCCTGACGTCGCGACCAGCTGCTGTTCTGCGCACCGGGCTAGGCAGGTCTGGCGTAGTCCGCCCTGGCGTTCTCGGGTCCGAGCAAGCCGTACGCGTACTGGACACTTAGCCTGGCCACCAGCCGGCGGTCGGCCACCATGGCCTCGCGGTAGCCGTCCCAGTCGGGATGGTCCTCACCCAGGATGGTGCGGAAGACGTCGACGAGCTCCTCGACGGTGTCGTCATCGGGGCTCATCGCCGCCGGTGACAACTCGACCATTCCTTCGAGCACCGCATACGTCCAGCCATCGGGGCTGGCGACAAAAACCGAGGCACGAGGATCGCGGCGCATGTTGTGCACGACGACCCGGTCGTCGATCACTGAGATCCGGGCCATCGCCGTAGCCGGGTCGAAGGTGAAGTTGACCGACGAGAGCTGCGGACGGCCGTCACGCTGGATGGTGGCCAGCGCACCGATGTTGCGCGTGGCGGCAAAAGCGACCAGGTTCGGATCAAGTGTCATGGCGAGGTTGCTCCCCTTGCTGCGTGGGGAGATTTCCGTGGGCCCTGGCGACACCGATTTGACCATTCTGTCTTGACCGTTCCTTGAACAGACTCTGGGCCCAACCGTACCTCGGTGCGGGCATCGCTTGTCTAGGCTAAATGACGCCGAATTGGCCCGGGGCGCCCCTGAACGACCAGCCCGAACCCCGGACGCCGTTGACGGCCAGGGCCCAGGCTCCCGGTCAGCGCCTCGTGTAGGCCCCACTCGCCCCGTTGTTGCGGCCAGCTCTTGCCCGAGTCCAGGCATCCGCCCGTCGCAGACCACCCAACAGTCTGCGCGGGCGCCGCGTCAGGCTCGCCGGTCAACAGGTAGCCGCGCCGCCGTTCGCAGCCTGAATGGTGGCCTTCGCCAGCCCACCCCGGTGGAACTCTTCCATGTGGGGGGTACCAATCGCGGCCGAAGACGGCCGGCACGTCGCCGCCAGCACAGGTGATATCAGCCGGCGACCGAGATCGTCCATGCCCTCCGCCTTGGCCACGACCGGCCGGGCGTGCCCTTCGATGGCGATGAGCCGCCCCGCGCCCACACTCACAGGCACTGATCATTTCGCCCAGGCTGAATCGGTGCGGGTCGGCCACTGCGAAGTCATGGTGACGCCGCCGCGGGAAGCAACGCCGCCTCGCCGGTGGCCCAGGCGAACGGGTCGGGGCCCAGGGCGTTCAGCTGCTCCACCTGCTGGGCGCCCCACGAGGACAGCGGATCCGCTGCGTCGACCTCGGCGGCGAACTCTGACCAAGGCACCCACCAGGCTTGGTCGACCTCGGTCGGGTCCACGCTCACCTGGGCATCGCTGGCCCTGGCCCGGTAGACGGGGCACAGCTCGTTCTCCACGGCCCCGTCCGCGGCCGTTGCCCGGTAGCGGAAGGTGGGCAGGATCAGCTCCAGCTCCGCCGGGACGATCCCGAGCTCCTGGCGCAGGCGGCGACGCACGGCGATGCGCATCCCCTCCCCGGGAGCTGGATGACCGCAGCAGCTGTTGGTGCGAACGCCGGGAAACGTCAGTTTGTCGTAGGCCCGCCGGGTCACCAGGACTCGGCCGGCCGGGTCGAACACGTAACAGGAAAAGGCAAGGTGCAGCGGGGTGTCATGGTGATGCACCGTCGCCTTGGGTGCCGTCCCGGCCGCGGAACCGTCCTGGGTGCAGAGCACGACCCATTCCGCGAATCCGACCATCTCAGTGCGCCAGCTGCTGCACGGCTGCGCCAAAGACCCTTGGCATCCGGGCGGCCAGCGGGACGATCCGCGGGGCCAGCAGCGGCTGGCGCCGGGCCCAGAGCAACGACGAGGTGATGGTGCGGTAGCGCCGCGACGCCGCGAGCCAGCGCCGTTCGTACGCGCCGGGGTCGTCGGCGGCGACGCAGTCCACCAGCGCGCGAGCGCAGGCCAGCGCGACCGCGATACCCTCGCCGGTCAGGGCATCGACGTACCCGGCGGCGTCCCCGACCAGCAGCACCCGTCCGGCCACCCGGGCCGACGTCCGCTGCCGCAGGGGGCCCGCCCCTCGGACGGACGTGACCCCGGCGTCGGGCAGCCGGTCGCGCAACGCAGGGAAGGCTGCCAGTTGCTGGGTGAACGGCGCCTGCACGCTCGACAGGACCGCAACGCCGACCAGCTCGGGGCCGACCGGGGTCACGTAGGCCTCCGACTTGGTCGCCCAGTGCACCTCGACCAGGTCGGTCCACGGGGCCACGGCGAAGTGCTGACGGGTGCCCCACCGCGGCGCGATCCTGGGGTCGTCAGCTCGCGCCAGGCCGAGCCTGCGGCGGATAGGGGAGTGCAGCCCGTCGGCCACGGCCAGGTACCGCGCCCGTGCACCGTCGACACTGACACCCTGCGCGTCCGGGCGAACATCCTGGGCACGCGAAGACACCACCACGACCCCTGCGTCCCGGGCGGCGTCCAGCAGTACCGCCTGAAGGGACGTTCGGCGCACGCCCAGACCCGTCCCGTGCCGGAAGGCGGCATCGACGACCCGGCGGCCGTCGGTGTAGCGGATGCCGCGGATCGACTGGCCCTGCGGGTGCACCCCGAGCTCGCGCAGACCACGGACGGCTCCGGGCATCAGGCCCTCGCCGCAGGCCTTGTCGATGGGGCTGGGACGGGCGTCGAGCAGCACTGTGCGCAGCCCGGCCCGCGCCGCGTACAGGGCGGTGGCCAGCCCGGCCGGTCCGGCTCCGGCGACGATGAGGTCGGTGTCGATCACCGTGCCGCCGCCGTTGACGGCGGCGGGGCCTGTGCCAGGGCCTGCGCCAACGCCGCGTTCTCGGAGCGGATCCGTAGCCGCAGCAGCCCGGCGTTGACCACGGTGAACACGACCGCGGTGATCCACGCGGTGTGCACCAGCGGCAGCGCCACGCCCTCCAGCACCACGGCGAGGTAGTTCGGATGACGCAGCCAGCGGTAGGGCCCGCGCTCGACCAGCGCCAGCCCGGGCACCACGACGATCCGGGTGTTCCAGCGGGGGCCGAGGATGGCGATGCACCACCATCGCAGGGCCTGGGCCAGTACGACCACAACGACCATCGGCCAGCCCAGTGCCTGGACGAACGAACGGTGCGCGGCCTCGATCAGGCAGGCGACAAGCAGCCCGGTGTGCAGGACGACCATGAACGGGTAGTGGCCGAAGCCGTGCTCGCGCCCGAGGCGCCTCCGCGCCCACGCCAGGTTGCGCCTGGAGATGACCAGCTCGACCAGCCGCTCCACGGCGACCACGCCGATCAGCACGACGTACGGCGCCATCAGGTGCTCACCACTGCATCAGGACGAGCTCGGAGCAGAAGCCGGGACCCATCGCCATCAGCATCACGGGGGTACCCGAAGTCAGGGAACGCTTGTCCAGGGTGTCGCGCAACACGTGGAGCACCGAGGCTGACGAGAGGTTGCCGATCTGGTCCAGGGAACGCCAGGTGAGCTCCAGCGGGTCACCATCTAGGGCCAGCTCGGCCTCGATGGCCTCGATCACCTTCGGGCCGCCTGGATGCGACACCCAGGCTCCGACGTCATCGACCTGGCGTGAGTGCGCGGCCAAGAACGACCGGATGTCCTGGCCGAGGTACCGCCGCACCAGGGCGGGCACCTGCGCGTCGAGCACGATCTTCAGCCCGTCGGCGCCGACGTCCCATCCCATGGTGCGCGAGCTGTCCGGGTAGAGGTGGCTGCGGGAGTCCAGTACGCGCGGCCCCGGCTCTAGCCGGTTCGCGCCCACCGCCACCACCGCGGCCGCGCCGTCGCCGAACAGGCCGCTGGCCACCAGGTTGGCGACCGAGTAGTCCTCTCGCTGCACCGTCAACGAGCAGAGCTCGACGGACAGCAGCGCCCCGACCTCGTTCGGGTGACCGATGAGGTAGTCGTGCAAGCGGGCGATCCCCGCCGCGCCGGCTACGCAGCCCAGCCCGAACAGCGGCACCCGTTTCACGTCCGGGCGCAGGCCCACGAGCTGGGCGATGCGGGCCTCGACCGAAGGCACAGCGATACCGGTGACGGTGGTGGAGATGACCACGTCGACCTCGTCGGGGCCGATACCAGCGCGCACTAAGGCGCCAGTCAGCGCCGCCGCGCCCAGCTGGACCGCGTGGGCGATGAACAGGTCGTTGGACTCTCTGAAACCGGTGAGCGTGGCGTACTGCTCCAGCGGTAACACAAGATGTCGGCTGCTGACCCGCGCATTGGCGTGCAGGCGCGCCAACAGATCCTGGTTGCCTTCCGGTCCCAGACACATTTGGGTGAAGGCCGCGGTCAGCTCCGCCTGCGCGTAGCGGTACGGCGGCAGAACAGCGTGTACGCCAGCCAAGGTGGTCACGCGCACAACCTTAAGGTGACACGCGCGATCCGGCACGACGGACCAGCAGGCGCGGACATCGACCCGCGGGGGCACGGTCCAAAGGCTCTGGCCGCGGCGGTCTCCTGCTCACCGAGATCGCCGCGCCCTGACACCTCTAACATCGCGTCATGTCCTCATCCACCACGGTGCGAGCGCTGGCCCTGTCCTGTCACCCGCTCCCGTCGCTGGCCGTCACCGCACTCAGCGCCGGGCTGGCCGCGCTGGCCCACCTTCCCCTCGGCCGCGGGGTTTTGGTCACCGCGGCGGTCTTCACTGGCCAACTCTCGATCGGCTGGTCCAACGACTACCTGGACGCGGAGCGGGATCGAGCCGTGCACCGCTGGGACAAACCCGTCGCGGCCGGGGCCGTGTCGGCCCGCGTCGCCGTTACCGCCGCCATTGTCGCGCTCACCTGCGCTATCGCGCTGTCGGCCGCGCTCGGCTGGGGCGGAGGCGTGGCCGCACTGGTCACCGTGCTGTGCGGCTGGCTGTACAACCTGGGCCTGAAGGCGACGGTCCTGTCCTGGCTGCCCTACGCGATCGCCTTCGGGACGTTGCCTGCGGTCGCGACCCTTTCGGGGTCGCCACCCCGGTGGCCGCCAGCCTGGGCCCTGAGCGCCGGCGCACTGCTGGGCGTGGCCGCTCACCTAGCCAATGTCCTGCCGGACCTGCACGAGGACGTCGCCACGGGGGTCCGCGGACTGCCGCACCGACTCGGTCCAAGAGCCACCGCACTGGCCGGCGCGGCGATCCTGCTGGCCGCCTCGGCGGTGATCCTCTTCGGTCCGGTCAGCCAGCCAGGCCGATGGCGCTGGGCCGGCTTCGCCGCGGCGGTGCTGGTAGCCGCCACCGCTGCCGCCACCGCCTACCGCGACCCGTCCTCGCGACGGTTCTTCCAAGCCACCATCCTGATCGCCGGGCTGAACCTGGCCTTCTTCGCGCTGTCCGGCACCCGCCTGTGAACCAGGCCAGCCCAGCCCCTTCGGCCCGCCGAACCAGCACTAGAGTCCTCACGTCGAAGAGGAAGATGCATGGACGGCGACGGGTGGCAAAGTCGGCCGAGCGGATATGACAACACCAGCCAACACGCCCGGTCCGGCCCGGCTCCTGGGTGACCAGAGTTCGCCCCCAGAGATCTTGCTCTGCCTCCCCTGCCGTATACACACCGACGACGGGCCCAGGCGCGCATCGACACGGCTGCTGCCCCATCAGGGTGACCTGCGAGGCTGACCCGGCGATCGCAGCTCAGGCATCCCGACCAGCGACAGGCAGTCAGCATGAGTCTGGGGCGGCGAAGCCAGCAGCCGTCAGAGACCGACACGTTGCGGTGATGGTGCAGCTGCGTTCCAGGCCCCTCCCCCTGGTGAAGCGACACGGCCCCTACCCCAGCCTCGGCCGGCAGGGCAGCGGTACGGGGGAACCCGTGCCTACGGACCGTGGCCGTGGCGCGAGTTGTCTCGCGTAAACCCCCACGTGTTGCCGTACAGGGGCGTTGCATCCTTGCGGTGGCGTCGTGGTCACGGATCTGATCAGGGACGGTCGAGGTGTTCACCCATGCCTTGGGGAACGTCTTCGGTGCAAACACCACCTGACCCTGGGCGTCATGCGTTGGTCTCACAACTACCGGTCCAGTGCCAGTGCCCGTCGCAACGACGAACCCCATGCGTCGCAGGCTTACCGGATTCGCATGTTGATGAGCGGTCTTGGGTATCTGCACAGAGCTCGCAACCCGGCGTGGTCAGCCGGTCCTGCGCCAGCCGACGACTGCGTGGGTCGTGTCAGCTACACCCTGGTACTTACCTCAAGGCCGCCCCGTTCAGGGATAGCTGCGACCGGGGGCGCGTTGTTCTCGCGACCCTGACGAGCGGGCGCGGATGAAGCGCTCCAGACGCTGGCGAACCTCCAGCATCGTTGACTCGACCGCCCGGTCCTGGGCGTCTCGCCGGCCCTCGTCCAGTACTGCCCGGACCGTCTCGGCAACAAGGTCGGGGGCGACCCTACCCGCCAGCTCGGCTGACAGGGTCGCGGTCATGCCCGCCGTCAGCTGCCGGCTGTCGCTGGTCACCGCCTCGCTCGCACCCGGGCTGGTGCGGGTAGCCGGTGACGGCCACCCGGCTTGTCCAAGGTAGTTGCACGGGTACTGATGAACGGTGCCAGAAGGACCCACTCATGTCGCTGTTTCACCGGATGGACGTGTGGTCTCCACTGGGTGTTGGAGCAACGCGGTGTCCGGTTGGTTGAGGGCTGGAGCCGGCGCGCACTGCCAACCCGGCCAAGCGCGGCGCGTTGTTGGATGTGGGCGACTCCTGCAGTGCGGTTGCGAGCTCCGGAGGGCGTGGGCTGTTCGATGGGCGCGGATGGGCGGCGTTGAGCACGGCCCAGACGACCTTGCCGCCGTCGGCGGTGGGCAGAACCCCATGGGCTCGAGACAGGACAGCGACCACGGACAGGCTTCGCCCGCGCAGGTCGAAGTGGGCAAGCGGCTGACGCGGAAAGTCGGGGCTGTTGTCCCGGACGGTCAGGCGTAGGGTTCCCAGGTTCCACGAGACAGACACGTCGATGTCGGTGCTGGCACCCATCACGGAGTTAGCCACGAGCTCGGCGGCAACCAAACCTACAGAGTGGACGAGCCGGCCCAACCCCCAGTCCAGCAGGGTACGCGTGACGAAGTCCCGCGACGCTCGCGGCGCGGTCGGGTGCGGTGCCAGTCGTAGCCACTTAACGGCCGGGATGGGGGTCGCCAGCACCGCGGTTACCGCGGGCAGCATCGATGCGGTCACGATCAGGTGCCCACCCAGGGCGTGGGCATCCAGCGCCTCGCGAACCCGCGGGTCCGGGCTGGCCACAGCCACGGGGATCCCAGGCCAGTCGCGAACATGCCTGCCTGCCGTCGCGAGCACCTCAACAGCGCCTGGCTCAGCACCCCCGAGCACTGCGGACAGGTCGCAGACCACCCCCCGGGGCCCGTCGGCCAAAGCCATCTGGATCGCGCCGTCCAGATCCCGAACGACATCACTAAGGCGACCGGCGACCTCAAGGACCACTACCTGACGTATCACCCGTGTCCTGACCCCCCGTGTCTGCGGGCCCGCCACCCAACGGCCGGCTGACTGCGCCGAGAACTCGGCCGGGACGTGGGGGGCCGGACGGGTCGGGAACAGAACGACGTGATGGTCGTAATCTGCGAATAGGTCGTCGGGATTCTTCGGCGGCTGCAGCATGGCGAACTCGATTCGGTGGTCCCGGAATGAGGACACGGGCCACCGAGGTTCGAGAGCAGCACGAGACGTGCCGACGCCACCAGGGTCTGGAGGGACGCAGCACGCCGAACGCTACACGTAAGACGCTGCCGAACCTAAAGCTGGTGCCGGATAGCCTCCGAGCTCAGACCTGAAGCCCCACGGCCACGATCGCCTCGGCGACCGTCCGCAGACTGGCGTTGTTGGTGCGGGCGTGCCGGCGCATGCGCTGGTAGGCCTGATCGATCGTCACCGCATGCTTGTGTGCGGTGATCCCCTTGGCCTGCTCAATGACAACCCGTGAATCCAGCGCCTCCTGCAGCTGCTCGCTGAGCTGCTCCTGTTGGCGCAGCTTGGAGGCGTTGACCACGTAGCTGGTCGCCACGTCGGCCAGCACCGCGGCCACGGCGATGTCCTCATCGGACCACTGCCGCGGCTGAGGGGAGTACAGGTTGAGGGCACCGATGATCTCGTCGGCAAGGCGCATCGGGATCCCGGCAACACCGGCCACGGCCAAGCGGGTGGCCGTGGCCGAGAACTCCGGCCAGCGGGTGGACTCCTCCCGCACGTCGGTCACCCGAACCACCTCGCCAGTGTCATAGGCGTCCCGGCACGGACCGGCCTGCTGCTGCTCCTGATTGCGCTCCAGCTCCCCCGAAGCCTGACTCACCGCGGTGACGAAGCGCAGCCGCCCCTCCTCGGCCATCGTGACCCCGCTGCCAGACAGGCCCAACACTGCGGTGACACTCTCGGTGAGCTCGGCCAGCGTGGCCTCAAGGTCGTAGCGCGCCGGCAGAACTACGGCGAATCGAGACAACGTGTGCAGAAACAACGGCTGGTCATACACCTTGGGCGTCCCTCGGTTTACGCCGCCGGATCGGCGGCTCACCGCAGCGCGGGACCGATACTAAGGGATCGTGAGTCACCGCTCAGGCGCCACATGCTTAGATCCGAGTGTACGTCTCGGAAACGTCCTGGTCACCGATTTCGGAGGTAAGGATAGGCATTCCTTACGGCCACCGTCTTGGACAGGCCCAC
>Ga0066789_10000438_pt1 | contig 16466 bp, 15 predicted proteins | sample OrgsoiDNA2013049_FD_70960 | JGI IMG/M metagenome (GOLD analysis project Ga0066789, IMG submission 70960) | Permafrost soil microbial communities from the Arctic, to analyse light accelerated degradation of dissolved organic matter (DOM) -... | ecosystem: Environmental > Terrestrial > Soil >...
TCGTTGTCGCCTCCTCATTGGGTCTTGACCCAACCACGTCGGCTCCGCCTCGGCTGAAGCGAAATCTGCCGCGGTCGCGGCCACGCAGAATACTCAGACAGGCTCCTAGCGGCGGGTCTCGCGCCGCCACTTGCTGCGCGCACGGTAGTCCTGTCGCAACTGTAGGGTGGCTCCTCCGACGATGGCAAGCGCCGCTCCCGCGAAGCACAGCAGGCACCGCCATACCGTCCAGAGGCCGGCAGATAGCGACCAGACCATCATGCCGATGGCCAACACCGCGCCAACGCAGATGCAGACCCAAGGTTTTGCGTCGTAAAGCGTTTGCGGAGTCCAGGTGCGCATGCCAGGATTCTACAGCTACGGGCGTCTGCTGCGGCATTTGGTTTACACTCATGCCAATGCGCTCACAGAATATTCTCAAGCGACTTGGTTTGAGCAGCGGGTGGCCCCAGGAAGCGGCCTTTGCGGCGCTCGCTTTGGCGGTGGGATTCGGCGTTATGCCCATCCTCATCTTCTTCGCCGGATCCATGGCATTGGGGCGTTATGACGGCGCGAGCCTTTCGCGCATTTATGATAGCCTCTACCAAGGTCTCGTCGCGGGCTCGGTAGCCTCCTGGATCGTGGTCCTCGGCCCGTACGGCTGTTACCTGCTGTTCAAAACCTTGAGTGCCTGGTGGCGCGCCAGCAGCCGCCTGGCCTAAGAGCGTCACCCGCGGCCGCTTTACAACTGCATTCAAGTTTTGTGCGCCGAGGACGCTAACCTGCCATACGAATGTTGGATCCGGTTCGTCGGACGGAGCGTTACGCGTGAAACCCGAGGTCGAAGCACATCTTCGCTCGCTAGTTAATTTTCCGTCCCCGCCGGGTGTGGCGACGCATATCATCGAGCTTGCGCGCGACCCCGATATCGAAATGAGCAAGGTCGCCAAGGCCCTGAGCTTGGATTCCGCGCTGTCCACGAAAATCCTGCGCATCGCCAACTCGCCGCTCTACGCTCAGCGCCGCAAGAGCGAAAATCTGCGCCAGGCCTTGGTGGTGCTTGGATTGAACGCTACCTTGACGCTGGCGTTGAGCTTTACTCTGGTGAAATGCCTGCGAGCCGGCAAATCGAACGGCATCAACCATCCCCTGTATTGGCGACGCGCCCTGCTCGCTGCAACGTCCGCACGCGCGCTCGCCGATGCCATGCATCACCCGATGGCAGAGGAGATTTTTCTGGCGGCCCTTCTGCAGGACGTCGGGATTCTGGCGTTGGATCAGGCCCTCCCCGACCTCTATCGAGGCGGCGAAGAGTTGCAACGCAACCACGGGGCGCTCGCCGAAATGGAAAAAAAGCGCCTGCAAACGGATCACGCGGAGATCGGCGGTTGGCTCATGCGGATGTGGAATCTGCCGGACCGCTTGCATTTGGCAATCGCTCACAGCCACCAGATCGATTTGTCGTTCACTGATGATTCGAATCAGATATTCGAGCGCTGCGTCGCGCTATCCGGCCCGGTAGCCGATCTGTTCCTGCTGACTGCGGAGCTACGGCCATTTGCCGAAACGGCGCAGAGCGCGGAGCGCAGTCTCGGGCTCGACAAGACGGCATTCGGCCAAGTACTGGCCACGGTCGGTTCCATGATTCCCGAGACGGAAGCCATTTTCGAGGCCGAATCGCTCGCCGCCCAACATCCGGAGTTGATCATCGAGCAAGCGCGCGAAGTTCTCATGTTGCGCAGCCTGAACGCTCTACGCGAACTCAATACGTTGCGCACGGCCGCCGAAAATATGAATTCGCGTGCACTCGAACTCGAGGAGGAAACGCGCCGCGATTCACTGACCGGCGTTTACAACCGGGCGTACCTCGATCAAGTGTTGCTCCGGGAGTTCGAGAGTTCCACGCGCCACCGCTGGCCGCTCTCCATCGCTTTCGCGGACCTCGACCAATTTAAAAGCATCAACGATCGGTTCGGCCATCCAGCAGGGGACCGCATTCTGCAAGCCGCCGCGCGCATTTTGCGGGGCAACACGCGCGAGAGTGATTTGATCGCCCGCTACGGCGGTGAGGAATTCGTGGTGGTGCTGCCCACCACCAACGTCGATACCGCGTGCACCGTTTGCGAACGCATCGTAGCCGCATTCGCGAACACGGAGCATGTGATCGGCGCCGATCGTGTCACGGTGACCATCTCTATCGGCTGCGCTACGCACGGCGGCGAAACGTCGTTTGCCAACGCCGCCGACTTCGTCAAGGCCGCCGACCAAGCTCTGTACGCCGCCAAGCGGCGCGGCCGCAATCGCAGCGTGCCCTTCGATCGGCATATGCCCGCCGCCCTGACGGCGCGGCAGGGGTAGAAGACCCAAGCCCTCCCTGGTTGCGCGTACGAGCTAGAGGTAGCCCGCGCAGCGCAACGTTTCGCCCGGCCAGTGTTAACTCGTGGCTGAGTTAAGTCATATGTGGCTTGTTGCGCGTCACAGATCCGACAGTTCGCCGCTCGTCGCGTGTCGCCTTTTGGGACCATGTTGCCGGGCCACCTAGATACTGAAACCACGGCCCGCATGAGCCGCTTGTTACTTTGTACTGAAGAGGGAAGACAGATGAACGCCGACCACAAGTTGTCGAATGCTCGAAACGCGACTCTCGCCTCAGGCGCGCGCAATGCGCCGCAGACATCGGGGCAGCGCGCTTTGTCCTTGACCACGGAGCCGCCCAAGGTCGCCAACGATCAGCGCAGTTCGGACCCCTACAACACGTCGGGCAGTTTCGACCGCAAGAAGAACTGGGCCCGAGTCGGCAAGCGCTAGGAGAACCTCAGCGCTTGCGCAACGCGAGCGCTCGCGTGCGACCGGCGCGATCCGGACTACCCCGTCCGAGTCACGGATGACGGCTGACGCGAAATTCGCTGGTCGGATAAAAACGCGGAAAACGGCGGCTGTGGGCCACTCGATTGCCGACCTCGTAATACAGACGCAAATCGTCGAGCGTCCCGCGCACGTCCCAATCGGCGGAATATTTGTCGCCGGTCTGGTGGTAGCGGTGCATCATGTAATCGTTGAGCTGCTGCTGTCCCGAGGCGGGACCGCGTGCCGAATCATCCAGGCCGCCTTTCGCATACAGCGCCGGTACGCCGCTTCTTGCAAAGCTGAGTTGAGCCGATCGGTAGTAAAAGCCCTGTTCAGGGTTCGGATCCGGCCGAATCTCGCGCCCCTGCAGCAAGGCCGCCTCCTTCAAGTAATCCTCCAGCTCTGAATTCCCGTAACCGAAAACCATCACGTCGCGGGTCGGCCCACCGATGTGCAGGGTGTCGAGATTCAGCACCGCCACGGTTTCGCGCAGCGGGAAGATCGGTTGGTCGACGTAATAGCTAGAACCCAGCAGTCCCGCTTCCTCGGCCGTCAGCGCGATGAACGCGATCGACCGATCTGCGGCCGGGTGCGTGCGGCTGAATGATTGCGCCAACATCAAGAGGCCCGCGACCCCGGACGCATTGTCCACCGCACCGTTGAAAATCGCGCCTCCTGCCTGCGCCGATTGCCGGCCCAAATGATCCCAATGAGCCGTGTATATGACATATTCGTGCTTGTGATTGGTGCCGGGCAAGACCGCGATCACGTTGGCAGACGTGAACCGCCGCAGCGTGTTGTGAACCGCGGCGTCCGCCTCGAGCCCCATGGCGGTCGCTTTGAAGCCGGGCCGGGCCGCGGCCGCCGTCAGCGCCTCAAAATCGAGTCCCGCCTGCTTGAACATGGCACGGGCTGCAGCCAGGGATACCCACCCCTCGATGGCCGCACGACCCGCGTTGCCGTCTTGTGTCGCCGACTCCAGTTGCGGGCCGGTCCGGCCGTTCACCACGACATTCCAGGCATAGCCCGCTGCGCCAGGGTCGTGAATCAGCAAAATGCCGGCGGCGCCCTGTCGGGCAGCCTCCTCCACTTTATAAGTCCAGCGACCGTAGTAGGTTTCGGCGTTGCCCCTGAATACTTTCGGATCTTTGGTCCCGTAACCGGGATCGCCGACCATCACCACCACGGTCTTGCCGTGAACGTCCTGCGTATAGTCATTCCAGTCGTATTCCGGCGCCACGATGCCGTAGCCGACGAACACCAGTTCGCTCTGTCGGAGCGACGCCTCGGGCACTTCGCGCTTGGTCCAGATCACCATGTCCTTGGCGTATTCCAGCAGTTTCGCGCCGCCGCGGCCCATTATGGAGACGGTCGCAGTGTTGTTCGCGACGATCTCCACCAACGGCACTTGCTGAAGGTAGCTTGCGCCGTTGCCGGGTTTCAGACCCAACTTGCGGAACTGATCGACCAGGAAGGCGACCGTTTTTTCTTCGCCGGCGGTACCGGGTTTGCGGCCCTCGAAATCGTCCGAGGCCAGCACCCGGACGTCATCCCGGAAGCCGACCTCATCGATATCGGTGGAGGGCGGGGGCACTTTGTGGCCCGCGGCGGTGCAAGCCGCGACCCACACCAGAGCGCCGACGATCCAGGCGGCGCGAAACCGCGACAATCCGATGCCGTGAGCCACTTCGTCCCCTTCAGCTACGACGCGGCCAGTACAGCATGACCACTGCCCACCAGGCCGATGAGCGTCGCCGCTAGCCCATCCTGCCATGACCGCCCCTTGGCCTGTCCGAGCAACTACCGGCGCTCGCTGCGGTCGACGCCGCAGATCCCATGACGATATCGATCAAAACGGTGAACGGACGCATATCCTCAGGCTCGTATACACTTGGGCCAATAGCATCGGCTTGATCAGCCCTGGTAGATTCGAAGATCGAAGTTTACAGGAGAACGGGAAAGGTGATGACAAATAGGCCTTGGGCCAAACGCTGGGTAACCGGTGTCGCTGTCTGCGCGAGCGCCGTGGGGCTGGCGGCATTGCTTGGGGCTGCCATGACACCCCCCGCAGCGGTGCCGGCGACGGCCACCGCGCTTACGCCAACCGAACAGGAAAACTATGTCGCCCGCCGCGTGAGCGACATCGTCGCGCGCGAACACTACCGCCGCGCGCCTCTCGACGACCGTCTCTCGAGCTTGATCTTGGATCGCTATCTCGACGCCATCGACGGCGGCAGAAGCTACTTCTTCGCCAGCGATATCGCCGAATTCGAAAAATATCGATACGAGCTCGACGATGCCATCAAGTCCGGGGACGTCGAACCTGCCTTCGTCATCTTCCGCCGCTATCAACAGCGCAGCCGGGAACGGATGAATTACGCCAGCGAGCTGTTGGCGAAAAAGCCGGATTTCGAGATCGACGAGTCCTTCAATTTCGATCGCGAAAAAGAACCCTGGCCCGCGAACGCAGCCGAAATGAATGAACTGTGGCGCAAGCGCGTCAAGAACGACGCGCTGTCATTGGTCACGGCCGGCAAGCAATGGCCGGAAGTGGCGGACATCCTGCGCAAACGCTACGAGCACGTGGCGAAACGCATGGACCAGAGCAAGCCGGACGACGTATTCGAAGCATTCATGAATGCCTTCGTGCTGTCGTTGGACCCGCACTCGAATTATTTCTCGGCGCGTAATTCCGAGGAATACAACATTCAAATGAGCCTGAGCTACGAGGGCATAGGCGCCTCGCTGCAGTTGACCGATGACTATGTCACGGTCATCGACGTCATTGCCGGCGGTCCGGCCGCCATCAGCGGCAAGCTGGCGGCCAGCGATCGCATCACGGCGGTCGGCGAAGGCAAGACGGGCGAGCTCGTCGACGTGATCGGATGGCGTTTGGACGATGTCGTGCAGAAGATACGCGGACCGGGAGGCACCCTCGTGCGTCTGCAACTGCTACCGGCAGGCGCGGCGCCGGGTTCCGCGCAAAAATTGGTGGAATTCACTCGCAACCGCGTGTCGCTCGAAGCGCAGGCATCGCACAAGGCCATGCGCACGGTGACGCGCAACGGCCGCGACGTCAAAGTCGGCATCATCACCGTACCGAGCTTCTATCAGGATTACGATGCCAGCCGGGCCGGTGTGAAAGACTACCGCAGCACTACTCGGGACGTGCAGCGCCTGATCGGCGAACTGCGCAAGGATGGCGCTGAAGTGCTCATCATGGACCTGCGCGCCAACGGCGGCGGCTATCTGCCGGAGGCCGAGTCCTTGACCGGCTTGTTCATCGATCGTGGCCCCGTGGTGCAACTGCGCGATACCACCGGCCGCATCGAGGTAGACGACGACCCGGATCCGGCGATTTTCTACAGTGGCCCCATGATCGTGCTGGTCGACCGTTTCAGCGCATCCGCATCGGAAATTTTTGCGGGCGCGATCCAGGACTACGGCCGGGCACTCATCGTGGGCCAGCAGACCTACGGCAAGGGTACGGTGCAGAATGCGCACCCTCTGAACTACACGATCTTCGGGCGCAAGCCCGAGCTCGGTCAGCTCAATGTAACCATCGGCAAGTACTATCGGATCACGGGCGAAAGCACGCAGGACCGCGGTGTGACGCCGGACATCGCCTTGCCCTCGCTCATCGACGCGAATGAAGTGGGCGAGAGCACCCGCGATCGCGCATTGCCCTGGGACCACATCGAACCGGCCGTGTTCAAACCCGAAGGTGATTTGAAACCGATCGCCGCCGCGCTGCAAAAATCACACGAGGAGCGCACCGCAAACAGCGCGGACTTCCGCTATCTGCACGACGATATCGCCGCGCTGGATGCGATGCGCAACCAAAAGACGTTGTCGTTGAATCTCAAGACGCGCGAGGCCGAGCGCAAGCGTCAAGAGGGCGAGCGGCTGGAGCGCGAGAATGCGTGGCGGGTCGCGCACGACAACAAGCCGGTCAAGTCCCTGGATGAGATCAAGGACGATGCCGCGGCGGGCATCATTTTGGATGAAGCTGCGCAGATTGCCGCCGACCTCGCGTTCCTGCCGGCGTCGATGCCGGGGCATGCGTCCAAACCGACCCAGGCGCGGCGCACCGACATTCACTAGCGCGTGAGCAGGGTGTAGAGATCCCAGTAGTCTTCCGCCAGCACGTTCCACGCCGGTGCGGGCTGACCTCTGGTCTCCTGGGCGGCGTCCGCCAACGGCGGGGTCGCCAGCGAGTCTGCGGTGGGCACGGTATCGGCACTGTTGCGATATTCGCAGGTCGCTCGTAGTCGTTCCATTTTGGTCTTCACGGGAGCGGTGATCTGCTTCTGATTGGCGACCGCCGCATGCGCCTTCTGGACGCGCTGCATGTAGTCCTCGCAGTCCGCGCGGTTGCCGAAATTCATCTCATGCACGCGGCGTGCCACCGCTTCCTTGGCCCGCGCCGCGAGACCGAACGCGTCGACGGTCTCGCACAGCAGTTCGGCGAAGCCGATGATGGCAAGATTGATATTGCGGCGAGCCCCTAGCGAAATGCCGGGGAAGTCATCGGTCGATTCACTGCCGATGGCGCTGCGCTCGGCATGCAGGTCGCCCACTTCGGCGTCGGCCAGCACCACCGCTTGTCGCAAATTCTCCAGCGACTTGTTGCGGCGGCGCCGCTCGAAATAGTGCCAGAACGCCGTCAGGGCGTTCAGTTCGTGTTGCGCACTCGCCAGATGCTGGCGCTGCAGATCGGCTTTCTCCGCCGCTATTTGCAGCCGGCGGTCGACGTCCGCAAGGCGTGAGTCGCGCGCCGCATCGCAGTCGGCCTTGTAGCGGGCGGCTTCGCGAGCCTCCTGGGTTCGCGTCAGATCCGTGGCGAACGCGGATAGATTCTGGTGACAGGTTTTCCATAGCCCGCGCAGCTGATAGAACACGAGCGCACCGAAGCCGGTGGCCGGATCGGCAAGCAGGTCGCCGAGCGCGTCCAATTGCTCTTGGACGCGAATGGTTGCGCCCTCCTGTTGCTTCAGACGGTCGCGCAACAAGTGAAACTCATCCTTGAGATCGGCGTAGGCTTTTTTAAGCCCTGCACGGTTTTGAAAGAGCTGCATGAGCCGCTCTTCGTCCGCGCTCACACTGCCCCCGTCGGGGCCCCCTTTGAGAAAACTCAGCTTGTCGATCAAAGTCCCGCCTCGGCCTCGATTGGACGCGGGAGATCATGCGGCCTTTATCCGCTAAAAGTGATGTCCCTGCTCGGCACAATATTCAAGCCACTTATTTAACATCATGTTTCGAGTCCAGCGCTGATCCAGTTCACGCTTGAGTCCCGACTGCAGCTTCGATAGCTGCGGGTGGCGCTGGAAGCCGCGAAAGCTGCGAACTTCGGCAAGCCTAGCATCGTGATATACGCACACTTCGAGATCCGGATCACGAACGCACGCGGTATCTACGCCGAACTCGTAGGTAAGGCGGAACACGCTCGTATATCGAGACAGTTTGAGCGGTGTGAGATACAGGTCACAGTCCGTCTTGCTTCTCGAGACGGTGCACGTGGTGATCGCGCGAAGATCGCGCACCAGCCAACGCAAGCGCACGAAATTACTTTCGTACAACGTCATGAGCCCGACGAAGCTGCCGGCCTGGGCCCGCCATGATGTTTCGCACCATTGGTCCGCTATCATGATACGACTATACCATGCAGGCTCAGGGTCTGATCCGCCGCTCGATGCCGGTGCGGTCAAGAATTCGACTGGAAATTTCTTCGATGGAACATTCGGTCGCGTCGATGACGGGAATTCCGTTCCGCTCGAACAACGACTCCGCCGCGCGCACCTCGAAGGCCACTTGGCGAGATGATGAATAACGGCTGTCCGGGCGTCGCTCGTTGCGGATCTGTTGCAGCCGATCGGGCTTTATGGTCAGGCCAAACAGCTTTTGCGCGTACTGCTCCAAAGCCGCGGGTAAGTTTCTGGACTCCAGATCATCTTCAGTCAACGGATAGTTCGCGGCAAAAATGCCGTATTGCATCGCTAAATATAGACAGGTCGGGGTCTTGCCGGATCGCGAAACACCGACCAGGACGACATCGGCGCGCTCGTAGTCTCGCAACACCGAGCCATCGTCGTTCGCCAACGCGAAGTTTGTGGCATCGATGCGCATTGCATAGGCGTGCGTATCCGCCATGCGATGTGTCCTACTCGTCAAGTGGTGTGATTGGGCCTTGAGTTCGTTTTCCAAGGGTGCTAGGAACGGATCGAAAAAATCGAGAAAGAACCCGGTACTTCCGCGGACCACGTTGCGCACGTCCTCTTGTACCAAGGTGCTGAAGACGATCGGCCGAACGCCCTCCTGCTTGCCGACCAAATCGATTTTGCGAACCGCTTCGATCGCCTTGTCAACCGTGGAGATAAATGGCACAGTCACTTGCCGAAATTCGATGCCGTCAAACTGCGTCATAAGGCTGTGGCCCATAGTTTCCGCGGTGATGCCCGTTTGGTCTGAAACGAAAAACACAGTTCGTCTTATCACGTCAACCCCATTTGTCGTCGCCGTCTTTGCCGCGGAAGTGTTTCACCTAACCCATCGTCGGACAAGTAATCAGTTATGAATCCCTACATCATTCCGTTCGAAAAATTGAAGAATAAGGACGTCGAACTCGTCGGCGGCAAAAATGCGTCCATCGGCGAAATGCTATCGGGTCTGGCGAATCTCGGCGTCTCGGTGCCGGGCGGGTTCGCGACGACGTCGCATGCCTATCGCGACTTCCTCGCGCAAGGCGGATTGCACGAACGCATCCGCTCGGCTCTCGCATCGCTCGACGTCGACGACGTGGAAAGACTAGCGGCGGTCGGCAAGGAGATTCGCGGCTGGATGCTGGCGACCCCTTTTCCGGCACGGCTCAACGATGAAGTCCTCGAGGCCTATCGCAAGATGGGTCAAGGCAGCGAGTTCGCCGTGGCGGTCCGCTCATCGGCGACTGCCGAAGACCTGCCCGAGGCGTCGTTTGCCGGTCAACAGGAAACCTTTCTCAACGTGCGCGGCGAGGAGCACCTGCTGTCATGCATGCACGCAGTCTACGCGTCGCTGTACAACGATCGCGCGATCGCATATCGCGTGCATAGCAACTTCGATCACAACGCGGTAGCGCTGTCGGTCGGCGTTCAACACATGGTGCGCAGCGACCTGGGCGCGGCCGGCGTGATGTTCACTCTCGACACGGATTCGGGCTTCCGCGACGTCGTATTCATCACCGCGGCCTACGGTCTCGGCGAGACCGTCGTGCAGGGAGCCGTGAACCCCGACGAGTTCTACGTCTACAAACCGGCGTTGCGCGCAGGTTTACGCGCCGTGTTGCGCAAGAATTTGGGCGGCAAGGCGCTCAAGATGGTGTACGCGGACAAAGGCTCTCAAGAGCGCGTGCGCACCGTCGACGTCGCGCCCGAAGATCGCAATCGATTCTCTCTCGACGAAGCCGATATCGTGGATTTGGCGAGGCAAGCATTGATCATCGAAGACCATTACGGCACTCCGATGGACATCGAGTGGGGCAAGGAAGGCGACAGCGGCAAGATTTACATTTTGCAGGCGCGACCCGAAACCGTGCAGAGCCGCGCCGGGCGCACCATCCAACGCTTTACCCTGAAGGCTCGTTCGACGTTGCTCGTCAGCGGCCGCAGTATCGGTCAGCGCATCGGTGCCGGCGCGGCACGAATCATCAAAGATGCCAAGGAGATGTCGCGCGTGCGCGCCGGCGACGTGCTGGTGGCCGACATGACGGACCCGGACTGGGAGCCCGTCATGAAGCGGGCCTCCGCCATCGTCACCAACCGCGGCGGCCGCACCTGCCACGCTGCGATCATCGCACGCGAGCTCGGCATACCGGCGGTGGTGGGCTGCGGCACCGCAACCACGGCAATCAAGGAGAATCAAGCCGTGACGGTCTCGTGCGCCGAGGGAGACGCCGGTCACGTCTATGAGGGCATGTTGGAATTCGATGAGCGCAACGTCGAGTTGGATTCCCTGCCTGCCATACCGGTCAAGATCACGATGAATGTCGGCAATCCCGACCGGGCGTTCGACTTCGCGGGCATTCCGCACCGCGGCGTCGGCCTCGCGCGCTTGGAATTCATCATCAATCGCATGATCGGCGTGCACCCCCGAGCGCTGTTGGAGTTCGATAAGCAAAGCGCCGAGCTGAAAGACGCCATCACCAGACAGATCGCGGGCTACGCCGATCCCGTCAGCTTCTACGTCGACAAGCTGGCCGAAGGCATCTCGCAGATCGCTGCGGCATTTGCGCCGGAGCCGGTCATCGTGCGTCTTTCCGATTTCAAATCGAACGAGTACGCGAATCTGATCGGCGGCAAGCATTACGAACCGCACGAGGAGAATCCGATGCTCGGATTCCGCGGTGCCTCGCGTTACATCGACAAGGTTTTTCGGCCTTGCTTCGAGCTCGAATGCCGCGCATTGAAGCGCGTGCGCGACGAGATGGGGCTGACGAACGTGCAGATCATGGTGCCCTTCGTGCGCACGTTGCAGGAAGCGAAGACGGTGACGGGTCTGCTCGCCGACAACGGCCTCAAACGCGGCGACAACGGCTTGAAGCACATCATGATGTGCGAGCTGCCCACGAATGCCCTGCTCGCCGACCGCTACCTCGAGTACTTCGACGGCTTTTCCATCGGATCGAACGACATGACGCAGTTGACGCTTGGGCTCGACCGCGATTCAGCCGTCATCGCGAAGCTCTTCGACGAACGCGACGATGCCGTCAAAGCCTTGATGGCAATGGCCATCAAGGCCTGCAAGGCACAAGGAAAGTACGTGGGGATTTGCGGGCAAGGACCCTCGGACCATCCGGAACTCGCTCTTTGGTTGGTGGAACAGGGCATCGACAGCTTGTCGTTGAACCCGGACACCGTCGTCGAGACTTGGATGTTCCTCGCGGGCCTGCCCCAATCCTAAAGCTCGCCAGTGCTCGCGCAGCGAGCGACTCACGGGGCGACCTCGTTAATTTCGGCGCGAAGCGCCTAGAACACACGCAGCAATCGCTCGCGATAAAACTGCAGTTCACGAATCGACTCGCGGACGTCATCCAGCGCCAAGTGCGTCGATGATTTTTGAAAGGCTTGCGCGACGTGTGGGGCCCAGCGTTGCGCCAGTTCCTTGAGCGTACTCACGTCGAGATTCCGGTAGTGAAAAAATCCCTCGAGCTTCGGCATGAGCCGAGCCAAAAAGCGCCGATCTTGGCAGATGCTGTTGCCGCACATGGGCGAGCGCCCGGGCTCGGCCCAGACCTCGAGAAATTTCAGGGTTGCGTTCTCCGCAGCGGCGGTATCGACAACACTCGCAAGAACTCGATCGGCCAGGCCGGAGCTGCCGTGTTGCCGGCGGTTCCACTCGTCCATCGACGCCATCGTCGCCTCGCTTTGACGGATCGCCAACACCGGACCTTCGGCGAGCACCGTCAGGTGATTGTCGGTTACGATCGTGGCAATCTCGATGATGAGATCGGATTCGGGCTTGAGCCCGGTCATTTCGAGGTCGATCCAAACAAGATTTTCCGGAGATTTCATCGTGGCTTCGAGCGGCTAAAACCGGCATGGTAGCAGAGCGAACGGCGTGAAAGACACGAACCGCGGCGTCGTGCTCGCCAGCTACGGCCGTGGGGTGCTGGTCGCGGCGGATGACGCTACGTCCAGCGATGCGACGCTGCGCTGTTCGCTGAAAGGACGCAAACAGCGCGTCGTCTGCGGTGATCGCATCACATGGACTTACCAACCCGCCCATGACGGCGCCTCGGTAGAGTCGATTGAGCCGCGCCGCAACCTCATCGAACGCATCGATATGCGCGGCCGTCCCGAACCGGTGGCGGCGAACATCGATCGACTGGCCATCGTCGTGGCGCCGGAGCCCGCCGCAGATTGGTTCGTGGTCGATCGTTATTGGGCGGGCGCACAATTGAAAGACATCGAAGCGCTGCTGGTGGTGAACAAACTGGATTTAGGGCTGGATGCCATCCGCGCCGAGATCGAGACGTACCGCAGCTTGGGACTTCCGAGTATCGAAACGGCTTCGCAGTCGGGTGTGGGGATCAACCGCTTGCGAGCCGCTCTCCAGGGAAGCGTGACTCTGCTCGTCGGTCAATCGGGCGTCGGCAAGTCGTCCATCGTCAATGCACTCGCGCCGGAAGCCGCCGCGCAAACGGCGCAACTGACGCGGGACGCGGAAGGTCGCCACACCACCACCACGGCACGCCGCTACCGGTTGGACCTCAGGACCGCGATCGTCGATGCGCCGGGAGTCCGCGATTTTGCGCCCCCGGCAAGCGTCGTCCACGCCGCGGAACGAGGTTTTGTCGAGGTCCTCGCGCGCAGCGCGGAGTGCCGTTTCAACGATTGTCGCCACATGGAAGAACCGGGATGCGCCGTGCGCTCGGCAGTACTGGCCGGCACCATTGCCCCACGACGCTACGAGAGCTACCGCCGCCTCTTCCGTCTTTATGAGAAGCTGGAACTGAAGCTCTAGGGCGCGATCGCCCTACGATACGGCCGTGCGGCCCGCCAAGGCGTGCGCCAGAGTCCCACCGTCGACGTATTCGAGTTCGCTGCCCACCGGAACGCCGTGCGCGATGCGGGACACCTTGAGGCCGCGGCGCAGCGCCAGCTCGCCGAGGTAGTGCGCGGTGGCCTCGCCTTCCACGGTCGGATTGGTGGCAAGAATCACTTCGCGAACTTCGCCCTCCCCGAGCACTCGTTCGAACTCATCCAGTCCCAGTTCGGCGGGCCCGATACCGTCGAGCGGCGATAGGTGGCCCATGAGCACGAAGTAGCGGCCGCGAAAGCCGCCGGATTGCTCGATGGCAACCACGTCGGCGGGCGACTCGACCACGCAGAGTTGCGCGACATCGCGTTGATTGGACGCACAGGTCGTGCACAGCTCGCTTTCGGTCAGCATGCGGCAACGCTTGCAATGCCCCACATGCTTCAGCGCCTGCGCCAACGCCTCGCTCAAGACCCGGCCGCCGTCGCGGTCGCGCTCCAAGAGATAAAAGGCCATGCGTTGTGCGGATTTCGGACCGACCCCGGGCAAGCATCGCAGGGAGTCGATCAAGCGAGCCAAGGTAGGCGTGTATTTCATCGAACCGCTGCGTCGCTCAGAACGGCAACTTCATACCGGGCGGGAGATTCAGGCCCGACATCAGACCGGCATACTTTTCTTGAGTCCTCGCTGCCAGCTTGTGTACCGCGTCGTTGATGGCCGCCACCACCAAGTCTTCGAGCATGTCCTTGTCCTCGCCGAGCAGCTTCGGCTCGATCGCGATGGTCTTGGCTTCGTGCCGCCCATTGAGCACGATCTTGACCATGCCGGCGCCCGCCTCACCCGTAACTTCCAGATCGGCGAGTTCAGCCTGAGCCTTTTGCATGGTCTCCTGCATCTGCTGCGCCTGGCGCATCAAATTCCCCAATCCACCTTTCATCATGACTGCGCTCTCCTGCAATGCTAATTCGTTGGTTTTACCGACGCCGCGTCGATCTCTGCGCCGAAGCGCTCACGCAAACCCTTGACCGCGGCATCTTCCTCGAACGCCGCCGCCGCCCGTAAAGCCTTGTCTTGATCGGCCATCGCGCGCCGGCGTGCCGGCGTGCTGAGTGCCGATTCGGATGAGTCGAACGCAACACGAATATCCGCTGCAAAGTAACTCGACAGACCTTGCACGAGCTTTTCCTCGATCTGCGGTGTGCGACGATGCGCGGCCGACTGATCGAACTGCAAACGAAGCACGTGGCTTTCGAACGAGGCGGGCACGCAGTTCAGCGCAAATTGCCGCACCATGCCGCTCAAATTGGCAGCGTCCACCACCGTTGCCCAATTGGCGGCATCGATGGTCGTCAGCCTGACCGCGGAACTAGCGGCGATGGGCGGGACGCTTGCCAACGCGGTCGCGGCAGCGAGCGACACTTTCGCGGCCGAGCTCGGCGCGGCGGCGGGCGTCGGCACGGCGCGCGGCGTAGCGGCCGCCGATGGAGTAGCGGAGTTACCCGTCTCCGCAGCCGCCGCCGGCTCGGGGCGAAATGCCAGCATTCGCAGCAAGCTCATTTCGAAACCGATGCGCGGTTCCGGAGCCATGGACAGGTCGCGGCGGCCGCCCAAGGCGATTTGATAGTAGAGTTGCACGTCCTCCGGCGAGATGGCGCGCGCCAATCGGGTCAACGCCTCGGCGTCGAATTCCTCGTCCTGCTGTGCCGCATCGGGCACGATCTGCACGATCGCGACGCGCTGCAGAAATGCAGCCAACTCGGTGAGCGCGCGATCGTAGTCGGGCGCATCCCGATCCAGTTCTTGGACCTGAGCGAGCAACCCGGGTCCATCCTGGCGCGACAGCGCCTCGAGGATTCGAGTCACGTGCCCCCGGTCGATGGTGCCCAGCATGGATCGCGTGTTGGTCTCACTCAAGGCGCCGCCGCCGAAGGCGATCAGTTGGTCCATCAAGCTCAACGCATCGCGCATGCTGCCTTCCGCGGCGCGCGCGAGCAGCGCGGCCGCCGCCGGTTCAAATTCGAGATTTTCGGCGGCGGCGATGAGCTTCAGGCGCTCGCCGATGAGGTTCGCCGACAGCCGTTTGAGACTGAATTGCAGACAGCGCGACAGCACGGTGACCGGCAACTTCTGCGGATCGGTGGTCGCCAACAGGAATTTGACGTGAGGCGGCGGCTCTTCGAGGGTTTTCAGCAGCGCATTGAAGGAGTGGTTGGACAGCATGTGCACTTCGTCGATGAGGTACACCTTGTAGCGGCCGCGAGTGGGCGCGTACTGCACGTTGTCCAACAGTTCGCGCGTGTCATCCACCTTGGTGCGGGAGGCCGCGTCCACCTCGATGAGGTCGACGAAGCGACCTTCGTCGATTTCGCGGCATGCGGCGCACACGCCGCATGGATTGGCGCTGACGCCGGTTTCGCAGTTGAGCGACTTGGCGAGGATGCGCGCCACCGTCGTCTTGCCGACGCCGCGAGTACCGGTGAACAGAAATGCGTGATGCACTTTGCCGCTATCGAGTGCGTTTCGCAACGCGCGCAGCACGTGTTCCTGCCCGACCATTTCGGCGAACCGCTTGGGGCGCCATTTGCGCGCTAATACGATGTAGCTCATTCGATCAGTTTAGCCAGAAGTCCTAGGAGCCTGTCTGAGTATTCTGCGTGAGCCGCGTTGGCTGGGAGAGGGAGCGGATGCAAGGCGCGCGGCGCCGGCCGTGGTGGCTCCACGGGCAAGCCGCGCAACGCCGCAGACGCCCCTCTCCCAGCCAACCCGAAAGGACCGGGCAGATTTCCCCTCATTAGTCGTTGTCGCCTCCTCATTGGGTCTTGACCCAACCGCGTCGGCTCCGCCTCGACTGAGGGGAAATCTGCCTTAGCTTAGGCCACGTAGAATACTCAGACAGGCTCCTAGATCCGGTGTCCATTAGGAGGCGGCCCGCGCCAGCTTAGACTTCGGCGCCCGACTTAAAGCCCCTACCGCTGCTCCCTTCCGGGCCTGACGGGGTTCGTGGCCAGTCGTCGCGAAGCTGCAAACGCGAGCCGCCATAGACCGATTATGGCGGAGAGGGAGGGATTCGAACCCTCGAACACCTTTTGGGATGTTACTCACTTTCCAGGCGAGCGCCTTCGACCACT
>Ga0066789_10000439_pt1 | contig 16446 bp, 11 predicted proteins | sample OrgsoiDNA2013049_FD_70960 | JGI IMG/M metagenome (GOLD analysis project Ga0066789, IMG submission 70960) | Permafrost soil microbial communities from the Arctic, to analyse light accelerated degradation of dissolved organic matter (DOM) -... | ecosystem: Environmental > Terrestrial > Soil >...
GCACCCAGTGTCCATCGGCCTTCAATCTCTTCACCAGGTGATGCCCGATGAAACCTCCCGCACCGGTTACCAAAATCCGCTTCTGGCTGCTCATAACCCGTATTCTCCTGACTGGTTTTTTAGACGTTCTGGATCAACTGCATCCCGTGTTGCGAACACTTGCGATCATTCTGGAACCTGAGCCGAACCCGCTACCGGTCTCCTGAAAATCCAAGGAACCAGATGCTCGAGACACACTGCCCAAACAAAGCTCGACCCTCCAATGATGTACCGGCGCCACAGCCGACGCGGTTCAACCCCAAGACGGAAGAGCCACTCGAGTCCATTCTCCTGCATCCACCGAGGCGCTCGCCTGAGGCGTCCCGTGTTCATATCGAAAGCGGCGCCCACGCCCAACATGACTGGCACTTGGATTTTGTCCCGGTATTCGTACATCCACTTTTCCTGCTTCGGCGTGCTGAGGCCGACCCAGAGGATATCGGGGGCCGCCGCCCGGATCATGGCCAGTACTTCCTGCTCTTCCCCTTGCGTTAACGGACGGAAGGGCGGGCAGTAAGTACCGGCGATCCGGATCCCGTAACGCTCTTGCTCAGATTTCGCCAGCAGTTCAGCCACACCTGGTACGCCGCCATAGAAAAAGTGACTGTACTTCGAACCGGTTTCCCGGCAAATTGCTTCCATCACCTCTGCCCCCGGAGTGCGGCGCTTCACTTCACTGTGTCCTTGCAACCGCCCAAGCCAAACCAGAGGCATGCCATCGGGGATTACCAGCCCCGCCTCACCGAGGATCTCGCGAAAACGGGAATCTTCCCGAGCTACAGAGATTCCGTGCATTCCGGTCACCGCGATGTACTGCGTGGCCGCACGCTCGCGCACCCACTTCTCTACAACTCCGATGATGTCGGGTATTTGCACCGCATCTACCCGAACCCCGAGCACTTGAAAGCTGGGGACAATGGCCTCAGAGTCCCTGGTTCTAGCTTGCTCGGTCGTCATCATTTCGTTGTTTTTCATCGCTATCAGGACTCGAAGAGGCACCTTGAACTTAGACGGCTGCCTTGTCGATAATGAAGTCTTCCAGAATTAAGGAATCCATTCCGCTATTGGAGAAGGTGCTGAACGCATTGGCTGGAGTATTCACGATCGGCTCACCCTTCAGGTTGAATGACGTGTTGAGCACGATAGGAACACCGGTTGCTTGGCCGAAGCGCTCGATCAGCGAGTAGTAGCGCGGACTGTGCTCACGGAAGACGGTCTGCAATCGTCCGGTTCCATCGACGTGCGTGATGGCGGGCAGAGTTGCCTTCTGTTCTTGCTTTACCGGCACTACATACAACATGTACCGCGCTGGATCCTTTTGGGCTGCACCCGGCAACTCAAAATACTTTTCCGCGGACTCGGCCAGAACCGAAGGTGCAAAAGGACGGTAAGGTTCGCGGAACTTGATCTTGGCGTTTACGATATCCTTCATTTCAGGATTACGCGGATCGCCCAGGATCGACCGGCTCCCCAGAGCTCTGGGGCCCCACTCGAACCGCCCCTGCGCCCAACCGATTACCTTGCCCTTCATCAATCGTTCCACCACTTGGTCGAGCAATTCATCCTGTTTGCCGAAGTAGGAATGTGGAATGTTGTTCTGCCTGAGGAAATCGCCGATTTCACCCTCAGAGTTCGACCGTCCCCAATAGGCGTGCTGCATGATGAAGTTGCGCGGCTTGCCGAGCAAAGAATTGTGTACCCACAGCGCCGCTCCCAAGGCTCCGCCTCCATCCCCGGCTGCGGGCTGTATGTACAATTCTTCAAATGGGGTCTCGTTCAGGATGCGAGTATTGGCCACGCTGTTCAGCGCCACGCCACCTGCCATGCACAGTCGCTTCAGGCCGGTTGTCCGGTGCAGATTTCTGGCCATACCCAGCATCAGTTCTTCCGTCACCTTTTGAATGCTGGCGGCGATATCGGCATAGTGCTGATTCTGATCGGACAACTCCTTCATGTTTGCCGGAGGAGTTCCAAAATACCGAGGGAAACCCGTCCCCTCCGTGAAAAACAGCATCTTGGGTGGACGCGGCTCCCCAAAGAGCGCGGCGAACTTTCGGCTGTACGTCTTCTCCGTGGAGTGATGGAAACTGAAGTAGTCCATATCCAGCGCGAAGGATCCGTCCTGGTTCTGGTGAACTACCTTCCATACTTTGTCGACGTAGCGAGGCTGGCCATAGGAAGCCATGCCCATCACCTTGTATTCGCCTTCGTTTACCTCAAATCCGAGAAAGGCAGTGAATGCGCTGTATAACAAGCCCAGCGAATGCGGAAAGTCCATCTGCTTCTGGATCTTGATCTCATTTCCGCGGCCGACGCCGTAGGTTGCGGTCACCCACTCTCCGACGCCGTCCACGGTGAGGATCGCTGCCTCGTCGAAGGGCGAGCAAAAATACGCACTGGCGGCATGAGAAAGGTGATGCTCGCTGAATAAAATCTTGTCTTTGCTGACCCCCAACTCCGACTGCAGCGTTGACGCCACCCACAGCTTGTCAACGATCCACGTCACCATGGATTCGCGGAAGACCTTCCACGATTGCGGGTAGGTCTGCAGGACCGACATCAAGATGCGGTCGAGTTTGCGGAACGGCTTCTCGAAAAACACCACATAGTCAAGATCGGAGCCTTGGATGCCAGCCTGTTCCAGGCAGAACTGGATGGCCCGCTTCGGGAAGTTGAAGTCGTGTTTGATCCGCGAAAAGCGCTCTTCTTCTGCGGCGCCCACCAGTTGGCCGTCCCGCAGCAAAACCGCCGCCGCGTCGTGGTAGTAGCAAGATATTCCTAGAATGTACACTGAGTTTATTGCCTTCTGGCCCACTGCAGATCGGTGGGCTCGTCGGGATGGTCAAGCCATTGAGTTGGCCGCTGCTTGATGCGCAACGGGTCCGTAAACAAACGGGCAGCCACTCCAAAGGGAAGGACTAGCACCGCATAGAAAATCGTCAGTAGGACTCTGGCTTGGAAGTTGCCAATCTTGTGCGCGACAACTTTCCAGCCCTCCCACAGACGCTTTAACATCTTCAACATGTTTTCTCCTAAAACAACGTGTAGATGAACGGAGCTATGGCCGAACTCTGGGCCACTACGATGAGCGCTCCCAACAGGAAAAGGCTCAGAATTACGGGCAAAAGCCACCAACGCTTGTTGCCCACGAAAAAAGAAAGCAGTTCGCCTGCGATCCCGAAACGTCGAACAGTAGTTTGTACGAATTTCATCGCTTATCCTTCCAGTTCGCCTTCCCGTCCAATCGACGGGAAAGCATTTTAGTGCACCGTTGTTGCTTGAGCCTGGCTTCCGGCCAGTGGCGGAAGCATTCCGTGCTCTTGCAGCTTTTCAAAAATTCCCTGCGCGGCAACCGCATGACCCAACGCGCTGTAGTGCGGGTTGCAGGTGTACGAAAAATGGGGCCACTGCAGATGATGCTCGTCGCGGTAGTTCTGCATGTATGACGTTAGAAAGTCGTACGTGATTCCGTTCTTAACCAAGATGTCTTGCAGTCGCTGCCGCGCGCTCGGTGGATCGAACTCCGCCGGCAGCTTCTTACCAATCTGCTTTTCCAGTCGCGGCCGCCAGTCGGGATCTACTTCCCAGAAATCAGCCCAGGTCAACACCATGAATTTAGCGCCATCCCCCTCAACGGTATTCTTGGTCAGGCCCATCACTTTGTCTGTAACCTGCCAAGCTTTGCTCCAGTCGGAACTCAGAGGATTGCCGTACGATCCATAGAACACCGGGATTCCGTCCCATTTTGTCGGCGCGTAATCGATACTGAACCATATCCGCTCCAAATAATAGAGGAGCACGGAGTGGTTCTCGAACCAGGTGCGAGTTCCGTTGAGCCAACGCTTCTGTACCGGCCGAAATACTAGGCTTCCATCCGAACCTAAGTCGTAATAGGGTGCGTACCAGGTTTGAATTCCGTACACTTCCGGCTGAATGACGGAAGAGTTATTCATGATGTCGTTTGAAGTGAAGGTCAGGAGCACCAGGTCAGGATGGAATTGCCGCACCTTTTCCTGGTACATCAAGAGCTCCTGAGTTGTGCCGATTCCCTCGACTCCGAAATTCAGCACCTCTGCGTTGTATCCTTTTGACCGCAGAATCTTCTCCAGCTGGATGTTCATCACTTCGTCCGGCTGCACATGAACCCCTTCCACAACAGAGTCTCCTAGCATGGCAATCCGGAACTCTCCGGGAGGCTTGGCCAACGTCCTGGGCCGGTCTCTCATACCAAAGCTGTTCGTTTCCACCAAGCCCTGAAAGCAACCCTTGTTGTGCTGGACCTTCCTGTTGGGAATTAGGGCCACACCGATATTCGGGTCATACTGGCGGAACGGGGAACTCCTAAACTTCCCCATCGGTAGCACACGTAAGAATATTTCGCCCAGGCAGGCCAGAAAAAACATTAAGAATAACCAGCTGATCAAGGCAAAGACGATTTTCTTCTTCCAGGAAATAACTGGAGCCTGAACAGTAGGTTCTACCTGAAGCATGATTTCGTGCAATTCCCTTTCATTTCATGAGGGAGGCGGCTCCGCCCCGCCAGTCCCATTTCCTCACAAAGTCTAGCGATGCCCGGCACTCTGGCATGGGGGGGGCTGTCAGAAAAGTCGGCCTAGTCCTCAACTTGAGGAGGCCTCACGCAACTACAAAAGAGACAAAGACTTAGAATCGAGCGGGGGAACCGGGTTACTTCAGCAATGATCACACTATCGCAGCCGCCGCAAAAGTTGTCAAGGAGCCGTTTTACTCTATTCCCGAGAGGCAAAGTACACACACTTTTAGGCCAAAATGCTGAAAGGGCGGCCAGCCCAGAAGGCCGCCCTCCGTGAATTCTGCTTTACAGACAGCTGTTCTCGGCCTACGTAATGGTAACCGTTAGCGTCGTCGAGTATTGCAACTGCCCGCCCCCTTGGACGAACACTCCTGTTACGGTCACGGTATAGGTGCCCGGCGCAGTTGTGCTACTGGCGGTGAGCGTGAGTAACGAAGTTTGCGCAGTACCCGTACCATCCAGGTTAACCGAGCCCGGCGAAAACTGAGCGGTCAGGCCAGTTGGCAAGCCGCTGCAGCTCAATGTGATCAAGCCATTAAAGTTGCCGAAAGGCGTGACCGTCACAGTGGACGGCCCCGACGATCCCCGGTTGATAGAGATCGAGGTGGGCGACATCGAAGGAGTGAAGTACGGGCCGTAGCCGCTCAACGCAACTGTCTGGACACCACCCGGACCGTTGTCATTGAAAGACAGAGTTGCGGATCGAAGTGCATAGCTGAGCGGGGTAAATGTGACCGTGACGGTGCAGGTAACATCTACGCCAAGGTTCGTAGGGCTGCCGCAATTATCGGTCTCGCTGAATTCGCTGGAGTTAGTCCCGCCAAAACTAATACCGGTCAGGTTCAGATCCACTCCGCCCGTGCTTTTGAATGTTACCGCTTGCGTCGCGCTGTTTTGATGGAGAGGAGTAGGAGGAAAGGCGAGCGATCCCGGAGTCGGAGCTCCAGCCGGGGTCAGATGAACCAGGCGGATGCGATTATTGCCCGCGTCTGCGATGTACAGGTTTGACTGGCCGTCCACCGTAAGCCCGATGTTCGACAACCTGGCTGAGGTTGCCGGGCCGCCGTCTCCACTGAAGCCGCCAAGACCTTTCGGCAAGAATCCAGCGACGGTTCCAATGGTGCCGCTAATGGAATCAACTCTCCGGACAACGCTCTGATTACCTCCGCCAATGAAAAGATTGCCGGAGGGATCCATCGCCAGTTCCAGCGGATTCCACTGTCCGCCAAGAAGCTTCGGACCACCATCGCCCTGCAGGTGAGCCACTCCGCTCAACGCGTAAGCATAGATGGTACCGCCGCTAGCCCAGCCAATCACCTCGCGGACACGGTTGTTTTGGCTGTCGTCGATGTAGACATTGTCGGACGCATCCACGGCCAGCCCCAAGGGATGATTAAGCTTGGAGGCTTTTGCTGGGCCATTGTCTCCAGTACCGCCGACCAGGCCCGTGCCTGCAACCGCAGTGATGATTTGGTTGCTCGCCGAAACTACGCGGACTCGCTGCGCCGTGTAGTCCGAGATGAACAGATTTCCGGCCGCATCCACTGCGATGGCCAGCGGGTCTGACAAGTTTCCGCTCAGTGCCGGACCGCCGTCACCGCAGTTTGAAGGAGGCGGTTGGCAAGCCAATCCATTACCGGCCACCGTGGAAATCACACCAGTAGCCGCGAGTACCTTTCGGATTACCTGGTTGCTCGTGTCGGCGATCCAGATGTTATTCGATGAATCGAGGGCAACCGCCGCCGGCGCATTTAAAGTGGCGCTGGTGGCTGCACCGCCGTCGCCCGTGTAGCCCGTGTTGCCGGTGCCGGCCACCGTGCTGACCACTCCCGTTTTCGCATTCACCATTCGGATTCGATTGTTGGCGGTGTCAGCAATGTAGAGATTGCCGGCGGAATCCTCGGCGACATTGTAGGGATTAGCAAAGGTCGCGCTTTTGGCTGCCCCGCCATCGCCACCCGTCCCTCCCCCGGCGAGGGTTGTGATGTTACCCGCACTCACTTGGCGAACCCGCTGATTCCCGGTATCCGCGATCAGCAGGTTTCCACTTGCATCTTCAAAAACCGCTCCCGGCAGGTTCAGTTGTGCGGACGTGGCCGTGCCCGAATCGCCGCTGAACCCTTGATATCCATTCCCCGCGACCGTCGTGATCGAAGGTGCGCTGACATTGATGAAGCGCACCTCCTGGTCGAACGAATCGGCAACGTAGAGGTTATTGGACGAGTCAACAAACAAGCCCATCGGCATATGGAATTGGGCGGAAAGAAGTGAACCACCGTCACCACACGTGCTTACGCCGGAGACGCATGCAATTCCTGAACCGGCAAAGGCCGTGATCGTCGAACTCCCATGGGCGATTTCGCGAATGCGATTGTCCCGCGTATCGGCGATGTAAATATTTCCCAGGCTGTCCACCGCAACGCCACTAGGGAAACTCAAGTGCGCCTGGGTCGCCGTACCATTGTCCCCGCAGCCGGTGGTCCCACCGACACAAATATTGCCGTCTCCCGCGATGGTCGCAATATTACCCGTATGAATTAGGACCCCCGCGATCGTGATGTCCCCCGCGGTCATGTTGACCGCTCGGATGCGGTGATCCGCTGAATCCGCGATGTAGATGTTTCCAGACGCATCCACCGCCATCGCATTGGGTAGATTCAAGGCCGCTACGTTCGCGGCAGTCGCCTTCCCGCCGTCACCACACTTTGCCGTGGACGGTTCGCACTTGGTTCCGCTTCCCACCACGGTCGCGATCTTTCCGGTCGCAGCAAATACCTCGCGAATTCTTGAACCGCCGGGATCCACAATATAGATGTTCCCCTTAGTGTCGATGGCCAGCGCGCTGGGAAGGTCGAGACCCGCTTTGCTGGCCACATTGCCATCGCCGCCAAAAACTTCATAGCCCAACCCAGCAAAAGTGCTCACTGTGCTTCCGCTCAGCTTGAAGACGTAGGTCGAGTAAGGAGCGGCAATGTAAGTGTTGCCGGCGCCGTCGCGAATGACCCCGCTCGGACCAGGCAGGTTCACTGTAGTGGCGGTGGTGCCCACCTTCCCGCCTCCCGCGTAGGTGCTGATAGTGTTTTGCGCCGGCAACACTACGGCCGAGAGCAAAAGGCCCAGCAAGCAGAGACCGTTGAGTTGGCTACGAATCGACAGCAAAGAGTTAAGCTTCACAAACTACCTCCCCAAAATTTAGAAATCGTTGAAACACGTCAGCTCCATAGTCGAAACTGCATGGTCCCGGTCGCGCAAAATCCTGACTCGACCTTTAGAGACTTATGGATTCCACTCCCGCAAATCCTAGTCGGCTCAAAACACTGCCGGCATACCGCTCAACCAGCTGAGCTTGACCGTCGGTAAACCTTTCCCGCCAGCCGCCGACGGCCCCGCTGCGGATGAATCGTCCTTTGGCGGAGGCTTTTTGCGGATTCACTTTCTCCTTATCCCGCATTTTCTCCACTGAATTGTTGACGACCGCCTTCCGGATGGTCTCCGCTTTGACCGGCACTCCGAGGAACTTCATCATGTTGGCCAGAGAATCCTCGGGCTGGCTGCGCATCTCGTCAAAGCGCACCAGGAGAACATCGGCGAACCCCTTGTCCTTCGCATTCATCCAGGAATCCACATGGGCGGTCCAGGAACCAAACGGGTTCACTTGCCCACGAAGGAAACGCGGCAGATAAGTTTCGAAGTCGTCTCCCGCCAGCCCAAGCGCCTTCTGGTACGCAAATTCCGAAAGTGCAACGTCGCGAGCGTCGCGAACCAGGTAGATGGCCTTTTGATACTGGGGAAGATACGGTTCGTGCGTCTTAATCAACCTGCCGTCGTTCTCGAGAACGGGCAACGCCTTGTTCTGCCTTCCGATATCGGGAACAAGTTGGTGGACATTCTTAAAGGAAGATGTCTCTCCCACTAGAATTTCGTACAGCATGAACCTCAGCCAGGTGTTACCGGACCTGGGATAGGAGGCCACAAACACGTCGGACGTACGAAGGCCCCGATGGCGGATCCAAACTATTTGTTTGTGTACCGGACTCTTGGCAATCTTGTGGCGGACTTTGCGAAGTATTGGCATGGCTTTCAATTTCCCGCGGGCGCTTCTCCAGGCAGCGGAGTGAAGAGCGGATTCGGCGTTCGGCCGGGAACACTTTCCCGCATGGCTTGCTCGACTGGAACGGGTATTTTCGACATTCTTAACAGTTGACTGCTGATCAAGACCAGTGCAATCAGCATCAAGTAGGAGGCATCCGGCCGGCCTCCAAAGGTCGCATTGAACATCGCATTAATTAAGAGGTTGATGTAGGCGGCTAGCGTGCCGGCGCCCAGGTAGCGAACCTCCGGGGAGACTGAACCGCGAACCGTCCGCCACAGATTCCTGACGATCACGAAATTAATGGCCAGGATCAATCCCAGCCCGACGATTCCGTTGTTATACAGCGCCTCGAAAAAGCTGTTATGCATGTGGCTGCTCCCGAACGGCGTGTCGGGATGAATGACGGCCACGAACCGAGACGCTATAAACCCTTGACCGAGGATTGGATGTTGCATGATAAAAGGCATCACATACGCCCACAAATCAGTTCGTCCCGTAAAGCTGGACGCCTGCTCCAACTGGAGGTAAGTCTTCGCATAGTCGGCGAGCGAAGTGAATTTCAGAGCCAGCGCAAGCAGAACGGCGCTGACCGCAGTGAAGCCCAAAACCGCCTTGAACCGCTTCTGCAGGCCAAAAAACAGGATGCCCGAGATGATCCCGGCTCCGATGCCAGTCTTGCCCCCGGCGATCATCATGATCACCAGCGAAGAAGCGGCAATCCATAGAGGCCATTTGCGCCGGCCTGGCGAACAAAGCATGAGGCACAAAATCGCGAGAAGGCCCGCCACTCCCGAGATCTCCGTGGGAGCTTCCCTGAACCGTTGCTCCAGGGGGCCAGTTCCGTACTCTCCGCTTGGATCGGGAATGAAAACGGAACGCAACGTAGGCAAGAGAGTGAGAAAAACGAAGCCCCAGACGGTTACTTGAAGGAAACTCCTCAAGTCCTCCACATCAGAAGTTTGCTGGGAACAAATGTGGACGACTAGTGCTGCCAATGTCAGCTTGAATGCCCAGGCCAATGAGAACGCTGGATTGGGCGAATACGCACAAGACAACACGCTGACTACAACCGTCCAGCTCACCCACTTATAGTCGCCGTGAAACAGCCCCTTCAGCGCTCGGGGATACATCAGCAGTACGACGATGAGTCCCAGCAGAACACCTACCCAAAGAATGGCCTGGTAGTAGGCTTGAGACGCAAAGTTCGCGCCACTCACCGTAGCGATATCGCTGCGGTAGGAAAATACTTCTTCTGAGATCAACAGCGCCCACCAGGCGATAAAGATGATCCATTTGACCGGCCGATTATGAGCGCGGCCGTAGCCAGCCGCGAACACAAGCATGCCGAAAAAAATCAACCCGGCCACCAGGATTGTGACCGTGTTCGAATCGGCCATGAACTCTGCTGCGACCGCGAAGAGAACAGCGGTCCCCAAGGCGACGGCGACCAGTGCGATAGTGCCGCCAAGGATGCGGGGCTTCGCTCTTGCTTGGAGTAGCGTGGGTGCTGTGTTCATCAGGTAAGTGAAAGTTACGGCCATTGAAAACGCTATCGCTTAGCTCGCGCCCGAACCTCTCAAAACCGCCGGGACGGTCTTCACCAGAATTTGGAAATCCAACCACAGGGACCAACTGTCAATGTACTCAAGATCCAATTCCATCCACTGTTCGAAGGGTATGGAATTCCTTCCCAGAACTTGCCAAAGGCAAGTGATCCCTGGCCGCACGCTAAAGCGCCGGCGTTGCCAGTCTTTATTGAAGCCCTCATAATCGCGCACGGCCATGGGGCGCGGGCCGACCAGGCTCATGTCGCCCTTCAGAACGTTAAAAAGTTGCGGTAGCTCATCGATGCTCGTACTGCGAAGAAACTTTCCGACATCTGTAATGCGTGGGTCATTCTTAATCTTGAATACGGGTCCGCTGACTTCATTCAGATGTTCGATTTCTTTCATCCTTGCTTCGGCGTCCACGGACATGGTACGGAACTTATAAATCTTGAATCTGCGCTTGTTTAAGCCAAGCCTGTCTTGCAGGAAGAAGACGGGCCCGGGCGAAGTCAACTTGATCAGCAGGGCCGTGATCAAGAAAAGAGGCGAGAAGAAAACAATAAGGACCAGCGAAATCGATAAATCCAGGGCCCACTTGATGATGGCCGGCCAACCGGCTGCTATGGTTCCTGTGCTGTGGGTAATATGAGAATCACCCTCGAAATCTTCGCTTTTAGAGCGCGCTCGCCTCAGGTCAAAGATGTTGGAAACGACCCGCAAAACAATTCCCTGCTCCTCGCAGAGTTCGGCGATCTCAGATGCATAGGAGTGCCTGGAACGGAGCGGTAAAGTCACCACAACTTCATCCACGACGTTGGTGCGTAGAAAACTCCTTAGTCCCTCCAGGTTGCAGGACACGGAGTAGCCGGCCTCTCTGAATTTCGTCAATCCTTCCCATTCTTCATCGACGAACGCGAGGATGCGATAGCCGAGCCCCGGACTCTGCTCGATCTTGCGGGCGAACTGGATAGCCGCATCGTTACTGCCAACAATCAAAAGGTAGCGCTGGTTCTTCCCTTTGACTCGGAGCCTTTTGAGCACCAACCGGACGCCCACCCGATCCGCTACGGTAATAAAACTGAGGGAAAACCAGAATGCTCCCACGAACACGTAGTTGATCATCTGCACGTGAGAAGCAAGCGCGACCGCATACATTGCGATTGTTCCCACAGAAATTGCCTTGAGGATGTCGCAAACCTCATCCCGCTGGCGCGACAGCCTCCTCGATTCATACATGTCGAAGAATCGAAACACCTGGTGCCAAAGCAGCAAAATGAACAAGAAAATAATGAAATTCTGAATCTTAATCCTGAACTCGAGAAACTCCCGTAACGATACTCCGCGGCTGAAGATGTGAGACACCGTCACAGTAGCGAGTCCGAAACACAACAGGACTATCGCCACATCGAACATCTTCACCAAATTCGAGAGTGTTTTGCGGTAATCGTTGCCCACCCGGAGACCCTCCAAATTCTGCTGCGCTGTTTCAGGTTAGAGGACAATGGATCTGGTTCGTACACGCAGGCTTACAGTAAGAGACGCATACGTGAGGAACGAGCCTGGGAGGAATCAGCCGTTGGGTGCGCACCGAGCGTGGAATACCGGGCGCACCCACGGATCAACCTTGCCCCTTCAACCGTCCGGGGGAGACGGCTAACTTAAATCTTTTTCTATCGAACTCATCGGCGCGACAACCGCCGCGGGTACGGAATGCGGGTGAGCCCCGTTGGTTCGACCGTGGCCGTTACCATTGCCATTGCCGTTGTGGTGGCCATTACCATTACCGTTACCGTTGCCGTTGTAACCGTTCCGCGCTTTCCCACTGAGCCCATTTCTCTGCGGAACCGCTGCCAGTACCGGAATATTCAACTCTGACACAACTTCATTGGGCGTCCGGAACGAGGGATCCAGGTACTCCTTCGTGAAGACGACACCGGCGCTTAGCGTGGCCGCAAGCAGTAGGCCGGCCAAGCCGTAGCGCCATCGATTATCCGTAGGCAGCGAAGGTACCGTGGGAGTTTCGATGATGGACACATTCAGAATGCGTTGCTCGTCCAACGCGTCCGCCATGCGCGCCTCTTCCCGCTTATGCAGATAGAGCAGGTAGTTATCTTCGTCTGCCTTGGCGGTGCGAGCCAGATCATGTTGGGTCAGATCCTTCTGTTCCAACTGCCGGGCGTCTTCCTGGTACATTCTGACGATCGTCTGAGTCGCTGCTTCTCGAGCCTGCATGCCGCTGTAATCAGCCTTCGCCTTGGCTAGCTCCGTCCCGATCCAACCATAGGTTGGATTCTGGTCGGTAACTTTGTCCTTCAGCGGTTTGCTCTCTTCGTCGACGATGGCAGCCCGGGTATCCGCGATCTGCTTGTCCACCTCTTGCACTAGTCGGTAGGTCGGCTGGTATTTAGTCAGCAACTCCGTGCGCTTCAACTCCAGGGTGAGGAGAGCGCTCTTGAGCTGCTGCAGAACGGTCGCGTCGTCAGATTCCTTGACCTGCGTCGTGAGACGCTCGGGAGTCGAGCCAGACTGTTTCTCCAGATCTTGAATGCGTCGTTGCGTGGCAGCTAAATCGGCGCGGGTCTGCTGCAGGCTCGCATTGAAGTCGTTGAGCTTCTGCAGAGCGATATCCCTCGCCAACAATGGCGCAACGCCACCGTTTTCTTGAGCAAACTGCCGGAGCTGGTTCTCGGCGCGATCGAGATCCTGGCGGTAGAGCTCGGTCTCCTTTTCAAAGAATTGCGCTTGCCCCCTCGGCCGGTGCACTGCGAGATGCTTCTGGATGTACGCATCGGTCAGCGTCGATAACACCTTAGCCGCCAGTTTAGGATCGGCTGAACTGTAACTCACGCTGATCAGATCGCTCTTTCGTATGGGTTCGACCTTCAGGTTTCCCTGAAGCCGTTCCATCGCTTTGGCGACTTTCTGGTCTTCCGTGCGCCCAAACAACCAACCCGAGAAACTTTTGCGTTGCTGCAAATTACAGCTCAGCACAGTCTGACGCAATACATCTTCGTTCTCGATGAGGGCAACCTCGGAATTCAGCTGCTCCTCTGTGACCTCATCGCGAACTTGAAGCGGCTGGCTCTGCTCGGGAGATACCACGGGATCAATGCGCTCGCGCTTCACCAGAATCCGAGTTTGCGCAACATACTCTGTCGGCATCAGCGCAACCATCAGCGCCGTGCCCAGCAGCACTCCGCCGAAGCATACGATCAGGACGCGCTTGTGGCGGAAGGGAATGGCTAATACATCCCGCGCAGTGAATGCGGATGAGCCGGTGCCATTGCCCGAATTGAAATCGTGATTCGCCATTTTGGTAGTCTCCTCGCGGTAAATCAGCGGACGAACGAACTCGCTTCAACCTCTTACGACCAAATTACGGAGCAAGATTTCCGTATGCGCCGACGCCAGAATTTGGTATGAACGGTTTAATTTTAGACAGCGCGTTCTTGGGCACGAACAGCTGATCGCCAGGATGCAACGTGGGATCCTCCCCGAGGTTACCCTTGCCCATCATGTGTTTGACGTTGAACATCTTCGCCTCAAGCCACTGGTCATTCACACGCCGGAACAGCAGAACCTGTGAGTGTTTGGCGTCTGCATTAAAGCCGCCCGCCATAGCGATGGCTTCGGTCAAAGTAATGTTTCCACGAAGCTCATACTTTCCAGGATGGTTCAACTGTCCGCTAGCCGTGAAATAAGGTTTCTCGAAATCCTTCAGAACAACCGAAATCAGCGGATCATTGAGAATTTTGTCGTAGGACTTGCGCAGTGTCTGAGTCAGTTCTGGAACGGTCTGGCCGGCAACGTGAATATCGCCAACCCCCTTCAAGGTGATAAAGCCGTCGGGTTGCACCGTGACCGACTGATTGAATTCCGGGCTGAGTTCGAAGTTTACTTCGAAGGTATCGCCGGCACAGATGCTATAGCGCGGGTTTCGCGTCATGAATTGAGCTTCACCCTTGACATCCGCTGAGGGCTGAGCGGTGGTCGCGGCGACGGTCACCGGTTGCGGACCGTTCTGCGCGACGCAGAGCGGCGCTCCCGCCAGAAGCACAACGCTGATCTTCAGCAGCATCCTTTTCATCATAAGCACTCCCTCAACAATCTCTTTCGCTTTAGTAAACGCCGCACCTTTGTATGCCAGCGCTGCACGCATTGCAAACCCTAAATCATCGCCTTCTTGCCGACCTTACCCGATGATGTAGCTCCGCCCTCTGAGTCCCATTTCCCCAAAAGAATGGGACAACAACTAACACGACCAACAGAGCTAACCACTCGATGGGGGGGTAGTTTCAAAATCTGAACGGTTGATGTCGTTTGCCTACGGGGGAGCAGCCACGTTGCCTCGGCCACGGGGCGTGCCTGATGACTGTAGCGAGATTAGTGAGAATTGCAGATTGCTGCAAGAGGTAGAAGGCCCTAGTAACTAAAGTCTCTATTCCGGTTTAAGGGCATCGGGACGCCATATTTCCCGTCCCTCAGATAGAGAATAAAGTCTCTATCAGCATCACGAGGCAGAGCTTCCGGACGTGATCGGCGAGAGATAGTGCCTCAGCTTGGCTGCCACCAGCTCTGCGTTCGGCTCCGTGAACATCGATGGATGATCTCCCGGAATCCGATGAAAATCGATCCCCCCCTGGACCAAGTCGCGCCAACCCAGTTCGAAATTGAAATAATCGCCCTCCGGCCATTCGCCGGACTGAAGCAGAACTACTTTACCCGGGTACGTCTCGGGCTCGTAACGGTGGAAGGCGGGGTGAATAACGGCGTCGGCATTGTGCATTTTACCGGCCCGTGTGCTATTCGCCTGCTCTGACGATAGCTGCCAGATGGTCCGTTCCAGCTTGCGTCGCGCCTCTTCTAAGCGCTTGAGGATATACGCTGACCCTCCCCGTATATCCGACCGCACAATATTGGAGAGATGATATTTGATCCTGCCGGTATAACGCCCGTCTCGAAGTGGATTTTTGTAATACGCCTGGTTGTGACCGTCGAGCATGGCGAGTAAACCGACCTCTTCCCCCTGCATCGTCAGTTGTCTGGCCATTTCGTAGGCAATGACCGCGTTCACGCAAAGTCCGGCAATCGAATATGGGCCGTGAGGTTGCACCTCCTGCAGCGCTCTAATCAGAAACGAGGCGACGTCCTCGATCCGATACGGCGCGGGTAGTTTGATCGCATCGGAAAATGGAATATCGAGACCAAGAAACGGCTGATCCATCCCTAACTTCTTGGCAAGCAGTCTGAACCGAGGGCCGCCGCGAACCCAAAACAGCGGCCGCTGAGATCCTTTCGGTTGAATCTCGATGATAGTTCGCGCTCGCAGACTCTGGTCGGGATTGCGCAGCCAATCCGCCATCAATTCAATCGTGGGTGCCTGGAAAACAAAAGCGAGAGAGAGAGGTTGGTCGAATTCCGTCTCAACCCGATAGAGCAGTTTGGCCGCCAACAACGAATGCCCGCCCAGTTGGAAGAAATTCTGAGTGACATCGGAGCTTTCGATCCCGAGCACTTGCTTCCAGATCGTCAGCAACCTCGCTTCGATCGAATCGCGCGGAGACACCGGACCGGCTAGGGCGTCCCCCGCCTGGACTTCCGAAATTGACTGTAACGCTAGGCGATCCACTTTTCCGTTGGGCGTCCGCGGCAAAGCCTGAACAAACTTGTACACCGTGGGGATCATGTGGCCCGGCAATCGTGATTTGAGAAATGCACTCAACTCATCGGTCGAAGTAGCATATTGCTCGGTCGAGACTACATGCGCCACTAACTTCTTTTCTGCCTCCACCGAGACCGCTGATTCTTTCACGTCCGGATGTTCACAGAGAGTCGCTTCGATCTCAGCCAACTCAATTCGCATCCCGCGAATCTTGACTTGTTCGTCCAGCCTTCCCAGGAATCGAACAACTCCGTCAGACGAGTAGCAGACCAGATCTCCAGTCTTATACATCCGCGAGTCGGAATCTCCGGCAAACGGAACCCGGACAAATTTTTCACGCGTGAGCTCCGGACGGTTCAGGTAGCCGCGTGCCACACCGTCCCCAGCGATGCAGAGTTCGCCGGGAACACCAAGCGGCAGGAGTTGGAGGTTCCGGTCGAGCACGTACAGTTGCGTATTGGAAATTGGACGACCAATCGGAATCGAACTTTGTGGGGCCTGTGGTTCGCAGCGATGAACTGTACTCCAGACAGTCGCCTCGGTCGGTCCATAT